>Ga0247822_10003228_pt1 | contig 10619 bp, 6 predicted proteins | sample 13C_Cellulose_Da_FD_192423 | JGI IMG/M metagenome (GOLD analysis project Ga0247822, IMG submission 192423) | Soil microbial communities from agricultural site in Penn Yan, New York, United States - 13C_Cellulose_Day30 | ecosystem: Environmental > Terrestrial > Soil > Agricultural land | place... | reverse complement strand
GCGTCACGGTCGACGAGGACCGCTATGTGAACGCTACGGAGCATTGCCTTTCTGTGCCGCAGAGCCGGTGCCCGCCGCCGTCCCCGGCGTCCCACCCTGCCCCTGGCCACCGGTCGGTGTCATCGGAGCCGTCGGCTGCGCCGCAGCCGCCGAGCCCGCCGCGGATCCCGTCGCCGTCGCCGCCGGAGCCGCGGAGCCCGCCGCGTCCGCAGAGCCCGCCGCCGAGCCCGCGGAGCCCGCCGCGTCCGCAGGCGTATCGAGCTTCTGCGGGCGGCCGAAGATCGGCTTGATCGAAGGCTTGTCCGCGCGCCCCTGCGTGGGGACGAGGTTCGCAGGATCCGTCTTCGCGCCGTCGACCACGAGCTTCATCGCGAGGTCGATCGGGATCCGATAGGACGCGGGCGGCGCATCAGCGGCGCTGCCGGCGTTCTTGCCGAACTGGCTGATCGCGCTCTGCTGCGTGCTCTTGATCGAGCGGGCCACGGCGTCGTTGCCGCCGTAGTCGGCCACCGTCTGAACCTCCGAGGTGTCGTTCTGATAGAACGCCTGGAGCGCGACGATGGTGACGTAGACGAGCACCGAGGCGCAGATACCAACGACGACGATGCCGATGGTGTTGAGCTTGTCGGGGTTGCGCTTGGGACCTGACATGTTCGCTCCTTACTGAACTTCGTGCGCCAGCGAGAGCGGCAGCGTGGGGTCCTTGACCGGGATCAAGTTGCCCTTGAGGTTGCGGCCGATGCCGATGAGGAGGACGCCGACGAGGCCGAGCCACACCGTGACATCAACCGCCGTGAAGCCAACGTGGTGGAGCGCCGGGTTGCCGGTGAGCGGACCCGCATTGATCGCCACGCCGTCGTGGTAGGTCATCTGCCACTGGTAGCTCGGCATGACGTTCCAGTAGAGGTCGAGCCAGTGGAACACGAGCTGCCACACCGCGAAGAACACGAGCGACGGCACGATGCGCTTGGTCCAGCGCGACATCAGGATGACGAACGGGAACGCCCAGAAGCCGACGAGCATGAGGATGCTCACCCACTTCCACTCCCCGAACATCCGGTACTTGTACCAGAACGTCTCCTCCGGCATGTTGCCGTACCACTGCAGCATGAACTGGCTGAACGCGGTGTACGCCCAGAAGAACGTGAAGGCGAACATCCACTTGCCGATGTCGTGATAGTGCTCGGCGGTGACCGAGTGCACGAGCCGGCCCGAGCGCTGGATGCCGAGCACGATGAGCGCGAGCGCGCTGAACGCGCCGACGCAGGCCGAGCCCCAGAAGTTGACGCCGTAGATCGTCGAGAACCACTTCGGCGCGATCGACATCAGGATGTCGAACGACAGGAAGCAGGTCGCGAGCGCGTAGATGATCATCGCCGGCCCGGACGCGATCCGGAGCGTCTCCGAGATCTTCGGGTCGCCGCTCTCGTCCTGCTCGCGTGACTTCTTCGAGAAGTACCAGGCGAGACCACTGAAGATCACGCCATAGATCACGTAGCGAATGGCGAAGAACGTCGGGTCGAGCCAGCCGAACTTGTGCGCGAGGTGGTGGTTGAGCTCGTGGTTGTGCGCGTCGGGGTGCGCCCAGTAGTAGAGGTCCTGGTAGCCCGCGAGGAGCGGGATGATGAAGCCGAGCCCCGCGATGAAGATGATCGGGAATGCACCCGCCATCGCCTCGCAGATCCGGCGCACCGCGGTGACCCAGCGGCCGCGCACGAGATGGTGGAGCATGACGATCCACAGCATCCCGACCGAGATGCTGAAGATGTAGCTCCAGCCGATCACGTAGGAATGGAAGAAGCGCGACCACTTGCTCGCGTGGCCGGCGCCCGGAGAGCTCGTCGCCGCGAGGACGATCGAGAGCCCGAGGAACACGACGGCGACGGCGAGGCCGGCCTTGGTGAGGGTCGAGCCGATCTTGCCGGCCTTGACCTTCTCGTCGGGATGAAGCGATTTCTGTAGGACGCTCATGATGTTCTCCGCCTAGCGGATCGAGTCCTGCTTGTCGGCCGGCACGTCGGTTTGAGAGGCGTTCTGCGACCGCTGCAGCGCGCGCACATAGAGGACGATGGCCCAGCGATCCGCGGGCGTGATCTGCGCCGCGTAGCCAGGCATCGTGTTGAAGCCGTTGGAGATCGTGTTGAACAGCTGGCCGTTCGGCATCTGCACCGCCGAGCCCGCCGGCTTCACGAGGTCCTGCGCGGCCCACGCGCCACCACCGGCGGCGACGCGCTGCGGGATCGAGCCGTTACCCCGGCCGTCGTAGCCGTGGCACGGAGCGCAGTAGATGTTGAACCGCTCCTGGCCGCGCTTGGCGAGCGCCTCGTTGACCTCGACGGCCTTCGGGAACTCGAGCGCCCACTCGCCACCGTTGAGCCCGCGGAACAGCACGTCGTCGGCGTTGAGGTGACCGCGCGCGACCGTGCCGTCGATCTGGCCGCGGTTCGCGCGCCCATCGGCGAACAGATCCATCGCCTGGTCGGACTTGTACTTCGGCTGGAAGTCCATGTCCGCGAAGATGTGGATGTGCGGCTTGTTCGAGTGTGAGTTGCGCGCCTTCGCCGCGATCGCGAACGGGATCAGCGCGAAGGCGGTGCTCGCGACGATGAACGCCGTGATCCACTTCGGCATCTGCTTCCGCGCCGGATCCGTCTCGTAGTAGACGTTCTCGACGTCGATCGCGCCGGCGTCCTTGAGCAGCTTGACGGTCGCCTCGCGGTCGAAGTGACGATCGCGCGCCTCGATGCCGAGGACGAACGCGTCGTCGGTGACCCGCGCGAACCGATCGCTGCGGAAGAACGGGTGCCACACCTGCGGCAGCTTGTTCAGGATCCACATCCCGAAGAAGGACGCGAACACCGCGAACAGGATCGTCGCCTCGAACGCGATCGGCACGTTCGCGGGGATCGACCACGCCGGCTTACCGGCGATGTTCCACGGCCAGTTGTACGCGTTCATCCACCACTGAAGGAAGATGCCGCCGAGGAGGCCGGCGCAGCCGCCGCCGAACACGATCAACGGGAGGATGGTGCGCTTGATGCCCATCGCCTCGTCGATGCCGTGCACCGGGAACGGGCTGTAGCAATCGAAGTCGGTGTAACCGGCGTCGCGGACCTTGCGGGCCGCATCGATCAGCTCTCCCGGAGTGTCGTACTCCGCGAGGACGCCGTAGAGCTCGCCGTCACCGTAGGTGGCCGGCCCTTGGGTTTGATCGTCTTCGTGATGGTCGTGTGCGTTTGACATGGCCATGCGCTCCTAGTGGTGACCGCCCTTGGAGCCCTTCGATCCGCCTGCGTGAGCCTCGGGCATCGCGCCCTTGACCTCCGACATCGCGATCACCGGGACGTACCGGAAGAACAGGAGGAACAGCGTGAAGAACAGCCCGAGCGTGCCGACGAACAGGCCCACGTCCCACCTGGTGGGCGTGTAGTAGCTCCAGTTCGCGGGCAGGAACGAGCGGGCGAGCGACGTCGCGATGATGACGAAGCGCTCGAACCACATGCCGATGTTCACGAAGATGCACAGGATGAAGATGATGACGGGTGCCCGGCGGATCCGGCGCGACCAGAAGGCCTGCGGGATGAGCACGTTGCACGCGATCATCGCGAAGTACGACCACCAGAACGGGCCGAACGCGCGGTTGATGAAGGCGAACTTCTCGTACAGGCTGCCCGAGTACCAGGCGATGAAGAACTCGGTCGCGTAGGCGAGACCGACCATCATGCCGGTGGCGAGGAGGATCTTGCACATCGCCTCGATGTGCTCCTCCTTGATGATGTGCTTGAGGTTGAACAGGTGCCGCAGCGGCAGCATCAGCGTCAGCACCATCGCGAAGCCGGAGAAGATGGCGCCGGCGACGAAGTACGGCGGGAAGATCGTCGTGTGCCAGCCGGGGAGCTGCGAGGTCGCGAAGTCGAACGAGACGACCGAGTGCACCGAGAACACGAGCGGCGTCGCGAGGCCGGCGAGGATCAGATAAGCGCGCTCGTAGCGGTGCCAGTTGCGGGCCGAGCCGCGCCAGCCGAGCGAGAGCAAGCCGTAGATGACAGCGCGGATCTTGTCACCGCGCAGCGCCGCGCGATCGCGGAACGTCGCGAGGTCGGGGACGAGGCCCATGAACCAGAACAGGATCGACGTCGTCGCGTAGGTCGAGACCGCGAACACGTCCCACATGAGCGGGCTGCGGAACTGCGGCCACATGCCCATGTCGTTCGGGTGCGGCAGCATCCACCACGCGAACCACGGACGGCCGGTGTGCAGCAGCGGGAACAGCAGCGCGCACATGACGGCGAAGATCGTCATCGCCTCGGCGGCGCGGTTGATGCTCACGCGCCACGTCTGCCGCGTCAGGTAGAGCACGGCGGAGATCAGCGTGCCGGCGTGACCGATACCGATCCACCAGACGAAGTTGGTGATGTCCCACGCCCAACCGACGGTGTTGGAGTTACCCCACACACCGATGCCGGTCGTGACCAGGTGGTAGATGCTGATCACACCCCAGCCGAGCATGAGGAGCGCGATGCCGAGCGCGGCGAGCCACGCCTTGTGCGGTTTGGGCGCCTCCGCGACCCACGCGACGTCGCGCGTGACTCCGCGGAAGGCTTCGCGAGCCTTACCGGCCTCGTCGTGCGGACTTTCCATCGTTGCCGAGCTCATGATCAGTGACCCCCGTTACCGCCGGCCGTCTTCGCCGCGGGCATGTTCGGGTTGGGGTTACGGACGCGCGCGAGGAACCGGTTGCGCGGCTTGGTGTACGTCTCGGGGAGCAGGTCGTAGCTGCGGTTGTCCGCGTGCAGCTTCGCGACGCGGCTCGTGGGGTCGGCGAGATCGCCGAACACGATCGCCTCGGTCGGGCATGCCTGCTGGCACGCCGTCTCGATCTCTCCGTCGGGGAGTGCGCCGTTGACCGTGCCCGCGCGCTGGCCGGCGCGGATCGCGGCCTTCGCCTTGATCTTGCCGTTCTGGATGCGCTGCACGCAGAACGTGCACTTCTCCATCACGCCGCGCATGCGGACCGTGACGTCCGGGTTGAACAGGAGGCGGCGAACGCGATTGCGCGCGTCGCGCCACTCCTTGTTCCAGTCGAGGAAGTTGAACTTACGGACCTTGTACGGGCAGTTGTTGGCGCAGTACCGCGTGCCGATGCAGCGGTTGTAGGCCATGTCGTTGAGGCCTTCGTCGGAGTGTGACGTCGCACCGACCGGGCACACCTGCTCGCAGGGCGCCATCTCGCACTGCTGGCACGCGACCGGCTGGTGCACGACCTGCGGGTCATCCGGCGAGCCGCTGAAGTAGCGGTCGATGCGGATCCAGTGCATCTCGCGGTTGTTGAAGATCTCTTCGCGCCCGACGACGGGGACGTTGTTCTCCGCCTGGCAGGCGACCATGCAGGAGTTGCAGCCGGTGCACGTCGACAGGTCGATCGCCATCGCCCAGCGGTGCCCCTCGTAGTCCTTCTCCTTGAACAGCGAGAGCCCACCGGCTCCGGGGCGATCGTGGCTGCCGCCCTGGTTGCGGTCGACGAAGTACTGCGGCACCTCGCTGTCGGGGCGCCAGTCCTTGGTCTCCGAGAGCGTCTTCGCCGTGACCTCCTGGATCAGCTCCGGGAGGCGCTCGGCGATGCCCTCCTGCGTGACCGCGGGGACGAGGCCGGTGCGGATGTCCCAGTGCTCCTGGACACTCGCGAGCTCGTACTGCTTGCCGGTCGCCGACACCGAGGCCTTGCCCGCGATGTCGAAGCCCGAGCTCAGGCGAACCTTGTTGGTGTCCCAACCGACGCTCCGGGTGCCCTGGCCGCCGACGCGGCCGGCGTGCGTGCGACCGCCGCCGAGCACGAGGCCGATCGAGCCGCGGGCCTGGCCGGGGATCGTGTAGCAGGGGAGCTCGACGGACTTATCGCCGACCTTGACGTTGATCAGCGTGTCGTTCGCGATGCCGAGCGCCTGCGCGGTCTCGGGACCGACGAGCGCATAGTTGTCCCACGTGACCTTCGTCATGAAGTCCGGGGTCTCTTGCAGCCACGCGTTGTTCGCGAACCGGCCGTCGTACGAGAACGGCGACGCGACGAACGTGACCTCGATGTCGCCGTTCGCCCGCTTGGTGCCGCCGCGCTGGCTGTCGGTGAGCTGCGCCGGCGCGAAGCCGGCCACGGCCGGGCGCTCGGCGACGGGCAGCCCGGTGTTGGCCACGAAGCCGTCGTGCACGCTCTGGCGCCAGTTGGCGCCCGAGGCCGAGACCACCCCTAGCTGCGCGTGCGCTTCCTTGACCAGCTCCTCGCCGGTCTTGTTGTCGCCGAGCAGCGCCGACAAGAGCTCGATCGCCGACAGGGTGCCGTAGATCGGTGCGATCAGCGGCTGCGCGAGCGTGATCGTGCCGTCCCACGTGCGCGTGTCGCCCCACGCCTCGAGGAAGTGCGAGCGCGGCACGTGCCAGCTCGTCTTCTGCGAGGTCTCGTTCTGCGTCTCGCTGAGGTGGATCGACGTCGCGACCTTGGACAGCGCGCCGGCGAAGTCGAGATCGACGGGCGCGTCGTAGACCGGGTTGCCGCCGAGGATGATCAGCGTCGACACGCGGCCCGGCGTCGCCAGGTCCTTGACGAGGTCGGTGATCGACTGGAGGTGCGGCTTGCGGCTCGGATCCGGATCCTCGCGGTACTCGAGGGTCTCGCCGACGGCGCCGATCGTCTGGTTGATCTTCGCGACGAGCGCGTGCACGTCGGCCGGCTGGCGACGGCCCGCGATCACGACCGCGCGGCCGGTGTTCGTCTTGAGCTCGTCCGCGAGGACCTTGATGAAGGTCTGGACCTTCTGCTCCTTGAGGAACTCCGAGCCGGGACCCGCACCGCCGCCGCCGAGCGCCGCGTCGAGCGCGAGCAGGAACGGCAGCGCGAGGTCGCTGCGCAGACCGAGGCGGTGATCCGCCATCGCGCCGGTGTTGGAGTACGTGCTCTCCACCGACCACAGGCGGTTCATCTTGCCCGGACCGAGCGAGCCGCCGAGGCGACGGCTGCGGCTGTAGTCGCGGCTGAACATCATCGCCGCGGGGTGATCGATGAAGATGTCGGCGTCGATCGTGACGATGGTCTCGGCGCGGTCGAGGTGCGCGATCGGACGCAGCGGGCGGTTGAACGCCTTGCGCGTGCCCTCGCGCTCGTTGTCGTTCGACAGCGGCTCGTACTCGTGCCATTGCACGCCCTTCTGCGCGAGCAGGCCGCGGAGGTATGCCATCGTCGGCGACGACGACGCCTCGCTCAGGATCCGCGTGGTGGCGAACGCCTCCCGCAGCTTCGGAAGCGCCGCGTGGAACGTCTCCATCGACGCGCCCTTGCCCGCCGCGAGCGGGTTCTGCGAGCGGTCCGGGTCGTACATGTTCAGCACGGCGGCCTGCGCGAACGTCGAGCTGCCCGCGTGCCGCGCGGTGCCCGGGACAATGCCGCCCGCCGCGAACGGATGATCCGGGTTGCCGTCGAGCTTGATCGGGCGCCCCTCGAACGAGGTCGCAACGAGCGCGTGGCCCACGCCGGACAGCTCGAACGCCGTCGCGTACTGCTGCGTCTGGCCCGGGATGCTGCCGTCGGGGCGGCGCGCGAGCGGGACGATCTCTTCCTTCTCGTAGCGGCAGGCGCCGACACCGGCGAGCGCCATCGACGCGCCCATCAGCTGGAAGAAGTTGCGGCGGTGCATCGGGTCGATCGTGCGCGACGGTTCGGTCGCGAACTCCTTGCCCGAGCGATCGGTCTGCAGCGTGGCCTTGCCCTCGAGCTCGCGCAGTGACTTCCAGTAGCCGAACTCGGGCGTGGGCCCGATCGGGGCGAGCGACGCGTCGTCGTGCGCGTGGTGCTCGGTGTGGTCGTGCTCGTGGTGCTCGTGCACGTTGCCGTCAGTTGGCTCTTTGGCGGACATCGTCGGCTCCTAGCGGTGGCAGGTCGAGCAGTTGGTGGGCGGGTGGATGTTGTTGGCCTGCATCACCTGCTTGCCCTCGTCCTTGCCCGGGACGTAGCCCATCGTGGTCAGCGCGTCGCGCTTGCGAAGGTTCGGCTCGGGGTTGCGATGGCAGTCGAGGCACCACTGCATCGTCAGCGACTTGGCCTGGTAGACCGTGACCATCTGATCGATGCGACCGTGGCAGCTCTCGCAACCGACCGTCGCGTTCACGTGCGCGGCGTGGTTGAAGTAGACGTAGTCGGGAAGGTCGGTCACGCGCGTCCACTGCACGGCCTGATTGCCGGCGTAGGCCTCGCGGACCGGGAGGAGCAGCTCGGACTCCTTCTTCACCGTGTTGTGGCAGTTCATGCACGTCGCCGCGGGCGGCACTGCCGCCTTCGCTCCGACCTCGACGGTGGAGTGGCAGTAGCGACAGTCGAGGCCGAGCTCGCCGACGTGCAGCGCGTGGCTATACGGCACCGGTTGGTCGGGCTGATAGCCGATGCGCAGTGCTTCGGGCGTAACGCCGTAGGCGACGAGCGCCACGAGGTACACGGGCGCTCCGAGGACCAGCAAGTTGATCCACTTCTTGAGCGTCTCGGTCCATTCGGGGAATGTGAAACGAGGCATAGGGGTTCCTGCGGCTGTTCGCGCACGTGCGGGTCGCTACGCGCGCGCGACACTTGCACCACGTCTCGTTACCATTTCGCAAGGTTGCGACGTGAATTCTTGAGGGCGGCGTGTCGTCGCAGCGGCCGCGTGACGCGATCGCGCGACAAACTGCCGCACAGCAGCCGCGCAATCCCTTACGTGCACGGGAGGTTCGTCAGTCGACGGTGTGCTCGCGAAGCCAACGCTGGGCGGCGGCGAGGCGCTCCGCACTGCGCACGCCGCCGGCCTGATACGCCTTCGCGGCGGCATCCACGAGATCGCGCGCACGGCCGCGTTGCTCGGGCTGCGCCCAGAGCAGCGCCGCGAGCCCCATCGCGGCGTCGGCACGGCGCTGGCCGCGGGCGCCCGCCGGCGGATCCTTGGCGAGCGCGGTCAACGCCTGCTCGAACAGCGGCTCGGCGCCCGCGCGATCGCCCTTCTTGACGGAGACCTCCGCGAGCGCGACCAGCAAGGTCCCAGCCCGGGGATGCGCGCGCGTGCCGACCTCCTTCTCGACGAGGTCGAGCGCGAGCGCGAGGTTGTCACGAGCGTCGTCGAGCGTGGCGGCGTCGGCCGTGAGCGTGGTGATGAGCTCGAATGCGGTCGCCATGGTGCTGGCGCGCGGGTGCGGGCCGAGCGCCGCGGCGCGGATCGCCTCCGCGTGGCTCCTGACTGCGCGTCGCGCGAGCTCGCGTGCCCGCGCGACGCGGCCGGCGTCGCGCTCGAGCATCGCGAGCCACGTCAGCGACGATGCGACGTCGACCGGAGGCGCTGCGAGCCTCTCGCGCATCGCGAGCGCGGCCTCGAGGTCGGTGCGCGCCGCGGCGTCGTCACCGAGCATCAGCTTGATCGTGCCGGTCACGTGGAGCGCATGCGCGCGCTGCAGATCCTCGGCAGGGAGCGCGCGCTCGACGAGCGCGAACGCACGGCCCTGGACATCGGCGGCCGCGCGGTAGTCGCCCTCGTCGAAGTGAAGTTGCGCCTGAACGCCGAGCACGTGGGCGAGCATCTTCACGTCGCGTTCGAACACCGAGCGTGCGCGCGCGAGCAGCTGCTTGGCCTCGTCGTAGTTGCCGGTGAGTTGCTCGACGTGAGCCAGGGCCAGCAGCGCGGCTCCCACCTCGGCGTGCCGCTTGCCGTACGCACGCTCCGTGACCTCCAGCGCGCGGCGCGCCACCCCGCGCGCCTCGTCGTCGCGCCCGAGTGCCTCGAGCGTCTGGGCGGCGGCGGCGAGGGCCTGGCCGAGCTCGGGGTGGTCGGGTCCGAGCGCGGGCTCGAGGATCGCGACGCGGCGCTGCTCGTGCTCGAGTGCGCGCGCCACGCCGCGCTGACCGCTCGCTCGCTCGCTCCGCGCGAGGGCTGCGAGCACCGAGGACAGCTGCACGCTCTGCTTGCCGTAGACCTGCTCGCGGATCGCCAGCGCGCGCTCGAGCGCCACGAGCGCACGTTCGTGCTCTCCCTTCGCGACGAGCAGCGCGCCCCGCGCCTCGCGCAGGTCCGCGTCGAGCGGGCCGCCATTGTCGAGCTTGGTCACCAGCGGCTCCGCCTGCGCGAGCTCGCCATCGGCCCCGGTCGTGTGCGCGATGCCGATCAGCGCGGCGGCCGTGGCGCGCTCGTCGTTGGCAGCGCGCGCCGAGGTGAGCGCCTCGCGGTAGAGCGTGGCGGCGCGATCGCGATCGGGCGTGCTCGCCGCGATCGCGGCGCGCACGAGCGCTGTCTCGACCGTCACGTTCGCCGGCGTCGTCGGCGCAGTGGTCGCGGCATCACACGAGGCGAGCGGCGGCAGCGCCGACGCGAGCATGATCGCGTGATCGACGGTGGCGGCATCGGCGGTGCGCAGCACGTCGGTGACGGCACGCAGGCGCACGAGCTTGTCGTCGAAGCAGGCGACACGCGGCGCATCGCACTTCTCGCCTCGCTTGGCCGACCACTGCGCGGTGTAGTCGTCGATCCGCGCGTTGATCGCTTCGAGCGCGTGCGCGCCGTGCGGGCGCGCGGCGGTGGTGAACGCGCGCTCGATGTCCGCGCTCACGGGCGTGTGGGATC
>Ga0247822_10003227_pt1 | contig 10622 bp, 10 predicted proteins | sample 13C_Cellulose_Da_FD_192423 | JGI IMG/M metagenome (GOLD analysis project Ga0247822, IMG submission 192423) | Soil microbial communities from agricultural site in Penn Yan, New York, United States - 13C_Cellulose_Day30 | ecosystem: Environmental > Terrestrial > Soil > Agricultural land | place... | reverse complement strand
GTATGGGCTTTTCCTCGGATTTTGTGGTCGTGACCATCCTGTCGTTCCTGGCGCTGATCGTCCTGCCGCTGGCGCTGACGAGCGCCGCCGCGGCTTGGAGTCGTGGAGTGGCGGGCGGCTCTTTCCGGGAGAATTTCTGCCGTTTTTCCATGGGACTGGCTCCGCTCGGTTTTGGGATGTGGCTGGCTCACTTTACCTTCCATTTCTTCACCGCTGCGCTGACGCCGCTGCCGATCTTTCAACGCATCGCCCATGAGATGGGATGGAGAAAAGCGGAGCCGGAGTGGGCGGTGCCCTCGCTCGCCTTTTATGATCTGCCTGCCTGGGAACTGGTGTTGCTGGGGATGGGGCTGCTGTTGACGCTTTACGTGTGTTGGCGATTGGCGAAGCAATTCAGCGCCAATCGCCCTCTGGGAACATTTTTACCGTGGGGCCTGTTGTCACTGGCGCTTTACGCGGCGGGAGTTTGGATTATTTTTCAACCTATGGAGATGCGGGGCACCCTGATGCATTGATTTTATGAGAGCTTTTCTTTTTATCTTAATGCTCGGACTGAGCGGATCCGCTTGGGCGGACGGTGGCGCGATCCTGACTCGGCAAAAGGTGGGCGATCTTGATGTGACGCTCTTTGCCTCACCGGCTCCGCTTCGGGCTGGACCGGTCGATATCAGCGTGCTCGTGCAGGAGGCTGGGAAGACCACGACGGTAATGGACGCCGAGGTGGAGGTCGTCTGGAGCGCCTCGCCGGATGCCCCGGTCGAGTGGATGCCACCCTGCTGCAGCATGGGAACGCTGGATCGCATGCCGGCGGTACGTGGACACTCGCAGAACAAAACCCTCTACTCGGCTATCGTTCCCGTGAAGTCCGCCGGGCCGTCGCAATTCTCCATTCGCGTGCAGCGAGGGGGTGTTTCCGAGGCCATTTCCTGCGACGTCGACGTGCAGCCACCACGCTCGCCGATCCTTGCGTATTGGCCCTTTCTTGCGTTTCCGCCCTTCTTCATAGCGGGCTTTGCCTTGCACCAACGGCTCTCGCGCAAGAAATCGGTTTCTGCATGAAATAAGAAATACTTATCGACAGAGTCAGTTTTGTGCAGTTATAAATTTCCGTCATGGATGCGGAAATTCTCGCTCGCGTGCAGTTTGCTTTCACGATCGCATTCCACTACATCTACCCGCCGCTGAGTATCGGATTGGGGTTGGCCCTCGTGATTATGGAGGGTTTGTGGTTGAAAACCGGTCGGATCATCTATCACAACATGGCGCGTTTCTGGACGCGGGTATTCGCCCTGACCTTCGCCATCGGAGTGGCCACGGGTATTGTCATGGAGTTCGAGTTCGGGACGAACTGGTCCACATATTCGCGGTTCGTCGGTGATATCTTTGGGAGCGCTCTGGCGGCAGAAGGCATTTTCGCCTTCTTCCTCGAGAGCGGCTTCCTGGCGGTGCTGTTGTTTGGGTGGAACAAAGTCGGTCCGAAGATGCATTTCTTCGCGACCTGCATGGTGTGTCTCGGGGCGCACTTCAGCGCGCTCTGGATCGTGGTGGCTAACTCCTGGATGCAGACACCAGCTGGCTATCACCTGGAGCGCATGGTGGACGGTGAACCTGTGCGCCTCCCGATCGACCATGCCGTGACTCCGGACGATCTCGGCTCCGTCCGAGCGGTGGTGGATGATTTTTGGGAGATGGTTTTCAATCCCTCTTCGATGGATCGCATCACTCACGTGATTCTCGGAGCCTGGCTGGCCGGAGCTTTCTTGATCCTTAGTATTAGTGCTTTTTATCTTCTCAGGAGGAGGCATCGTGAGTTCGCCGTAGCTTCGCTAAAGGTCGGGCTCGTATTCGCAACCGTGGCGACTTTACTGCAAATGGTAAGCGGAGATTTCACCGCCAAGGGGGTTTCCAAAAACCAGCCCGTGAAGTTCGCAGCGCTGGAAGGTCTCTATGAAACGACTGAGTATGCGCCTCTGGCGGCCTTCGGTTGGGTCGATGCCAAGAATCAAAAGGTGTACGGGCTGGAAATTCCTGGTGCGCTTAGCTTTCTCACTCATGGAAATTTCAAGACGGCTGTGACGGGGTTGAATGACCTGCCGCCCGATAATTTCCTGCTCAAGTATCACCCCGAGGCAAAGGTGGAGGAGTTACCGCAGATTCGCAAATCCTACTGGCCTAATGTGCCTGCCGTCTTCCAGTTCTACCACATAATGATCGCGGTGGGCGGTGCGCTCCTGCTCATCGTGGCGGTGGGGTGTTTCCTCTGGTGGCGAGGACGCTTGTTCAACGTGGATTATAAGTCCACGCGTATCTTTCTATGGGTGCTGGTCTTTAGCGTACTCGGTCCGCAAATAGGAAATCAGGCGGGCTGGTTCGCTGCCGAAATGGGACGTCAGCCGTGGATTGTCTATAACTTGCTGAAGACCTCGCAGGCCTTCTCAAAGGTTGTCTCTGAGAGTCACATCATCGCTTCGCTGATCATGTTCGCCTTTGTGTACTTCCTGCTGTTCCTCGTCTTTGTCTATTTGCTAAGTCGAAAAATCCAGCACGGCCCTGACGACGAGGAGGAGAGCGAAGAGTTGCCGGATAGTTGGAAGAAGATTTTGAAGGAAGACCCTGCCCGCGCTTAAATATGGACCTTAACATCATCTGGTTTGTTCTAGTAGGCGTGCTGCTCACGGGGTACGCGGTGCTCGATGGCTTCGATCTTGGAGTCGGTGCGCTCCACATGTTTGCGAAGAAAGACGAGCATCGTCGTCTGTTTCTGAACTCCATAGGTCCCGTGTGGGACGGCAATGAGGTCTGGCTCGTAACGGGAGGTGGAGCCTTGTTTGCCGCATTCCCCGAGGCCTATGCGACTTTTCTGTCCGGCTTTTACTTGCCGTTCATGATGTTGTTGTGCGCGCTGATTTTTCGCGCGGTGGCGATCGAGTTTCGCAGTAAGGAGCCGTGGCTCTGGTGGCGCACGATGTGGGACTTAGCATTCACGGTCGGCAGCGTTGGTTCGTCGTTCCTCATCGGTTTAATGATGGGAAATCTGGTGCTCGGTGTGCCGATCGGACCTGATGGAGAGTACGCGGGTACGCTAACAGGTATGTTCAACGGCTACGCGATATTCATGGGGTGCACCACGGTCATCCTGTTTGCGATGCATGGGGCGATCTACCTAGCGATGAAGAACGACGGCGAAGTGCAGGAACTCGTCATTAGCTGGATACCCCGGCTGACGGGGCTTTTCATCACCTTCTATGTCATCGTGAACGTCATCACGCTCGTGAATGTCCCGCACATGCTCGATGTCGTGCGTGAGCGGCCCGTGATCCTGGTGGTGCTGCTGCTGGGTTTCCTGATCGTGATGAACATCCCGCGCGAGATACACAAGGGGCGCCGTTTTAACGCTTTCATCTCCTCGTGCCTCGCGATGGTGCTGCTCATGGCCACCTTCGGGATCAGCTACTTCCCCTACATGATCTACTCGAGCCCGCTGCCCGAGCATAGCTTCACTATCTATAATGCCGCTTCGAGTCAGAAGACGCTGGGCATCATGCTCATCATCGCGCTGACTGGCGTGCCGGTGGTATTAGCCTACACGGCTTGTATCTACTGGATCTTCCGGGGGAAGACCCGGATCACCGCCCACAGTTATTGAGGGGCCTGTGGGGAGGTCGGCTTGTAGTGCAGGTCTTTGATGAGACCGGTGCCGAGTCGATAGACCCAGCTGTGGATCGCCAGCTTCTGTCCACGCTTCCACGCGTTTTGCACGATGCTGGTTTCCTCCACATGGCGGGCCTGATCGATAGCGTTAAGCTCGCAAAGCAAGTCTTCCTGACCGAGTTGATCGAGGCCCTCAAAGCGCTCCGGTTGACGACGGTAGATGGCGCGCACGTGGCGGAGCCAATTGTCGATGAGACCGAGTTCCTGATCCTCAATAGCTGCCCGAATGCCGCCGCATCCGTAGTGCCCGACGATCATGATGTTTTCCACCTTGAGGACATCGACGGCGTATTGGATGACAGAGAGACAGTTGAAGTCAGTGTGGTTGACAAGGTTGGCGACATTGCGGTGAACGAAAACTTCACCGGGTCGCAGCCCGAGGATCTCATTAGCAGGCACTCGACTGTCGGAACAGCCGATCCAAAAGTACTTGGGCGTCTGCACTCCCTCTAGTTTCTTGAAGAAATCGGGCTCCTCCTGGACCATTTGGGCGGCCCATTGACGATTGGATTCAAAGAGGTGGTCAAGGCTCATGGCCCGACAGCTAACAGGCTTTGACGCTCACTTGGCAAGTATCACTTGCCGATAGATGTCTTCGATGGCGGCAATTTGACATTCTGCCGAGAATTGCTCGCGCACGGAAACGGAGGCGAATTCCGACATCTGCTGGTAGAGCGTGGAGTCGGAGGCGAGGCGGATCAGGGCGCTGGCGACCTGCTGCGGATCGCGCTCAGGGCAAAGAAAGCCGCTTTCTTCATCCACGACCACCTCGGGAATGCCGCCATGCCGGGTCGCGACGACGGGCAACCCTCCAGCCATCGCCTCCAGCATCGCGTTGGGGATGCCCTCGACGTCGCCGCCGGCGGTCTCGCTGGGGTGGAGAAAGATATGCGAGACGGCAAAAAGGCCCTGCAGTTCTTCCTGCGGAAGAAAACCGACGAACTCCACCCGGCTGTCGATTCCGAGCCGGACGGCCTCGGCCCGGAGTTCCTCCTCCAAAGGGCCTTCGCCGGCGATCGTAAAGGTAGAGTTTGGAAAGTCCTTCAGAAAAAGTGCAAAAGCCTGGAGTGAGGTGGCGATCCCTTTCTTCGCGACGAGGCGGGCGGCTTGAACCAAGCGCCAGACTCCGTCGGTGGGAGGTTGCCGCCGGGAAAATGGCAGATCGGGCAGGATCGTGCGCATGAGGCGGATTTTTTGTTCCGGGCAGCCGAGGAGGAGTTCCACGCCTCGTGCGAGTTGCTCGGAGCGGCAGGGGATGACGGAGCAACGGGTGAAAAGCTCGCGTCGTGCCTTCGCATAGGCGGGCGTGGGCATCGAGCCGGCGATATCGGAGCCGTGAAAGGATGTGATGACCGGTACGGGAGACTGCCGGATCAGGGGTAGGAGATGGATGGCGATGTTGCCGAAAAAAATGTGCAGGAGTTGCGCATCGGTTTTCTTGAGGATGGCCAAGAAACGATCAACTTCGCCTTGGGAAATTTGCCACGGTTGGCCGGAACTCTTCTCCCATGCGCGGGAGAGAAAGCGGAGTGGGGAGCGAGGAATAACATGAGGCGTGGGGCCGGGCCACGAGCCCTCCTGTTTTTGCGCCAAGATAACCGGGTCGAACGTGGTCAAACCCGTCACGTGCCGTGAGATGTGAAGCATCTCCGGCTTGAGATAAGTCGCGCAAAAAAGCGCTACGGCCGGCTTTTTACCACTCAACGCCAGCGACCACGACTCCGGTGGAGTGATACGGGGTGCCTGGGCCGAAGTCCTTCGAGACGTTTTTCTGTCCCGTGACATAGCTGGCTGGTGCTGCCGGATTGATCAACTGCCACGGACGGTCGGTGACGAAGATCTGCTTCACGATACCCTCGATCGAGGGCTTTTCGCGAATGACGACCGCATCAGGATCGATCTCCTGAGGCTTTTGCTGTGGGGCCACGAAGTCTTGGGCGAAGGCGGGAGCCATCGCGGTGGCGATAAAGAGCGCGGTCAATAGTTTGCTCATGAATTTCTTATACCATCCCCTAAGGGTACCAGCAAGACGGCAAATCCTGAAGTTCCCGTCCGGTGATGGTCCTATTTTAGGGTAATCTCGCCGAAATGTTGAAAGTCAGGCGCGAACCCGGCAAAGTCCCGCCGATGGATTATCTGGCTCGGGCCCGTAGAGTGATCGAGATCGAGGTGGAAGAAGTGCGTGCCGTCGCGGCGCGCCTCGACGAGCGCTTCGCTCTGGCGGTGCAACTCATCCAAAGCGCCGTCGAGAGCCGACAAAAGATCGTCGTCGTCGGCGTGGGCAAGAGCGGCCATATCGGCGAGAAAATCGCCGCCACTCTCACCAGCACCGGTTCCCCGGCGGTCGTCCTGAACTCGCTCAACGCCCTGCATGGCGACCTGGGCGTCATCAGCGACGGAGACGTGATTCTCGCGCTCAGCTATAGTGGCGAGACCGATGAGCTTTTGAACATCTTGCCGGCTTTGACGCGCTTCGACGTGAGGATTGTGGCGATCACGGGTGGGGTGGACTCCACGCTGGCCAAGACGGCGGATTGCTTCCTCGATGTGCATGTTTCGCAGGAGGCCTGTCCCCTGAATCTCGCGCCGACTTCGAGCACGACGGCCATGCTGGCCTTGGGCGATGCACTGGCCATGGTGCTGCTGGAGGCGCGGGGTTTTGAGAAGGAGGATTTCGCACGGTTCCATCCGGGAGGCTCGTTGGGGCGCTCGCTCCTGCTTAAGGTGCATCAGATCATGCGTGGAGCGGAGCAACTCGCCCGCGTCCTTGTCTCGACGCCGATCGTGGAGGTGATCAAGGAAATGACCGCAAAACGAGCCGGAGCCGCAGTGATCGTAGGTGAAGACGGCAAGCTGGAAGGTGTATTCACTCACGGAGATTTCGCCCGGCATTTCCCGGAGAATCCGCAGATCGGGGCGTTGCCGGTGGGCGACTACATGACTCGTAATCCGATCGCCATCTCGGGAGATAAGCTCGCGGCTGAGGTGCTCCACGTCCTTCAGCTTCACCGCATTGACGATCTTGTCGTCGTGGATGGGGAAGGCCGCCCCATCGGTGTGGTGGACTCCCAGGATCTCTCGCGCTTGAAGGTGATCTAAACTGCCCCAAAGGCGTCTATTTTTCTCGCTGGTCAGCGACCCGCCTCCTCCGCTAGGCTAGACCCTCTCTTAAATTTCCCTTTTCATGGCACTCGCAAACGACCTCCGCAAAGGCATGGCTATCCGTTACAACGGTAACCCCGCCATCGTCCTCGAAGTTCAGCACCGTACCCCCGGTAACTTGCGCGCCTTCGTGCAGGCCATCATCCGGTACATCAACACGGGGAAATCGGCTGACGTGCGTTTTGCCTCCACCGAAAAAGTGGACACCGTCGACGTAAACCGCCAGGAGCTCGAGTTCAGCTACAGCGATCCGACCGGCTTTCATTTCCTCGACCCCGAAACCTACGAGACGATCACTCTGAATGGTGATCTCCTCGCCGACGCCAAGGAATATCTAGTGGAGAACCTAAAGGTGGAAGTGCTCAGCATCGAAGGCCGCCCGGCTCAGGTCGAGCTTCCTTCCTCCGTGCAACTTCGTGTCACCGAGTCCGCCGACGGTGTGCGTGGCGATAGCGCGAACAACGTGCAGAAGCCTGCCACTCTCGAGACCGGCAAGATCATCCAGGTCCCTCTCTTCATCAAGGAAGGCGAGCTCATCAAGGTAGATACCCGCAATGGTACCTACATGGGTCGCGCCTAGTTCCTAGACTCTTAACGAACGGTCGCTTCTTCAAGTTGTGCCCAGACGCAAGACGACACCCCGCCGCAAGACACGGCGGCTCGACGTCGCTGCGGCCGGAGCACTTCCGGCGACCGTTCCCAAAAGGTGGGTCAAGTTTCTCGTCGGCCTCTTCTTGTTGCCGCCGGCGTGGATCCTGACTGAGACCTTCTTTAGTGCCTTCGCCCGCACCACGCTGCGGCATAATTTCTGGATCACCGAGGAATTCTGGTTTTTCTCGCTCGGGGTCATTTTGTGGATGGTCTCGTTTTTCGGCCTGCCGAGGCCGCTCTGGCTGTACGTCTTCGGCCATGAGCTAACCCACGCCATTTGGGTGCTGTTGCATGGTGGCAAGGTCCACCGCTTCGAGGTGACGCGACAGGGTGGACATATCCTGGCGGACCGCACGAATACGTTGATCGCGCTGGCGCCGTATTTTTTCCCGATTTACAGCGTGCTCGTGATCGCGCTGTACGGCGTGTTGTCGATGTTCATGGATGTCTCGCAGTATCGCTACATCCTCTACGGACTGATCGGCATCACATGGGCGTTTCACATGAGTTTCACCTGCTGGATGATCACGAAAGGCCAGCCGGATCTGCACTATGGTGGGACGTTTTTCTCCGTCGTCGTCATTTACATCATCAACCTCGTGCTGCTGGCGGTCATGCTGATCATCGCTTCACCGCAGGTCAGCTGGCGGGGATTTGCGCGGGAGTTGTTTCATAACTCTATGGATTTCACCGTGCAGCTCACCTTGCTGATCAATCAGCTCCTCCGGTGAGCGACTCTGCTGAGAAACTCGCCTTCCTGCTAGGGCTTCAGGAAAATCTGGGCGGCTCGATCCCGGTGGACCGCTGGATGCGTGAGGCGCTCTATCACGAGAGATTCGGCTACTACACGACGCAGATCCGCGAGGTGGGACGGGCGGGGGACTTCACCACTTGGCCGGCCCGGGAAGATAGTCTGGCTAAAGCCATCGTCGCCTGGCTCAAGCCCTTGCGGTGTCGGCACCTGATCGAGGTCGGAGCCGGTTCCGGCCAGCTCGCACAGGGAATCCTGCGCGGCTTGGGCTGGTGGGGTCGCCCTCAGTACCACATCGTGGAGGCATCACCGATCCTCCAGGCTCAGCAGCAAAAACGTCTCGGTGGCAAAGCGAAGTGGTCCTCCAGTCTCAGTGAAGCTCTCGCTCTGGCGGGAGGCGAGGCAGTCATCATCTCTAATGAACTCGTCGATGCCTTTCCCTGCCGGATCTTCCAGTGGCGCTCGACGGGCTGGCAGGAGCTTTCCCTGAGCATCGAGAGTGGCAAGGTCTTGGAAATCTGGACGGCAGTGGATCTACCTGATTCGTCTGTGGCGCAATCCGAGTGGGCGGAGGGGCAGCGCGTGGAAATTCACGACAGCTATCGGCAGTGGCAGGAGGAACACCTAGCCGCGTGGACAAAGGGAGCGATGCTCACCATCGACTATGGCGACACGAGCCCCCGGCTTTACCATCGGCGACCGCGCGGGACGTTGCGGGCGTACTCGCTTCATCAGCGGCTGGAGGGTAGTGAAGCCTTCGGCGCTTTTGGGCGACGCGATCTGACCGCAGATGTGAATTTTTCCGATCTGATCCGTTGGCGACCCGAGTGTACGCACGAGTTGATGACGCTCGGCACTTTTTTTGCGAAATACCATCGCCCGGTGGCTGGTCAGCTACTGGCCGCGGGCGAAGCGTTTCAGGTGCTGATTCAGGCGCGCTGATCGTAGGCCTGGACGATCCACGACCAGGGGATCGCGCCGTGACTGAGGATCCAGTCATTGAACTGCTTCAATGTCCAACCCTGGCCTCCGACGAAGCGGCGGTAGAGTTTTTCCACCTCGATGCGGCCGAGCAGGTAACTCATGGGGACGGTCGGTGAGCTTGTGTACCAGTTCACATCACCGGCGGCGCGAGCCTTGGTGAAGTTCACTCCCTTGGTGAGAATCTTACAGGCGCCGTCGAAGCTGAGACCTCCGCCATGCAGGCCGCAGTCGATGACGATGCGGTGAGCGCGCCAGAGGGCGTCGTGGATTTGCAGCAGAGGGGCGTAGGGATTCTGCACCAGCTTCTTCTCGACCGACATGGACTCGCACCACATCGTCCAGCCCTCGTAATAAATCGAGTGGCTGGCCATCCGGCGCAGTTTGCTCGGATGCTGGTTTTGCACGGCGAACTGGAGATGGTGACCGGGGTAGGCTTCGTGAGCGCTGGTGAGTTCCAGGCCGAAATGCTGGCGGACTTCTTCGGCCTGTTCCTTCGGATCGGTTTGGATCAGACTGAGGTCATTTACCCAGAAAATTCCCTCCTGCTTGGCCGAGAACGGCGGCGGAGCGTTGTAAGCCGCAGTCGGAAAGTGGTGACGCAGAAAGGCCGGAGTCGGCAGGACCTGGAGCGACTCGCCCTTCGGCAGGGTGACGATGTCGAGGTCGGCCAGGCGATCCTTTACCGTGCGTGTGACCTCGCCATAGAGGTCGAGGAGCGGGCCTTCGGGTTGCCACTCGCGGGAGGCGGCGTCGAGGACCTCGCGGGCGCTGCGGTGGCCATGGCGGGCAGCTTCGCGTTCGAGGAGATACTCCATCTGGGCAACGAGGCGTTCGCCATTGGCGAGGGCTTCCGGAAGGGACCAGTCGAAGCCCAAGCGCTCGCGCATGAGATACTCGAAGCGTGCGCGACCGAGGCTGAAGCCGTTTTCGGGGCCGGCCTTCTTGCGGTTGATGGCGCTGGCGTATTGCGTGAAGGCCTTGCTCGCGCCATTGAGCAGGCGCTTGAGTTTGGCGGGAGACTTGGCGTGCCGGGAGAGTTCCGGAGCGATTTCCTCGAAGAAGCTAACCGCGCCTTCGCAGGAGCTTTGGGCGAGTTTTGTCCAAAGAGGAACGGGTTTACTGACGCAGGCCGCGCCGGCGTCCAAAAAGTCGGGGATTTTCCCCAGGCGTGCCTCGATCGCGGGCAGAATGGACCCGAGGTCGTCCAAGTGGCGCACCATGAGATCGAAAATGGCATCCACGGCAGTGTCGCAGTGGGTCTGCGGATTGATGCGCCAGCGCTGGAGGTCACCGCTGTCGAGGATCTCGGTGCGGAGCATGGCGAGAAAAGTGCGGCGATCGAGCCAATCGTCCCCTTGAAAGG
>Ga0247822_10003225_pt1 | contig 10625 bp, 14 predicted proteins | sample 13C_Cellulose_Da_FD_192423 | JGI IMG/M metagenome (GOLD analysis project Ga0247822, IMG submission 192423) | Soil microbial communities from agricultural site in Penn Yan, New York, United States - 13C_Cellulose_Day30 | ecosystem: Environmental > Terrestrial > Soil > Agricultural land | place... | reverse complement strand
ACCGACAGGCTCGCGAGATACGACGCCGGCAGGATGTCGCGATACGCCGAGCGCCACGCGTCGACATGCGCTTCGGCGATGGCGACGGCGTCCTCCGGTGTCGCGGTGCGGATCGTCATGCGGGCTACGGCTCGACGAGGGTTGATACGGCGACGCACACGCTGCTCATGCGCGAGGGCACAACCGGATGCGCCGGCCGTGCCCTCATGCTACAAACATTGCGCGTATGCTCCGGGCGCTGTTCGCGCGCTCGCGGCACCCGTCAAATCAACATGCGGTGCCGGACGACTAGAGCGCGTCGGCTGCAAAGGTATCGCCGCCCTCGAGACTTCCCGACTCGACGCCGCGCCGGAACCACCGCGCGCGCTGCTCCGACGTTCCATGCGTGAACGCGTCGGGCACGACGTAGCCCTGGGATTCCATCTGAAGCTTGTCGTCGCCGATGGCGCTCGCGGCGGTCATTGCCTCCTCGAGATCACCGGGATCGAGGATTCCCTCCTTCTGCGCGTGATGCGCCCAGACGCCGGCCAGGTAGTCGGCCTGCAGCTCGAGGCGCACCGAGAGCTCGTTCGCCTCGGCCTTGCTCGAGCGACGCTGCGCCTGCTGTACCTGGTCGGAGATGCCGAGCAGGTTCTGCACGTGATGGCCGATCTCGTGCGCGATCACATAGGCCTGGGCGAAGTCGCCCGGCGCACCGAGCCGCTCGCGCAACTGCCGGTAGAACGAGAGGTCGATGTAGACCTTGGAGTCGAGCGGACAGTAGAACGGTCCGACCGCGGCGCCGGCCATGCCGCACGCCGACTGCACCTGCTGCGTGAAGAGCACCAGGCGCGGCTCCTTGTACTGCATGCCCTGTTGTTGAAACAGCGCGTTCCACGTGTCCTCGGTCTCGGCGAGAACGACGGAGACGAACTGCTTCAGCGAGTCGTCGGTCGGAGCGTAGCCCTGGCCGCTGCGCGTCTGCGTCTGCGACGGCGCGGGCGCCTGATCGGTGACGATCGACGGATCACCGCCGAGCAGGTACACGATCAGGGCAATAACGATCGACCCGATCCCCCCGCCGATTGCCATTCCGCCGGCTCCCCTGCGGTCCTCCACGTTGATGCTCTGGCGTCCTCCTGTCCAGCGCATGGCTCATATCCTCCTGGTTCGCATCCATTGGTGTTCCTCGCGTTGATTCGAGTGCGCGAAAAGTCGTGCCAAGACCAGGGCCGCCGCGCGAGGCGTGGCGCACGCGCTTTGCCGTCGTAGATTCGGCGCACCGCCGCGGCCGACGCCGCGCGAACCCTCCTCACCCAACCGTTGCAGCAGATGTGGATTCAGCGGCAGTTCACGCTTCGACCCCGGCAGCGCGGCATGCACCTGGTCACCGACGAGGTGCTCGCACAGCTTCCGGAGCTCGGGACGATGCGGGTCGGCGTGCTCCATCTGTTCATCCAGCACACCTCCGCCTCGTTGACCATCAACGAGAACGCGAGCGCGGATGTTCGCGGCGACATGGAGCGCCATCTCAACGAGATGGTCCCGGAGGATGCTCCGTACTACGAGCACACCTACGAAGGTCCCGACGACATGCCGGCGCACATCAAGGCATCGCTCATGGGCACGTCACTCTCGATTCCGATCGGCGGGGGCGGCGTGCTGCTCGGCACGTGGCAGGGGATCTACCTCTGCGAGCATCGCAATCACGGAGGCGGCCGTCGTCTCGTCGCGACGGTCTGGGGAGAATAGGTGCGGATGATCGATCGGCGGTGAGACGATCCCGACGGCGGCATACGAATCGGGCCCTCCACGTGGAGAGCCCGGCACACTCGAGTCCGTGGTCGCGCGCTACGACTCCGACGCCTGCACGGCCGGTTCCGGCTCGTCGACGGCGATGACCGTGTCGCGGCCGAGGGTTCGCATGCGGAGGATGTAGGTCGTCGTGCCGATGGCGATGAGCACGAGGATGATCTGCACGTGGATGCGCTCGATGGCGTACGCCGAGAAGGCGACCGACGTCCAGAGCACCGCGATCGTACCGATCTTGGCGCCCATCGGCATCGCGCGATGCTCCTTGAAGTTGCGCAGGTACGGTCCCATCAGGCGGTGGTTCATCAGCCAGTCGTGCAGACGGTCGGAGCCGCGCAGGTAGCAGGCCGACGCCAGCAGCAGGAACGGCGTCGCGGGCACCAGCGGCAGGATGATTCCCGCGATGCCGAGGCCGACGAAGATCGTCCCGAGGACGTTGAAGAGAAGCTTGCGCACGGTCACGAAACGAGCCTCGGAGAGTGAGCCAGAGCCCGATGAAGGCGATCCAATGATACCTGCCGGCGACGTACCGGACAAGTGTTGTCGGGAATGACGACACAGACGCGCGCGGAGTGCCGGAGGGGCGGCATGGCTCTTGCGCTGCAACACGGCACAACCCTGGGGGGCGCTTTCATGTGGGCTCGAGTTCTTTGTGCGACGACGCGGCTTCTTCGTGCGAGGACGCGGCTGCTCTGTGCGACGACACAACGCTGTGCGACGACGCAGCGCTGTGCGACGACACAGCGCTCTGCGACGACGCAGTTTCGCCGTGCGATCGCGCTAACGGCCGTTGGCGTCGCGCTGGCGGCCATCGGCGTCGGCTCCTCGGCCCTTGCGCAAGCGCCGTCGAATGACGCGGGCTCGCTCGTCATGACGCAGGTGCCGATCAACGATGCAGCGGCGATCGTCGCTCGCGTTCGCGCCGATCGGGTCATGCAGCAGGCGCAGTCCCTCGGCGCGACGGTGCGGTTGACGACGATCGTCACCGTGCTCGAGTCCGGATCAACCATCGACCTCATCAAGCCACAGCGCATCGTGCACGAGGCGCACGGCGCCTACCATCGCGAGTCGGGGCGCGGAGCGCGCATCCGGATTGTCGCTGCGCGCGGCACGGCCGCCCTGTCCGGACTTGCGCGAGGTCCCATCGAGAATTACTCGACGCTGGGCGAGACCGTCGAGATCGGCGAAGACCGCATCATCCTTCTGAACACCTCGATCGTCTCTCCGCTCGCACGCGACGCCGACGAGTACTATGCGTTCGAGCATGCCGGAGTCGAGCGCCGATCGGGCGTCGAGGTCGACGCGATCCGCATCGTTCCCACGGCTCGCCACTGGCCGCTGTTCGAAGGCCGGATCTACGTCGCGCGCGAGGTCGCGGGCGGCGGTGCAGGCAGCGGCGCGGTCCCCGCGGGCAGCCTCGTCGCGATGGAGCTGCAGCCGTCGGCCGCAACGTGGATTCCGTTCATCACCACGATCACCATCCTGCAGACGTTCGCGCCGACGCCGGCCGGAGACATCGTTCCCGACTCGCTCGCGATCACCGGAAGCGGCATCGTGAGCTTCGCCGCGCTCGGCCTCGCCCAGACGCGTGTCGAATTCGCGGTGACCAGCCGTCTCGACGATCAGCGCGTCGGCGTGCCAATGCCCGACTCGCTCCGCTGGCAGAGCCTGCCCATCGTCATCCGCGAGGACGCCGGCGACGCGCCGTCGTCGTTCTGGGCATCACAGTCGATGCTCACGTCCGAGCAGGTCTCGATGATCGAGGCCACCCGGGTCGCGGCGGAAGAACAGGCGCGCTCGCCGTCGTTCACGTTCGGCGCGATGGTCGACTACAACCGCGCCGGCAGCGCGACACCGACACTGTCGGCAGGCGCCGCGTTCGGTCCGGTCGGTGCGAGCGTTTCCGGTGGCTATAGCTTCGGACTCGAGCGACCGATCGGCGAGGGCTCGCTGCGGCTCGACGTCGGCGATCCGTCCTCGCTCAGCGCGACGATGCGCGCGAGCACCTTCTCGCAGATCGCCTCGACGACAACGGGCGATCGCAACTATCCGCGCCTGATGAACACGCTCGTCGCCGCGACGCTGCACGCGGACTACTACGACTTCTTTCGCAAGGATGGGTGGAATGCCGGCGGTGACGTGCGCTACGGGTACGTGCGCCTCGGTGCGACCGTCGAACAGTCGCGGCAGTTCTCGATCGGCAACAACGCGAGCTGGTCGCTGGTGACCTGGACGTCGAAGGAGTTCCAGCCGAACCCCGCGATCACCGAGGGCGAGTTCACGACCGTGCAGGCGGATCTGGCATTCTCGCGGGTGGAGCCGTTCCTGAAGCTCACTCCGGTCGGCGAGGACGACATCCGGTTCCTGGTCACCGGCATGCGCGGCGCCCGCACCGGCGCCGACACCACGTTCGGACTCGTCGAGGCGCTCGTGTCCTACTCGCTGCCGCTCGCCGAGACGGGATACAATCCGATCTCGCTGACCCTGCTCGCCGCCGCCGGCACCGGGTCGGCGAGCCTGCCCCCACAGTACCAGTTCCGCATGCGCACCTCCGCGGCGACGTTCGGAAAGCCCGGCGGCCTCGTCTCCCCGCCGAAGGGACTCTACGGCGGCACCGAGTACATCGCGCTCGGAGCCGAGCTCAACCTCACCGATCTGCCGTGGCGCGCGATCGGCCTGCCAACGGCCGACGGACGCGGCATCGAGTTGCTCGTCGCCGGCGCCGTCGCTCGCTATCGCCAGGCGCACCCCGTGGGCTACGTCGGGACGGGTGATGACTGGTACTCCGAGGTCGGCGTCGGCCTCAGCCGAATCCCTCTCTTCATCACCGACATCGTCTTCGGTCGCGTCGACCTTCGCCAGGGCCTCGGTCCGCTCGGGAAGTTCGGCGGCAACTTCACCTTCGTGCTGCCGCTGTAGGCGCACGGTCGCGCCCGGCATCGCCAGCAGGAGCCCGGCGTGCGTCGCGAGAAGCGTGCGCACCGTTGACGCGCACAACGCCGTTTACGCTCGTGACGCCGCTGGCGCGCATGACGCCGTTGGCGCGCACGACGCCTTTGACGCGCACAACGCCTGCGACACTATCCGACTTAGTCGAGTCCGAGCGCCTTCTTGTGCGCGTCGCGCTCCTTGTCCGGAAGCTGTTCGAGTCCGACCCGCATCGTATACCCGCCGCGAAGCTTCCCCTTCTCCATGTACATCCAGTCGCTGATCGCATCGCGATCGATGCGCACGCGCTGTCCGGCCGTGACGGTCTTGACGTAGGCCGGCATGCTCTCGACCGTGCCGACGACGCTGTCGGCCTCGAGCTCGGGCTTCGCCAGCCAGATGTGCTCGGTGCCGCCGGGATGCGGCAGGGCGACCTTGACCGCGAAGTTGAACTGCGTCGAGTCGTGGTTCTTGAGGACGGCCTCGAAGTCGCCGATCGACGCGCGGGCCTTGTCGATCGCACGGTTCATCGTCGTGTCGTTGGCGTCGGCGTAGACGATGTGATCCTTCGGACCATCGGCGGCGGTCTCGGCGGTCCGGTCGTTCGTGCCGCAGCCGGCAATGATGATTCCGGCGATCAGGGAGAGCAGTGTGAAGCGCATGGAGACGGGCGGAGCTCTGGAGCTCGAAGTACTGGTGATGCCGCACCGGGCGACGCGACCGAACGTGGACGCATCACCGCACGGGACGACGCGGCCGCACAAACATACGGCGCGCCGGCGGGACCGTCAGTGGTTGCTACGATCGCGATGCGTTCGAGCGGGCGGCGGCGAGCATGTGCTCGATGATGTCGCGCGCCTCGCGTCCCCGCATCGGCATGTTGTAGATCGACGTGCCGGGCTGCTGACGGCGGCCGCCGTCGCGCAGCGACCCGGTGTCGACCGGCGCGAAGCCGATCTGCTCGATGAGCTCGGAGACGACGCGCTTGGCCTCGTCGTCATCGCCGGCGACGAAGACCGCGTGCCGATCATCGACCGGCAGGTCCGGCGTCCCGTTGGCCTCGAGGTGCTTGTGGTAGATCGTGTTGAACGCCTTGACCACGCGTGCGCCGGGAAGCCTTTTCGCGGTCTCCTCACTCGAGCTCGACGTGCCGAGGTCGTGCAGTCCGCCGCCCTCGCGATACGGGTTCATCGCGTCGACGACGATCTTGCCGGCGACGAGCTCGGCCGGCGGAAGCGCCTCGGGCTTGCGCCAGGGCACCGCGAGCACGACGACGTCTCCCCACGTCGCCGCTTCGTCGACCGACATCGCGCGAACTCCGTTGCCGATCCGGTCGACGGCCTCGCGCAGCGAGTCGGCGCCGCGCGAGTTACTGAGCGCGACGTCGTGTCCGGCGCGCGCCAGGAGCGCGCCGAGCGTGCCGCCGATCATGCCGGCGCCGATGATTCCGATGCGCATGACGCTGCCTCGTGTGTTCGATGGAGCCGATGTGGCGCGGAGCCTAGGAGCCCTCGCGCTCACCCCGGCGGGAACGCACCGCACGCACGGTGCCGATCAGTCCGAGCGAGGTGACGACGAGCATCGAGAAGATGATCGCGGCGAAGATCGCGAGTGCCGGGATGTTCTGCAGCGCGAAGAGATCGCCAATCGTCCGCGTCTCGTAGTCGATCCAGCCGAGCCAGAGCGATGCGGCGATCGAGACGATCGCCAGGGCAAGCAGCAGTCGTTGTGTCATGGCAGTTTGAAGTGTGGATTCTCGATGATGCCGAACACGTTTCCCCAGGGATCGAGCACGCTCGCGGTCCTGATGCCGCCGCCGACATCCTGCACCGCGGTGTCGCCGGTGGCGCCCAGGTCGAGGAGCCGGGCGAGCGCCGCTTCGGCATCGGCGACGCCCCAGTATGCCGTCACACCGCCCCGGCCGGTTCCGTTGCCGTCGGGAAGCAGGCCGAGCTCGTAGCCGCAGACGTCGAAGCCGACGTAGAACGGCTCGCTGAAATACGGCTCGATGCCGAGCACGCCCGCATACCACGCGCGCGCGGCGTCGAGATCGGTCACGTTGTAGATCGCCGTGCGCAGTCCGAGGAGCGCCGTCGACGCGGACGGAACGGCGTGACCGCTCTCGTTCTCGCCCGCGTGCTGACTCGCGTTCTCGCTCGCACTCATGCGCTCGCCTCGTCCGCGGCCTTGGCCATGCGCTCGGCGTTGCGTCGCTCCATCTCCTCGGGCGAGACGTCCTCGACGTGCGTCGCGATCCACCACTGGTTGCCGCTGGCATCCTTCACGCCCGAGCTGCGGTCGCCGTAGAACTCGGTCGTCGGCTCGCGCAGCGAGGTGCCGCCGGCGGCGATCGCCTGCGCGTAGGTGGCATCGCAATCCTCGACGTACAGGTAGAAGCTCGACGCCAGTGCCGGCCACTGCGGCGTTGCGCCACCGATCATCACGCGCGAATCGCCGATGCGCGCCAGCGCGTGCATCACCGTGCCGTCGGGAGCCGCCATACGCTCGAGCACCTCGGCGTCAAAGGCCGCCTGCAGGTAGTCGAGCAGCCCCGCCGCGTCGTCGACGAGCAGGAACGGCGTGACCGTGGAATAGCCTTCGGGAATCGGATTGACGGACATGATCATCCTCGATGTGTGTGCGACGGGTTGTGCCGACGAAGCTAGCGCGCGCACTACGGCGAACCGGACGTGGCGCCGGCCGCCCTCGCGATCGCTACCAACCCATGCGATCGCGCAGCGCCGTGATGTGCGCGATGTGGTGCGGTCCGTGCCACGCGTAGATGATCAGCAGCCGCTCGAGTGTCTGTGGCCCCATCTCCGGGTGCTTCAGCGCGCGGTGCCATTGATCGTCGTCGAGCGCGCGGAGCAGCACGACCCAGCGCCGGTGCAGCGCCTCGAGCAACTCGAGCGACGCTTCGATGGGCATCGCGGTGTCGGGCAGCTTCGCCCATGCCGCCTCGTCGTACGGCTTGATCGTCGGCGTGTCCTCGGTCAACGCCAGGCGGAAGCGCGTGTAGCTGTTGATGTGACTGTCGGGGATGTGATGCACGAGCTGCCGCACCGTCCAGCCCCCGTCGCGGTACGGCGTGTCGAGCTGCGCGTCGTCGAGGCCGGCGACCGCTTCGCGCAACAGGCGCGGAGTCTCCGCGATGCGCTCGATGAGCTCTTCGCGCCGCTCGGCGGTCAGCGGCTCGTGGGGAAACTCGATGCGTCCGATCGGATAGCGGGGGTCGGCCGCCGGGTGTGTGATCTGCATGAGGTCGCTCGTTCGGGTGAGATGCGCAGGGTCTACTCTGACGCGCCGTGCGCGAGGCGATCGAGCAGCCAGAGGCCGTTCGTCGTCGCCGCTCCCTGCGCGGTATTGTCAAAGATGCACCAGACGTCGCGATCGTCGGCGAGATCCTCCTCGATCCGGTGCGCCATCGTCTCGAGGAACTCGTCGTCGTACGACGACCAGTAGGTGCGCGGCGAGCCGTGCAGCCGGTAGTAGATCGTTCCCGTCCATCCCCCCGGATCCTCGGCCCCCGGCACGCGCAGGGGATCGGCCATCACGCGCGCGATCCGCAGCGTCGTCAGCAGGTCGTCGGCGCCCATCGCGCTCCACGAGCGATGGCGCGGCTCGCAGGCCACCGTGACGTCGGTGCGCTCGCGGAGCATCTCGAAGAACTCGCCGACGACCTCGAGATCGAAGACGAAGCTCGGCGCGAGCTGCACCAGGAGACAGCCGAGCTTCGCGCCCAGGCCGGTGCACTCCTCGAGGAACGGATCGAGCAGCGACTCGACGCCGCGGAGCTTCTGCTCGTGCGTGATCGCCTTCGGCATCTTGACCGAGAAACGGAATCCCTCCGGCACCGACTCGCCCCATCGGGCGTACGTCGTGCGGCGGTGCGGACGATAGAACGAGGAGTTGATCTCGACGGCGGTGAAGCGCGCGGCATAGCGCTCGAGGTGCGATCCCTCCTCGGGAAAGCGCGCCCGCTCGTCGCGGGGAATGTTCCACCCGGCGCAGCCTACCAGCGGATGTCGGCTCATGCGTCGTCCTGCTGCGTCGTCACTGGGGCGTCACGCGGCGTACCACCTCGTAGACCGCCGGCTCGCCTTCGCTGCAGAGCTCGGAGAGCCGCGCGACCGCATCGATCGCCGCGGCGCTGTCGCTGACGGCCTGCGCATCGGCGAGCGATCGCCACGATCCGATCGAATGAAAGACGCTCTCGTCGTCGGCGCGACGGATCAGCGTGAGCTCGATCGGCGGCTGCGGAAGCTTCGCGAAGAGATCGCCGAGCACGTTCCAGGCGGCGATGAACTCCGCGTGGCGGCCCGGCTTCACCCGCCACGTCACGTGCGTGTACACCGGCTCGTTGATCAGACGCAGGGCGTTGGCCGCGGCGGCCCGCTGCTGCTCGGCGGCGATGTCGGACTCGAGCTCGCCGAGCCAGGGTTCGTTTGCCGGCCCGGTCGCTTCGAGCGGCGGCGCAGTCAGTGTTTCGATCGTGCTGGTATTGGCCATAGTGTCGGAGCCTGCTTCACCTGGGAATGCCCGGCGGATGATAAACCCCCGGAGCGGCGCAAAGATACGGGATGATACAGTTGGATGGGTAGGCACGGGAGAATCTTATTGCTGGGCTTGCTCCTCCCCTCCTCATTCGGGCCGCGCCCGTCATCCTCACGAGCGAAGCGAGTGGGGATCCGTCTTCGGCGGTAGCCGTGCCGGCCGGTACCGCTACCGCGGAAGAAAGATCCCCACTCGCTTCGCTCCGTGAGGATGACGTGATCGCGTTCTCGCGGTTAAGAGCCGACGTACCCCTCTCGCTCATACACCTCCATCCCCGCCGCCGCGAGTTGCTCGAGCTCGGCGGCCCGCTCGTCGTCGAGGGCCTTGAAGTTGAAGCACGACTTCCCCTGCATCCGCTTGCGGAGCTCGGGCGAGATGCCGTCGAGCAGTTCGGGCTTCACGTAGACCGGCATCAGGTACAGGCTCACGTAGTTCCTGCCGCGGCGCACGCCGCCGAAGAACAGCGGCTGGCCGTTGGGCATCACGTGCCGGGTGTCGAGGTAGTAGTTGTCGGGCGTGTCGTGCACGACGACCAGCCGGCTGGCGTGCGGCTCGAGGATCGTGCGAAGGCGCGCGAAGGTCGCGTCGAAGTCGACGGGCTTAGCCATGCGAGTGTGATGCTGTGTCGTTGCGAATGAGTGCGAGCCGGCCGTGCCCTACTCGACGGCGACGCCCTGGCTCCGAAGGTCGTCGATGCCACCGCCATTCTCCAGCTTCTTGAACCCCTTCTCCTCGAGAACATCGATCGCGATGCCGGAGCGACGGCCGCTGCGGCAGTAGAGGACGAGGCTCGAGTCACGGTAGGGCTCGAGCTCCTGCCAGCGAGCGGGCATCTCGTCGTACGGGATGTGGATCGCGCCGGCGACATGACCGGAGGCGTACTCCTCGGCCGTGCGCACGTCGACGTAGACGGGCTTCGATGCCGATGGCTGACTCGTGGTCGCACCGTTGGAGGCGGCGCCGGCCGACGAGTCCTGTTTGGGGCCGGCGCAGCCGATGACGAGCAGCGCGGCGGCCAGAATGATGAACGCGTTCATGGGAGGGATTGCATTGGTCGTTGAACGATCCGAAGATCCAATCTCGTCACGCGCGGTGGATTCTCCATGCCCGTCGCCCTACGGAACCTCGCCGACGATCTCGACGGCCCCGAGCCCGAGCTCGCGCACGCCCTGTTCGATCGTCGGCGATCGCGCGACGACGACCCAGACGAGCTCCGACGGACGCACGTGCCGGCGCGCGGCGGCATCGAGCGCCGGCGCGCCGATCGCACGGACCTTCTCCGGATAGCCCGACCAGTAGTCATCGGGCAGCCCGAACAGTACCAGCTCGAGTCCGGCGCGCCGGCGCTCGAT
>Ga0247822_10003224_pt1 | contig 10625 bp, 9 predicted proteins | sample 13C_Cellulose_Da_FD_192423 | JGI IMG/M metagenome (GOLD analysis project Ga0247822, IMG submission 192423) | Soil microbial communities from agricultural site in Penn Yan, New York, United States - 13C_Cellulose_Day30 | ecosystem: Environmental > Terrestrial > Soil > Agricultural land | place... | reverse complement strand
CGCCAACTACCTCGGCGCCCACGGCCAGGCCGAGCGGCTCGGGCCCCTCGACGTACCGGGTCACGCCGGTGGCCTTGATCGCGGGCAGCTTGGCGTCGGTCTGGCGCAGGGTGAACGCGTCGGCGGCGAGGCCGCCGGGGCCTCCGATCACCGTCACGACCAGCGACGGCGGCGGCGCCGGGTCCTTGTCGGTCGGCGCCGGCGGCCGGGGCTCGAATTTCAGCTCCGGCGCCGCGCTCGCCGCGCCGGCCAGGCCGAGACCGACGGCGAGCCACGCGACGGCGGCGAGGGCAGCGAGGCGGGAGGATGGGGTCGGGTTCATGCGATGTCTCGTTGTGCAGGCTCAGTCGCGACGGAACACCAGCTCGCTGTTGCCGACGCGGATCACATCGCCCGCGACCAGGTTCTTCTTGGGCATCCCCGAGCGAGCCGCAGGCGAGCGCTCGACAATGACGCTGGGTGTCCGGGGTCTCGCGTGGGGTTTGGCGTCGTTCATCGGGATGGCTCAGTCGCGACGGAACACCAGCTCGCTGTTGCCGACGCGGATCACATCGCCCGCGACCAGGTTCTTCTTGGGCATCCGGTGCCCGTTCACGTAGATCCCGTTGGTCGAGCCGAGGTCGGCGACTTCATACGCCCCGTCCATGCGGCGGATGCCGGCGTGCTTGCGCGACACCGCCGGGTCGGCGAGGACGATGGTGTTACCGGCGACCGAGCCGACCGTGGTGACGTCGTCGCGCAGCTCGACCACCTGCCCGGCCAGCGGCCCGAGGATGAACTCGAGGCGCGCGGCCGGCGCCCAGCCGCAGAACATGCAGCGATCCCACTGCGGCATCATCGCGCGCCGGCAGTGGCCGCACACGCGGGCGCCCGACTTCTTGCCGGTCGCGCGCACGACGAGCAGGAGGAGGAGGACCACGGCGACCACCGACCCGACGGAGACCAGGACCAGGACCGGCGTCGACACCGCCTACCCGAGGATCGTCTTGAACTTGCAGTCGGTCTTGCCGAACTTGATCACGTCGTTGTCGATCAGCTCGTGGCGCTGGACCCGGCGCTCGTTGACGTAGGTGCCGTTGGTCGAGTTGTTGTCGATCAACGTGAACCCGGTCGGCGACATCGCGATGTGGGCGTGCTCGCCGCTCATGAAGCCGTCGTTGATGACGATGTGGGCGCCGGCGGCGTTGCCGACCTTGGTCACGCCGGCGACGCACTTGAAGGTCTGGAACGACTGCGGCCCGTTGATCGGGACCAGCCAGCCGACCACCGGCACGCCGTCGCCGCCGGAGATGTTGATCGCCATGGTCCTGTTGGCGGCGGCCGGCGCGGCCTGGATCGGCGCCGGCGGCGCGGCGACCGGCAGCGGCTGCATCACCGGCATCGGCGCCGGCTGCTTCTTGCCGCTGAACGCCATGATCAGGACGCCGAGCAGGAGCACGCCACCGGGGATGGCGATCCACAGCCACCACAGGCCACCGCCCTTGGCCTGACCCCACTTGGGCGCGAGCACCACCGCGACCGGCTTCTCCGACAGCTCGGTGCCGTCGCGCTCGAGCATCAGCTCGTGCTCCTTCTCGTCCCAGGTGAAGCCGCTCTTGAGCTTGGTCTTGGGGTCGACGACCTGGCCCGGGAAGGTCATCCAGAACCGGTTGTTGATGTTGCCCTGGACCACCGCGGTGATCTTCTCGGCCAGCGCCTTGGCGTCGGTGGCGCGCTGGTACGCCGAGTTGGTCCCGGTGCCCAGCAGCTGCATGTTGTTCTTGTTCTTGGTCTTGGTGGCGTCGTCGCCGTAGATGAACTTGCTGTCGGCCTCGAGCTGGAACGCGAACACGTCGATCTTGTCGGCGTCGAGCGCCTTCTTGATCGTCTTGATCTCCTCGGTGCCGGTGCCGTCGAAGCCGTCGCTGATGATGAACAGCACCTTGCGGCTGGCGCTCGCCCGCTTGAGCTGGGCGTGGGACTCGCGCAGGCCGTCGACGAAGTCGCGGCGCCGCTTGTCCTTCTGCATCTCCTGCGGGCCGAGCTTGTCGCAGGTCAGGCCCTTGAGGTCGCCCATCGGGTAGCGCACGTCGACGCCGATCGAGTAGACCAGCAGCGCGCCCTTGGAGCCGAGAGGACCGGCGCGGCTGATCGTGGTCGGGATCTCGTCGTCCTTGGCGCCGGGCGCGTCGAGCGCGCCGCAGATCACGTCGTAGACACCGGCCGAGCGGGGCGTGGCGATCTCGATCGCCGCGTTGGGATCGACCGCCGCGCCGTCGGGCGCCTTGGCCGCCTCCTCGACGTACTTGTCGTTGCCGAAGTAGAACTCGTGACCCTCGACGAGGACGACCAGGGCCAGGGTCTCGTTCGACTTGTGGTACGGCACCACCAGCGACGGGATCGGCGGCACGCCCTTGAGCTTGGCGTCGACCTGCTTGAGCAGGAACTTGGCCGCCTCCTCGGGCTTGGGCGCCGGCTCGCCGATGACCTTGAGCTTGATCACCGGGGGCGGGTTCTTGACCTTCTCGGTCGGCTCGCCGGGGGCGGTCTCGACGACCTGCCAGGTGAGCTCCTGGGCGGCGGCGGGGCGCGCGGTCACGAACGCCGACACGACGAGCGCGCCGGCGACCGCAGCGAGGACGAACGAGGTGGTGCGACTCATAGGCTCTTGAACTTGCAGAGGGCCTGGCCGAACTTGACCAGATCGTTGTCGTAGAGCTCCTGCTTGTCGACCCGCTTGTCGTTGACGTACGTGCCGTTGGTCGAGCCGAGATCCTTGAGGATCCAGCCGCCGCCCTCGACCTTGATCTCGGCGTGCTTGGACGACATGAACTTGTCCTGCAGCACCAGGTTGCACGACGACGGATCGGTGCCGATCAGCGTCGCCGAGCCGAGCGTGAACAGCTCGCCGCGCTGGGCGCCGCCGAGCGGGACCAGCCAGCCGATCATCTGCATGCCACCGGCGCCGCCGGGCGCGCCCTGGTTGATCATGAACGCCATGGTCTTGGGCGCCGGCTTGGCCGCGGCCGCCGCCTGGGCCGCCGCCTGCTGACAGTACGGGCACTGCGGCCAGGTCTTGTCGAGCTGCTGCTGGCACTGGGTGCAGAACTTCTTGGCGAAGATCCAGAAGCCCTTGCTGATGATCGGCGGGTTGGGATTGATGCCTCCCGGAGGCGCCCCACCGGGAGCCCCGGGCGCGCCTGGCGCTCCTGGCATTCCTTGCTGCATGAACCCTTGCGCTCCTTGAGCTTGCTGTTGCGCCTGGCCCGCTGCCGCCTGGCCCTGCCCCGCCCACTCCTGGCCCTGCTTGGCCATGGCCTGGCCCTGGTTGCCGAGCGACTTCACGCGCCCGACATCGACCTTCACCTGCCCTTTGACGTTCCGCGCAGTGACGATCTTGTTGCGGATCGCACGAAATGGGGCGAAGAGCGGATCGAGCGATTTGAAGAACATGGCGGCGTGAAGCCTCCGCAGGCCGGGCCCTCACGACCCGACGGACGACGATACTAGCACTGGCGCGCGCGGACCTGCGACCCACCCGAGGAGGCAGCAAGCGGCAGGGCCGACCCCGCAACCCCTCGAGACCTGGTCACTTCGGCTGGTAGACCCAGATGTGGAACATGTTCACGTCGCGACCGGCGGTCAGCGCGATCTGCTTCACCGACAGGGTCGAGTCGGTCACCAGCTCCGCCGGCACCATCGCCGGCCAGTTGCGCCAGCGGTGGACGCGGTCGGTGCCGGTGCAGGCGACCACGCCCATCGACTTGCCGTTGATGTGGAACTCGAGCTCGTAGTCGCCGTAGACGTAGTCCATCCGGCGCAGGATCACGACCGGGCGGCCGGGGGTGACGTTGATCTTGTACTCGGAGAAGCCGCCGACGTGGGCGCGGCCGACGCCCTCGAGCACGGTGCCGTCGGGGTACTTGAGCTTCTGCCGCGACCGGTAGCTGTCGCGCGCCTCCTTGATGTTGAAGGCGTGCTTCTGCTCGGACTCGTTGTCGAGGATCTTGATCTCGTCGACCAGCACCCAGGTCATGCCGTCGAGGTCCATCGACTCCTTGGGGTTGGGCATGACCTTCACGCCCTCCCAGTCCTTGATGTCGGCGACCTTCTGCTCCGGCTCCTTCTTCTCTTCCTTGACCTCGACCAGCAGCTTCTCGCCGGCGACCGCCGCCGTGGCGATCTCGTTGAGCTTGGCCTGGAAGGCGAGCATGTTGCCGAACGCCTCCTGGTTGAACTTCCCCTCGGCGATGAGGCCGCGGAGGATCTCGACGTGGCGACGGAACTCGGAGAACTCCTTCTTCTGCGCGATCGCCGGGTGGTGGGCGTCGACGTCGAGGGCCATCTCGCCCTCGCTCTCGATCAGCAGGTAGAAGATGTCGAAGACGTTGCGCAGGTCGACCATGTTCGACGCGTCGAGCATCAGCGCGGTGTTGCAGCACTGGACGACGTTGTTGGCCGAGTGCACGCCGCGGCGGGCGTACTCGAGCGACGCGCGCCGGATCTGCCACAGCAGGTTCTGCAGGCGCAGGCGCTGGGCCGGGGCCATGAACGAGCCGGCGCGGCCGGCGCGCGGCACGAAGCGCAGGTCGATCTCGTTGGCGCGCGGGTCGGCCGGGTCGCGGGCGTCGCGGATGCGGTTGGCGCCCTTCTCGAGGTAGATGCGGGCCAGCTCGACCTCACGGTTGATGTCGGGCTCGGTCTGCGAGACCTCGATCTTGCAGGTCTCGAGCACGCGGCGGTGGCCCTTGTACTCGAGGTTCTCCTTGTAGGCGATGAAGTCGGTGAGCTCCTCGTAGAAGCGCAGGACGACGTAGATCGTCTGCGGCAGCCGGAACTCCTCGGGGTTGATGTTCTTGATCTGGGCGTCGAACACGACCAGGTCGTGGCCCATGGCGTCGACGGCGTAGCCGGGCTGGATCTCGACCGACAGGTCGCCGCGCGCGCGGGCGTTGACCCGCAGGTCACCGCCGTGGCCGAACGCCACCCCGGGGGAGTGGAACATCCGGTTGTGCAGCTGGCGCTTGTCGATGTGGTACTTCTCGGCTTCGTTCCAGTCCTTCTCGGTGGTGAGGAAGCCCTTGAAGAAGTTGATGCGCTTGAATCCGGTTTGCTCGCTCATGATGTAGCTCCAGCAGCCTAGGGCTCGCCTTCGACCGTCTCGATGACCTCGGCGCCGATGCCGATGCCGGACCGGGTACCGATCGCGAAGAACTCGCGCAGCTCGACGTCACCCTGCTCCTCGAGGAAGCGCAGGTAGTAGTGGGTGTGGGCCGGCTTCTCCATCTGCACGATCTGGTGGACGCGGAAGACCAGCTCGGGGGTCACGTCCTCGAACTTCACCGGGATCGTGATGACGTAGCAGTGGGCCAGGTTGACCGGCGGCAGGATCACCGAGTCGATGCCGATGCGGGCCTCGGTCTCGACCCGGAAGCCCTTGAACGGCCAGACGTTCTCCTCGATGTCCGGCTCGTAGCCGGTGAACAGCTGGAGGAACAGCGCCAGCGCCCGCTTGGTGCCGCGGATCCGGTAGAGGTCGACGGCGCGCTTGATCAGCGCCCGCTTGCGCGGCTCCGGCCAGTCGAGGTCGACGGTGAAGGCCATCCACGACGCCAGCCACGGTAGGAACTCGGCCGGCGTGGTGTGCGGGTCGTAGTAGCGGTGGTTGATGTCGATCTTCTTCTCGATCGAGCCCAGCATGTGCTCGAACAGGAAGCAGATGTCGCGGACGACGTTGTGGCCGACCGCGTCCGAGCGGCGGTACAGCGCCGGCAGGTGCTGGAGGTAGCCGCGGCGGGCGACCCACAGCGTGACCTCGGTGCCCTCGTAGACCATCTGGCCGCGGGCGGGGCGCTGATCGACGACGGTGTCGGGCTCCTCGTAGCCCTCGCGGAACAGGACGACGAGCTTGCCCAGCCCGGCGTCCTCCATGAGGATGCGCGCCTTGTCGATCGACAGTCCGGCGACCTCGGGGACGCGGACGACTCTGCGGTTGACGAGCTCGGCGACCATGCGGGCTACCGGATGTCGTCGCGGACCTTCTCCGCGATGTTGACGTGGATGAGGAACGGCAGCTCGTCGTCGTCGACCCGGACGTGCTCGACCGCCACGTCGCGCAGCTCGTCGCGGATCTCGAGGGCGTCGACGCCGTCGACGCCGGGGATCTCCTCGATGTGGTGGACCAGGTCGCTCTTGAGCACCGGCCGGCCGAACTCCCAGCCCTTGCCGTCCTTGCCGCCGACCAGCGGGTGGAGGAAGCGGCGCAGCTTGAGCTCGATCTCGCGGCGCAGGCGATCGGAGCTGCCGACCGTGCGGCGCAGCAGCGTGACCTTGAGCGACAGGTCCTTGTAGCGGGGCCGGATCACGTTGACCACGGTGCCGACCAGGCGGCGGTCGTCGAGGTAACGCTTGATGTAGCGGAGGATCTCGTTCGACGGCAGCAGGCGCCGGGTCAGGTCGTCGACCCGGGTCTCGGCCTTGGGGATGAGCACCAGCGTGACCTGGCCGCGGTTCGAGCGGTCGGGGACACACTTGGCGCGGGCCAGCGAGGTCGACGCCCGCAGGGCGAGCATCTCGTAGTCCTCGGCGGTGACCGCGCGGTCGCGGCTCTTGATCGTGTACGGCGCCCGCGCCTTGGCCTCCTCGACGCTCTCGCGGTCGGAGCCGCCCGACGCCGGCAGCGGGTTGGTCACCGAGTCGATGTACGACAGGGCGCGGACCAGCGAGGTCACGGTGCCGGCGTTGACGTTGCCGGCCGAGCCGCCGCCGACCTGGTACGAGCGGACGACCAGGTTGTTGCGGCCCTCGGGCGGCACCTTGCCGCGCCGGCCGTCGCCGAAGCCGATCTGGCCGGTCAGGTAGTCGAGCGTGTAGTGCCGGCTCTCGGGGCCGGACTCGAAGAAGCTGTCGACCCGCTTCCAGCGGACCCAGCACTCCTGGCTCTGCTGCTGCTCGGGATCGACCAGGCGGACCGCGTCGGGGCCGAGGTCGGCGACCGCCTCGTCCTTGGGCCGCTGCTTCTCGCGCACCTCGAGGACCTCGCCCTCGAGGACCGGGCCATGGAGGAGCTTGTGGGTCTGCAGCGGGCTGCCGTCGGAGCTGCCGAGGATCTCCTCGCTGATCGTCTGGTGGTGGTGGGCGTCGACGACGTTGGTCAAGATCCGGCGGACGCGGGGGAACTTGACGTAGCCGCCCATCTCCAGGCGGGCGCGGATCCAGTGGCGCTCCTCGGTGAACTTGAGCGACTTGGTGGCGTCGTCGGGGGCGAGGAACGACACGAAGCCCGAGCCGGTGAAGCCGATGGTCTCGTCGGTCACCGCCAGCGGCTCCCACTGCTTGCCGCCCCAGTACTCCCAGACGACGCGCTGCTCCGACTCCCACGCCTGCTTCTTGCTGGTCTCGTACTTCGTCAGCTCGGGGGTGAGGACGTCGGCCTCGTCGCTGGGCAGCGAGCCGAGGCCGAGCTCCTCCTCCATCTGGAAGTAGACGGTGATCAGCTCGTTGGGCAGCTTGTCGGCGAAGCCGAGGTACAGCGCCGGCGACTCGTCGCTCTTGGGCGTGAACGGCTGGAAGATCGTGTACTCGGTGCGCGCGACCTCGGTGATGTCGGTGTACGTGAAGTCGTTGAACGACAGCGCGAAGCGGACGTCCTTGTAGTCCTCGCGGTACTTGAAGGTGATCGACCGCAGCGCCGGCGGCCGCAGCGGCCGCTCGTCCTTGGTGACCCACTTGTCGCCCTCGAGGGCGTACTCGGGCGGGATGCCGTAGTCGCCCTTCTCGATGCGCACGCGGATCCAGCGCTTGACCTCGCCGTTGACGTCGAGCGCCTCCATGTCCTTGGGCCGGCGGAAGGTGACCGTGCCCGACTGGGTGACCGCGCGGGTCTCGTCGTGGAAGCCGTACTCGTCGCCGGCGCCGGGCAGGATGCCGCGCGGGCTCGACCGGCCGAGGAAGCGCCAGCGCTTGCCGTCGAAGAACTCCCACGCGACCACCAGCTGGTCGGACGGGTTGGGCCGCGGGAACGCGCCCTGGTCGGCGAGCTGGAGGTCGATCGACACGTAGGCGTCGGGGGTCTGGACCAGCTCGTCGCAGGCCAGGTACAGGACGCAGTCGGCCTTGGGCTCCTTGCCGAACGGGTAGGTGTTCTTGCCCAGGTCGAGCGGGATGAACGCGCCGTTGTCGAGGTTGGCGAACGCGCGCTCGGGCAGCAGGCCCTCGCCGGCGACCTCGACCCGGGTGCGGATCGTGTCGATCTCGGTCTCCTCGGCGGTCTGCGGCACCTCGGCGAGCCGGCCGCGCAGCCACAGGCCCTCGATGTCGTGGACCGCGGTCGGCTGGAACGCCAGCGGGCCGAAGAACGCGACCTCGCCGCGATCGACCTCGATCGGCGCCTGGACCAGGTCCTTCCACCGCTCGCCGTTCCAGTACTCCCACTCGAGCATGCGGGCCAGGTCGCGGCCGCCGCGCTCGGGGCAGCCGATGAACACGCGCAGGACCGCGGCGTCGCCGGCGCCGGCGAAGCGCGGGTCGGACAGGTACAGGAAGCGGTCGACGCGCTGGGCGCCGCCGAACACCTCGAACGAGCCCTCGGGGGCGCTGTTGGCCCACCGCGAGTTGTCGGCGTAGGTGTCGTCGAAGTAGCTGAACACCCGGTCGAGCGCGACGTTGGTGACGACCAGATCGCGGGTGGTCTCGAAGGTCACCGTCGAGTCGTCGCCGGCCTGCGGGGTCGAGACCTGGCTGCCCTTGGGCACCCGCTGCTTGGGGGTGCCGTCGACCAGCTTGAACTGCAGCAGCGCCTTGGCCGCGCGCGGCGCGCGCAGCTTGATGCCGAGCAGGTTGAGGAACGCGACGTAGTTCTTCTCGGGGACCTGGTTGAGCCGGAAGATCAGCAGGTCGGTCATCCACGCCGCGAGCTCGAGCAGCGTGATGCCGGGATCCGACGGGTTGTGGTTGGTCCACTCCGGCGCGTAGCGCGGGATGAGGCTCACCGCTTCATCGACGATGTCTTGGTAGGTGCGGTCGTCGAGCTTGGGAGATGGGATCATGTGGCTCGCCCGAGAGGTGGAGGACGGAAGGGAGTCGGGAACGACAGCGACGGGAGGCGCGACCGGCCGGGGCCGGTCAGCCCTCCTCGTCGGGCTGGCGCAGGTAGAACGGGTAGACCAGGTTCTTGATGTGGGTCTGGCCGATGATCTTGTAGGTGATCTTCACGTCGAGGCGGTTGGGCTCGGACGGCGACGGCGCCGCCACCGCCTTCACCTCGTCGAGGCGCTGCTCGAACTTGTACAGCGCCTCCTCGACGTACGACTCGGCCATCGCCGCGGTGATGTAGTTGTTCGGCGCGAACATCAGGTCGTGGATCCGGCACCCGAAGGTCGGCCGGTTGACGCGCTCGCCGGGGGCGGTGCCGAGGATGATGAAGATCGACTCGCGCACGTTCTCGTCGAGCGACGACGACGAGATGCCGCCGGTGAGGTTGATCGCCACCGGGAAACGCCAGCCCTTGCCGAGGAACGCGCGATCATCGGGCATCAGTCATTGCCTCGCGTGTTGGAGCGTCGACCGCACGCCGTGTGACGGCGGTCGTCAATGATGTTCGAGATGTTCGTCATGGGCGTCCCCCAACGCACAGACGGAAGGGTTCGAAGAGTCAGGGCGGCGCGAACCGCCCCTGGATGAACTTGCCGCACTTCGAGCACGAGATCCGCGTCGACCACTCCACCTCTTCCACGGTCAGCGGGCGGTGCTTGCAGTACGGACACGCAAGATCGCCCGGACGACCGGCCATGACCTGGTCGAGCACGTCCTGCCAGGCGATCAGTGCTTCCTCGTCCACCGATATCCTTTCGTGCCGGAACCAGTTCCGGCAGCCGGGCAATCCTATGGAAACGTCGGCGGGGAGGTCAACGCGTACACCTAGCTTTTCCGGTGGAAGCCGGCGGAAGAACTCGGCTGTCTGGCGGTCGCCGGACGCACGTCCACGTGACGGTCGGGCGACCGGCCCAGGGCGCTGATCCTGCGTCACTCCCGGCCCTTGGGGCGCCCGGCCGGGGATCACTCGGTGTCGATCGACCCCTTCACGCCGGTCGTGTCGGCTTCGATCGTCGCCCGCGTGTCGGGCAGGTCGGGATCGGTGACCCGATCGATGCCCGCCTCCGTCGCTCGCTGAGCCGCGCCCTCGGCGTCGCGGACCCCGCGGGTCTGCTCGAACGCGTCGCCGGTGCGCGCGTCGACCTCGGCGGCCGCCATGCTCTCGGGCGTGCTGGCCGCGTCGTCGATCCGGGCGTCGATGGTGGCCCGGGTGTCGCTGACGTCGCCGACGTCGTCGAACTGGCGGACCTGGCGCTCCTTGCCGCGCAGCTCCGACTCGGCGGTCGCCATGCTCGACTCGACCGGCGCCGCCTGGGCGCGCGCGGCGCCCTCGATGTCGGTCGCGCCCTCGACCCGCGCCTGCGCGCTGGCCTGGGCGCCGCTGACGCGCCCCTCGGCGCTGGCCTGCGCCCGCTCGGCGTCGGCGAGCCCGGACGCCTCGCGCCCGCGGGCCTCGATCCGGCCGGCCTCGGCCTGCGGGTCGGGCGCGTCGGGCACCTGACCGGTCGCGACGCTGGTGTCGCCGGTGGCGATCGCGCCGGCGGTGCCAAGGC
>Ga0247822_10003223_pt1 | contig 10625 bp, 13 predicted proteins | sample 13C_Cellulose_Da_FD_192423 | JGI IMG/M metagenome (GOLD analysis project Ga0247822, IMG submission 192423) | Soil microbial communities from agricultural site in Penn Yan, New York, United States - 13C_Cellulose_Day30 | ecosystem: Environmental > Terrestrial > Soil > Agricultural land | place... | reverse complement strand
CGCCACCATCGAAGCGCCCATCCGGACGCTTCGATGGTGGCGATCGGTGCGGCGTCGGGCTGGCTGCTCGCCGACCATCCACTCGACAGCGCCTATGGTCCAGGCTCGCCGCTCGAACGGTTTCTCGAGCTGGAAGCTAAGATCCTCCTGATCGGAACCCCGCCGGATTGCGTGACGGCGCTTCACTATGCCGAGGCCATTGCGCCGATTGAGGGAAAGCGACGCGTTTCATATGAGATGCCTTTGCGCGACCAGGGCGGCGAGACGTGCTGGCAGCTCTGCGAGGACTTCGATTCGAACGGTATTCTCGACTGCTATGCGATCGAGGGCGAGGCGGATGCTGTCGAAAGGATCACGCGCGATTATTTGAATCTGGGGCGTCATAGCGAAGGGTGCGTGGGCGCCGCCAGCGCTCAGCTGATCAATGCACGCGACATCGTCGGGTTCGCCGTCGCCTGGCTGGTCGAACGTCATGGTCCCCTTGAGCCGAGCTGAGCTCGAGGGGATCATGCACCACGCCGGGCTATGCCGGATCCTATAGGCGAACGGAAAGGCTGAGCCCGCCATAGAGTTCGCCCTGATCGGCTTCGCCGTGACGTCCGCGTATCGAGAATCCGAGCGATGCTTTGGAAACGATCGCGCCTGCGACGCCGATGCCGTAAACCAACTGGTCTGCGGATGGCCCGTAAGGCGTGCTGGTGAACCAGACCGGCGCACCGCTTGGCAGGATCGACACCGGTGCGGGCTTGTTGAGCACATCGCCGACATAGCCGAGCTCGAGCCACGGCGTTGCGCCGGACGGCGTGGCGCCGGTCAGCCGGAGGCCAGCGCCGAGCTCGAGCCGCTCGAGCCGCTGATCGCCGACGCTGATCTGGCTCGAACGCGCCCCCGCCTCGGCATAGCCTGCGACGGTGATGCGATCGTAGCGCAGCGTCGCGAAGGGCGAGAGCCGAACCTTGCCGAGCGGGATATGATAGGATGACCGTCCCTCCACCGCCGAGAAATGCGCATCGGTCGAGCCCTGTTCGGTTCGACTCGCTGGCCCGAGCAAAAGGTGGCGCTCGATATCGTCGAGATCGCTCCGCCCGGTCGTGGCGGACAAGGAGAAGGTAAAGCGCCCGCGCTCGAGCGCCGCGAACGCCGTCAACGCATAGCTGTCGTGCCGGAAGCCTCCCATCGCCTGCGCGAACTGAGCCTGCCCTCCGCTCCAGCCCAGATAGGCGCCGAAGGTTAGGCCGAAGGCCGAGCGCCGCGCCATGCCGGCCTGCAACCCGGCGGTTTCGACATGGCCGTTGCCGCCGGGGAACCAGCCTGGATGGTCGGTGCGTGCGTCGTAAACGCCGCCGATCACGTGCCAGCCCGGAACTGACGGGGCGCTCGTCTGCTCGCGAGCGAGCTCCCCGTGCTGCTCGGCGTTGGCCCGAACGGCAAGTGGAAGTTGCGCGACCTGGCCAGGCGCGCGCAGCATGGCAAGCGTCAGATCCGCCTGGATCGCATGGACGACGCCCGTGAAATGGACTGCGTCGGCATAGAGATAGGTGCGGTTGGCGTCCGGCTGGACATAGTCGCCGGGCAGGCAGACGAAAGATTCAAGCGCGGTACCATGACAGGCGCGGTCCGTCGTGTTGACGACGCCGAACTCGGCGGGATCGCGTTCGATCTCGCCGATCAATGCCGCCATGTCGACATAGAGCAGATTGAGACCGCGCGCCGCCAGCGCGACGTCATAGCGATCATTGTAATGGTCGAACTTGGGAACGCTGGTGGTGACCACCGTCCCGGCGCCCGCGGCGAGCAGGCCCTTCGCCTGGTCGGCGAGCGTCTCGGCGGCGAGGCGCAGCGTCTCCAGGTCCTCCGGCGTGTCGGCCGGCCCATTCATTCGGGTGGCGAACACATCGTTCCCGCCCCCTTGCAAGATAACGAGGCTGCCAGCATTCAACTTGCCGTCGTTGGCGAGGAAATCGGCGACCTGCTCGGTCACCGGGCGCCGCGAGAGGTTACCGGGCGCATCGGGACGCGGCACCTCGACACGAGCGCCGCCTTCGGCGTAGTTGGTGCCCCCCGCAGCGCGCGGCGCGAGATCCAGTTCCAGACCTTGCGCGATCAGTTCGACCCAGACCGGATCCGGGTTCGTGGTGAACCGGCCGGCCCCATCGGGCGCCTTGTCGGCATAGTTCCCGCTGTCGGAGATGCTGTCCCCGAATACGATCACGCGATCATGGGGCGGCGTGCTTTGCGCGTTCGCCGGCACGGCGGCGAGACTGACGAAGGCCAGCCAGAAGAAAGATGCGGAGGCGGCACTCGCGAAGCGGTGCGCCCCGCGCACCGCGCGGGCTTGAATGGGCATGAAGGATGTTCCTTGTTGGACGAACGAAGTCGAGACGCGTCAGCGCGCCTTGCGCTGTGCCTTGACTGCTTCGACTTCTTCGCGGGAGAGTCGGCCATCTTCGTCGCGATCGCCGCGTTCGAACACGGGCATTGGCGCAGCTTCGAGCTCGCCCCGCGTGATGCGTCCGTCCCGATCGGTGTCGGCGGCGGACAGGACCCCCATCAGCCGGTCGACGGCGTCCGGCTTGAACCGCGCTAGGCGGCCGAAATCGGCACGCGTAACGCTGCCGTCCTTGTTGCGGTCCATGCGCTCGAACTGTGCGGCGCGCGCCGCGGCATATTCCTCGCGCGTGATATAGCCGTCGCGGTCAGCGTCGGCCTTGTCGAGGACGTCGCCGCCCGCGCGCGCGCGGCCGAATTGTGCCGAAGCGGGCAGCGCCAGCGAAAGGCCCAGAACTGCTAGGGCGAATGTGCGGATCATGAAGGTCTCCGGGGGAAAAGGCGGCAGCCGCAACGGGGAGGCGGGTCGCGGCTGCCAGTGGGGGCGTCAGTTGCCGGGATAGGGAACGGTGCCCGAACGCGTCCGGGTCGAGCCGTCGATGCGCGTGCGGGTGGCGTTGTACGTCGCGGTGCCGTCGCCATTGTTCCTAGCGGTCACGTTGCGGCTCGAACTCTTGCCGTTGTGATATTGTCGGCTTGCACTGGCCGAATAGGCGCCATCGCCCCAGTTACGCTGACGCGTGTCGTCCCAGCCGCGCCCGCTGTTCGTGGTGAACGAGCGCTCCATCTGACTGCGGCCGGGCTCGCGATCGACCTGTCGCTGACGCCGATAGCCATAGCCGCCAGCGGTCTGGACCGAGCGCCGGACGCTGACGTCGCCGCCGTCGCGCCGGACATGGCGGCGGCTGATCGCGCTGCCGCCGAAGGGCCCACGCACCTTGGCGATATGGCCGTGGCGACGCTCAGCCATCGCCGGAGTCGAGAGGATCGTGCCACCAAGCATGGCGCACGTGGCGAAGATCGTGATCGAGGATCGTTTCATGGGCAAGTCTCCATACTCGTGCCGGCAAACCGCACCGGACAACGGGCTTGTGCCGAGGAGGCTTGTCGTGCTGACGAACCGCACGAAACGAAATGTGACAAAGCGTAACGGGCCCGGTAGCTCGATCGGTCATCGCCTCGATTAATCGGTGACTTCGCAGGGCGGTCGGTCCCACTGACAGGAGCGCTTTTGCAGCTGTCAGCTATGCGCCCTCATTCCCGCCCTCTGGCCTCACTTGAGGCACTCCTAGAAGCGGCCGTTCTGCGTGGCTCAGGGGGGAGCCTCGGTCGTTTGATTTAGCCGATCATTGCGCCTGCCAGATGCTGCAACTTGTCGGGGTTGCGAACGATGTAGATCGCTGCGATCTTGCCGTCCCGTATATCGAGGGCGGTAGTTTGCACGAGGCCGCGATCGACGCTGATGTAGCCAGGCAGACCATCAATCTCGGCAGTGCGTAGCAGTTGGGCGGTCGGCGTGTTCTTGCGCTGCAGTCCGGCGAACAAGCGCAGCGCGCGATCAACGCCGCGGATCACGTTGCGGAAGGCCATGACCTTGCCGCCGCCGTCCGAGTGGATCTCCACCTCTTGGGCAAGCAGCGAGGCAAGTGAGGCGGTATCGCCATCGCGTGCGGCAACGAAGAACGCCTGAGTTATCCGGTCTGCCTCGGCTGCTTCCACGCTGAAGCGCGGTCGCGCGGCCTGGATATGCTTGCGTGCGCGAGAAGCCAGCTGGCGCACAGCAGCCGGCTCCCGACTAAGCGTCACCGCGACGTCGCTCAGAGCCACATCGAATACGTCGTGCAGCAGGAATGCTGCGCGTTCCAGCGGCGACAGGCGCTCCATCGCGAGCATCAGCGTGACCGTGAGATCGTCGGCAATCGTTTCATCGGGATCGGTCGAGCCCACCAGCGGGTCTGGCAGCCATGGGCCGATGTAAGTTTCGCGGCGCGAGCGAGCGGATTTCAGGCGATCGAGGCATAGCCGGGTGACGACCCGCGTGAGATAGGCGGCGGGCGAGTCGATGCCACCCTCGACCTGCTCCCATTTCAACCAGCTATCCTGGACCACATCCTCGGCTTCACTGAACGAGCCGAGCATTCGATATGCCAAGCGGAGAAGACGCTTCTGCTCGCACTGAAAGTCGGCCAGGCGAGAACTTGGTCCGATCGTCTGTGCTGACACCTTCACGCTGTCGACCTTCGTCATCTTGCGTCGCTCCAATGGTTCCCCTGATCTGACGAGCCAGCCCGCCGCAGTGTGACATGGTCGCGGGCAGAACCAAAAATCTCTTGAGCATGTCACATCGCCGGAGCCCGCCTCGTCAGTGCAGCGAGCGTCGATTGGACGCTGCTGTGAAAGGAACGATGGCATGAACGAGACCAAGAGGCTGGTGTGGCATGAGGTTGCGCCCGCGGGCGCCAAGGCACTGTTCGGCGTGCACCACTACGTAACAACGGGCACCAACTTGCCGGAAGAGATGATCCACCTCGTGTTCCTGCGCGTGTCGCAGATCAACGGCTGCGCGCACTGCATCGACCTGCATACGCGCGACCTGCTCAAGACAATGCCGCTCGACAAGGTGGTGCTGCTGCCGGTGTGGGCTGAGGTGCCCCACCTCTTCGATCCGCGATACCGCGCAGCCCTTGCCTGGGCCGAAGAAGTTACGCGTGTCAGCGAGACCCATGCCTCGGACGACGCCTATGCCGCAGTAGCGGCAGTGTTCGAGCCACGTGACTTGGTCGACCTGACCATCGCGATCGCGGCGATGAACGCCTTCAACCGGCTTGGCGCGCCATTTCGTTTGCCGGTCAAAGCCAAGCCCTGACACTTCCCGACGTATTGGATCTACTGATCATGACCGAACGACTAAATCACATGCGCCAGGTGCCGGCGCTGACGCAGAAGCTCACCGAACTTACCCTCACACTCAAGAAGGGGACAGTCGAGCAGACCATCCTGAGCTTGATCGAGATACGAGCGTCGCAGCTCAATGGCTGTGCCTTCTGCCTCGACATGCACGTCAAACAGGCCAAGCTCCACGGCGAGCGCGAGCTGCGCCTCCACCACCTCGCGATCTGGCGTGAATCGACCCTGTTCAGTGATCGCGAGCGCGCTGCACTAACATGGACCGAAGCGCTCACCCGGCTCTCGCCCCACGGCGTCGCAGACGATATCTACGCGGACGCACGCGCGCAGTTCTCGGAAGATGAGCTCGTCTACCTCACCTACATGGTGATGGTGATCAACGCTTGGAATCGCGCCTCGATTGCGTTCCGGTCGGTGCCCGGGTCGCAGGACAGGGCTTTTGGGCTGGATAAATCAGGGCTGTCTTGATCGAGAGCATGAGTTATTCGTCGAGCGGTCGCCTAAAGGCGCTCAAGTGAAATGAACGGCCGCTCGTCCGAAGCTCGCAGTCTTCCGCTATGCGCCCCATTAGTGGCCGTTCGACCGGCCGATAGACAATCCCAGAACCCGCCGCTCGTTTCAGCTGAGGGCTTGGCGTCCGCTATCGGCTGGGGAGCCGACTAAAGTCGTAACCCGAAGCGAGGTCCAAACCAGGCCATCAGGCTGTACAGAGCGATCGTCAGAACGCACCCGGCAAGAAGCGACGCCCAGAAACCGACCCCCTGCCGGAGCAAAGCAGGGATCACCAGAAACATTGGCAACGATGGGAGCACGAACCAAAATGTGCTGGCCGCGTGATGTGCCATGTTCTCGGCGTCGGGTCGGTCACGCCAGAGCCAGATCATGCCTAGCACCGATATGAGTGGCAGGGATGCGATCAGTGCACCGAAACCGGGATAGCGCTTGGACACCTCAGAGATGACGGCGATGATGATGCCGGATATGGCGGCCTTGATGGCGAGGTAAAGCATTGCCTTTGTTGGCACGCGGTTATCGACGCATCAACGTCCGCAATGGGGTCGTAAGCAGTCGAGCGTCGGCCACCATCTTTGAACGGTTCAACCCGCGGCCAATGACGGCCGTGGAGAGGAAAGATGGGACACTCACATTACGACCCTGCCGCGCAATGTCGGCCGGCTTGGAACGCCGGCAAGACTGTCGGCACCAAGCGACCGCTGACGCAGAAGCAGATCTGGGCCGTACGTTTCTTCCTGGATCGGGAGGGCCGCCTTCGCGACAGGGCGCTGTTCGACCTAGCGATCGACAGCAAGCTGCGCGGCTGCGACTTGGTGAAGATCAAGATTGGCGACATCGTTTCGGGAGCCGACATCCGGACGAGAGCTATCGTGATCCAGCAGAAGACCGGAAAGCCGGTGCAGTTCGAGCTGACCGCTGACGTCAGGGCGAGCCTGCTAACCTGGCTCGATCGTCGCGGCGGCACAGTCGCCGACTATGCTTTTCCAAGCCGTGTCGATCATGCGGGCCACCTCAGCACACGCCAATATGCTAGGCTCGTCGACGAGTGGGTTGATGCCGTCGGCCTTCGGCGCGCCGAGTACGGCACGCATTCGCTTCGCCGCACCAAAGCATCGATGATCTACAAGGCTACCGGCAACCTGCGCGCGATCCAGATTCTGCTGGGTCATACTAAGATCGAGAACACCGTTCGATATCTTGGCGTAGATATCGAAGATGCCCTGATCCTTGCAGAGCGTACCGAGATCTGACGCTCGGGGCGGCCCATCTTGGCTAGAGATGGGCCGCTCTGACGCTAGGCGGCTACGCGCCCCCATAGCCGGCGTTCCGCAGGTGGCGCGCGATCCCGAAAGCGGACATTCGTTCAGACGGCGGCTAAAGTCCGCACTTGGGTGAAAAGCTGCCCTTACTTCTACCGATCCAGCAGCCGCACTCTTTCCTAAAATCCCGTGGCCGCAGTGGGATCACAACTCTGCACGATAAAATGCATGGCCCTGAATAGGCGAGCGCCTTCTTCCTCGCTGGCAGGCCAGATCACGTAACTAAACGAGTCTCGACGAATCTCGATCATCGGCTTGATCAGTGGCCCATAAGCCGATGCGAGCATGGCCTCTGACCAATTCGCCCTACTGTGAAAGAAAACCTTGCTCCTTTCCCAATTGATTAGCGTGACTTGCCCGTCTGACTTACTGAGCTGAAGCCTGCAAGGTCGTTCGGGATTGACCGGCCTCACGTCTGTCCATTTGACGGAAGGTACAGGCATTCTCAGTCTGGCATCCACTTCCAGCTTGTCGAAGCTCGTGCTTAACGCAATCGGCGGCTGGTTCTGGGAAGCATATAAGCCAAGAAACCTGACCGCGCCTTCCCGTGTCTGAGTGGGCGCCTGCGCAGCTGCGGAGAAAGACAAAGCCGCGGCCGACAAAGCCGCGACAACTTGAAGGACTTGTCTAAAGTTTGACACGCTGGGCCCCCATCTCATTGTTCAATGCTGATCCGTACGCCGTATGGCTCGACCGACGTGGCGCCCAAATTTCGACAGGCAGAATCGGAAGGGAAAACATATTCCCCGTTCGCAGGCACGGTGGCGCGTTCGCCTAGCGCGTTTGTGAAACCTAACGGGGAGCTTTCCCGCACACACCGATAGACTTTGTCCTGACCAGCACCGATTGAGCAACTGCGCGCGGATGCGTTGGTGTTAACGCATTTCCACGCAATTCGCGCTTCGTCTCGATTGATTCGAACGGCGTAATACACTTCCACACCGCCCTGGCGTTCATAACGAAGCCATTGGTCAACTTGAGCAGAGGCAGAGCTGAATCCGCAAATTAGCACGATGATGCACGACAATTTTTTAAGCACGCCACCTCCCCCACCGAACCGACGCTATATGCACTTGTTGGCGAGCGTCACGCCACGAAAGGACACCTTAGAGGCGCGACCGCAGTTGTATCAAGCGGCCTTGCATTTAGATTCTGCATGACAGCAATGGGGTCGTTTGCCGCCCGACGGCTTCTAGCTGGTCAAGGCGCATGCCGGCGTTTTGCTCGATGGCCAATCGAGGCCGTGGAGATGAACGATGGGACTCTCACAATACGACTCTGCCGCGCAGCATCGACCGGCATGGAACGCCGGCAAGATGGTCGGCACCAAGCGGCCTTTGACGCAGAAGCAAATCTGGGCGGTACGCTTCTTCCTAGATCGTGAAGGCCGCCTTCGCGACCGGGCACTGTTCGATCTGGCGATCGACAGCAAGTTACGGAGCTGTGACCTGGTAAAGATCAAGATCGGCGATATCGTTTCCGGAGCTGACATCCGAACGAGAGCTATCGTGATCCAGCAGAAAACCGGAAAGCCGGTGCAATTCGAGCTGACAGCTGATGTCAGGGCGAGCCTGCTCGCTTGGCTCGAGCGTCGAGGTGGGGCGGTCCACGACTATGCTTTTCCGAGCCGTGTGGATCATGCAGGCCATCTCAGCACGCGCCAGTATGCCAGGCTCGTGGACGAGTGGGTCGATGCCGTCGGACTTCGCCGCGCCGAGTATGGCACGCATTCGCTTCGGCGAACCAAAGCGTCGATGATCTACAAGGCCACGGGCAATCTTCGCGCGATCCAGATCCTGCTGGGCCACACGAAAATCGAGAACACGGTTCGATATCTCGGTGTCGACATTGAAGATGCCCTGATCCTTGCAGAGCGGACAGAGATTTGACCGCAGGAGCGGCCCATCTCGGTTGCAGATGGGCCACTCCAATGCCGGACAGCTATGCGCCCTCAAATCGGCCGTTCAGCATGGCTGTCAGCGATCCCGAAGCCGCCGTCCATCCAGATCGCGGTCGGACGTCTGCTATTGGGTGAGGTCGCCGTTGTACGCGATGTTGAAGAGGGTTCATTCCAGATAGGCGCCCAGCTCTGACCGAGCACCCGCTCAAGGACGGCGCTGAGCAAAATTGAACCAAAATTGCCGTAACCGCAGCAGCTACCAAAGGTCCTATTTAGGACTAATCTAGAGCGAAGCCGCGCCTCAAATTATCCGCAGAAATTTCGACGGCCTGGCGAAACGATTTGGCGATGCACTTGTTGATTCGGCGGAGGTGCCGATGGGCAAGGATCGTATTGTCGCTGTCGGCTTCCTCACCGATGCCGATCTCAGGCTATTGGGTGAGCGCTTTGACCGCTATTTCCCGGTGGAGCAAGAAGATGTGTTCGCCGACCTGATGGCCGAACTCGACAAGGTTGAAGCGATTCCTTTTGACATAGGTGTGAGCATTCAGCGCAAATCAGACCGGTGACGGGATTCAGACGATTGATTGATCATCAGCCGCTCGTCTCGTCAAACGGTCAGCGGAAAAGTGGCCTTGGCCACAAACTGGCCGCCTTCAACGCGGCGTTCGATCCGGCCCCCGGAGGCCTGAACGATCCTGTCGATAAGGTTGAGGCCCTGGCCACCATCACGAGCTTGCCCGAACACGGTTTCCTCTCGCCAGATAAGCTCGAGACCATCGTCAGCAATGCTCCCGCTCACCTGCACCGTGGCGCCGTGTTTTAACGCTCCGTACTTCAAGCTGTTGGTAGCGAGCTCGCCAAAGGCCAGCGCGATTGCCTGCATCAACCGGTCGTCCAGCTCCACTTCGGGCAGCGCACCGATCTCGAGGTGCCCGTAGACATCCCCGAGCAGCGTCATGATCTGCTTGAATGTCTTCTTCGCGGTGGGATCGAGGATCAGCTCCTGGACCCGGCCAAGCTGGGCGAACCGGGATGATATCTCGCCGGCAAAATCCTGAAACTCGGATTTGCCGCGCGCAGCCATGTGCACGAGCGCGGATGCGATGGTCATCGCATTGCGCAGACGATGCCGCATCTCGGCACTCACGGCCTCAGCCCGCTCGCGCTCCTCGACTTCGGTGGTCATATCTCTGGCGATCACCAGCAAATGCTCGACCGCCTGATTCGACCGAACGGGCGTCACTGTCACATCCCACCAACTGGGTCTGCTTCCGATCACGCGTGAGGCGGTGAACCGCGCTATCTTCCCCGAGCGCGCCTTGTCGGCCGCTCGTTCGACCACTGGACGCGCCTCGGCCGGCCAGCGCTCGACCCACTTCAAACCGAGAAGCTCGGACGGGGTGCGAAGCTCCATGGCGATCGCCCCGCGCTCATTCACATATCGGATCGTGCCGTCGCGATCGAGAAGCTTGATACAATCATGAGTCTGATCGAGCACCGTGCCGAGCAGCGCGCTGACGTCTTCGATTGTCTCAAGCATGTCCGTCGGAACCATCGCCGCCTTCGTCCGGCGCAGTGTGCATCGAAATGGCTTGGTTGCAAGGAAATCCGAAGCGCGTCCAATCAATTAGGTGGCATTCGCTCTCAAGAAC
>Ga0247822_10003221_pt1 | contig 10629 bp, 16 predicted proteins | sample 13C_Cellulose_Da_FD_192423 | JGI IMG/M metagenome (GOLD analysis project Ga0247822, IMG submission 192423) | Soil microbial communities from agricultural site in Penn Yan, New York, United States - 13C_Cellulose_Day30 | ecosystem: Environmental > Terrestrial > Soil > Agricultural land | place... | reverse complement strand
ACGGCTCGCTTGAAGGCCGCCACCTCGCAAGGCGCAGCTCGCTGGTCAAACACGATGCAGATTATTACCTGAATATCTTGCGAGGTAGCTAGATGTCTTCCGGGCATGAGATGAAATTCCCAGCAACATAAGTCTTTAAAAGACAAGTATCCTTGTCTCAATTGTTTCCAAAGACCGGTACAGTTATTCCCGTCTACGTTATAGTGAGTCGTCGGATGGCTACACACACCTTGTTACGACGTTGGGCAAGGGAGGATCTTGAGCTTATAGTAAATAAAACGTAAATTAGCTTTAGACTTTTCAAATTAAAGGCCTACGACTCGCCTCGATTACCTGAGTCGTGACCTGCAAGTCGGATGTGCGTCACCGCTCCAAATACGGAGTTGACGTATGAACACGATTCTAAGAGCAACAGTAGCTAGCCTGGCTTTGATGGCCGCTTCACCATCTTTTGCAAATATCGTTGATGCGAGAGCTTCTGACAGTCAGGGTACACTTGTGCACGGCGACGGCGGCGACGCCGACGTAGGTTCACAGGTAACTGGAAACCTTGGTGGAGGTCCTTCGGCGCCGCACGTTGTGCAGTTCACCGGGAGCACGGACGCAACAGTTAGTACAACCGACACAAATGACCTCAGAATACAGGGCGGTTCAGGCCAGGCGGAGCTTACGGGCGCGGTGATCACTGGTCAGAGTTTCTACGATCTGCAGTCGGGCGACATCTTCCTGAGAGACACTGCAACAGGCGAAGATTTTGGCATGGAGTGGATCGAACTAGCCTTCCAGGACCTGATCGACGCTACTCCTACTACAACCGACGACTTCTACGTTGAATTTACACTTTCCTCTCTTGACGCCCTTGGAAACCCAGAAGCGGATGCGTTCTTCAGTTATCTTCTGAGTCCCAACGGTGAGAATAGATTCGCTTTCATGGCTCTTGACGGAGAGACCATTACAAACCTGTCTTATTCAATCTTCGGCGGTGACGCTGGTGGCATCCGGCAGGTCCGGATTGCCTCCGTCGCAGGTGGCGTGCCAGCGGTGCCGGAAGCCTCAACTTGGGCGATGATGCTTCTCGGGTTTGGGGCGGCGGGTTTTGCGATGCGCCGTCGGCCGAACTCCGCAATTACGCAGCTGGCTTAGTAGTAAAGCAACAGAGCGAAACTCGCGTGAGGCCTCTCCTTTTGCGAGTTCGTTTTGAGGGGCTTGTCGCCGGAGTGAGCGACGCAAGGCGGCGAGCCCCACCTCCGGCGCGCGCCCTGGCTGCATCGCTTGGACTGCGGTCTAACCCAAAACAAAAACGCTGAGAGACAAAAAAGGCGACCCGATACGCAGGGCCGCCTCCTCGAAAGGTAAGACGCTCACCCCGGAATTTGGAACCGGGTAAGACATCTCAACACTAACAACCAACAGGCTAGGTTGTCGTTCCGTGAGACCCGCGCTTCGAGACCTGTCGTGGTTCGTCTAGCAATGGACCTGCGGCGGCTCTACCGAGCCCACTCGAACTACGATAAAGAAGAGATGTCTCAAGCCGACAGATTAAGTCGCTTTGCTTAGGCCGCCTGTACCGCCCTTCGTGGAAGGATTGGAGGCATTCTGCTTGGGCGGTCCCGCCTTCTTCGGCTTCCGAGCTTCCTTGTTGCCCTTCTGCTTCGCCATGTCATTCTCCCTTGATAGTCGCTGAGAAGAGGAAGGCTGGCGACGTTCGATGTTTCCAACCAGGTGGACTCCTTTTGCTTTGTCCAACGCGGGTACAACCTTGCTGGTTGTGCGACGGGGTGCCGCCCACAGAAAACGTTCGGAAAGACGCCAAAATGATCTTCATCATTAGGCGCGGCCCACGGGCGCTGCGCACCGAGTGAAAGCGACTTCCGCTTAGATGCGAGGGACTGAGACAGGGCCTCAGCAAATTCCAAATGCGCAGTCATCGTGGACGACTAATACAGTTTCCGTCTCAATTCTAACAAGATAGCGTGGCGCCTGTACTGCCATTGACCAGTCAACCACGTCGTCCTTCGACGGCCCGCGACGCTTAGGGAGTGCCGCCCAAGTCGCAGCCAACCTGTCCGGCAACTCGTTGGGTCCCGTCAGCGGTCGCCTTTGTCGCCTTCGCCGCGGTTTGGCTTGGTCTCAGAATGGCGTTTCTGATCCTGAGCCGAGCTACGGCCCACGTCATCGGATTCCTTGAATTTGCCTTCGTTGTCACGGCGAACATAACGCTTGTCGGTGCCGGTATCGATCAGTTCACGAGGCATACTACCCTCCTGGATTGACTGTCCGCACACTGAATCGATGTCACTCGTAAGGGTTCCAATGCTGTGACTGACTCGTCTCGGTCGGCGATGAGGGGAGTTAGTGGCAGCTTTCCACCCATTCCTGCCGCTAGCCGTTGAACATCGCTCCTAGTCAGGGAGCGAACCATGAACCGACCGCCGCAAGTCATTGTGGGAGCCAAGCTGCCACTCCGGCCGATGCACGTTTGGGCGATCAGAGTTCGTCTACAGATTGCAAACCGACTGAGAGACCTGGCGCTGTTTGACATTGCCGTGGACAGTAAGTTGCGAGGCTGCGACGTCGTCTCTCTCAGGCTGTCGGACCTCATCGCGGCCGGTGCCATTCGCAGTCGTGCGATCGTCATCCAGCAGAAGACGGGTCGTCCCGTCCAATTCGAGATTACCGAGCAAACTCGCCGCTCGTTTTAGCGAGGCCGACGATTGGCTCTTCCCCAGCCGCATGGACAGAAGCGCGCACCTGTCCACGCGCCAATACATCCGGCTCGTCAAAGGCTGGGTCGCGCTCATCGGACTGGAGCCGGCCGCCTTTGGCACGCACAGCCTCAGGAGAACGAAGGTGGCGATGCTGTACCGGAAGACAGGCAATCTACGGGCCTGCCAACTGCTGCTTGGTCATACCAAGCTAGAGAGCACCGTGCGCTATCTAGGCGTCGAGCTAGACGACGCGCTGGCACTTTCAGAAGCGCTGGAAATTTAGTTAGCGCAAACGCTAGCAGCAGGAATGGGTGGGAAGCAGCCATTAGCCGAGCCGGAAAAGGCCAGGTTGGGCGCTTGTGCTGCGGGACTACCGGCGTCAATGTCGTCCCGGCGAAAGGTGGTTCGGGACGGGGGTCCAAGCACCGACAAGGATTTGCTTCAGATGGACCTGCATTCGCGTCACGCAGAGGACGCCGAGCACCCGCTGCTTAAAGGCGGTGGGACTATGGGCACGCTCATGCGAGCCCATGATTGGTCAACCTCGCCATTAGGCGAACCCCGGGATTGGTCCCAATCACTCGTGTCCGTCGTAGGTTTGCTGCTCAACTCGAAATTTCCGATGTTTGTTGCTTGGGGAGAGAAGCTGGGTTTCCTCTACAACGACAGCTACGCCGAAATCCTTGGAGCCAAGCATCCGGCCGCTCTCGGTGCTTCCTTTAAACAGATTTGGGGAGAAATCTGGGAGGATATTCTACCTTTGATCGATGCGGCCCTTTCAGGCGAGGCAACCTATCGAGAGAACCTGCCCCTTCTGATGCAGCGGAAAGGGTACGAGGAACAAACCTGGTTCACCTTCAGCTACTCGCCTGTGTTCGGCGACAATGGCGAAGTCGCTGGAATGTTCTGCGCATGCACTGAAACCACAGAACAGGTTTTGGCCCAGCGACGCCGCGAGGCTCTTCTACAGCTTGATGAGCGGTTACGGGATGTTGCTGACACAGCGGACCTCTCCTTCGTCGCGTCTGAACTCCTTGGTGAAACCTTAGGCGCAATCCGCGTCGGCTACGGGGTTCTGGATCCGGACGCGGGCACAATTTCAGTTGAGCGAAATTGGAGTGCTCCTGGCTTCGCAGACGTGGCTGGCCTTCATCAATTCCGGGACTACGGCAGCTACATCGACGAAATCCTAGCCGGGTCTGCCGTGGCCAACGCAGACGTCGAAATCGATGGGCGTACTGCAGCCAACCTAGCGGCTTTTCGTGCGCTAGGCATAAGATCGCATCTCGATGTGCCAGTTGTAGAGGACGGCACTGCTGTCGCGGAGATGTTTGTGCACTCGTCCGCGCCGCGCGAATGGTCGAGCGAAGACATTGAATTAGTGCGCGAGGTGGCGGAACGAACCCACGGGGCCATCGCCCGACGTGCCGCCGAACAAGAGCGTCGCGAAAGCGAGGCTCGCTTTCGTCTGATGGCGGACGCAGTGCCTCAAATCATCTGGATTACCGACGGGCAAGGACAAGCAGAGTTCTTCAACAAGCAGTGGTCGGATTACACCGGTGTCGCATTCGAACCGACGACAGCGGCCGAAGTTGCCGCGAACTTCATTCATCCAGAAGACGGTCCCGCCACGGTTGAGGCATACGACCAGGCGCGGCGGGAAGGGACAACCTTCTTGGTGGAACATCGCATACGCTCGAAGGACGGAAGCTACCGGTGGTTTCTTGTTCGCGGAGAACCTTACCGCGACGATACCGGCCAAATCTCGCGGTGGTTCGGCGCATCGGTCGATATTCACGATCGCAAGCTCGCCGAAGCAGCATTGCGTGACCTCAATAACACGCTTGAGGCGCAAGTCGCAGCGCGGTCGGCTGAACGAGATCGTCTCTGGAAACTGTCGCAGGACATGCTCGCTCGGGCCGACTACGACGGCATGATGTCGGCCGTCAGTCCTGCCTGGTCGCAGGTACTGGGCTGGGACGAAGGCGAGCTTCTCTCCCGTCCCTACGCGACCTTCATGCATCCAGAAGATATGCCAGCGACGCTGGAGGCGATCTCCCAAATGGCGAGCAGTCGCCGTCCGACGCGATTTGAAAATCGCATCGCGACTAAAGCGGGGCATTGGAAGCATATCGAATGGACTGTTGCCCCTGAGGCGGACGGCCAGAACTTCATCGCCATCGGACGCGATCTGACCGACGTGAGAGCACGCGAAGCGGAGCTCCAAGCGGCAGAAACCGCTAAGCGTGAAGCAGACGCGCTTTACCGCGCCTACTTTGAAAACACGCCTGAGGCGCTTTTTGTCATCGGCGTTTCGGAGGATGGCAGCTTTTTCGTCGAAGAGATCAACCCGGCGCACGAGGCGGGCGTAGGCCTGAAACTTGAGGACATTCGCGGGAAGCGAGTTGACGAAATCCTACCTGAGGAGATCGCTGCGAAGGTCGTAGCGAGCTACCGGCGCGTAATCGAAACTGGCCAAATCGTGCAGTATCGCGAAGAGTTCGCTCTCGATGACGACGCGAAATACTGGGACACATCGCTCGTGCCGATGCGAGACCTGACAGGCCGCATTGCACGCATCATTGGGTCCAGTAGGAACGTCACGCGTCAGGTCATTGCCGAAGAAGCGCTTCGGCAGAGCCAAAAAATGGAAGCCATGGGCAGCCTGACAGGCGGCGTGGCTCACGACTTCAACAACCTGCTCACTCCAATCATCGGCTCGCTGGACATGTTGGTCCGTAAGAGCGTCGGCAGCGAGCGTGAGAGAAGACTTATCGACGCGGCGTTGCAGTCGGCAGAACGCGCCAAGACACTAGTGCAGCGTCTATTGGCCTTTGCGCGACGGCAGCCACTCCAGCCCGTGGCCGTCGACCTAGAGCAACTCGTTGAAGGAATGGTGGGGCTGATTGGATCAACCTTGGGGCCAACGGTAGATGTACGCGTGAACATCATGCCGGACTTGCCGCCTGCGAATGCCGATCCCAATCAGCTGGAAATGGCGCTGCTAAATTTGGCGGTGAATGCGCGCGACGCGATGCCTGAGGGTGGCGAACTCGAGATTAGCGCTCGTCGCGAGCTTCTACCTGAAAACCACGCCGTGGCCTTACCTGAAGGTGAGTATTTGGTGCTCGCCGTCAGCGACAATGGTGTGGGAATGGACGCCGACACCCGTCAGAGAGCCATTGAGCCATTTTTCTCCACGAAAGGCGTGGGCAAGGGAACAGGCCTTGGTCTGTCCATGGTCCACGGCCTAGCGGCACAACTTGGTGGTGGGCTCACCATCGAGAGCGCTCCTGAAAAGGGAACGACCATCTCGCTGTGGCTACCTAGTAGCTTGGGCCGGGTAGAAATAATTGGAGCGGCTCCTGCTCAATCGCAAAGACCCGTTGGTCGCGGCACGGCGCTTCTGGTCGATGATGACGACTTGGTCCGCATGAGCACGGCCGACATGCTCATAGACTTAGGCTTTGAGGTACTTGAGGCCGGATCGGCACAGGAGGCTCTTGACCTAATTCAATCAACGGGAATGCCCGATGTCTTGATCACCGATCATTTGATGCCGGGCATGACTGGCGCTGAATTAGCGCATCGCATTCGAAAGCAGCACCCTAGAACTCCTATACTGATCGTTTCGGGTTACGCCGAAGTTGAGGGAGTCGCGCCGCATCTCCCTCGTCTGACGAAGCCATTTCGTAACGCCGAACTCGCGGCGATGATTTCCAAACTACTGCCCGACAACCCTTGAGTGCCCTTCGCCATGCTCTGACTCAGGAGAAGAGGAGGAATTGGCGAAGCTAGCGGCAGGAATGGGTCGAAAGCTGACGCGGCAGGTTTGAGTGGGAAGCCGACGCTTAGGGGCTCATGGGTGCAAAGGGAGAGCTAGCACGTTTTTACGTAAGGGTCGTTCCAAGGATGTGGTAAGGGTTTTCCCATCGGGCGGAATCCCTACGAGCAAACGCCCGCCTGAGAGACAGAGTGCTCCCGCTATCCATTGCGGAGGTACCACTGTGGAACAGCCGTTCTCTCGCTTAACCCACCAGGACAATGGGATCGACTATCGCCGGGGTTTCACGAACCGGGGTGACGGGCTGTCGCTGGAGAAGCAGTGGCACTTTGAGGAGCGGTGCGAGAACTACCCTTCTCGGAACTTCGCGGTCCAGAAGGAGAAGCCCGCTCAGGACGACATCTGCGTGCGCTGCCAATCAGTATCGCGAGGTCAATTGTGACTTCTCAATCGCGTTCTGCGTGTCCTGCCTACCGTCCGCATAATTAAGCGGGCTGAAGCCGTGACTTCGAAAAATTGACGCTGAGCTTTGGGCGGAGTGAGTCGTGCTCGATAAGCGCCTCGTAAGCGCGGGCCAGTTCCTCGTGGATAAGGGCCACGTCGGCGTTCTGTGATTGCTGGGCACGCTGTCGTTCGTCCCGTGCACGACGACGGTAAAATTCCAAGTCGCTTGCAGACATGAGCGACACTCCTACTGAGCGGGGAGCGTGACATCGAATGTCTCTCTCAGGCACCGAATCCGCTAAAGACATTTCGGCGATGGTCCTCAATAGTTCCTCAGCTACCAGGCCGCTCTAATCTCGATCAAGTCGGCAACCGGCCTTCCTATGGACGGGAGATTGGCCCGATTGCGCGCCGGCCTGGAGGGCCCCAGCGAGCACCTGTCATATCGTTTCGAGCAAATTTCCTAACGTAGGTTATCCTCATACCTCGCTTAGGAGCTTATTTACGGTGAAGCATTTTACGGTCTTAGGGCGGGGTTGAACGGTCAACGAATGCTGTCTTCTTCGAAATACAATCTGACAGTTGGGTAGGATGTTAGAAGACCGCGACGCTCAATTTGAGTTGCTAATCTGCAAATTGAGCAGGCTGCAGGACCTAGATGCTCAGGACATTGAGGCCCTCCGAAAATTGCCCCTGGAAATTGAAAATGTTGGGCGGCTTCGCCAGCTTATTCGTGAACGCGACGAACCCACTCGGTGCTGCATTCTTTTGAAGGGCTTTGCGGCGCGGCACAAGGTTGTTGCATCCGGCGCTAGGCAGATCGTGTCTTTTCACATTCCGGGTGACATCCTCGACATCCAGCATCTTTTACTCGGAAAGGCCGATCACTCTGTCGAAACGATTACGTCGGCCCGGATAGGGTGGATCCCCAAAGCTGATTTGCTCGAAGTCGCCTGGCAGAAGCCAAACATTGGCAAGGCGCTTTGGCGCGATTGCCTGATCGACGCTTCGATCTTTCGGGAATGGGTCCTCAATGTCGGGCGACGCGATGCTAAATCGCGCATTGCTCACATGCTTTGCGAGTTCGTCCTGCGTTGCGAGGCAGCGGGTCTTGGCGACCGCCACAATTTCGAACTGCCAATGACTCAAACTCAGATCGGCGACGCCACGGGAATGACGCCTGTGCACGTCAACCGTATGCTTAAGGTCCTCGACACTCAGGGCGCAGTGGCCAGAGATCGCAATCGGTTCGAAGTAGTAAATTGGGATCAATTGTGTCGGATCGCGGATTTCGATCCGGTCTATCTGCACTCGGCCGCCGCCTAAAGACCCCCCGCCCTTTCAGTTATCGCGATTACCTCGCCAAAGCGGACGATTTTCACGAAACCGCCGTCCTCGCTTCGGGCTTCAATCCGATGTGCGAGATTTAGATGCCCATTGAGCACCTGCGTCGCGGCGATCTGTCGAGCACTTCTGACTGCCGCATCGGAAGCATTCTGGTCGTCGTTTAGCTCTTGACCCTCGTCATCATGGACGGCGAGATCGTCGTAAAGATCAAAAAAGTATCTGGGCATGGGCCGGTCAACGCATCGTCATCGTGTCTGTTGCTAAGGCTGTTCGTCGCGGAACTCACACTTGCCGAGTTAAAAGACAGCGCCTCGGCCGGATCGCGGTGGTCAACCTGGATTGTTTCAAATCGTCCAGCGAGCAGGGACGATGCGAACAGCGTCGACCGGACTGGCGCTTTTGCGCTTCAATTCGATCGCAGCTTGCATCAGTCGGTCCAGTCGAGCCGGATCGAAGCCCTCCAATCCAGGACGAAGTTCTGCCCCTGTTTCCACGCAGAGTGTGATCCGCCGCTCACCGTCGGCAATCTCCCATTCGTGCCAAACATTTAGAATGAGGCGATCAGAATCATCCCCGCTCGTGAGGAAGTCACTGTCACCCATTGTCGTCCGCTTTCTCTCGATCGGGATTCTCGGATGGGTCTTCGAGCCGGAGGGCAACATCGCGAGCGAGAGCGTCTTCGAGCTGAGTCGCAGCAACCTCCCGACACTTAAAGCCGGTGGCGGTGCGGATAATCAATTCAGTGCTCGTGCGCACATGCACGACGCTGCCGGTCCCCGCATCCATGCGATGCTCGATTGTCTCGACCTCATAGTCGCCGGCGGGAAGAACGTCGTCCGATCTGCCCAGCGTGAAGGGGTGGGAAAAGCTAACGGTCCGTTTCGAAACGCGCTCGCTTCCGGAGTGTTGCGGTAGCGGCCTCATCGAGCACCCCGTTTCGCAGCAGCTATAGCATCCGCGGCATTTGAATAGCGGTATCCGTTCCAGAGGTAGCTCACGCGCTCTTCGGTCGTAATACCGAGAAGGCGGAGATCATCCTTGACGGGATTTGCCAGGTCGTTCGTGGGGGGAGCTGCTGGGGCACGCCTTGGATCGTCGGTCACTTCGAACTCCTGCTTAAAGCGGGAGCACAAAGTCTCTCAGTCACAAGGTGCTAAAGAAAAAGCCTGCGATGATAGGGTTTACCACAGTCCGGAGAACGCACCTAACTATAGTATGCGGTGGAAAACGGATCTCACGGCTACCTCGGCCGCCCCAGCTTTTCCAACAAACGCGTGACCCTGCGGATCTCAACCCGAAGAGACTCACGCTCTCCATTGGTGAGCCTGGCAGATCGCTCTTCCCAGTTCTCAGCGATCTCACGCCCGAGCGCGCAGAGCTTTCTGTGCAGGATTTCGCGATCCGTGACGCCGAACATGACGACATTCGGACCGGTCCGATCGCCCTCAGGAATGTCTGCTCCGCGCGTCATATTCGTCTTCGGTGGGAAGATCGTCGAAGCAAGGACTAAAAGCTTTCTCCCGATAAGCGGCCTCTGTGATGAAGGCGGGCGCACCGTGACCTAACACGTAGACCATGCTCATTCCGCCATTGGCAGGCTTAGTGCGATATTGACCCTGCGGCCGTCTCGCCTGTGCAAAGCCGCTAACCTTCATCGTCTGCACCGAGAGGCTTCCAACTCCAAGTCCACCAACAGACGGCGTACGTCGTCGGAACTCGGCGAGGGATGCATTGCGAGCTCGGTGCGGGCGAGGGCGGCAAGGTTCTCCCAGAAATGAACCGTATCCTTACGGACAGGCTGATTCCGAAAGTAGCTAGCACTCCGAACGGCCGAAAATAAGCCTGCCGTGGTTCCGTGAAGCCTCATCGAGGTCCTTCCTCAGTTGCGCGCTACGAAACCCAGGCCGGGGCCGCCACGCTCTCGCGCCACCTCACCCTTGGCCAGATTTTTGGCGAGTTTCTCACGCATGGTCTCCGCGCCTTTGACGCTCATGCACACGAGCCGGGTTCCACCGCTCGGAAGGCTCTCGACCGACGAGACGCCCACGTTCTCGGCGCGGCATTGCGCGACGACGAAGCTTTCGCCCACGTTTAGATATATCTCTCTGCTCATCCATTCATCTCCTGCTTTGCGGACTAAGGGCGCGAGGATGTCGATTGGATGATCAGCAAAGCGGGGAGGTTCCCTCGATCTTCGCGACTGCGATCAGAGCGGCGTATGCATCGGCCATTGAGCGATGGGCTTCGCGCGAACGGTCGCAGGTTGCAATTTCTGCGCTGTAGATTGCGACCTGTTGGCGGTGATATAAATAGTTGAGATCCATATTGGGGCTCCTACTGTAAGCG
>Ga0247822_10003217_pt1 | contig 10634 bp, 10 predicted proteins | sample 13C_Cellulose_Da_FD_192423 | JGI IMG/M metagenome (GOLD analysis project Ga0247822, IMG submission 192423) | Soil microbial communities from agricultural site in Penn Yan, New York, United States - 13C_Cellulose_Day30 | ecosystem: Environmental > Terrestrial > Soil > Agricultural land | place... | reverse complement strand
GGCAACGGATTCAGCGGGTGGCGCAACGTATTCAGCGCACTTTGTCGTAACAGGAAGCGGTGGAATCCCTGAAATGGATAACGTCCCCATGATACACGGAACTGGCGTCGTGAATGGCCGAAAGATAATAGCCCGGCCGTGACGTCGATCCAGTCTGCCTTCCGGAAGCTCTCCGTGGTGAGAGCATAATTACCCTCATACGGGGACAGCTTGTGATGCCAGGTGATCATCGCGGAGATTTCGTCAAGATCAACGGCTGACGGGCTGTCTTGTAAAAATGCACGCGCTCTTTCTATCGAGGGCGGGATGTAATCAAAGGTGCTATCCGTCCAGATACCAATGTCGTGAAAAACGGCCGCGAGAGCGTACTTAGTTTCGTTCTCGGGAGATGGATCAATGATCCGGCAGTTGTGAAATACCCTGTAGACGTGATTGCGATACGTATCAAAATCTTTTCCGATGTCGAGCCTGAAGTATAACAGAGCTTCGTCAATCAATTTTGAATGCATGTGAAGGGTACAATATTGTTACGACAGCTTACTCTTGAAGAAGTCTACTGTTCTGGTCCACGCGAGGTCAGCAGCTGCCTTGTCGAATCGCGGCGTTGTGTCATTGTTGAAGCCGTGATTAACATTCTCATACATGAACGCCTGATACGATTTATGATTTGCTTTAAGCGCCGCTTCGTAGGCGGGCCATCCTTCGTTCACGCGTGTATCGAGGCTTGCGAAGTGCAACAATAGTGGAGCCTGTATTTTTGGAACGTCGTCAACGGAAGGTTGGCCCCCGTAGAATGGCACCGCTGCTGCTAGATCAGGAACACGTACGGCCATCATGTTGGCGATCCATCCACCGAAGCAAAATCCCACTACGCCAACTTTGCCATTGCAGTCCTTATTCTTTTTCAACGCTTCAAACGCAGCTATAAAATCCTCGAGCATTTCATTACGATCGCGTTTAGATTGCAACTCTCTGCCCTGATCATCGGTTCCCGGATAGCCACCGAGGGGCGTAAGGGCATCCGGAGCAAACGATATGAAACCGGCCAACGCTACCCGTCGTCCGATATCTTCAATATGTGGATTCAATCCGCGGTTTTCATGAACGACCACGACTCCACCAAGCTTGCCCGTGAATTTAGCCGGCATTGAAAGCAGTCCCCTGATCCGGCCCCCGCCCTTGGGCGACTCATATTCAATATAACTCGTCTTTATGCGTGGGTCATCTTTAGGTGTCTGCAAGCGACCCTTATAGTCAGGCATCAGAAAGCTCATAAGCGATGCAACGGTAACGCCGCCGACGGCATAGACTGACAACCGCTGCATGAATGTGGAACGGTCAATGCGATTATGGGCATAGTCATCGTACAGGTCAAATACTTCCTGCTGTATGTCTTCTTTCCGGATATTGTGATTGTTCGCGTTCATGGGTCATTAATTTGGCAGAAGGTAATAAATTTGAATATTACGTTGGTCGCTTTGCTTACATTTAAATCAACGCATGTAACGATGTCATTGAAAATATTTCATGCAGCACTTATACTGGTGTGCTCCATACCATTCATTGCAGCAGGCCAACCAATCACTGTTGAATTTAAGCGATACGATAACGGACAAACACTTAACATGGATATTTATCCTCCGGGCCATGACGGGGAGGGGATGAATGATAGTGCGTATAGCCCAATCGTAATATGCATCTTTGGAGGCGGCTTCCTCGCTGGCTCCCGGACGGATGCCGTATACCTGCCCTACTATAAGTTTCTCACCGAGCAGGGATTCGCAGTGGCTGCCATTGATTATCGCCTCGGTTTGAAGGATGCAAAGAAGCCACCCTCATTATTTAATCGCAAGCCGATCATTAACGCCATAGAGATCGCTGTTGAGGATGTTTATGCAGCCACTGATTACCTCCTGAAACACGCCGGCGAACTGAAGCTTGATACCACGAAAATCATGCTCAGCGGTTCCAGCGCAGGTGCTATCACTGCGTTGCAGGCTGACTATGAAAAGCGAAACGACATGAAGAATGCGAACGTCCTGCCCGATGCATTTCAGTATGCCGCGGTCGTTTCATTTGCAGGTGCAATTTACAGTCGTGAGGGCAAGCCGGACTACGACATTCCTCCTGCTCCAACGTTATTCTTCCATGGCAGTAAAGACAACTGGGTTCCTTATAACAAAGTAAGCCTTCTCGGCACAGGTGTATACGGCTCGAAGTGCCTGGCGAAGAGAAGAAAAAAACAAGGGTTCCCGTATTGCTTTTATTCGTTTGAAAATGTTCGTCACGATGTGGCAGCATTTCCGATGAAAGAGTTCCAGCCGCAGATAAAGGAATTTTTCCGCGAGTATATCTTTTTGAAAAAGACGCTTTTTATAGATGTCAACATAAAAGATCCCGACCGGAAAAGTTCTTTCATGCGAAGCCCGTCAGATATCTACAAATGACCGACCGAATGTTTTGCTGTATTGCCGTTCATAGAAGGTATTTTCTTTCACTTCAGAGGCCCCTACCTTCAAAAAAATGCAACCGCGTAAGCGTTCACGGCAACACACCATAAAGGTTGAATTACAGCAATCGATGTCGATGTTACGAAGGTTTAAATTCACAGGAATTACCAGTACCTTTGCATATTCACCCATTTCGGAATGCACAATATCAAGGCGTTCATCGTCCTCATAATCGCCCTTTCAGGCTGCATTGTGTCGATTGGGCAGCCTGCAGGTACCGACAGCCTCGAGCGAGCGCTGAATGAAGTACAAGGGCAGGCAAGGGTGGATCTTCTCAACAAGCTAACGTATGCCTACATTACAAACGATAGCGCCAAAGTCAGTTCATACAATAACGAGGCATTAACACTCAGCCACGAGATCGGCTATCTTCAGGGTGAAGCGCGCGCTTATACGTACCGTGGAGTGGCCGAATACCTTTCCGGTCAGCTTGATGCAGGCCACACCAATCTGCGCAAAGGCCTCGCCCTGGCCATGAGGTCTCACGACGAAACGCTTGCTGCCTATACGTATCTTCAATTGGGCAACTGCAGTCTTGAAGAAGTGCAGATGGATTCGGCGATGATCTTTTTTAAAAGCAGCAGGCAAATATTGAGAGATAGCGCCGATCCGATCACGTTGTCAAAACTGTATCGAAACATCAGCGCCCTGTATGGCCAGCGTTATCAAACAGATTCACAACAATTTTACCTTGACCGGGCAATTACAATCCGCCGGTTGCTGCCGGATAAAAGCCTCCTCATAGAAGCGCTGGCTATGAAGGCCGATCTCAATATAGTATTGGGTAATATTCCGGCTGCTGAAAAGTTTACGGAAGAGGCAAGTGAAATCGTTCGCGATCCGTCAACAGACCAGGAATTCAAGAATGATGTTCGACGGCTTCAGGCACTGCTCTTGTTCAGAAAAGGAGATTTCGACAAAGCTTCCGTGTTGTTTGATTCCGCGCGAAATTATTTCCTGCAAAAGAGCCTCATCCGGAAATACGTCACGTTGTTGATTGATGTTAGCCGTGTGTTTACAGAGCGTGGCGACTACGAAATAGCACTTGACAACCTTTACGATGGACTTAAGGTTAGTCAACTGCACGACTTTGACGCGGAGAGTACAATCATCCGGATCCAGATTGGATGGATCAATCATTTTCTCGGCGATCCGGAACATGCTGTACAGATGGCCGACGAAGCCATGCAGATCAATCCACAAAAATTACTTAAAGGAGAAGTTGCCGACGGCCTGACTCTAAAAGGTGTGGCACTTATCGATCTTAAGAAGTTTAACGCGTCATATGTTTGTCTGGATTCGGTTCAGGACATATACAAACGGTTTGGAAGTCAGCAGGGCCTGAGCGAAACCTACATGCACCTCGGCTATCTGAACCTGCAACGGAATTCCTATGCGCGCGCGATCGCAGACTACACAAAGAGCATTCAACTGGCAGAACAGATACCGAGCAATCAGGTGCTTGCATGGGCATACTGGGGTCGCGGTCAGGCGAAAGTCCTGTCGTCAGATCTTAGCAGTGCATTAGCTGACCTGGAGCAATCGGAGCGTTATGCCCGGAAGTTTGGGGCAAAAGAAGTCATTGTCAGGAACTACAACACCCGAAGAAATCTTTTAACGGCACAGGGTCGTTTTAAAGAAGCACTCCATTTCTCTATACTGGCAGCACAGCTGGATGATTCGCTTCGTAAGACAGACATTGCCCGCCGCTTTATCAACCTGGAGAAAATACAGGAGATTGAACAACGCAACCGCGACATTCAATCGCTGCAACAGGAACAGCTTTTATCCAACAACAAAATTCAGCTACAGGAAGAGAGGTTGAAAAAGCAATCCGTTATGATCATCGGTGCTTTTATCGGTTTACTATTGCTGGCTGCTTTGGCCTTTGCCTATTACCGATTCTATGAGCGCATCAAGACATTCAATATTTCAATTACTGAAAAGAACGCACGCATTCAGGCGCAAGCGAACAAGCTGCAGGAAGTAAATGGCGAATTAAGCCGACTCTACAGCGAAGTGTCGGAGCAGAAACAGGAGATACAAACACAGGCCGAAAAACTTTCAGACAGTCATCAAAGCATCAGCGAGATGAATCGCAGCCTCGAGCAAATTGTTGCTGAGAAAACTGTGGAGCTGCGACGAATTAACGAGGAACTGATCAAAAACAATAACGAGTTGCTTCAGTTCTCCTTCACTGTTTCACACAATTTACGCGGACCCGTAGCGCGGTTGCTAGGCCTATCCGACCTGGTGTCGCGACAGCAGTTGCCCGAGGAAACAAGACAGCTGGTAAGTTTCATCGAGATCACAGCCGATGAACTGGATCACATTATCAGGGACCTGGTGAATATCCTTGAATTGAGGAACGATCCGAAATTCAGTCGTGAACATATCAGCCTCGAAGAGGAGTGGACTCAAACGGTAGGACGCCTCAAGGACAGTCTGACAGGGTCCGAAGAATTATCGACGGACTTCAGAAGCCTTCCGGAATTGTTCACTGTACGAAGCCTGATCGACAATATCTTATATAATCTGCTGAGCAATTCGATCAAGTTCCGTTCACCAGAGCGCCCGTTGAAGGTGCAGGTATCCAGTCGAGTCGAAAATGGGCGCGCAGTGCTGGAAGTACGCGATAATGGCCTGGGCTTCAACGTCAAGCAACACCGCGACAAGGTATTCAAGCTTTATCGCCGGTTTCACTCACATGTCGGCGGTCGCGGGATGGGACTCTATCTTATCAAGACTCAGGCAGAAGTACTCCACGGCTCCGTGGAAGCGACTTCAGAACCCGATAAGGGCGCCCAGTTCCGGATTATTCTTCCGCTTAATGGCGCAGAAGAACACGGATAAAATCATTAAGCGCAGGCCAGTTATTAAAACAATTCAGGAATATCAGGTGACGTAACGAATTGCGCATAGCATGACGGCAGGGCTATTCGCTCCGGAGGCATTTCACTGGATTTACTCTTGAAGAACGTATCGCGTGTGAGGCCACGGCAGCCCATGCAATCACCAGGGCAACGACACCGGCGACTATGAAATACCACGGTGCCAGATCAACATGAAAAGCGAAGCGTTGCAACCATATGCTCAGCAGCCAGTAGCTGAATGGAATTCCCAGTACGATTGAGACAACGACCATCCTCGTAAAGTCACCGGAGAGCAGCATCACAATTGAAGCTGACGAAGATCCGAGAGCCTTGCGGATGCCAATCTCTTTGAGGCGACGCTCGGCAGTGAATGCTGCAAGTCCAAACAATCCAAGGCATGAAATGACGATAGCAATGCTGGCAAAGTATGCAGCTAAAGTTGCCACACGCTGTTCCGAGTCATAGTGATGAGCATACTCCTGGTCCTGGAATTTGTAGTCGAGCGTAAAGCCAGGATTAAATGTTTTATAGAAAGCTGACAATGCATCGAGGGTTGACTTCTCCTTGCCGCCCTCCAGGCGAACCATAATATTCCACGTATTGTCTGGATTGATCCGCACAAACAACGGATTGACTTCGCTGTGCAATGACTGAAAGTTAAAGTCCCTCACTACACCAACGATCTCAAGATCATATTCATCCCAAAGCCTGATCTTTTGTCCGATGGGATTCTTAAGATTCATAACCCTGATGGCGGCCTCGTTAAAGATGATCTTTGTGGTGTCGGCAGGGAATGATTCATCAAAAAACCTTCCTTCAGCCAACTCCACGCCCAATGTTTCCAGCAGACCATAGTCAGCGCCCATGTTTTCGAACAGGATCTTGTCATCCGGACTCTTTCCCTCCCATTGCAACCCCATTGTGTTGTTTGTTCTGCCCAGGAGACTGTGTCCAATAGCCGCAGCGTTGGATACACCCGGAATCCGCCGAACTTCTTTCACAAATGTGGCGAGGTTCGAGCGTACCTTACCTTCAATCGGAAACTGTATCAGGTGATCCTTCTTGTATCCGAGGCTCCTGTTTTGTACGAAGCTGATCTGATTATAGATCACAAGGACTGACGTGATTAAAAAAACCGAAACAAAGAATTGAAATACCACGAGGCCCTTTCTTGCCCATAACTCTGCAAGGCTGCCTTTTACTTCACCCTTGAGCACTGCAGCTGGCTTGAAACCCGACAGATACAAGGCGGGATAACTGCCTGCTAACAATCCTGTAATGGCTGTAACGACACAGGTCCACAGGAGGGTATTGTCGTTAACCACATGAAGTATGATCTTCTTATCGGTGATCACATTGAATTGGGGCAAGAACAACCAGACTGCGATCCATGCAACACACATCGAAACGAGGGCGGTGACCATAGACTCAGTGAGGTACTGAAAGATGAGCGCGCTCCGTTGTGCTCCCACCGACTTCTTGATCCCCACTTCCTTTGCCTTGCGCGAAGCCCTGGCTGTGGACAGGTTCATGAAGTTTATGCACGCAATAAGCAGGATGAATACGGCAATGATCGAGAACAATCTGACGTATTCAATTCTGCCGCCTGACTGTTTGCCGTCTTCAAAATTACCCCGCAGGTATTGATCCGCATAGCGATACAGAAACAAGGTGACGTGCGAATCCTTCTCTTTCGTCTTAATGAAGCCTGCGATCTTGGAATCAAATGCCCTGGAGTCTGTTCCTTCTTTCGTAATAATAAAAGTGGACGGACCGTTGTTGCCCCATTCGAGCACCCATTTATTGTCGTCTTTGAATACTTCAAATGACATAACAAACTCAAAGTCCATGGTGGACGATGAGGGCACATCCTCAAAAACGCCGGTTACATGAAAGCTTTTGTCGTGCTGCACTTCAACCGCCTTACCCAGTGCATCGTCAACTGAGCCGAATAATCGAATAGCGAGACTACGGGAAATGACAAGGCTCAACTTGTCATTGAGCACCTGCGATGCATTGCCCTGCAGCAACGGGAACGTAAAAATGTTGAAGAAATCCTTGCCCACGTGAAAACCGCGCGCCTTGACATTATGATCCTGGATTGACAAGGTATAATCGTTTATCCAGGTCGTGGTTGCCGCATATTCAACCTCGGGAAAATCCTCTTTAAGCGTTTCGGAAAGAATGCCTGGCGTCGACGTGGTCGTCATGATCTCGTCGGCATACTGTTGATGTTCCATGACCTGGAAGAGCCGTGCTTGCTTTTCGTGAAATCTGTTCACGTGCAGCTCATCCTGCACCCATAGGAAAATAAGCAGGGCACATGCAAGTCCCGAAGACAATCCAACGAGATTGATGAGAAAATATCCTTTTGCCCTGATAAAATTTCTGTAAAAGATCAGCAGATAGTGTTTTGTCATGGCAGACGGGTTTGTGATATACTATAGATACCTTCCATACTACTCAAGGTTGCACGAGCTGGGGCAAAAAAATTATCACCGCGAAATCCAGCGACGGGCCGTAAAAAGGGCATCCTATTACCTCAATCGAGCAAACGCCGATGATAGTTAACCTGTCCAAGGTGATAGGTAAGGTGCGTGGCGAGGTGAATCAGCATGAACTCGGTGGAGGTCATCGCCTCCAGGACCAATATTGGATAGTCTTTTTGCAGATCTTCTTCAGAGACACCGGCGAGGGAGGTATCAACCACTTTCATCGTTTCGTCGATCATGGCCAGGAGCTGAACGCGCGGGACGTTCTTTAAAGCGAACTCAGCGGGCCGGTCGCGGACATAGTTCGTGCCTCCGAGTTCTTTGCCAATGTAGGTATTGAGGTTGCCGACCAGGTGAAGACAAAGGTTCCCGCCAGAATTGGCAATGCCCTTTTCTATCTTCCAGATGTTTGATTCCTGTTGATAGGATGCGATCTCATTTCGCAGCTTCGAGAGGTCGCGTGCAAAGAGCTTCTTCAGTGTTTCGATGGCCATAGATGTTACCAGTTGATTCTGTGCAAGATAAAAACTTGAGCATATTCGAGTCAGAAATTATCTTATCCGAGTCGGGCACAACGTATACTTTACAATATTTTATCAGTGTAGGTGAATCGACGATCAAGTAAGCGTGACAGATTCAGTGACATCAATTCACTTAATACTGCATTTTCTCTGTGTACAGTTTGACGCTTCGCTCATACACAGTATTGGAAAGGATGTAAAAGTGTTTGACACCAAATTAATAACCGCGAGGAGCATAGGTATCATTGATGTAATAGGCACCATAACTACGTCAAATGAAGGCGGCTCAGTGCAGGAATCCACGCACGCAATTTTAACCGATGCGCTTTCGTAAAAAAAAGCGCATCGAACCAAAATGTACGATGCGCCTTTTTACTCACTGATGCACGAATTTTCTAAGCGAACGCGCGCATCACGCAACGAGGGTGCTGTTCGCAAACTTTCCTGAAAACTTTTTGGCAAAGTCTTTCAAGGTGATCTTGCCTACAACCGGCTCGCCTTGCTGCACGAAATCTGCTACGATGGATCCATTTCTAAAGCCTGCACCCATCTCCGCATACAATCGCGCGATTTCATCGGGCACTCCGGCACCAGCCATACCATCAATAGCTTGCTGGTCGGTGAATTCGATCCAGGGCAACTCCGGTTTGCCAATAGCAGCACCCAGTATTTTTGCAATCTCAGCACCCGTACGGATGTCGCCAATCACATAACGCACTTGCTTTCCTGTGGCACCTTGCCTGGTCAATTCCGATGCCGCGATAAGCGCAATATCCTCCGGGTCAACCATGGGCATACGCGTTGTGGCGGAGAAGTTGCTTCCCTCGATCCCCGCTTTCACAATCATCGGGATGTCGTGATAAAAGTTGATGTAGAAATATCCGGCACGCAGATACGTAACCGAAGCGTCCAATTGATCATAAATCTTTTCAATCTGATGAATGGCTTTGATCGGGCCGTTGCCATCGGGCAGATGCGCACCGATGCTGCTCAGCATAACCACTCTTTTAATACCCGAACTTTGAATCGCCGATGCATACGCACGACCAGCGTTGACGGTGTTCGCAACCACATTGCTTCCACCCAGGTTCGGTGGTGTCATGGCAAATACGGCATCAGCGCCTTTTAATGTGTTGGTTAAGAATTCGGCATCGTTCACTAAGCCGATTGCAGCCTTTGCTCCAAGCGCTTCAATTTCATGCTTTCTCTCCGCACGACTGCTGATTACGGTTACTTCATGGCCCTCGCCAACAAGTTTTTGAGTGAGGGGCTTTCCTATGTTTCCTAATGATCCTCCAATGGCAATTTTCATGGCTGTTGTCTCTTTTTGTTTGATGAAACAAAGCTATATTCGTACTTACTTTTTGACAAGTACTTACCCCAAAGTAGGCACCATGGCAGCAATCAAGGAAAGCTCGACGATACAAAGCAATAAACGTTTTGCGCAAACGCTTTGTCCGGTCACGTATTTAATGGATAAGATTGGCGGTTACTGGAAGCCGATCATTTTATATCATCTGGGCACAGGCGACAAACGTTACAGTGAACTCAAGCGGGCGATTCCAGCGATAACGGAAAAGGTGTTGATCCAGCACCTGAAACAATTGGAGACGGACGCGCTGATCATCCGCGAATCGCTGCCCGTGGTTCCACCCTATGTAACGTATCGGCTAAGCGCATCCGGAAAAGGTCTTCAACCCGTTATCGACGCCATGGCGACCTGGGCATTCAAGGATATGAAGGGTGGATTTAAGAAATAGCGACTGTTTCCCGGAAACAGGATTACGAAGCCTATGAAAGTTGCTTTCATCCTTATATACTAATAAGTATACATAGTGCCCGACTCGGATAGGATACTCCTACCAGAGGCAAGTCATTTCGCAGATCAGGGTCTACATAGCAGAGATTACTTCGCAGAGTCGGCGGCTATTTCGCCCGTAGGTATTGACTTGGCCATTGTATCTCGGCCCCAAGTTCTTTTGCAGCATGCATCGGGAAATATGGATCGCGAAGCAGCTCCCGTGCCATTGAGATCGCATCTGCTTCACCATTCTCCAGTATTGCCTCCGATTGTTTTGCCGTTGTAATTAAGCCCACAGCGCTAGTCGCTATCCCGGCCTCCTTCCTGATCCGGGCAGCAAAGGGAACCTGGTATCCGGGACCCAACGGTATGACTGCACGCTCAAGCGTTCCGCCGGAAGAACAATCGATCATATCGATACCAATGTTTTTCAGCTC
>Ga0247822_10003216_pt1 | contig 10636 bp, 4 predicted proteins | sample 13C_Cellulose_Da_FD_192423 | JGI IMG/M metagenome (GOLD analysis project Ga0247822, IMG submission 192423) | Soil microbial communities from agricultural site in Penn Yan, New York, United States - 13C_Cellulose_Day30 | ecosystem: Environmental > Terrestrial > Soil > Agricultural land | place... | reverse complement strand
CCCGACCTCCCTCCCGGTTCCGCCGCGAATGTCCCTCCGCTTACCCCTTCTTCTGCGTGCCGTCGGTCCGCTGCTCCTCCTCCTTCTCTGCCCACTCCTCGCCACCGCCCAGGAGGACGACGAGCAGCGGCCAGGACTCATCGGCGTCTACCGCGCCGGAACCCGCACCGTCACGCGCGTTGATGACGACATCGCCTTCGACTGGGGCCCCTCGTCTCCCGACATCCGCCTCCCCGCCGCGCCGTTCGACGTCACCTGGACCGGCCAGATCGTCGTCCAGACCGACGAACCGATCCGCTTCCACGCGGACATCCAGGGGGCCATCGAGATTCAAGTTGACGACGAAGTTGTCCTGAAAGCGGAGAACCGCGAACGGGGCTGGATCGTCGGCGAACCGAAGTCCCTCGCCCTCGGCTTTCGCGATCTCAAGGTGACGTTCAAGAAACTCGGCCGCTCCTCGCACGTCTTCCTTGCCTGGTCCGGCGACAAATTCCCGATCGAGCCGCTTCCCTGGCAGTTCCTGTTTCACGAAGGACGCCTTCCCGAAGACGAACTGTGGAACAAAGGCCGGCAGCTCTACACCGCCCACCGCTGCAACCGCTGCCACCACCGCGCCGGCGAGCCCGAAAGCCCCTTCGCCCCCGCCCTCCTCCGCGTGACGACGGACATCAACCCGGACTGGATCGTCGAGAAGCTGCTGGACCAGAACCCCGAGTCGCCGCACGCCAGGATGCCCTCCTTCGGAATGACCCGCGAGCAGGCGGAGCAGGTCGCCGAGTGGATCTGGCGGATCTCGCAGCCGGCCCAGCTTCCGAAGACGCCGTCCGTCGACGCCAAGAAAGCCAAGGAGCTGCCGAGCGGCAAGACCCTGATCCACTCGCTCGGCTGCCTCGCCTGCCATCAGCTCGGCGACCTGGGAGAGAGCGGCCCGTTCGGCGGCGGCACGCTCGACCATGTCGGGAACAAACGCTCGGAGGAGTGGATCTACACCTGGCTCGGACAGCCGGAAAAGCTCAGCCCCGTCGGGAGCATGCCGGTCTTCAAGATGACGCCTTCGGAACGGGCGACGATCGCCAAGACTCTCTCGCAGCTCAGCCGTAAACAGGAGACGAAGTTCGACCGCGACCCGAATACGGACAGCGCCAAGGTCGAAGCGGGCCGCGAACTGGTCCGCCGCTTCAAGTGCGCGAACTGCCACACGATGCCCGCCATCGACCCCGAGCTGCGGGGACTCCCGACACTCGAAGAGGAGGTCCAGGACTGGTCGAAGTCCTGCCTCGCCGACGCTCCCGACCAGGAGCGGAACCGCCCGTTCTACCCGCGGGCCGACCGGGAAGCCCTGAAGGCCTACGTCTCGTCCCGGTTCGGCGCGATCTCGCCCGTGAGCGAATTCGACCTGGGCCGCCACACGATCGAGCGCCGCAACTGCCTCGCCTGTCATCCCCGCGGCAACGACCGCGGACTGGCGGAGCACGCCGGCACCACCGCTGCCAAAGACCCGGCCCTGACCGGCGTCGCACCAACGCTCGTCGCTCCGAACCTCACGGCGATCGGCGACAAGCAGCGGGACGATTTCCTCGAGAAGGCGATCAGCGGAATGCAGCCGGAGATGCGGATGACCTGGCTACGCGCCCGGATGCCGCGGTTCACCCATCATGAGGACGAGAAGGACGCGATCCTCTCCTACCTCATCAACCACGACCGGATCGCCGACGGGGCCGATCCCGCCTCCCGGCACCACCTCGCCGAGGTGAGCGAAGAGGAGCGCCTCGTCGTCGGACGGCGGCTCGTCGGGGCCGGGGGCTTCAGCTGCATTGCCTGCCACCAGTTCGGGACCTATGTCCCCAAGAACACTGCGCTCGGCACCAAGGGCTCCGACCTGATGGGGCTGGGGAACCGGCTCCGGCCCGAATACTTCCTGCGGTGGGTGAACTCGCCGCTGCGAATCATCCCCGGCTTCGAGATGCCCTCGTATCAGCGTCCCGTCCCGGGCGTGCTGGGGGACGACGTCACGAAGCAGCTTTCGGCGGTCTGGCACGCCGTCAATGATCCTCTGTTTGAAGCTCCCACGAACCCTTCGGCCGTCGAACAGTTCCTGACCGTCCAGTCGGGCGAGCGCCCGCGGATCGTACGTGACGTCTTCACCGTCCCGCAGGGGAACGGCGGAGGAACGGTGCAGCGGGGTCTCGCGATCGGGTTCGACAACGGCCACTCGCTCCTCTTTGATTTCGGCCACGGCGCGGTCCGGGACTGGACTGTCGGAGACTTCGCGCGGCAGCGGACCGAAGGGAAGAGCTGGTACTGGGACCTCGCGGGGCTCCGTCCGCTCGAAGGGTTTTCGCCAGACGCGGAGATCCGCCTGCATGACCCGGAGAAGAAGGAGTGGGTCACCCCCGCCGCCGAAGACCGGCCGCGGCTGGTTGGCTACCGCACCTCCGGGACGCCGAAGAGCGTCGCCGTCGAGATGGTCCTTCCCTTCACCTTCGGGGTCAGCGACCACGCGGGAGTCCCGCACGAACTCGACGTCGTCCACTCGCTGAAGCCGTTTCAGGAACAGCAGGAGATCGGGATCGAGCGGACGATCACGATCGCCGGCCGCGGGGTCACCGACATGAAGGGGCCGGTTCCCTACTTCATCCTGCCGACGAAGTGGACGGCCAAGCCGGGCGTGACGATCCATGTCCTGGAGAATGGCGAGCCGATCGACCTCGAAGGCCGCGCGGCTCACCCGCTGACGATGCAGGAGAACGGCGACTACCGGGCAACCGTCCGCTACACGTTCCGCACCCCCAGCAGCCCGACCGTCCTCCCTCCGGCACCGCCTGCTCCACCGAAGCCCCCCGCGCCGCCGGTGACGACGCTGGCGGGCTATGACAGCACGCGTCTCCCGCTTCCGGATTCGATCATGCCGACGGCGATGACGTGGCTGCCGGATGGAACGCTCGCCTTCACGTCGCTCAAGGGACACGTCTATCTCGCCCGCGATACGAACGGCGACGGCTTGGCGGACACGCTCCAGCTCTTCGAGGAAGGACTGGCGGCGCCATTCGGAATCATCGAGGACCACGGAGACCTGATCGTCACCCACAAGCCCGAGGTCCTGCGATTGAAGGACACTGACGGTGACGGTCGCTGCGATGTCCGCGAAGTCGTTGCCACCGGCTGGGGCTACACGGACGACTACCACGACTGGACGACGGGCGTCGTCCGGGACCGGCAGGGGAATCTCTATGTCGGGATCTCCAGCGACTACGCGGACCGGGACCGCGACCCGCATGAGCTGAACCTCCGCGGTACGATCCTGCGGATTTCGCCGAGCCATTCGGTGGAGGCGATCGGCCACGAACTGCGGTATCCGATCGGCCTGGCGCTCGATGCGAAGGACCGGCTGTTCGTCAGTGACCAGCAGGGGGTCCAGAACACGTTCAACGAGATCGTCTGCATCGAGCGAAACCAGCGGTACGGCGTCCCGGCCCAGAACCACGACCACGGCGGCGAACTGGCAAAGACCAACATCCAGGTCCCCCACCCGTGGTCGCGGAGTATCAACGGGATTGTGTTCCTCGATCCGGAGAAGGTCGGTGCGGATCATCCGTTCGCCGGCCACGGTCTCGGGGCGGAGTACGACAACCGCTTCGTCATGCGGTTCTCGATCGACGAGGTCGACGGGGAGCGGCAGGGGGCGACGTATCCTTTCTCCGCGACGACCTGGAAGAACGACAGCGACACCTTCCTGGGGCCGATCGCGATCAACGTCAGTGACAAGGGAGACATCTACGTCGGCGGGATGCATGACAGCGGCTGGCACGGGGGGCTCAATACGGGCGAGATCGTCCGCCTCCGCCGGAACGGGGATCCGTTGCCGGTTGGAATCCGCGAGATCCGGGCGACCCCTTCTGGTTTCAAGATCTCCTTTACTGCTCCGGTCGATCCGAAAGGGGCGGCTTCGCCGGGGAACTACGCGATCTCCGGGTACACGCGTCGGTGGAAGGGGGACTATGCCACTCCTGATTCTGACCGTTTCTCGCCGAAGGTGGAGAAGGCGACGGTCGCGGCGGATGGCCGTTCTGTCCGTTTGGATGTGGCGGACCTCAAGACGGAGTTCGTTTACGAGTTCAACCTGGAGCCGCTCGGTCCTGCGGGTGAGAAGCTTTTCCCGGCGACGGCGACCTACACTCTGAACCGCCGGCCGCGGGATTGATCGACAGGATGGGGAAGTACTGAGCCACAGATGGATCGGCGTCCCCCGCCATTGCCGGCCCAACAACCGGGGTCCAGGGGGTACCCCTGGTGGGGAGTGCAGAGGGGCAACGCCCCTTTGCCCGCCGGAGGCCTGGCCGTCGAGAGATGTCTGAAGGAGAGCGTGTCCAAACGCAGACAACGTGCCGGATGCCCCCTCACCAACCCGTGCGGATTGTAAAGCGAGCGGTGTATTTTGAGGGAGTCCTCAACGCGGGTACCACAAAGGGGACGTCCGTTGTGTGCCACGGTTCCTCATGGAAGTGCCTCCGGCGGCAAGGGGGCGTGGCCCCCTTGACCCCAGCCTGCCGTGGCATATTGGGTTTGAGCTATCAACGTCGTGCCGGCAAGGACGCGGTTTAAACAGCCGTACAAGTCCACCTGTCTCCCTGAGCCACACCACGCCCCAGCCCCCACTTCTTCCCTCTCGTCCACATTGAAGCCGTTCGCACAATGAAAAGAGTTCAGATCGTCCGGTCGATCGTCGTCGTCGCCCTGCTCTTGGGGCTGGCGGCCGTGATCGGCATTGGGCTCTGGCCGACTGGCGACGCGGGACGGTTCGACCGCGCGTGGGCCGCGCTGGAGGCAAGGAACCTCGACGAGGCCCGCCGCGAGATGGCATCGGCCCGTCCGATCGGTTCCGAGGATCCGCGACGGCAATTGCTCGAGGGAACCCTGCTCCTCCGCGAGGGGAAACCGGCCGCGGCCCTGGACCTCTTCTCCGGGCTCGATCCCCGCTCGGACCTGCGCGAGCCGCTCCAGCAGGTGACGGGGGAGGCGCTCGCCGCCCTGGGACGTCTGGCCGAAGCTCGCCTGTGCCTCGAGCCGTTGACGCGGGAACACCCCTCCAATGCCGCGGGACGCCGGACGCTCGCCGGGGTCTACTACGACCTGGGGGCGAACGACCTGGCGCTCGTCGAACTCGAAGCGCTCAAGCAGCTCGCTCCCGACGACTTCCGCCCCTGGCACCTGGCCGGTCGGATGTACGCCGACTTCGAACGGTATGACGAAGCGATCCCGAACTGCGAAGACGCGCTCCGCCGCAACCCGCCTCCCGGACCGGCGGCCGAGATCCGCGACTGCCTCGCCGGCTGCTACATCGCCACACGGCGTTCGGAAGAGGCCCTGATTCTGTTGGAGTCGTCTCCGGAGACGCTCCCCGTCCTGATGCGGCGGGCGGAGGCGTCGCTCGAACTGGGGAAGATCCCCGAAGGCCGTCAGGCGGCCGAAGCGGCCCGGCGACTCGACGGCGCGTCCTGCCCGGTCCTGTCGCTCGCGGCCCGCGGCGCTCTCGAGAGCGGAGAGACGGAGGCGGCGATCCCTCTCCTGGAAGACCTTCTGACGCGCTGCCCGCACGAGTTTCGCGACCGGTACCGTCTGGCCCAGGCGTATCGCCGGCTCGGCCGTGAAAAGGACGCGGAGCGGGAACTCCTGGCCTACGAGGAGTCCCAGAAGCTCTACCGCTCGCTCACGGATCTCAATGCCCAGGCGATTCAGGAGCCGGAGAACGCCGCCGTTCGCCGGGAGCTCGCGGCGCTCTGCCGCCAGCTGGGACGTCCGGAAATGGCGGAAGTCTGGGAACGAGCGGCGCAAAACACCTCAGGCGGCGCGGGCCGCTAAGGCGGACTGACCGTGGTGTTTCGCCGCGGCCCACCGCGCCTCCACTCGATTTGCGGCCGAAGAGGAAGATCGGCAAAAGTCGGCCGGTCGACTGGATCGAAGACAATGGCGATCCCCGACCAACCGGCCCGAGCCACACGACCGCAGCCCGGTGGTGACCGCCGCGCCGCCAGCCTGAATGCCGCCACGTCAGCACCAGCCTTGTTCGACGCCCTGATCAGGGCAGGCGAGGCCACACCGGCAGGACGGCCGTGCGATTAATTAGCTCGCACGGAATTTGCAACGCGGTCGGTCGGGGGATATCCTGAATCTCGTCTTAATTCACATCTTCTTCCAAGTCCGTTCGATCTGACCGAGGCTTGGAAACCGACGTTCAATTCTGGGAGCGGTGGTTCATGAGAGCTCGTCTTCGTCGCGCCTTCACGCTGATCGAGTTGCTGGTCGTCATCGCCATTATCGCGGTTCTCGTCGCGATCCTGTTGCCCGCGGTGCAGCAAGCCCGGGAGGCGGCGCGGGCGTCGCAGTGCAGAAACAACCTCAAGCAGTACGGCATCGGGGTGCACAGCTACAGCGAAGTTTTTGGCCAGTTCCCCCCCGGGGGATCCGGTTGCGAGACGAACAACTGTTGCGGCAGCGGCCCCCGCATCGGCTGGCAGGTCCGCATTCTCCCCTACATGGACCAAGCCGGGCTTTACAACCAGCTCGACATGAACCTGGCGGTCGTACCAGATCAAGTCCTTTCGGATGGCAAGCCAGCCCGGCAGCATCAGGTCCCCTACGCCGTCTGTCCGACCGATCAGTCGGGTGTCGTGGACACGAACTGGGCGACCCCCAGTTACACCGGCTCGCTCGGGGCGAGCCCGAACGGCTCGCAGGATCCGATGTGCAATCCGTTCCAGTCCTTCGCGCAGGCCAACATGGTCGGAACCGGCAATACCTGCAACGGGGCGCAGGTGTCCGGGGTATTCTCCCGACAGGGCTACGGGGCCAAGTTCAAGGACATTGCCGACGGCATGTCGAACACGATCATGGTCGGTGAGATGCTCGCCATGTGTCACGACCACAACGCCGGCTGGTGGGATCAGAATGGCAGCGGCAACGCCCACGCGACGACGCTGGTCCCGATCAACAACATGAATACGTGCAACAATGCGACCCCCGCGCAGATCACTCACCCGACCTGCACCGGCAAGAACCAGTGGAACATCAGCTGGGGTTTCCGCTCCCACCACACCGGCGGCTGCCACTTCCTTGCGTGCGACGGCGCTGTCCACTTCCTGAGCGAAAACATCGACCATCAGATGTACCAGTATCTCGGCGGCAAGGCGGACAGCCGCCCTGCCAGCTTCCAGTAGGCTGTTATCCGCATCGCGCAGAGCCGGCGGGCTGGCATGCGAGCCGCATGTCGGTCCGGCTGCCGCTCGGCGGGATCCGCCGCTTAGTTCCGCAGCTCCGGTCCGTGATCAGAACGGACCGGAGCTGCGAAGTCTTTGGAGCCGTGGGCTCCGCCTCGTGACGTGACGTCTTTGATGCCCCCTCGATGGGAATCCTCCATGATTGCCAACTGGAAAATCGCGCTCGTTCTGTCGGTTCTCTGCGTCGGATGCTCTGGCGGCTCCGGAGATCCGGATCTCGCCGCCGCCAAGGGGAAGGTGATGTATCAGGGCAAACCGGTCCCCCGGGCGCACGTGTCCTTCATTCCGAAGAACGGGGCGATGGCTGTCGGCACGACGAATGACCAGGGTGAGTTCGTTCTGGCGACCAAGGGGCGTGCCGGCGCCGTGATCGGAGAGCACCGCGTGACCGTCGCCGCCATGGATACGCCGCCGATGACGTCGACCACTCCGGTGGAGATCGGAAGTCCGGAATACCTCAAGATGACGCAGGCCCCGGCGCCCAAGGCTCCCAAGTCGTTGATCCCCGAGAAGTTCTCAAAGTCCGACTCGAGCGGGCTCACGCAGATGATCGACGCCGACGCCTCCAAGAACGACCTCATCGTCGACCTGGGAAGCTGATTGGGCGCGGCGGACGGCTCGTGACGACGCTGGCGACCTTGAGGGGCTTCCATGACGCGCTCGGTCTTCTGGTCGGTCCTGTTTCTCTCGGCGTTCGCTCGAAGTCTCCCCGCGGAAGACCGGCCTGACATCGTCGTCGCCGACTTCGAGCAGGAGACCTACGGCGACTGGAAGGCGACCGGCGAGGCGTTCGGCCCCGGACCGGCGGCGGGAACGCTGCCGGGGCAGATGCAGGTCGACGGCTTCGAAGGGAAGCGGCTCGTCAACTCGTTCGCAGGCGGCGACGGGACGGTCGGGACGCTGACCTCCCCGCCGTTCACCATCGAGCGAAAGTACCTCAACTTCCTGATCGGCGGCGGAGCGCACTACGACACGCGGATCGACCTTCTGGTCGACGGCAAGGTCGTGCAGTCGGCGAGCGGGCCGAACGACCGGCCGGGCGGGTCCGAGCGGCTCGAGTGGCGGACGTGGGACGTGGCCGCGCTGACCGGCCAGAAGGGCGTCCTTCGCATCGTCGATGAGCATCGCGGCGGCTGGGGGCACGTCAGTGTCGACCAGATCGTCCAGAGCGACCGGAAGCGGATGGCCGAGCCGGCGCGGTGGGAGATCGCCGTCGACAAGGCGTACCTGTGGCTCCCGGTCCAGACCGGAGCGCCGCGGCAACGGATGCGGTTCTCCGTCGACGGCGCAGTCGTGCGGGAGTTTGAGATCGAGCTGGCCCAGGACCGGACGGACTTTCACGCGTTCGCCGATGTCACGGCGTTCCGCGGGAAGAACCTCGTCATCGAGAGCCAGCGCCGCGGCGACAGCCCGTTGCCGGCGATCGAACAGCACGACGGGCTGCCGGCCGCGGACGCGCTGTACCAGGAGACGCTCCGCCCGCAGTTCCACTTCACCTCCCGCCGGGGCTGGCTCAACGATCCCAACGGGCTGGTCTGGAAGGACGGCGAGTACCACCTTTATTACCAGCACAACCCGTATGGGCACGGCTGGGGGAACATGCACTGGGGGCACGCGGTCAGCCCGGACCTCCTTCGCTGGAAGGAACTCCCGATCGGGATCTATCCGCAGAAGTTCGGCGACTGGGCCTTCTCCGGGAGCGCCGTCGTCGACGAACGGAACGAGTCGGGCTTCGGGACGAAGGACAAGCCGCCGCTCGTCGGGGCCTACACCAGCACGGGACGCGGCGAGTGCATTGTCTACAGCAACGACAACGGCCGGACCTGGACGGAGTACGAGGGGAACCCGGTCGTGCGGCACGTCGGCCGCGATCCGCGGCTCCTCTATCACAAGGGGTCGAAGCAGTGGGTCATGGCGCTCTATAGCGAGCAGGACGGCAAGCGGTGGATCACTTTCCACACGTCGCCCGATCTCAAGAGCTGGACGTTCGCCAGCCGCATCGACGGCTTCTTCGAGTGTCCCGACCTCGTGGAGCTCCCAGTTGGCGGTCAGGCCGGGGAGACGCGGTGGGTGCTCTACGGCGCGGACGGGCAGTATCTCGCGGGGGCGTTTGACGGGAAGGTCTTCACGCCCGAGGGGAACGACACGCGGAAGCAGCGGGTGTGGCACGGCAACTTTTACGCGGCCCAGACCTACAGCAATGCTCCGGACGGCCGCTGCATCCAGATCGGCTGGGCCAACGGAATCGTCTCGCCCGGCATGCCGTTCAACCAGCAGATGACGATCCCGGTCGAGCTGTCGCTCCGGAAGACCGGCGAGGGGATTCGGCTGTTTGCCGTTCCGGTGCGGGAGCTCAAGAGTCTGGAAGAGGCCCCGCAGCAGCGAACCTACCTGCGGATCGAACCCGACGCGCCGCAGACGATTGACGTCGGCGGGACGGAGATGCGGGTCCGGACCACGGTCGTCGGTCTCCCGTCCCAGGGAGAACTCGTGATTGAGGTCGGCGGCGAGAAGGTCGTCTGCAACGGCAAAACCGCCAAGCTCACGGTCCGCGACGTCACGGTCGATCTGCCGGTCCGGGACTCGACGTTCTCGCTCGACATCCTTCTCGACCGACGGTCGATCGAGGTTTTCGTCAACGACGGGGAAGTGGCGATCAGCCGGGAGCGGGCTTCGCGGCCCGAAGGCAAGACCGTCCGGCTTTCCGGCACCGGAGGAACGACACGGATCCGCTCGCTCGACGTCTCCCGGGTCCGGTCGGTCTGGGCAGCTGAGAGCCGATGAGCGGGCCGATGACGCAGTGGGTTATCGCGTCGCGCGGGTGAGGACCCAGGCCAGGTAGTCCCCGCCGGGAATGATCTCGAACCGGTCCGGCCGATCGTTCATGAGGTAGCCCCAGACGGTCGTCTCCGATCCGTCGGCGATTCGCACAGCAATGAGCTCCCGCCGGTACTCGTGGGGGCGCGGGTCGTTCGTTCCGCAGCCCTCGTAGGCGTCGAGGGCGGCGATGTGCCGGGGGGCGGAGTCCTCGGGGAACTCGTAGACGTCTCCGACGACGGCCGTCTGGCCGGGCAGGGCGAGTCCGGGGTAGGACCCCAGGTTGACCAGCGTTCCCCGGGCGACTCCTTCTCCCACGAATCGCGCGTTCTCCGCCAGGTAGCGGGCCATGCGGTGAGCCGATTGGCGACGGAGGGTGCCGTAGACGAAGAGCATCCGCACGTCGCCGGGGGACAGCTCGTGCTTTGGATCGGGTGCGGGTGTCGGGGGCGCCTGTTCGGGCATGCTCCGGTCTTTCGGTTGTCTCTGGCTCAGGGGCGGACGGCGCGCCGCCTCGTGCTCATGTGGGAGTCGTATCGCAGGAG
>Ga0247822_10003214_pt1 | contig 10639 bp, 7 predicted proteins | sample 13C_Cellulose_Da_FD_192423 | JGI IMG/M metagenome (GOLD analysis project Ga0247822, IMG submission 192423) | Soil microbial communities from agricultural site in Penn Yan, New York, United States - 13C_Cellulose_Day30 | ecosystem: Environmental > Terrestrial > Soil > Agricultural land | place... | reverse complement strand
GCACCGCCGGCTCGTCGAGCACGGTCAGCTCGCCGCCGGCGCGGGCCAGCGCGATCGCGACCCGGGCGTCGGCGAGGGTCTCGGCGCCGACCTCGCCGAGCCCGGCGCCGAGCTCCTCCGGCGGGCCGCCGCCGTGGCGGACGATGACGTCGCGCACGAACCCGGCGACCCACGGGTTGCCGTCGAGGTCGGCGCCGGCGCCGCACAGCGCGTGGGCGACCGACCAGGCCGCGGCGATCCCGCGGCGGGCGTCGGCGGTGCCGTCCCACGCCGCGATGAACGTCGCCCGCGCCGGCGCCAGCACGACCGCGGCCAGCGCCCGGTTCCAGTCGGCCTCGACGGCGAGGCAGGCGTCGGCGTGGACGCTGGCGAGGTCGATCGTCGTGGTCGTCCGGGCGGCGGACAGCGCGGCCGCGAGCGCGTCGACGTGGTGGGCGAGCAGCGGCTCCGGCCACGCGGTCAGCCGCTCGCGCAGCCGGACCAGGCCGGCCTCGATCGGCGCCCGCCCGAGCGCGACCAGCAGGCCCTGCTCGGCCCACGCCGCGAGCACGTCCTGCGGCGTGGCCGCGCCGGCGGCGGCGGCGACCAGCGCCTGCGCCGCCGCGCGCAGGGTCGCGACCTCGGGGGCGTCGCCGGCCAGGCCGGCCAGCCCGGCGTACGGGGCCACCACGTCGGCGATCGACGGCTCGCCGCCGACCGGCGCCGCGCCGCCGCGTCCGGGCAGGCCCGCCCGCCACGCCGCCGTCGCCGCCTCCATCGCGGCCAGCGCGGCGGCGCCGTCGGGCGCCTCGGCGCGCGCACCACCGGGCGCGACCGCGATCGCGTCGATCCAGCCGGCCAGCGCGGCCAGGCCGGCGCCGGTCCACGGCGTGCGCCAGCGATAGCGCGGCGCCGGCGCGTGCGGATCGAAGCCGGCGTCGAGCGCGGCGAGGCGCGCGCGCGCGGCGGCGGCGACGCCGAGCGCGTCGGCGCGCTCGACCGGCCGCCCCTCGACGCGGGCGCGGACCAGCGCCCACAGCAGGCCGGTGTACGCGCCGATCGCGTCGGCGCCGGCGGCCCGCACCGGCGCCGCGGCGGCGGCCCCGGCCTGCAGCTGCTCGGCCCATCCGCCGGCGTGGGCGGCCAGCGCGGCGTCGAGCTCGATGCGCGCCGCGGCCACCGCCCACGGATCGTCGACGGCGGCGGCGATGCGAGCGTGGCCGATCAGGCGATCGAGCCACTGGCCGCGCGCCAGCTCGAACAGGTCGCCCGAGGCGGCCCGGTAGGCGGCGGCGTCGGGCGCGGCCGCGGCCAGGGCGCGCTCGCGGGCCAGGGCGGCCCGCTGGTTGACGCACGCGTCGGGGTCGGCGCCGGCGGCGTCGTCGAGCGCGGCCAGGTAGCGGCGCTGCCCTGCGAGCCCGCGATCCACGGCGACATCGTAGCCCGGATGGTTGGCGACGGAACGCCGCGACCTGCCATCCTGTCGTCGTGTGCACGCTGATCGCCCTCATCGGGGTCGTCCCCGACGCCCCCGTGGTCCTCGCCGCCAACCGCGACGAGCTGTACGACCGGCCGGCCCGCGCCCCGGTGCTGCTCGACATCGAGCCTGTGAGGCTGTCGCCATCACAGGCTCCTTTCGATCGATCGGCCTCGCCCGATGACGGGCTCGTCCGATCTCCACGGAGCAGTGACCCGCCTCGCCTGCGGCTCGGCTCCGGGGGCGTCGTCGGCGGGCTCGACCTGCGCTCGGGCGGCTCGTGGCTGGCCATCGCCCGCGACGGCCGGTTCGCCGGGGTCACCAACCAGCGCGAGGCGCCGCAGCCGCCGGCGCCGCGGTCGCGCGGCGAGTGGGTGCGCGAGCTGGTCGCCTGCCCCGATCGCGCGGCGATGCGCGCCTACGTCGACGGGCTCGACGCCACCCAGTACGCCAGCGGCAACCTGATGTTCGGTGACGCGAGCGGGGTCGACCTCGCCTACGTGCGGCGCGCCGGCACCATCGAGCGCCTGGCGCTGCCGGCCGGGATCACCGTGCTCACCAACGACCGCCTCGGCTCGCCCGACTTCCCCAAGGCGGCGCACGCGGCGGCGCGGCTGGCCGCCCTCGACGCCGCGCCGTGGTCGACGATGGCCGAGGCGCTGCCGGCCATCCTCGGCGATCACGCGCTGCCGCCGGTCGGGCAGCCGCCGACCCTGCGGCCCGAGCTGCCGCTGCCGGCCGAGCTCGCCCGCGCGCTGCAGGCGGTGTGCATCCACACCCCGCGCTACGGCACGCGCTCGGCGACGATCGCCGCGATCGGCGAGGACGGCGTGCGCGCGCTGCGCTGGGCCGACGGCCCGCCGTGCACGACGCCGTTCGTCGACGCCATGACCCTGTTCGCCTGAGCCGAGCGCGGCGCGGCGCGAACCGGTACCCTCGCCGCGATGGCCGACCGCAACGACGACGACCTGCGCTGGAAGGTGCTCGACCGGACCCCGGTCCACGACTACCGGATCTTCCGCTCGCTCGCGATGCGCGCGACCCACCCGACCACCGGCGCCGAGCGCACGTTCACCGTGCTCGACACCCCCGACTGGATCAACATCATCGCGATCACGCCCGACGACCGCATCGTGCTGCTCCGCCAGTACCGCCACGGCGCCGATCGCATCCACGTCGAGATCCCCGGCGGCATGGTCGATCCCGGCGAGGACCACGAGACCGCGGCGCGGCGCGAGCTGCTCGAGGAGACCGGCTACACCGCGCCGCGCTGGCGCCACCTCGGCTCGGTCGAGCCCAACCCGGCGATCCAGAACAACCGCCTGCACACCTGGCTCGCCGAGGACGCGGTGGCGACCGCGCCGCCGACCCCCGAGCCGGGTGAGGTCCTCGACGTGTTCACCGCGGCTCGTGGCGAGGTCACCGCGATGCTGCGCGACGGTCGCATCGATCACGCGCTGGTCGTGGTCGCCTTCGCCCACCTCGCCTTACGTCGCGAGGATCCCCTGGCCACCGACGGAGCGGCCGGTTGATATTCACCGGGACCATCGCTTGAACCTGCCGTGAGCGGGCGGATACCCTCGACTGCGAGGGTATGAAGCTGCGAACGCTGCTCGCGGTCTCGGTCGTTCTCGGTGTCGCCACGCCGGCCTCGGCCGGCCCGGTCTCGGGCAAGCTCGACTTCATCGGCGCGCCCCCGGCCCGCCAGGCCCAGCGCGGCCGCGGCTTCCTCGACCGGATCGAGAACCCGCACCTGCCGGTGCGGCCGGTCGATCCGCTGCCGTCGATGGTGATCGTGCTGGAGAGCGCGACCGCGGCCGCCGCCACGCCACCGACGTCGGTCAACTGGGACCTGCTCGGCGACTCGTTCGCGCGCCCGGTCCAGCCGGTGCGGGTCGGCGGCGAGGTCGTGATCCGCAACCGCGGCCGCAGCGCGCCGGTGCTGGTCGCGACCGGCCTGCCCGACCTGCTGGCCAGGAAGCCGATCAACCCGACCGCCGAGGTCCACTTCATCGCCAAGCAGCCCGGCCTGATCGAGCTCGTCGATCAATCCAGCCCGCACCTGCGCGGCCGCGTGCTGGTGGTCGCCAGCCCGTACTTCGCGGTCCCCGACAGCAAGGGCGGCTTCGAGATCGCCGACGTGCCGGCCGGCGACTACACGGTGCGGGTCTGGTACGACGGCGGCTGGATCGAGCGCGCCGACGAGAAGATCACGGTCGGCAGCAAGCGCACCGAGGTCAATCCCAAGCTGCCGTCCGGCCTGCCGGTCAAGGCGCCGGCCAAGCCGTAGACCCGAGCGGAAGAGGCGCCCGTGTTCTGGTCCAAGATCTGGCTCTTCATCGTCGCCGCGGTCGCCGCGATCGCGATCACCATCGCCCTGCTGTTGCCGCGCCCGGCCCAGCGCGCCCGCGTCCAGGAGGAGCGCGAGCGCCTGGTGGTCGCGTGCGACATGGTCAACATCCTGCTGCGCAGCAACGCCCGCGTGCAGGTCGAGGTCGCCGGCGCGTTCGCGCGCACGCCGGCGGTGGTGGCCGCGCTGGCCGAGGCCAGCGGCGCCGCCACCATCGACGAGGCCCGCGCCAAGGCCGCCCGCGACATCGCCGAGAAGACCATCGCCGACGTCGAGGGCGCGCGCCCCGACTTCGCGATCCTGCTCGACCGCCGCGGCCGGGTGGTCGCCCGCGAGGGCCTCGACGAGGCCGAGTTCGGCGACACCATGGCCGGCCGCTTCCTGATCGACGACGCCCTGGCCGGCTACCTGCGCGACGACCTGTGGTTCGCCGGCAACCGCCTGTACCGGGTGGCGGCGTCGCCGGTGGTCAAGCGCGATCCGCCCGCCGACTACGTCGGCGCGGTGGTGGTCGGCAGCGCGGTCGATCGCACCTTCGCCGGCGAGCTGGTCAAGCCGCTCGGCGCCAAGATCAGCTTCTACGCCGGCGGCCAGGTGACGGCGTCGTCGACCGACGTCGTCCTCGACCGCGAGCTGCTCGACGAGTACGGCAAGCTGGCGCCGAGCCAGGGCGACCCCGCCGAGGACTGCCGGGTGGTCAAGCCGTTCAGCACCCGCTCGGGCTCGACCGAGTTCAGCGCGGTGGTCGCCCGCCTGCCCGGCGAGGCCCGCCACGACGACGCGTTCTTCACCGTGTTCGTCGAGCGCGGCAAGGCGCTCGGGCTGGGCGCGACCCTCGACGCGGTCCGCAAGGACGACCTGTCGTTCGGCAACTTCCCGTGGCTGCTGGTCGCGCTCGGCTTCGTCGGCGCGCTCGGCGTCGGGCTGGCCCTGATGATCCTCGAGGCCGACCGGCCGCTGCGCCGGCTGGTCGCCGACGCGGTCAAGCTGGCCAAGGGCCAGGTCGAGCGCCTGCCCGAGGATCGCCACGGCGGCCGCATCGGCTCGGTCGCGCGCTCGGTCAACATCCAGATCGACAAGCTGACCCGCGAGGCGCGCGCCGCTCGTCGCGACCTCGATCAGCTGCTCGGCCCCGGCCCCGACGGCCCGAGCAGCAGCGGCAGCCTGGGCACGCTCGATCTCGGCGGCCCGCCGCTGCCGGCGCGCCCCGAGGTGCCCAAGGCGCCGCCGCCGCCGTCGGAGTTCCGGTTCAGCGATCCGCTGCCGCCGCCCGAGCTCGACCTCGGCGGCCCGCCGCGCCCGGCGGCCGCGCCGCCGTCGCCGCCGCCGTCGGTGCCCAAGGGCTCGCCGCGGCCCAAGCCGCCGGTGCCGTCGATGCCGGGGATGAAGGTCCCGACCCCGCCGCCGATCGCGCCGCCGGCCCCGGTGGCCGCACGGCCGGCGCCGCCGCGCGCGCTCGACGACGACATCCTCACCGACGATCCGACCGGCGTCGGTGGCCCGTCGCGGCTCGCCGGCCCGTCCGGGCCCACCGATCCGGCCGAGGAGGCCGAGCTCCGCCGGGTCTACGACGAGTTCCTCGAGCTGAAGAAGCGCTGCGGCGAGCCGACGTCGGGGGTGACCTTCGCCAAGTTCGGCGACAAGCTGCGCAAGAACCGCGACGAGCTGCTGGCGAAGCCGGGCACCGTCGGCGTGAAGTTCTCGGTCTACGTCAAGGACGGCAAGGCGGCGCTCAAGGCGACGCCGGTCAAGGAAGGCTGACCGGGGGCACGGCTCGGCTCAGGGCCGCGGCTTCCCGCGCTTCTGGAGGATCGGCGTCGTGTAGTCGCCTTCCAGCGAGCCGTCGGGGTGACGAAGGATGAAGTCGAACACGTCGGCTTCGTCGACCTCGACGGGCGCGCCCGCGTGGAGCGAGGCGATCTCGAACGGCTCGTCGGTGAGAATGCCGGCGATCTTCGAGCCCTTCCACGTGCGGACCTCGAGCCACATGTACTCGCGTCCTCCCGAATCCGTCGTGAACGGCGCCTTGACGAGGAGGTGGTCGCGTTCCGGGAGCCCTTTGTCGACGCGCGGGCGAAGCGCGGCGAGCTCGGCCTTGGCCTTCGCGCTGGCGGCGGCGAGCTCGGCGTCGCCGGTTCGGGCGCCGTAGACATCGTCGGTGCGACCGAAGATGGCGGCGACGGTGGTGGCGAGCCGCTCGTGGTACGGCGCATCGCCGGGGAAGTCGATGCGCCAGAGCCGGTTGTCGGCATCGCCGTCGTCGCGTTGGCCGACGACGAGGCGGATCGTGCCCTTGCCTGCGCCGCCGTCCACGAGGGAGTCCGTCAGGCGCTTGCGAGCCGCGTCGTTCTTCACCTGGCTGACGTCGAGCGCGAGCAGGCCGTCGGCGTCGGGCTGCGCGCCTTCGGCGAGGACCTGGGCGACGAGGTTCATCGTGAACATGCACCGCTCCCCCTCCACCTGCGTCGCGTCTTCGATCACGAGCTCGGGAAGGCCGAGCTGCCCGAGGCCGAGCGACACGAGCCGCACGCCCGCGCCCTGGTCGGGCTGGTACGCATGGATGACGAAGAGGGGCTCGACATCCGGCGGGTCGCCGTCGAGCGCGTGGCCGCGATCCGCCCAGGCTCGGGCGCCGAAGGCGAGGCGCTGGTCTTCGGACCACACGACGCCGCCGGTCGCGGCCGCCATCGACGCCGCCACACGATGCGCGCGGCGCAGCTGGCCGAGGGCGTCCGCCGTCTTCGCCGCGAAGACGATCGCGGCGGCGCCTTTGCTCGTCGGGAGCCCGGCAGTCTCCGCGTCGGAGAGCCCGCGGGCGAAGTACTGGAGCGATGACGCCGTCGGCGGCGCAAGCTCCTCGATGGGCGGCTCGGCGTAGGACACGAACGGTAGCGGCGACGTCGGCGTGGGCTCGGCCACGACGTTCACGCCGCGCTCGGCGGCCATCAGCCGCTCGAGCTCCGCGCGCACCGGCACGCGCGCGGTCGGCAGGAAGTAGATGGCGAGGCGCACCGACGCGGTCTCGGCGCGGACGGGCCCGAGCGCTTCCACGTCGCCGGCCGCCGCGTCGGCTTGCGCGACCTCGACGCGCCGTGCACGGCCCTCTCGCTTGTTACAGCCACCCAGCGTGCCGATCACGATCAACGCCGAGATCGATGCCAGCCAACACCTGCGCGCCCGGACAGCAGTCACGAACCGATGCTACACCCGCGACGCCAGCAGCGGCTGGCCGGGCCGCAGCGGCAGCTCGACGACCATGCGCGCGCCGCCGCCGGGCGCCTCGCCGACGACGATGCGGCCGCCGTGGTCGCTGATGATGCGGTGCACGATCGCCAGCCCGAGCCCGGTGCCGCCCTTGCCTTCCTTGGTGGTGAAGTACGGGGTGAACACGCGGTCGCGCAGCTCCGGCGGGACGCCGGGGCCGTTGTCCTCGACCGCCAGCTCGACGCGATCGCCGGCGTCGCCCTTGCGGGTCGACACCAGGATGCGGCCGTCGTCCTTGCCGGCGATGGCGTCGCGGGCGTTCTCGACCAGGTTGAGCAGGACCTGGGTCATCTGGCCCTTGTCGACCTCGAGCAGCGGCAGCGGCCGCGACAGCCGGCGCTCGACCGGGGTCGCCCCCTGGTAGAGGGTCAGGGCGCCGGCGACGATCTCGTTGAGGTCGGCCGGGTGGACGTCGGGCTTGGGCATGCGGGCGAAGTCGGAGAACTCGCTGACGATGCGCTTGAGGCGATCCGCCTCCTCGAGCACGGTGGCGGTCGACTCCTCGAGGATCTCGCCGAACGACGGGTGCTGCTTGCGCCAGGTCTTGCGCAGGGTGTCCATCGCCATCTGGATCGGCGTCAGCGGGTTCTTGATCTCGTGGGCCAGCCGGCGGGCGATCTCCTGCCAGGCGGCGATGCGCTCGGCGATGACCAGCCGCTCCTCGGCGTCGCGCAGGTCCTCCATCATGAGGTTGAACGCCGATCCGACCTGGCCGATCTCGTCGGACGAGGTGACCGGCACCCGGTGGTCGAGCTCGCCCTTGGCGGCGGCCTGGGCGCCGGTGACCAGCTGATCCAGCCCGCGGCCGATGCGGCGGGCGACCAGCGAGCCGAGCAGGATGGTCAGGGCCAGCGCCAGCGCGGCCAGCACCGCCGACACCAGGGTGACCTCGCGGAGCAGCTGCGTCAGGTCGCGATCCCACACCGCGACCTCGACCCAGGCGACCGGGCTGCCGTCGGCGCCGGCGAGCGCGATCCGCATGGTCGGCGAGCGCAGGCCGGCCCAGCTCGGCTCGGCCGGCGGGACCAGCTCGCGGCCGTCGGCGTCGACCACGCGCGCGTCGATCTGTCCGGTGCGCCGGACACTCGCGACCAGGTCGTGATCGACCCGGCGGCCGACCAGGATCGCCACCTGCTGGCCGGCGTCGCGGGCGATGCCGGCGGCCTCGGCGACCAGGGTGGTCTCCATCGACCGCGCGCCCATCACCTTCTCGAACCGGTAGATGACGGCGCCGTCGCGCCCGGCCAGCCGCCGCGGCTCGCGCGAGGTCTCGCCGACCTCGGCGCGATCGTGGGGCGCGGCCAGGACCTCGTCGCCATCGCCGGTGACGACCAGGACGGCCAGATCGAGCGCCTCCATCACCTGGGGCGAGCTCTCGCGCAGGTGCCGGCGCGCCTCGGCGTCGAGCGTGCCGCGACCGGTGATCAGGTCCGACAGCAGGATGCCGCTGTACGGGTTCTTGCGGCGGGCCAGCGCGCTGGCCGACGCCGCGACCCGGGCCTCGAACCGCGACAGCTCGCTGCGCATGGCCTGCTCGGCGGCGCCGCGGGTGCGCAGGTGCTCGTTGCGCGCGCTGCGCGCGACCACCTCGCGGGTGACCAGCGCGGCGACCGCGATCGGCACCAACGCGGCGATCGCGAACCACAACGTGAAGCGGCCGCGGAGTCTCATGGCGTGGTCCAGAGGAACAGATCGGCGACGCCGAGGCGGGCGCTGGCGTCGAACCAGGCGCCGCGCAGCGCGCTGCGGTGGTGGACCCGGACCGCCCGGTGGAGGAGCGGGACGATCGGCAGGCGCTTGGCGAACGCGGCCCGGGCCCGGGCGAGGTCGACGGTGCCGCCGGCGATCAGGCGATCGGCGACGTCGCGCTCGCCGGCGACCGCGTAGGCCTGGGCGAACCAGAAGCCGGGGTTGGGCACCGCGGCGGCGAGCTGGCCGATGTACAGGTCGCAGGTGCCGGTGGCGATCCGGCGCAGCAGCTCGGGCGCCGACACCGCCGCGATGGTGGCGCGCACGCCGAGCTTGTCGAGCGCGCGGACCAGCCGCTCGGCGATCTCGCGGTCGTCGGGCCGGGTCTGGTCGATCAGGATCTCGAGGGTGAGCCGGCCGATGCGATCGGCGGCGAGCGCGCGCACGGCCGCGCCGGCGCGGGTCAGCGCGACGCGGGCGACGTCGAGCCGCGAGTCGCTGGCGCCCTCGGCCAGCGCCGGCCCGCCCAGCTCCTCGGGGACCGGATCCTGGGTCGGCTTCGCGCGCTCGCCGGCGCCGACGTGGTCGAGGCCGCGCCGGGTCAGGGCGGCGTCGATGGCCGCCCGGAAGTCGCGGTCGCCGGTGACGTCGGCGTGGCCGCCGCCGAAGCCGACGTAGACCAGCACGGTGGCCGGGCTCTCGAGCTCCGAGGTCGGGAAGGTCGGCCGGCGCCCGGCGAACGAGGTCGCGCCGCGCAGCGACCAGTGGGCGTCGCCGATCTCGTACAGCCGGGCCTCGCCGGTCGGCGTGGTGAACCAGCGCAGCGTGACCTTGTCGACGTAGGGGCGGCCACCGAAGTGCTCGTCGTGCGCGGCCAGCTCCAGCCGATCCTTGCGGGCGGCGACCAGCTTGAACGGCCCCGAGCCGACCACGGCCTTGGCCCGGGTCGGATCCTGGCCGCGCGGCGTGATCGCGGTCTGCGGCGCGGCGAGGATCAGCGCGAGGTCCTTGCGCGCCGCCTTGAGGGTGAGCACGACCGCGTCGCCGTCGGCGGCGATCTGGTCGACGCCGGCCAGGAGCCAGCCGGCGGCGGCGCTGGCCCGGACCCGCGTCAAGGTTGCGACCACGTCGGCCGCGGTGATCGGGCTCCCGTCGTGGAACCGCGCGCCCGGCCGCAGCGCGATGCGCGCGGTCGTGCCGGTGACGTCGGGCAGCGCGGCCGCGAGGTGCGGCGCCACCACGCCGTCGGCGCCGGCGCGGTACAGCGTGTCGTACAGCAGCGCGGCCACCGCCACGTCGGCCGGCGCGCGCGCCGCCACCGGATCCAGCGTCGCCGGCTCGCCGAGCACGCTGCCGACCACCGCGCCGCCATAGGGCGGCCTGGTCTCGGCCGCGACGGGCGCGGCGAGCGCGAGGAGCGTGAGCGCGAGCGCGAGCGACAGGCTCGCGACCGCCCCTGCTCGTATCGCTGCCTCGAGCGAAGCGCGACCGGGAACGTGACGGCACCCGCCCTTCGACGTCGGGCTCGCTATCGCTCGCCCTCGCTCAGGGCGACCGGAAAAGTAACGCCAGCTGGAGCTGGAGCTTGAGCAGGTGCTGGAGCTGGAGCTGGAGCCGGAGCTGGAGCCGGAGCTGGAGCTGGAGCCGGAGCTGGAGCTGGAGCGGGAGCCAGTGCTGGAGCTGGAGCTGGAGCTGGAGCTGGTGCTGGAGCTGGAGCTTGAGCCGGCGCTGGTGCTGGAGCTGGAGCTTGAGCCGGAGCAGGAGCCGGAGCAGGAGCCGGAGCTGGAGCGGGAGCCAGTGCTGGAGCTGGAGCTGGAGCCGGAGCTGGAGCTGGAGCGGGAGCCAGTGCTGGAGCTGGAGCTGGAGCTGGAGCTGGTGCC
>Ga0247822_10003213_pt1 | contig 10641 bp, 10 predicted proteins | sample 13C_Cellulose_Da_FD_192423 | JGI IMG/M metagenome (GOLD analysis project Ga0247822, IMG submission 192423) | Soil microbial communities from agricultural site in Penn Yan, New York, United States - 13C_Cellulose_Day30 | ecosystem: Environmental > Terrestrial > Soil > Agricultural land | place... | reverse complement strand
GGAATACTGCAAACGATCCACGGTATGTCCGATAATGCCTATCGCAAATTTCTGGCAGAAAGAAAGCGTGTAATCTATCGAACCATTTTTGGTCAGGACATGCCTGACGATATCTCTCTTGAACAATTTCAGAGTCCAACTCCTCAGCATTAATTATGTACACATATTCTCGCAAACATAAATTGCTATGCCTTTTGATTTTTGCTGCGATCACAGCGAACGTGAACATTACGCGGGCACAGCGACATGAACCGGCACCGCCGTCAACGGGTGATACTTTGCAGGCAGCCACGCTCGATCAGGTTGTGGCCTATGCCATTACTCATCAGCCGCTGGTAAAGCAGGCAGAAGCGGATGAATCTATTGCCAGCAATGTTATCAAGGGAAAACTCGCCGATTGGCTTCCACAGGTCAACTTTTCATTGAACTATCAACGTTATTTCGACTTGCAGTCGAGTGTGATAGGCGGAAATGTTGTCCGCTTTGGTGTCGATAATACATCCTCGGCTCAGCTTACTGCCACGCAAAATGTTTTTAACCGCGACGCGTTGCTGGCCAGTACGACGGCCTCAAAGGTCAGGATTCAAGCCCAGCAAAATACGGAGCGAAGCAAGGTCGATGTAGTCGTCAATGTGACCAAAGCATTTTATGACCTGCTTGCTACAGAACAACAGATTAGCGTAAATCAGGAATCGATCGTGAGATTGCAGCGAAGCCTCAAAGATGCACGTAGCCGCTACGATGCCGGGATCGCAGACAAGACCGACTACAAGCGCGCGCAAATTCAGCTTGCCAACACACAGGTTTCATTGCAAACTTCACAAGAGCTTCTCAAGTACAAGAAGGAGTATTTGAAGATGCTCATGGGTTACCCGATCGAACGGCAGTTTAATATCTTATATGATACTGCATTAATGGAACAAGATGTTCCTCTCGATACAGCTCAGGAATTGGTGTATACAAACAACATCGATTACAGGATTCTTTATATGCAGAAGGAGCTGCAGGAGGCAAATGTTAAGTATGCAAACTGGGCATACCTTCCGTCAGTTAATTTATTTGGAGCGTATATCGTCAACTATCAAAACGATGCAATTGGAGAGCTCTATCATAACCGCTATCCATTTTCGTATGCCGGCGCCACTCTGGCATTTCCAATATTCCAGGGCGGTAAACGAATTGCTAAAGTACGGGAGCAGCGATGGACCAGTCGCAGGATAGAGTGGGGGCTGGCCAATCTCAGGAGTTCTATAAACACCGAATACAATCGTGCGCTGGCGACGTACAAGAGTAACCTCACCAACTACTATGTGCAGAAGGAGAACGTTGATCTTGCAAGAGATGTATACAATGTAATTCAACTTCAATACAACAACGGCATCCGCGCATACCTTGACGTGACGGTTGCTGAAACGGACCTGCGCACGACACGCATCAATTACTTCAACGCATTGTATGCGGTGCTGGCCAGTAAGATGGATGTGTTAAGAGCACTTGGACAAATCGATTATCAGTAGTGAGTGCACAAGATTTTGACATTACATGCAAACCAATAAGAGACATCAGAACTTTATTCCTTATACCATGCAATCAATTACAATAAGAAATATCATACCCCTGTCGCTCCTGGCCGTGGCTGCAGCTTGCGGCAACAAAGGGCCTGCAGCGCCTGCGGGTCCGCCGGCTGTTAATGTTTCAGTGCAGGAAGTAAGAAAAGGCGATGCTGCATACTATGCGGAATATCCCGCGATAGTACGCGCACTTAACGAAGTAGAACTACGACCTCAGGTTAGCGGCTATATCACAGGCATCCATTTTAAGGAAGGCGAACGAGTTAAAAAAGGCCAGCAACTGTATTCCATTGATCCGCAGCAGTCACAAGGTGCATATCAGCAAGCGCTCGCAAACCTTAAAGTTCAGGAAACGAACCTTATTAAAGCCAAACAGGATGTTGAGCGCTATCGAAAGTTGAGCGAAAGCGATGCTATTGCAAAGCAGCAGGTTGACTATGCGGAGGCCGCATATGAGGCTGCTGAGAAGCAGGTGGATGCAGCGAAGGCTGTGGTGTCGAGTGTACAAACCAACGTACGCTATACTACCATTACAGCGCCGTTCGATGGAACGATCGGCATCTCGGCTGTTCGCCTGGGCGCATCTGTGACTCCCGGGTCAACGCTGTTAAACACCATCTCTACCGACAATCCTATTGGAGTTGATATTACTATCGACCAAAAAGAGATTTATCGCTTCACTGAACTTGCTCAAAAGTCGAGTGCGAAAGATTCGACTTTCAGACTGGCGTTTGGTGGTGACGTGTATCCTTATCCTGGACATATAAGTGTCGTTGACCGTGCCGTTGATCCGCAAACCGGAAGCCTTAGAGTTCGACTGACTTTTGAGAATCCTGAACACAGGCTCCGCTCCGGAATGAGCGCAACGCTCAGGCTATTGTCACAGGCAGATCAGGCAGTGATCATTCCTTTCAAAGCCGTTACTGAACAGTTGGGAGAGTTCTTTGTTTACGTGGCGGACAGCTCTAAAGTAACTCAGCGAAGGGTGTCACTGGGCACACAAATTGGTCGCGACGTTATTATCAAGCAGGGACTGGCCTCCGGTGAAGTGATTGTAACGGAGGGCGTTCAAAACCTTCGCGAAGGCTCTGTCATCAATGTTGCTCAGCCCAACGGCCAGCCTGCTGGAACGGCAGCCGCAGCCAGAAACTAATCCAATCATTGACATTCCAATTCAGGTTACATTATGATTGCAGATGTTTTTATTAAGAGACCCGTAACAGCGATAGTGATATCCATTGTGATCGTGCTCGTTGGGCTCATTTCAATGTATACGCTTCCCGTTTCGCAATATCCGGACATCACACCTCCAACGGTATCGATACAGGGGACCTACGTCGGGGCCGATGCCCAGACGGTGGAACAAACGACCACCACCGCCATTGAAACACAGGTGAACGGTACACCGGGTATGGCATACATGACGAGCAATAGCGCGTCCAATGGTGTCTCCGGTATAACGGTCACTTTCGACATCGGTACTGACATCAACATCGCGACGCTTGATGTACAGAACCGCGTGAGTGTAGCCGAACCATCGCTTCCTGAAATAGTGAAGAGACTCGGTTTAACTGTGCGTAAAAGAAACCCAAGTATCTTTCTTGCACTGGCGCTATACTCTCCCAATGGAACTCACGATGCGACCTTCCTTGGCAACTTTGCCAATATATACTTGAAGGATCCCTTGCTCCGGGTAAAAGGAGTCGGTGATATCTTTACAGTGGGAGATGACTTCGGGATGCGGATCTGGTTGAATCCGGAGAAGCTTGCGAGTATGGGCATCACGCCTGCTGAGGTGAATGCAGCGTTGTCGGAACAAAACCTGCAGCTGGCTGCCGGTTCTGTGGGTGGAAATCCGCAGCCGAAAACTCAGGCGTTTGAATACAATGTACTTACGAATAGTCGCCTCAACAGGGCCGAGGACTTCGAGAATATAGTCGTCAGATCCAACCCTGCCACCGGAAGTCTTGTTTATCTCAAGGATATAGCGCGCGTTGAATTAGCTAAGTTCAATTATGGCAACAATCCTTATACGTTTGGAAAGAAGGCAGCCTTTATGCTTTTGTATCTCGCTCCCGGAGCGAACGCCCTCGATACGAATGAGGGAGTAACAAAGGCATTGGCGGAGCTGAAGAAAAATTTCCCAAAAGATCTGGATTATGTTGTGCCGCTTGAAACGACTTCTGTCGTGCAGGTATCCATAAGAGAAGTAGCTAAGACTTTGGTGGAAGCTCTTATCCTCGTCGTGCTGGTCGTATTTCTCTTCTTACAAAACTGGCGTGCTACGCTTATCCCTGTTTTAGCGATTCCTGTATCGCTCATCGGTACGTTCATATTCTTCATTCCTTTTGGGTTTACGATTAACACGCTCACGCTTTTTGCCTTTGTATTGTCTATCGGTATCGTTGTTGACGACGCCATTGTTGTGGTCGAGGCAATTCAGCACAACATGGATGCAGAGAAGCTGTCGCCAAAAGAAGCTACGATCAAGGCAATGAAAGAAATCTCGGCGCCCGTCATCGCGATTGCTTTGATTCTGTTTGCCGTGTTTGTACCTGTGGGATTTGTTCCAGGTATTGTTGGAAAGCTTTATCAGCAATTTGCCATTACCATTGCAGTCTCGGTTATGATATCTGCGTTTGTAGCGCTGTCATTAACTCCAGCACTGAGTATGATGCTGCTCAAGCCTGCCGTTCCCGACAATGAAAAGAACTTCCTGGATCGAGCCTTCGACCGTTTCAATGCATGGTTCGACAGACTGTCGGGCCGCTACACCAAAGGCGTGAATGGCTGGATCAAAAAGACTCCTTATGTACTTGTTATGATGGCTTGCCTCTTTGTCGGATTGTTCTTCCTGTTTAAGAATAAGCCTACGGGCTTCATTCCGACCGAAGATGAGAAACGAGTCATGATGACTTATGAATTGCCTGAAGGGTCATCAACGACGCGAAGCATTGAACTTCAACTCGAACTTCAGCGACGCGTACAATCCATCAGAGCCGTGAATGTAGCGGGTGGGATGGCCGGTCTGAACATCATGACCTTCTCCAACAAATCAAACGTAGGTACGCTGTTTATTAACTTAAAACACTGGGACGACCGCGACCTCAAGACGGAAAGCGTACCCGCTGTGATTGAAGAAATCAAACGCAGGACTGCTGATATCAAAGAGGCGCGCATCACTGTTGTTGCTCCTCCGGCAATCCCTGGCCTTGGACAATCATCAGGCTTTACTTTTGAACTTCAACAAACAACGAGCTCGGACGATGTTCGTCAATTTGAAGGTGTACTGAGAAAGTTTATCACTGCGCTGAATCAACGGCCTGAAATTGGAATGGCGTATTCGTTCTTTACCGCGCGTACGCCAAGCTATCAGGTCGACATCGACCGCGAGAAAGCGAAGAAGCTCGGCGTTTCCGTGTCGGACGCTTACACCACGTTGGCGACCATGCTGGGCAGCAGCTACGTAAATGACTTTAACTTGTACGGACGGAACTTCCGGGTTGTGTCACAGGCCGATACTTTATACCGTCGTAATATTGACGACATCGGCCGTTACTTCGTAAGAAACAACACTGGCGGAATGGTGCCTTTGAGCGCGCTCACGACCTCGACAATGATAGAAACGCCTGCAATGATCACGCACTTTAACATGTATCGCTCTGCCGAAATAATGGGCTCGGCAAAACCTGGATACAGCAGCGGTCAGGCCATCGAAGCATTGCGCGAAGTTGCGGCAGAAGTATTGCCGACTGGCTACAGCTATGAGTTTGGTGGTATGTCACGTGAAGAAGTTGCGGCCGGCAATGCAACCGGACTCATCTTTGCCATCTCGGTTGTGTTTGTATTCCTCTTCCTTGCGGCTTTGTACGAGAGCTGGTCTGTGCCATTCTCCGTATTGTTCGCTGTTCCGATTGGAGCCTTTGGATCAATCCTGACTTTGACCTTACTACCCAATCTGACCAATAACATTTATGCGCAGATCGGACTCATTACACTGATCGGTCTTGCGGCCAAGAATGCAATTCTAATCGTAGAGTTCGCCAAGGAGCGTGTAGACCGGGGGATGGAAGTTGTAGCAGCAACACTGGAGGCAGTGCGGCTTCGCCTTCGTCCGATTATTATGACTTCACTCGCCTTCATACTGGGTGTAATGCCGCTGGCCTTTTCCGTCGGCGCGGGTGCTGAAGCGCGTAAGACAATAGGATGGACCGTTGCCGGTGGAATGTTTGCCGCGAGCTCTCTGGCGATATTTGTTGTTCCTGTATTGTTCGTGCTCATCACACGCATTTCGCAGGGTAAGAAAAAAAGTGACTCGGGGCTGCAACCGGAAGCGCCCGCACATTAGGCCATCATCCGGTAGCGACTTTTCTTGATGGCACTGGTACGATCGTTCGTTGAGAAAGATTTACCGTATGTTCGTTCGTGATAAATTTAGTTAAGCAGAGGTAACTGTACGTTTGAAAGCGTTTGTACATTGGCCACTGCTTAACTAAATCAATTATGAGCGAAGCAGCATCACGAGCTGAAATGCCCAGGAGTAGTCAATCGGTTTTAGATAGACGTTCCGTAATCAATAGCAATGCTAACCTGCTGAGTATTGTGAAGCGCGGAGATCGCGTTCTCGATGTAGGCTGTGGCACGGGTGCAATCACCAAAGACATAGCAGGCCTCGTTGGCTCCGAGGGCATCGTCGTAGGAGTCGATACAAGCGAGCACCTGATACGCCAGGCGGAACAGGCATACAGGCACCTGCCTAATCTTTCATTCGTCGTCGAAGACATCAATACGTTCGCGCCGACACAATTATTTGACGTCGTTACAAGCGCGCGTGTACTGCAATGGCTTGCCGAGCCCGATAAAGTTGTTGATCGGATGGTATCGTTGATCAAGCCAGGTGGATGCCTCACCATTCTCGATTATAATCACACAAAGGTTGAGTTCAATCCTGAAATACCTTCGCGAATGCGCGAAGTATATAACGCTTTTCTGAAGTGGCGTGAAGACGCAGGCATGGATAATGCCATTGCCGACCACCTCGATGATATCTTTAAGAGGGCAGAGTTGATGAACGTCACTTCATCCGACTACTCGGAAATTTCCATACGCGGGCACAAGAACTTTGCCGATGATATTGCTTTATGGTCAATTGTTGCTGAGGCGCGCGGACCCCAAATGGTTAAAGACGGATATCTCGATGAAAATCTCCGGCTGTCTGCGATCAGTGACTACAAGCAATGGATGGAAGCCGATGCCCAATACATGAAGCTCTATCTACGGGCAATTACCGGCTACCGGGCATGATGCATTGTTATGAATGGCGGCAGCATAGTTCGGTCAGGAGCGATATAGCAAGTAACATATTACGGCTCTACGGCATAAGGAACAGCAATGTCATCCGACAAGACTCTGGCTTCGAATCCTAATGCCAGCACGATTCGACAAATGCGTTCGTTATCAATGGCACCATAAGATGAACGTATTCGCATAATACGATCGCAATCTTCAAGATCGAAGTTTATCCTATAGCTGTCAAAAAGCTTTCCAAGGCAGTGACTTATTTCCTGCGCCTGAGCCTGCGTGCGAATATTAGTTTTGTAGACTTCAACCATAATATCATTCACTTAATATGCGAATGATGGACTACTCTTGAACGAGGTGTTTTAAAGGTGCGGACGCGCAACACTCACCTAAGAATCCATCCAAATTGCTATACGTGAATCGCAGTATCAAGGATGAATTTTTGTGATTTATTCACGGCTGTTCGTATTCATCCCGCATATGGCACGCTATACGGGTGTATTCAGACAACAATTACATGACGCGGCACACCATCCACTAGATATCTGCCGACCATATCGGCTATTGAAGGGAAGCCCGGTCTGAAGCGCAACGCATGAGGGTTCTATCTGTGTTGACCAGATGGCGCGTTTTAACCAAGTAAATCTTCCTGAAGAAAAGGCACATCATCGGACAGGACTTCCCCCTGGAACCCATGGCGATGCAGAACAGACATGATTTCAAGGGCATCGACACTTCCAATGAGGCTTCTGACCCTAAGTATGTGATCACGGTCCGCCAGATCGAAGTTGGCAAGATACAAAGCGTTACTGTTGTGCAGCACGTCCAGTATCAGGATCGCATCTTCCTTCGTTACTACATTCGTTTTGAATACCTCAATCATTCCTTAATCGAATTTATGTCATCGATGAGAGCAGGGATCCCATTTACATACAAGTGCCCCTCATGATCTGATTGCCTGATCTTTGCCTCAGGTAATGCCACAGCAAAATGCCACAGGTGCGATACCGGAACTACAGCATCATCTTTGCTATGATAAAAAAAGATGTGGGGGATATACTGCAAATGTCGATGAAAGCCGTGCTCAAAACTGTATTCGTTCACTTCCCAGTTTTTTAATCCCCAGAAGACCGCGCCAATCAGGAATAGCCCCACGATCGACTTCATAGGTGGTTTCTCGGAAAGGTATTTAAGGGCCACCGATGCACCGATCGAATGCCCAACGACGAAAAGCTTGCGATCGCCATAGTCACGCAGCGTTCGCTCCAATTCTTTCTTCCACGGTTTATAGTGAGGCGCCTCAAGATCTGGCATTGCTGGTATCATAATCCTGGTGCCCGCCAGATTTTGGCGCAAGAACTTTATGAGAAAGTCGCTCCCTTCGCCACTTCCCTGAGGCCCGGCACTCGTGAGAAAGAGAATGACAGGTTGGGTAGGAGCGAGCCGCGAGAGGGTTCCGCGAGCACTCAACTTCGTAGTGACGTAACTCATTTGGCCGGCACCAGTTCATGATCCATGATCCGGATCATGCAAATCATTTCGTCGTCGTTCAGGTACCATTCAATTGCTGGTCTATCTTCAACGGGACATTCATCTTTAAGCATATCCGCGAAGATATCCTTGATTGTGTGCACCTTTTTCATCCATTGATGAACGCGGTCCGCCGTATACTGTCCCTTTCGGATCGTGTATCGTTCACAATTGTATTTTTCCGCCTCTCCAGGGTTTAATTCCTGAACCGCTGCGTGGTAAACCACCTCATCGTTGTCCATATAGCTGATACCGTAGTATGTACGGTCGATTCCGTCGGGTATAAGACTCATTAATGAATCAAAAGCATCCTTTATTCCATTTGGAAATGTGTGAACACGAAACCCGAAAGCGCTGATGTTTTCCTTGATTTTTATGATTTCCATGGGCTTTTGCATCTTTATTTCAAAGTTAGCGTGGAAGGTTGTATAAGGTCAGGGTTGAATACGGCATTATAAGGGGTTGATTACGACAGTGAGTGACACTACTTTTGAATAATATGAAACATATATCGATTCTAGTTCCCAAGGGAGCCATTCTTGGCAGCCTCGAAGGTTCCCGGCAATTGCTTACGCAGGTAAATCAATTCTTTTTGGCCCGGGGAAGCGAACCGATCTTTCAGGTTCAGCTGGTAGGACTGAGCAAAGAAGCCAGTCTGAGCGGCGGACTTTTCGTTGCACATCCTGAAAAGACAATCCATGATGTTCATCGTACAGATCTGATTATAATCCCAGCGGTCGACGGAGATCTCCCGCAGGCAATCGAAGCAAACAAGGACTTCTTTCCGTGGATTGTTAAACAATACAACCAGGGAGCAGAAGTTGCCAGCTTGTGCCTTGGCGCTTTCCTTCTTGCATCCACAGGTCTCCTTAACGGAAAGCGTTGTGCCACTCACTGGATGGCCGAGAATGCATTTCGCAAAATGTTTCCAGACATTACACTGGTGACTGAGAAGGTGATAACTGATGAGCACGGACTTTATTCCAGCGGAGGAGCTTTCTCTTACATGAACCTGATACTTTATATCATCGAAAAGTATGCGGGACGCGAAATGGCTGTTCTGGCCGCGAAGGTTTTTGCTATTGAGATAGCTCGTGAAGATCAGCTGTCGTTTATCATATTCCAGGGACAAAAGGATCATGATGATGACCAGATCAGAAAGGCACAGGAATTCATCGAAGCAAACTTTCATGAAAAGATTACTGTCGATCAGCTCGCTTCACGATTCGCCATCGGAAGGCGTAACCTGGAGCGCAGGTTTAAGAAAGCCACCAGCAACACCGTTGTCGAGTACATCCAGCGCGTGAAGATGGAGGCTGCCAAAATCAACCTCGAGTCTTCACGCGAGAACGTAAACGAAGTAATGTATAAGGTCGGCTATACGGACACCAAAGCTTTTCGCAATACGTTTAAGCGCATCACTGGATTATCGCCGTTGCAATACCGCACAAAGTATAACAAAGCGGTGAGTATGAACTAGCGCTCCCAGAAGAACGGAGGCTCGATGCCGAGGGCTCTGAGGTAGACGTATCCCTGGCCACGATGATGGATCTCGTTATCAACAAAGTACATCATCATCCAATAGATTTTGCCGGGCCATTGTCCGAAGGCAACGTCGTCTTCCTGAAACCTACCCGCAGGTATTTTTGACCAGTTTTCATCAATGAAGGCCGTGGTTTCGTCCCATTTGGCCAGCAGCTCTGCCTTTGTGGATATGGACTTGGCGTCTGTGAATGCATCCCACTTACGGCTGATGATTCCCTTCAGGCCGGGCTCCGCCATCCCCAGCATCTCCTTGGCCAACTCTGCGAAGGGTCGCATACCTGCAACTGAAAAGGAGAATAGCTCTTTTTCGGGAAAGGCCTCTATGACACGGCGCGTCAGTCGGCGATGGCCTTGCCACATCTGCAATAGTTCCTGGCTCCCAATAGCACTTTGAGCGCTTGTTGCTGTCGGTTCAACTACTTCGTTTTTCATGATTTTGCGATTTAGAGTGAGGTTTAACTTGTTTTCTTGTCTGATGATTCAAAGTAAACCCCACCCTGTGACAACAGTATGTCAGGAGCTTTTTAGCCAGCTAAAATGGAGTGTATTATTTTTGATTATTTATTTATCGGCTTCCGATACCAGGATCCTCAGATGGCTGAGATGACACGCTCCATAAAGTCATTGCGAAATTTGCCCTCCGGGTCACATTTTGCGACAAGTCCCTGGAAGGCATTAAATTTCTGGTATCGCG
>Ga0247822_10003212_pt1 | contig 10643 bp, 11 predicted proteins | sample 13C_Cellulose_Da_FD_192423 | JGI IMG/M metagenome (GOLD analysis project Ga0247822, IMG submission 192423) | Soil microbial communities from agricultural site in Penn Yan, New York, United States - 13C_Cellulose_Day30 | ecosystem: Environmental > Terrestrial > Soil > Agricultural land | place... | reverse complement strand
GGTGATCACCGCCCCCCGCCCCGAAGGGAGAGGGGGGCAGTTGCGTCGGCTAGCGGTCGATGCTGCGGAAGGTGCCTGGGTCGATCCCGAGGGCGTCAAGGTCACGCCGGCGCGGCTGGAGGCCGTTCTCGACGGAACCGGCGGCGCGCGCCGCGGCAGCAAAGGTGCCGAAGGCGGATTTGAGATTACGGACGAAACGACTGGTCATGCTCTGGTCTCCTGCCACCACAGGTGGTGAGGCAGGCGAGCAGGCGGTAGGGCGCGTGTTGCATGGGAGCCGTGCGGGACGCGCCGAGGTTGAGGTGGATCGCCTCCCCCTGAGGGAGGGATTGAGGAGGGGGCGGTGATCGCCGATGGACCCCCACCCCCTAGCCCCTCCCCTCAAGGGGAGGGGAGCTTACGGTGGATCAGGCGAACCAGGTGGTGCCGGGGTACTGGTGGGCCTTGGCAACGTCGAAGTTGAGGTCGAGGCCGATGCCGGGGCGGTCGGTGACGGTGATCTTGCCGTCCTTGATGATCTCGCCGCCGTCGGTGATCGTCGACCAGTAGTCGCGGTGGAACCAGTGGAACTCGAGGACGAGGAAGTTCGGCACGGTGGCGCAGACATGCGCGGAGGCCATCGTCCCGATCGGTGACGACACGTTGTGCGGCGCGAAGGGCATCGAGTAGATCTCGGCCATATTCGCGATCTTGCGGCACTCCGACAGGCCCCCGCACTTGGGGATGTCCGGCATGATGATGTCGACGGCGTGCTTCTCGATCAGGTCGCGGAAGCCGTGGCGCAGGTAGAGGTTCTCGCCGGCGCAGATCGGCGTCGAAGTGGCCTGGGTGATCTCGCGCATGGTGTCGATGTTCTCGGGCGGGATCGGCTCTTCGAGCCACATGAGCTTCAGGTGCTCGAGATCGCGGGCGAGGCGGATGGCGCTATGCTTGTCGAGGCGCGTGTGGAGGTCCGCGGCGACCTCGACGGTCGGGCCGGCGGCGGCGACCACCATCTCGGCCAGTTGCACCATGCGGTCGTGCTCCCAGCGGTCCGGCGTCATGTTGAAGCGGTCCTTGACGAAGCCCGCCGTCTCGCTGCCGTGGTGGCCGTAGGCGAAGATGTCGAGGTCGATCTTGAGCGCGGTGAAGCCGGCTTCCAGCACCTCGTCGACGACGCGCTTGATCTCGTCCATGTTCATGCCGGGTTCGACTTCGCAGTCGCAGTAGACCCGGATGTCGTCGCGGAACTTGCCGCCGAGCAGGTCGTAGACCGGGGCCTTGAGCGCCTTGCCCTTCAGATCCCAGAGCGCGATCTCTATGCCGGTCAGCGCCGTGATCAGCGCACCGGCGAAGCCGCCCTCGAAGACGAGGCTGCGCCGCAGTTCCTCGAAGATGGCATCGATGGCGAAGGGATCGCGGCCGACCAGCTTGGGCGCGAATTCCTGGATGATGGCGATGGCCTGATGTCCGCCATGGACACATTCGCCGAGACCGGTGACGCCGGCGTCGGTCTCGATCATGACCCACAAATGCATGCAGTGACCGCGGGTGGCCGCGGTCCTAACCGAAGTAATCTTCACGTCTGAAACCCCTCCAGGATAACGCGATCTCCCGTTCGCGTTCTCTATGTGTAGAGGGTGCAAGGGGGCAGGTCGAGCGTCGGGCGATAGGACTTTTGGTCAGAAGCCCCGGCGGGAGGGACGCCGGGGCTTCTCGGTACGGCTGAGACGACCTCACACCGAGCGAGGTCGGCCTTGGGGATCAGCCGTTTGACTGGGCGCCCGGGCGCGGGGCGTGGGGATGGGGGCCGCGAGGCTGGTCCATGCCTTCCCTGGAGCCGCGGCTGGGCATCAACTCGCGCTTCTGGGTGTCGGTCAGGCTGCCGTAGAAGGTCTTGAAGTGCGGCAGGAGTTCGCTCATGGCGGCGAGGCGGGCTTCATCGAACTTCAGCCGCTGCTCGAGGCGCTGGATCAGGTCCGTGCGTTCCTTGCTGGCAGTGGCTCCCGGGCGGATGGTGTCGCACTGGTCTGCGAATTCGGTCTGGGCGGTGAGGGCCGAGGTGCGGAAGTCCTCGAACAGCTTTTCCTGCTCCTTGGTCAGTTCGAGCCTGCCGGCCATGCGGTCGAGGCGACGCTCGAGCCGGTCGGCGGCGCGGTCGTTGCAGGAGAACTCGGCGAAGCGGAAGGCGCCGCCGTCGCGACGGAACTCGAGCATACGGCCGGTGTCGTGGCGCTGATGCTGCGGGCCGGCGGCGAAGGCCGGGCTCATGGCGGTGAGGCCGAGGGCGGCGACGAGGGCGGCGAAGAGTGAGGCGCGGGTCGGGGTCATCGTGGTCTCCCAGAGTGGCAATGGGGAGACGATGCCCCGCGTCGGATTGCGGGGGGATTGCGGCGGGATGAAATGGCGGAAAGGTTGGAAAGGTTAGGGGCTCAGCCCTCATCCGCGCTTCGCCCCACTTCTCCCACAAGCGGAGAAGGAAGAGGTGGAGCCGCGTCGACGCGCGGCACCTGCATCCCCGGCAAGCCCGGACCTTACGATGCGATGTATTGCTTGAGGGCGAGGGCTTCCTGCTCGGTTTCCTCGATCTTGCGCTTCACCACGTCGCCGATGGAGACGATGCCGGCGAGCTTGCCGCCCTCGACGATGGGGATGTGGCGGATGCGGTTGAGGGTCATGGTTTCCATGAGATCCGACACCGTCGAGGCAGAAGTGCAGGTAATGACCTTGGAGGTCATCGCGCTGCGCACGGGCGACGCGAGCAGGGCGACTGGATCCTTGTCGAGACGCCGCACGATGTCGCGCTCCGACAGGATGCCGACGACCTTGCCCTTGGCGTCCACGACGACCACGGCACCGATCTTTTTGGTGTTGAGGACGTGCACGGCTTCAGAGAGCGGCGCGCCGGCTTCCACGGTGAAGACCGTGTGGCCCTTGGATTGAAGGATAGTCTCGACTTGCATCGTTAGTCCTCCTCTCTCAGGGCACCATAGTGCCCCCAAAGGGGGAGGGGGACAAGTCGGTGAGTGGGCAGCCCGCTTCACCGTTTCGCCTTAACCTCCCCCGCCGCGCGGGGGAGGTTAGGTGCGGCCCGTGCTTACTGCGTGGTGGCCGGGGTCTTCAGGTCGCGCTTCTGGTCCTGCATCGAGGGGGGAGCCTCGACGAGGGGGAGGACCACCGGCTCGCCGCTGGCTTCGGCGACGACGTCGAGCTTGCCGGCGAGCGCTGCCGGGTTGGTCTCGGCTGCGGCGAGGTCGGCGAGGCCGATGCCGGCTTCGTCCTTGCTGGTGATCGTCACCTTGAGGTGCGAGGCACCCTGCAGGAACGTGCCGAGCTGCTGGGCGGCGGTGAGCGCCTCGGTGGTGTTGCCGAGGAAGGCGAGGGTCATGCCCTGCGCCATGCCGGCGACGGCAGTGCGGAAGGCTTCCTCCGGCTGGCCGGCTTCCTTGGCGCCGGCAGCGAAGGCGATGGAGCCGATACCACGGTCTTCGACCTCGATGGTGAGCGCCTTGAGCGTCATCATCTGGGCGGCGATGAGGGCCTCGTCCGGGTTGTCCGCGAACAGCGCCTCGGTGGCGTTGCCGAAGGTGCCCGAGAAGTTGACCCGACCCAGCGCGCCCATGTCGATCAGCACGTCCTCGACCTCGATGGTCGAAGCCTCCTCGTTCCAGGCGAGCTTGGTGCCCAGCGAGATGTCGAGGGTGTCGATGCCGCGGTCGAGCAGGTCCTGGACGGGCAGGTCCTTCATGTCGGCGGTGATCGGCAGGATGAAATTCGCGAGGGTCAGCGCGACGTCGCCGGGGATGCCGTTGACGTAGTTGCCGAGGGTCGCGTCGAACGATCCGAGCGTGCCCTTCACGCGCTCGCCCGGCTTGTCCGGATCGGGCACGTCGAAATCGAGGTTGGCAAGGCTGAAGCCGTCCATGGCGGGCACGAGCCTGCGCCAGTTGGCGGTGAAGAAGGCCTCGTCGAGGGTAGTGGCGGCTTCGACGATCTCGATCGCGGTGGTGAAGTCCATCCGCTTCCAGGTGAAGTTGCCGAAGTTGACGTGGCCGTCGCCTTCGACCTCGATCTTGAGATCGTCGAGGGAGAAGTCGGGGTAGATGGCTGGCTCGAAGCCGCCGGCGGTAATGGTGCCAGTCGAGAAGGCGAGAGGCTTGCCGGCGTCGTCCTTGCCGGAGCAATCGATGCCGTCGAACGTCATCGGCGACGAGGAGAAGGCGGTGAGCAGGTCGGTGTAGAAGAGGACGATCTGCTTGATCTGCTCGGGCTCGATCGGCGTCCCGGCCTTCTCGGCAGCTTCCGCCTCGAGGATCAGGCCCTGGATGTCGCCCATGCTCTGCTTGAGCGGGCGGGCGCTGAAGCTTGCCACTTCGGCGCCGCCAATGTCGCAGTTGAAGACGCCGTCGACGGCAAAGGTGCCGCCCGAGAAGGTGAAGTCGGAATAGACCTCGCGCAGCTCGGTGTCGGTGCCGTCCGTAGGAACAAGGCCGTAGAAACCGAGCAGGCGGCCGAGATCGAAATTGCTGGCGGACATTTCGCCGAACTTGGCGATGCCGGCCTCGCCGCCCTTGAACTCCGACGAGGCGACCGTGGCGGATGCCGCGACACCGTCGACGACATCGGTGAGGACGAGATCGCGATAGGTGATGACGGCGGGCTCGGCGCCTTCGACGTCGATCTTGTAGGAGACCGAGATCTCGGGGATCGTCACCGAGGCGGCGTTGAGCGTCGAGAGCGGCTGCAGGGCATCCGGGGTGCCGGTGAAGAGGCCGCGCACGGTGCCTTCGTTGAGGTTGCCGTCGACGACTTCGATGGTCGGGACGCTGAGGCCGTAGCCCGAAGCGTCGGTGGGCGCGATGTCGGTCACGGTGAGGGTTTCGGCGAGGGCGCCGCTGGCGGCCAGGCTCGCGAAGGCGGTGCCAAGCAGGAGTCCCCGCAGCGGGCGGCCGAGCGGGGCAAAATCGGATCGGGTCATTGTTTCCTCAGTCGCTGGCGTCTGACGCCGCCGGCGCGCCTCTCAGGGGGCGAACTCTTGCGGGCGCATCACTGGCCAAAGTGAGCGCTACCTGCCTTCTACGGCATTGCAACTAACGGGAAGATGAACGGATCGGGGAAACGTTACCGCCGGTTAATCAGCCCTCACCGTGGCCCGGCTTCCAGGCGGACAGCGGGTTGGCCTGCCGCGGCTTTGCCGGGCGCAGTCCTTCGCGGAGGATCGAGCGGACGACCTCGACGATGATGGCGAACAGGAGCGCGGTGAGCGGCACGAGCAACAGGATGACGCCGGTATCGACCTCACGACTACCGATGATGGCGTGCGCGGGGAACAGCCCCAGCAGCAACGCTATGCCGCCAGCGACGAAGGTGAGCGAGAACGAGATGGCCGTGGCTGTGGTCAGCGGGTTGCCGAGGCGAAGCCTGGGGAGCCGGAACTGCGGCTTTTTCGGCGTCGGAAGCTTGGTGGGGGACATCGGCTCGCTCACTCGATTCAGACGATCACAACGCAGTGAGGTGACCGCGGGAATGCGCGGATGTTTCGTTGCTACGGCGGTGAAGGGCGGACGTTTTTGAGGCATTCCTGTGACGGGGCGCCCCGTCCGCCGGCAGGGAGGTGGAGATGGGTGCTGCGAGAGTCGCTATCGGGCGGGTGATGCTGGGGACGGCGGCGTGGGGGATGATGGTTGCGGGCATCACGGCCCAGGAAGCTGCGCCGCCCGCGGTTTCGGAGCCGTGGCAGGCGGTGATCACCAGCCAGATCGAGGCGTTCCGCGCCAAGGACGCGCCGAGTGCCTTCAGCTTCGCCAGTGCGTACTTCCAGTCGAATTTCTCCTCTGCGGAGACCTTCTTCGTTTCGATCATCGGGTCGGGCTATGCGCCGATCATGGAGTCGCGTTCGCACAGCTTCGGCGCGTTTCGCCGGGTCGATGAGAATGTGGTGGTGCAGGAGGTGAAGCTCGTGGGGACCGACCAGAGCCTCTACGAGGCCTTCTACCAGTTGGGCCAGGAAGAGGCGGGCTGGCGTGTCCAGGGCGTGCAACTGGTCAAGCAGCCGGGCTTGGGCATCTAGAACGACTGACCGATTGTGCGGCACGCGGCGAGCGCATAGAGCTTTCCGGCCAGTTTTCCGGGGAGACGATCTTGGCCTTTCTGTCCGACGCAATGAACCGCATCCAGCCGTCCGCCACGGTGGCTATCAACTCGAAGGCCGTGGAGATGAAGCGGCAGGGCCAGGACGTGATCTCGCTGGCCGCGGGCGAACCGGATTTCGACACGCCCGAGCATGTGCGCGAGGCGGCGATCCGGGCGATCAACTCGGGGAAGACGCGCTACACCGCAGTGGACGGCATTCCCGAGCTCAAGGAAGCCGTCGCCGCGAAGTTCAAGCGTGACAACGGGCTCGATGTCGCGGCGGCGGACTGCTTCGTCTCCTCCGGGGGCAAGCAGATCATCTTCAACGCGCTGATGGCGACGTTGAACCCCGGCGACGAGGTGGTGATCCCGGTGCCGTATTGGGTCAGCTACCCGGAGATCGTGCGCCTGTGCGATGCCAACCCGGTATTCGCCGTGGCGGATGCGTCGACCGGCTTCAAGCTGCGTCCGGACGTGCTCGAGGCGGCGATCACGCCCAAGACCAAGTGGCTGATCCTCAATACGCCGTCGAACCCAACCGGCGCGGCCTACACACGCGACGAGCTGCGCGGGCTGGCGGACGTGCTGCTGCGGCACCCGCAAGTGCACATCCTCACCGACGATATCTACGAAGTGCTGGTCTATGATGGCGGCACGTTCGCGACGATCGCGGGCGTCGAGCCGAAGCTCATGGAGCGGACGCTGACGATGAATGGCGTGTCGAAGTCACACGCGATGACCGGCTGGCGCATCGGCTACTGCACGGGCCCGCGGCCGCTGCTGGGCGCGATGCTGAAGCTGCAGAGCCAATCGACCACGAACCCGTCGTCGATCTCCCAGTGGGCTGCGGTGGAAGCGCTGAACGGGCCGCAGGGGTTCCTGAAGGACTGGCTCAAGGTCTTCCAGGGCCGGCGCGACCTCGTCGTGAACGGTCTCAACGCCAATACGGGGCTCGACTGCCTGACGCCCGAGGGAGCGTTCTACGTGTTCCCGTCGGTGCAGCGGCTGCTCGGCAAGACCTCGGGCGGTGGCCGCGCGCTGACCGATGACGGGGCCTTCGTGCTGGCGCTGCTCGAAGAGACGGGCGTGGCGCTGGTGCATGGTTCGGCGTTCGGCCTCGCCGGGCACATGCGGTTGAGCTATGCGGCGTCGAATGCGCAGCTCGAGGATGCGGTGAGCCGTATCCAGGATTTCTGCGCCAAGGTGAGCTGATACTATAGCGGCGGCCGGTTGGCCGCCGCTATTTGCTAGATGCTCCAGGGCGGCCGGAACGACGGCTTGCCGGCTACCACGGCGTGGCTGCCGGCCGGGAGCACGGTGACTGCCTCGAACGGTTCATCTCCCGAGGAGCCCAGCCGGAAGCTGGTGAAGGCCGGGACGGCGAACGCGTCGCCGGGCGCGAGTTCGTAGCGGTCGGCGCCGATCTGGACCACGCCCTTGCCGTTGACGGCGACGATGATCTCCTCGCGCGTCATGTGATGTTCGAGGCCGAGCGAGTTTGGCTCGACGCGGGTCCGCCATATGGCATTCTCCACCGAGCCGCGGCTCGGGGCCGCGACGTTGACGAACGAGACGCCGGGAATCTCGAAGCTGGGGGGATTGGCATTGTTGATGAGCGGCATGGTCGTGCTCCCTGGGTTATCTTGCATGGGTGGTCGTGAAGACGTATCGTCAAGTAACTTGACTACATGGAGCGCATGAGTTGGTCAAGCAACTTGACGATAAACTTCCGCCGCTGATCGACCATGCCGGATGGCGGCTATGGCGCCTGGCGCGGCAATGGAAGGTCGAGTTCGACGCGGGCATGGCGGCCCGCGGGCATGGCTGGATGGCCGAGGCACGCGGCGCCGTGGTGGGGCATCTGCGGCCGGGCGGCCTTTCACAATCCGCACTCACCGCTGCGATGGGGATCAGCAAGCAGGCGGTTCAGCAGCTGGTGGATGAACTGGTCGCAGAGCAGATCGTCGAGCGCGTGCCGGACCCCGACGACAAGCGCGGGAAGATCGTCCGGTTGCTGCCCAAGGGGATCAAGGCGATCGCTGATGGCAACGAGGTCAAGCGAGAGATCGAGGCGCGCTATGCGGAACGCATCGGGGCCGATCGTCTGGCGAGCTTGAACGCCGCGCTTGATGATCTCGCCGAGCAGGAGTGAGGGCGGGGGGCTGCCTGCACGTTCGGCGCCTACAGATAGTCCATCAAGCTCATCGAACGGCCTTCATCGTCGCCACTGCTGCCGAAGGCGGAGGAGCCGGTGACCTGGCCGAGGATGGAGCCGAGTTTGCTGGCCGTCTGGTAGTTGGCGACGGCGGCGTTGTAGAGGTTTTCTGACCAGCCGGCGGCAGCGCGCTCCTCGCTGCTCATGGCGCCATAGAGCGAGATGACGTTCTGGGCAAAGCCGGCGGGGTTGCCGTTGCCGGCGGATTTGAGGCTCTGCAGCAGTGCGGCGCCGGAGCGGGAGCGCATTTCCTGCGAAGCGGCTCGCACCTCGGTCGGCGAGAATTTGTCCGCCGAGTTGAGCGCCACCGAGGCGAGGGAGCGGCTATCGAACTCGGAATAGTCGGGCTTGCTGCTGCCGGTCGCCTTGTACTGGGCGTCGAGCGTGGTGCGGGCATCGGCGGCGACGTTGGCGATGTCGCGCGGCTTGCCGGTTTCGCCTGTGGCGAGGCGCTCCATGTAGGCGTTGATCGGATCGTTGGGCACGGCGCCAGGGAGGGTCGAGGGCTTGGCCTCGATCTGCTTCAGCATCTCTTCGAGCGCGGCGCGCTGGTCTGCATAAGCGGCGGAGGCCTTCTCCTCGGGGCCCATGGCGTCGAAATAGGCGAGGGCGGCGACATAGAGGCCTTTGACACTGCCGGTGACGCGGCCGATCGCGGTGGGGCCGGCGAGCGCCTGGTCGAAGCGGTTCTGCAGCTCGATGGCGGCGGCCTTCTGCTCATCAGCTGCGAACAGCTGGTTGGCATTGGTGCTCATCGCGTAGAGCTCGCGCCGATCGACCTTGCTGAGGTCGAGAGCGAGCTTGCCGTCCTTCAGAGGGCTCGTGAGCTTTGCGTCGGAAAGCAGCTTGTCGAGGGTAGCGCGCGCCTCGGTGGTGACGGTGGCGAAGCTCTTCTCGGCCAGCGCGGCCTTGGCGGCATCGGAGAGCGTCACGCTGGTGGCGGAACTGCCGGAACTGCCCGACGTCGAAGCGGCGGTGCCGGCAGTGGCTTGCTGCGACTTCTGCGCGCTCGCGAGGATCTGCGCATAGCTCATGGACTGGCTGACGGTACCGACGCTGGTCATGGAAGCCTCCGACGTTCGACGGAACCCCATGCAGGTCGCGTGCCAGCCGGAAAGCCCGGATTCCCGGGAGCCGTGCTGGGACGGAACGGTCAGGTCGGCAGGAAATGCCGGGCGCAGGCGGCAGAAATGAAAAAGGGCTCCGCTCGAGGGGATGAGCGGAGCCCCGGAGGCCGGCTCGCCGAAGCGGGCGACCAAGGAGAAGCGGCCTGGGAGGAGGTAGGCCGCAATCTCTTGAAACCGACTATCGCGGTGAAGGCCGCTGCGGACAAACGCTTAGTCGGAACGGCTGCCATGCGTCAGGCGCGGACGCATCGGCAGCGCGCTCGGAGGGCCTAGTCGTCGGAAGCAAAAAAAGAGGCTCCATCCGAAGATGGAGCCTGATGAAAAGGACCGAAGTCCAAATCGAAAGTGGTGGCAAATGGACGAGGGAGGAGGATACGCCATTTGCCAGTGGTTCTAGGTCGAGGGAGGAGGATACGACTTCGAACCGGGTGTCGCAGAGCAGGACCGTGGGAGGAGGATACGGTGCGGCTCACATCGACACTCACAATATGCACTTTGACCGTTTGGTCAGCAATGCGCATTGCTACATGCCAGCTATGCAGTTTCCGCAGGGAAAGGACAGCTGTGCTGACATGACGTAAACGTCACATTGCGGCACCGGTTTCATTTCGGGGGGCAGAAAAGAATAAGGCCCCGCTCGAGGGGAGAGCGGGGCCGAGTTTGCAGCCATTGCTGACTGCAAGGAGGAACAACAACGAGCGCGAGGAGGAGGAGGGAGAAGCGCTCAGCTGCTGTCGGGGCGGGATATAGGTTCGTGATCCTGACCTATCAACCTGGAATGATGAATGCGTGCCATGCAAAAAACGCATGGTTGCTAAGTCGATGGGTTTGCTCGTGTATTCCCTAAATCCGGTGTGCCACGCTGTCGCACGGTTGTTCATGTTTGTGGCCTAAGGCCCTGATGTGACAGTTTTTTGTCGGATTCATGGGCGAATCCGGCAGGGCTCAGAGCCAGCCGCTTCGCTTGAAGAACAGGTAGGGCAGGAGCGCGGACAGGAACATGAGCCCCAGCGCGAACGGATAGCCCAAGGCCCAGTCCAGTTCGGGCATGAAGTCGAAGTTCATGCCGTAGACCGAGGCGACCAGTGTCGGCGGCAGGAACACCACTGCCGCGACCGAGAAGATCTTGATGATCTGGTTCTGCTCGAGGTTGATCAGGCCCAGCGTTGCGTCGAGCAGGAAGGTGATCT
>Ga0247822_10003211_pt1 | contig 10643 bp, 11 predicted proteins | sample 13C_Cellulose_Da_FD_192423 | JGI IMG/M metagenome (GOLD analysis project Ga0247822, IMG submission 192423) | Soil microbial communities from agricultural site in Penn Yan, New York, United States - 13C_Cellulose_Day30 | ecosystem: Environmental > Terrestrial > Soil > Agricultural land | place... | reverse complement strand
GAGACTTGCATCACGGCAAGCGTGCGCCCCTGCGTCGGGCGCATGCCCTTCATTTCCAGCGGCAAATGATCGATCTGGGCCTTCATGATGCCGGTGATAGCGCCGTGGCGCTCGGGGCTGCACCAGAGCTGCCCCTCCGACCACATCGACAGCGCACGCAGCTCATGGACTGCGGGATGGTCATCACCGGGATGCTGGTCGGGCAGCGGTAAGTCGGAAGGATCGAAGATCCGCGTGTCGGCGCCGAAGAACCGCAGCAGGCGTGCGGCCTCTTCGATAGCGAGGCGGGAGAAGGACCGCTCGCGCAACGAACCGTAGAGCAGCAGGATGCGCGGCGGTGGCTGATCGTCCCCGAGACCAAACGCGGGTCGCCGGTACGCGAAGGCGGGATCGAGGTTCGGCAGGTGATCGGGATCGGACAGTACGCGGATACGGTTCATGCGGGCGCCTCTCTTTCGTACCAGCCCCGCGTGCGCTTCACGATCGACACCACGGACAGCATCACCGGCACCTCGACCAGGACACCGACGACCGTGGCGAGCGCGGCGCCAGAGTTGAGGCCGAACAGGGAGATTGCCGCAGCGACGGCAAGTTCGAAGAAGTTCGAGGCACCGATCAGCGCGGACGGCGCCGCGACACGCCATTCGACACGCAGTCGCCTCGACAGCCAATAGGCGATCCCCGCATTCAGATAGACCTGGATGAGGATCGGCACGGCGATCAGCGCGATGACAAGCGGCTGCGCGACGATCCGCTCGCCCTGAAACCCGAAGAGCAGGACCAGCGTCGCCAGCAGCGCCGCGAGTGAGAGCGGGCCAAGCCGGAACAGGAGTCGATCCAGCGCGGGCTGGCCATCCGATGCAAACATCGAGCGCCGGATGGCCGCCGCCACAATCACAGGCACGACGATGTAGAGTCCGACCGACAGGAGCAATGTCTCCCACGGCACGGTCACCGATGCTACGCCGAGCAGCAGTGCAACCAGCGGCGCGAACAGGAAGACCATGAGCAGATCGTTCAACGCCACCTGACTCAGGGTATAGGTTGGCTCGCCGTCGCACAGGTTCGACCAGACGAACACCATCGCTGTACAGGGCGCTGCGGCGAGCAGGATCAGACCGGCGATGTAGGACGGGATTTCATCGACCGGCAGCAGCGGCGCGAAGAGCCAGCCGAGGAAGAACGTTCCGAGCGCAGCCATCGAGAACGGTTTCACTGCCCAGTTCACGAACAAGGTGATACCCACGCCGCGCCAGTGCTGGCGGACGGAGCCGAGCGCGCCGAAGTCGATTTTCAGCAGCATCGGCACGATCATCAGCCAGATGAGCGTAGCGACCACGAGGTTCACCCGGGCGATCTCAGCCGATGCGATCGCGACGAAAGCACCGGGGATGACCTGGCCCAATGCAATCCCAACGATGATGCACAGCGCGACCCACAGCGAGAGATAGCGCTCGAACGCCCCCATCAGCCTACCCGCCCACCGGAGGCGTCGATCACCTGCTCGCCATCCTCCTTCGTGAAGGCGCCTCGTTGTGGCTGGGGCAGAATATCGAGCACCACCTCGGACGGCCGGCATAGCCGCACGCCGAGTGGTGAGACGACCAGTGGCCGATTGATCAAAACCGGGTGCTCGAGCATTACGTCGATGAGCGCTTCAGCGCTCAGACCAGCATCGCCAAGACCGAGCTCCGCATACGGGGTTCCCTTCTCGCGCAGCAGCTCGCGCGGAGACAGGCCGGCCCGTTTGATCAGCTGCATCAGCATCACGCGCGATGGCGGGGTCTTCAAATACTCGATGACGTGCGGCTCAATGCCGGCGTTGCGGATCATCGCCAGCGTGTTGCGTGAGGTGCCACATGCGGGATTATGATAGATGACGATGTCGGTCACGGCAGGCGGCCTCAGCAGCAGGTGAGTTCGGCCAGCAGCGGCTCGCACAGTTCGGCGCGGCCCTGGCAGCAATCCTTGGCCATGAAGACCATAAGCTCGCGAAGCGCATCGATGTTCGCACGCTGGATCTGGTTCCGGCCATGCTTCTCGGCTGTAACCAGACGGGCCTTGGCAAGGACCGCGAGATGCGTGGAAAAGGTGCTCTGTGTCAGCCCGCTCGCCTCGACCAGCGCACCGGTAGGCAGACCGTCAGGCTCGTGGCGGATCAGTCGCCGAAAGGCATCGAGCCGCGTTGGATGCGCAAGCGCGGCCAGCGCCGCCAAAGCCGAGTCAGTATCCATCCATCGGGAAATACCGATCCTTTTCGGCGAGTCAATTCCCATCGGATATTTCCGATACGAATCATCACCTCCTGAAAGATGATCCCATCGCTGATTACCATTGTGACGCCGATACCCCGGGGTACCAGGGGACTGCTTAGCGCCCTCATAGCGGCCATCAAGACCGTTATCTGACCAGCCCGAAAGCCGACATTTGTTCAGACGGCGTCTCATTCGCAAGATTGGATAGAACGCGGACGCACCTGCCGGTCATGCCAACGTAATTTTGCGCGGCGACCTGTTACTATCCGTTACGCGAGGTTCACAAAATAGGTGATCAAACCCGCTACCGCGCGCCATGGCCTTCGATCTGGAAACCTTTCGCGTCGCCGCCGCCGCGGCGATCCTGTCCCTGACCGCCTGCACAGCTTGCACATACTCGCTCGACCGAAAGAGCGGGGCCGGCGCTTATGCTGCCGCATGGTCGGCCGTGCATGCAGACGCGGCCAACAGCGACTATTACCCGCGGCGCGGCGCAGCCGACCTGGCATTGGCCTGGTCGCGGACCTTTGACGGGATGATCAACCTGGGGCCGACAAGCGACGGTGCCGGACGCCTTTTCGTCACGACCAGTGGTGCAGGCTGCCGGCTGCACGCGCTCGATCGGACAACCGGCAAGTCGATCTGGTGCAGCGACGTGGTCGACAGGCTGGCAGTCGCCTCCTCGCCCTTGGTCGATAGCACCGGCAATCTCTACCTTGGTGACGGTACGAAGATGCGCGCCTTCGACCGCAACGGCGGCGTGAGATGGCAAAAGGCAATCATCGGCGTGCCGCTTTCGGCCCAGTTCACGCCGTCGGGGAACTTGTTCTTCGTGACGCATGTGGGCGTGATCTATGTGCTCGACCGCTTCACGGGGAAAGCGATCATCGCACCGCATTCGATGGTGGACACGCCCTCGTTCGACCCTGCGGATGGCATGGTCGCATGCATGCGAGGGCTGCCCCGATGCCCCAGCGCGAACACCCCTGCCATGGATGTCCGATCGGGCCGTTTCTACTTCACCTTCTGGGCGCCCGGAGCCGCGCGTTCCGGGGTTCGCGCCATGCGGATCACACGCGGTGCGCATCCCAGGCTAATCGAAGCATGGACGAACGAAGGGCTGCCCGGGGGCAGTGCTTCGAGCCCGGATCTCTCAGCGGACGGCACGCGTCTCTACCTCACCGACAATGAGGGAAGCTTGCACGCGCTCGATGCTGCGACTGGTATATCCTTGTGGTCGATACCGATCGGATATCAGGCCGGGGGAAGCGCTTCATTGTCCCCCGAGGGCCTGATCCTGCCAGCCGGCGGGCAAGGATCTGCGCTCTTGGCCATTCGCGATCGCGGGGATCGCGGCGAAATCATCTGGCGCAAACCCGGCCTCCAGAATTTCGGCGTCGCCACGCAGGCGGCGGGCTTCCTTGCCTATCCTACGGTCAAGACCGGCAGCGGCACCGCCGATCTCATTGTTGTCGATACTCGAACCGGCGCCGAACTCGACCGCGAACCGATCCCCGGAAAGCCCTATTTCACGGTCGGAACAACGATCGACCAGGACGGGACGGTGTATGTTCCGACAATCCGCGGCGCGCTTCACGCATTCAGGCCGGTGGGGTTCCGCTAGCTCGGAGGCCATTCAATTCAACCACCGGGCAATCGAACCAGCACGCGGAGGCCGCCCGTCGTGCGGTTCTCGATCTCGATCTCACCCCCATGGCTTGTCGCCAAGGCCTTCACAATCGACAGGCCAAGGCCGACGCCGCCGCTATGCCGGCCGCGGGACGGCTCGATACGTTCAAACGGCGCGGTCAGCCGTGAGATGAGTTCGGAAGGCACGCCCGGCCCGTTATCGGTCACCGTGATCACCACGTCCTCACCTTCGTGACGGAGAGCGATGCGCGCTCGAGTGCCGTAGCGAATGGCGTTGTCGGTTAGATTGGCGAGAATCCGCCGAAAGGCGAGCGGTGCGCAACGGCAAAGGAGTGGTTCACCCCCCGCGGCAAACCCGACATCGTCGCCGGCCTCGCGGCGCATACGGACATAGTCGGCGGCCGCCGCCCTGGCATCGATGATGTGGGCGCCAGCGCCCTGCTTTGCTTCGGCGCGCGCGAACATCAGGATGTCGTCGAGCAGCTGCCCCATCTCCTCGACGTCGCGGACCGCGCGCTCGCGCTGGCCGGGATCGGATATGTGATCGGCGCGAAGCCGCAACCGCGTCAGATAGGTACGCAGGTCGTGCGCGATCGCGGCAAGCATCTGCGTGCGCTCGCCGACGAGACCGCCGATCCGCTGCTTCATCGAGTTGAACGCCGCTGCGAGCGCCTGCACTTCGAGCGCGCCGCCGAGCTGGGCGTCAGGTGCGGCGACGTCGTCCCTGAAGGCTTCGGTCGCGCTGACCAGCTGGCGCACCGGCCGCACGACTTGCCAGAGCAGAGTGGCCAAAAGCGCCATGATGATCGCCGCAGCGACGAGCGCGACGGCAAAATAGCGCGAGGCAAGCACTTGGAGAACCAACGGGGCTCGCTCAACCGCCAGCACATGGCCATCCTCGAGTCCGACGAGCAACCGCACCGGTCCACGGCCCGTCTCGTCGAGCACGATCGAGGCGAGTAACCCGCCATCGCGCACCTGCAACCGAAGCGGCCGGTCACCCAATGCCACGGCATAACGACGAAACCGCGCCTCCAGGCGCGGCGCTGACCGCAGGTCACCGTCAGTCGTGTCATCGGGAAAGCCGTCCAGCAGCTCGGCGGTGATCGAGCCATTGCTTGCGGCGGCAACGACAAGCGGCCGCTCTGCGGGAGAAGCGTGCTCGACCGCCTCGGCGATCTCGCGCACGTCCTGCGGATCGATGAGGCGAAGGACCATGGGGCGCCCGTCGGGCCACATCACGGCAGCGAGAATGGCGATCTGCAATGCGATGAGGCCGAGGAAGAACAGGGCTGCGACCCGGAACAACAAACTGTTGGCGAAGCGCCGCATGGAATCAGCCGCTCACCCGGACGAGCGGCGCGAAGAGATAGCCGCCGCCGCGAACCGTCCTGATGATGGTCGGGGCTTTCGGATCGTCCTCGAGCTTGCGGCGCAACCGGCTCAGCTGCACGTCGATCGTCCGGTCATAAGGCGCCGCGTCCCGGCCACGCGTCCAATCCAGCAGTTGATCGCGCGTCAGCACGCGCTGAGGATGATCGAGTAGCGCGACGAGCAGATCGAACTCGCCCCCGGTCAGCTCGATGGCATGGCCCTGCGGATCGACGAGCTCGCGTGAACCAGCGTCGAGCTCCCATCCGGCGAATCGGTATCGCCGTCCCGATACCGCTCGCGGGCGATGGGCATCGCGGGTTCGCCGAAGCACGGCACGGACCCGTGCCACGAGCTCGCGCGGGTTGAAGGGCTTGGGGAGGTAGTCGTCCGCACCGAATTCGAGGCCGAGGATACGATCGATGTCGTCGCCCTTGGCTGTGACCATGATGACGGGGACGGGCACGGGCCCAGCCTGAAGCCGACGGCAGACCGACAGACCATCCTCTCCCGGCAGCATCAGGTCGAGCAACACGAGATCGACCCGCCGTCGTGCCACGACACGATCAAGCTCCACCGCATCGTTGCAGAGCGCCACTTCGAACCCCTCGCGCACGAGGAGCTCACCGACGAGCTCGCCGATCTCGATGTCGTCCTCGACGACGGCGATGAAGTTTCGAACAGGCGTCAGTCTGACATCGTGCATGGGATCGTGTGGCCCGGTTTGGCACAGCGCTTCAAGGCGGAACGGGCGCTTGTTACACTTCGTTGCCGTTCGTCACGCTCGTGACACCGCGAGATTACTTGGCGCGCAGAGTTTCCAGACCTCGAGCAGCGTGTTGGCGTTGCTTGAGCTGTCGCTGACGTTGGTTCAACGGAGAAAAGATCATGCTGCAGCTGTTCGCACCGATTGGTGCAGTCCGCGGATGTCGGATCGTCCACCCACTCATTGGCGCTATTGCCCTGTCTGCTGCTGCCGTACCCATTCCCAGCAGCGCAAAGGCTGCGCACTGGCATCGGCCAGCCGCGCACCGCAAGTCGCCTGGGATCGCGATAGCCCGCTGGGATCGCCGCGCTCAAGGCTGGTGGCGCGGCCACCCCCGGTTTGTTGGCTATCGCGGTGTGCGCCGGGGCTATTTCTTCGTTCCGGGTCGCGGCTATGTTCCGGTACCGCCAGCCTATTATGGCCGAGCTTGGCTCGTTGGGCACGTCGTGCCGCCAGCGCTTCGCCGCTACCATGTCCACGATATAGCCTTCTTTCGCCTTCGGCCGGCGCCGCGGGGACATGTCTGGATCCACATCGACAACAATATCGTGCTGATGCGGGTCGCGACCGGTGTGATCGTCAATGTGCTGCACCGCATATGGTGAAGCATCGAAAGGCGCGGCATGACGTTCGCACATCGGCTCTCACTCGCCATTCCGGCGCAAAGCGCGTTCGCCGCGATCACCGACCTCGCCGCCATCCCGCACTGGATTCCGTCAATCCGCTCGGTTCGCGTCCTGTCCCGAGAACCCGTCGGATTGGGCACCCGGTTCGAACAGTGCGCCTCGTTTGCCGGAATTCCGTTCCGCATTCTTGGCAGTGTGACTGAATACGAGACGCCGCATCGGTTTGCGTACCGATATACGCACGGGGTGGTAGCGGGACTTTGGACCTATCGGATCATATCGAGCGCGCACGGCTGCGACGTCGAAGTTGAGATCGGCTTTAGCAATCCACGCTGGCTGCGTCCGATTGTCGGGCCGATCGTCGCGGGCAACATCGAGCGTTTCGGCAACTGGGCAGAGACGCGTCGGCCAGCATGACGATAGGGACAGCGAAGATGAATAGACAGGACTATATTTCGTACGATGAGCTTAGCGCTCACCCCCTCGCGGCACCGTCTTGGCCGCAGGTGCGAAGCCCTTTGCCAGCGGATCGCCGGCGTACCAGGCGGGCCTCGGACCGTTTGCTGCATTCTCGATGGTCAAGGTAATGTAGCGCGCCCATCGCACGGCGACGTCCCAACGGATCGGCAGCGAAGCCTCGTCCGATGGTGTGGGGGAGCTGTTCTGCTCATATGCGGTCCATGCTGGGTGTTCCGCGAGGCCGGTCTTTGCGTCGCGGGGGCCAGGGTTCGGAAACAGCACGGGGATACCAAGGCGTAGAAACGGGTACTGGTCGCTCAATGCTAGGTTGCCACGTTCGGGGATCGGATCGGGCACATGCCGGGCGCCGGTCGCTGCCGCTGCGATCGCCGATGCGAACCCGAGCGTCGAGTTATCGGCACCAAGCGCGACGATATCGGTGAAGTCGTGCCAGGCCATCAGTCCGTCGACGCTGATCGCTGCCACGATGCTACTCCGCTCCACAGTCGGAAAAGTCGCGAAATAATCCGCTCCGATCAGGCCCTTCTCCTCGCCGGTCGTGGCGACAAACAAGATCGATCGCTTGGGATTGGCGGCCTTGAGAAGGCGAGCTGCTTCGAGCAGGACCGCGACTCCCCCGGCATTGTCGATCGCGCCGTTATAGATTCTGTCGCCACTGACGGGCGTGCCGATACCGACATGGTCGAGATGCGCGAGAACGACAATGTGCTCGTGCCGCAGCTTGGGGTCGCTGCCAGGGATGCGACCAATCACATTGGGCGAGGACGTATCCTCATGTCGCGACCGGCGCTCGAGCGCGATCCGGGCACCCAGCACAAATCCTTTCGGCGGAGCATCGTCCGCGACCTCGTAGAGTCGAGAGAGGTCGCGCCCGGCCGATGCGAATAGTCGCGAGGCAATGGAAGGAGAGAGCGAAATTGTTGCCTGTACCGCAGGGGCACGCTCGGCGGTGCCGGCGCGCCAGTGGACTGCAGGAAGCGGTCGGAACTGACGCGTCAGCGACCATGGCGAGAACCGTTCTCGGGCTGGACTCTTGATGGTGACGATCGCCGCGGCGCCCGCTGCAGCGGCCATCCGCTCCTTTTGCTGGACCCAGCTATAATGCGCGCGAAGCGCACCCTCCATGCGTGCGGGCGCACCTTCGATCACCACCACGGCTTTCCCCCTCACGTCGAGACCGGCATAGTCGTCGAAACCAAGCTCCGGCGCGGTGATTCCCCAACCGACGAATATGAGCGGCAGGTCGAGCGACTCCTCGCGCGCATGTGGACTGGCATCGATCGCGACGGTGTTGCCGTTCGTCAGCGCGATCTTCTCACCTGCGAGCTTGAGCTCGATGGAAATCGCCTCAAGGCTGCGGCGACGAAGCGGTACGGGCTGAAGCCATTCATCGGTTCCAGCAGGCTCAAGATCGGCCTGCAGGAAGTGTGAGGCGACATATTGCGCGGCGATGTCGTAGCCGCGAGAGCCTGTGTCGCGACCTTCGAGGAGATCATGCGCGAGGAACACGGTGTGCGCCTTGAGTGCGGCGGCCGACGGAGCAGCTGACGAGTGCGCCAACGTTGATGTAACAACTGCCACGGACGAGACCAAGGCGACGGTCAGTGCTGAACGCTTCATCTCCACTCCTGTGGTTTTATCAGGCGACGTCGGCGAAGCGCGGTTTCCGCATTATCGACCGCGTCGCCAGCAGTGCGGCAATGGGTGACCTTTAGTCACCCACCGCTCCTCCGCGCAGTCCTCTTGGAGACTGAGCGCCATCCATCCGATCGTGAAAGCTGACGCGATCCAGCTGTCCAAGAGCGCTGGAGGCGAGTTGCTCGAGGTCAAAGCCAAGATCGCGGTTCAGGCTATCGGCCGCCGCTGCCGTGATGCGCCACTGCTCCTGCAGTGCCGGGATCATGGCCCGTGCCTTTGACGTGAGCTTGATGACCCGCGCGCGAGCGTCCTCCCCCTTCGAACTCGTGATCAGGCCGTCGCGTTGCATCGCCGCCAGGGTCGCGCTGATGCTCGGCTGAGAGACGCGCGTCTGGGCGACGATTTCGCCAACGCGCAGTGGCTCGCGCTCGATGAGCAACCTGACGATGCTCGTGTAGCGCGGCCGGAAATCGAGGCCGCGCTCGCGATAGGCGTTCTCGACGTCCCGATCGAGGCGTTCAAGCAGCTGCCGCAGCAACGTTCCCAGCATCGAATGATCAGTTGCCATTTACATAGTCTATTATATATTTTGCGGCCGTACAAGGAGTCGCCATGTCCATTCTCGCCCTCGCCGCTGTGGCGGCCGCCTGCCCGCAGCAAAGTGTCGTGCTCGACAAGCTCGCTGATGTGATCGAGGCGCGCTACGCGAACGTGCACGATGGCTCGGTGATCGCCGAACAAGTGCGCGAGTGGAACGCCGATGCCCGCTACGCGGCGGACTGCGCGAATGCGAACATGTTCCTCGAGCGCCTCAACCGCGATCTCGATGCATATGATGGGCATTTTCACGTCGAGCGCGCCGCTGCGGCGGATGGCGAGGATTGGCTGCTCGCCTGGCGGCGCGACGCCAAATCCGTCAATTCAGGCGTCCGCGAAGTCGGCGTGCTCGAAGGCAATGTCGGGTATCTGCGGATTTCGAGCTTCTACCCATGGGACATTGCCCGCGCCAAGTATCTTGCAGCGTGGACGCTGCTTTCGGACGCGAAGGGCCTAATTATCGATCTGCGTCAGAATGGCGGTGGCGATGCGGTCACCGCGACGCATCTTGTCCGGTCCGCGCTCGCCGAAACGGCATCCGTGCAATCGATCGACCGCCGCGGCAACCTGACCAGGGAAGTGCTGCCTGCCGCTGAACTCCCGGCATTGCCTGACAACCTTCCGATTGTGCTCCTTGTCGATCGCCGGTCTGCTTCGGCTTCCGAATATGTCGCCTATTCGCTGCAACAGGCAAAGCGGGCCAAGGTGGTCGGATCGCGCAGCGCAGGGGCGGCGAGCCTCATGGGATCCCCGGTGCCGCTTCACGATGGCTTCCAGGTCATCATCCCCGAGGCACGCCCGGCCAATATCGTGAGCGGTCGCAGCTGGGAGGGCAGCGGCGTCGTCCCCGATGTTCGAGGGGGAGACGACCCGCTGTTCGTCGCGCGGCAGCTGATTGCAAATGGCGCCAGCACCGCCGATCGGTAGCAGCGCGCCATGGCCAGGGCTGAATGGACGCGCGACAAGCTCAAGGCGCAGCTCGCGCAGCTTGGCGTGGTCCCGGGCGACGCGATCATGGTGCACGCTTCGCTGAAGGCGGTGGGCCCGGTAGCGGGGGGTCCGGTCGAACTCGCGCATGCGCTCGTCGATGCGGTAGGCGCGGCCGGGACGCTCCTTGCCTACGTGTCCTGGGACCGATCGCCCTATGACGAAACGCTTGGCGGCAGGCAGCTCGCGCCGGACATCCGCGCGAACTGGCCATCATTCGACCCTTCAAATGCTGGGGTCTATCGCGGTTTCGGGGCGCTCAACGCCTATCTC
>Ga0247822_10003210_pt1 | contig 10644 bp, 5 predicted proteins | sample 13C_Cellulose_Da_FD_192423 | JGI IMG/M metagenome (GOLD analysis project Ga0247822, IMG submission 192423) | Soil microbial communities from agricultural site in Penn Yan, New York, United States - 13C_Cellulose_Day30 | ecosystem: Environmental > Terrestrial > Soil > Agricultural land | place... | reverse complement strand
CTTGCCGAGGGCGGCGCGCTCGAGCGCCTGGCGCAGGCCGACCCGGTTGAGCTCGGCGGCGCGCTCGGCGGCGACCACGGCGATCAGCGCGCGGGCGGCGCGCTGGGCGACCTGGCGCTCGGCGTCGGCGCGATCGAGCGCGGCGACCCGCTGGTCGGCCTCGGCGGCGTCGCGGCCGCGGCGGGCGGCGAGATCGAGGAGCGGGCTGCGCACCGAGATCGCGCCGGTGACCAGCGGCGAGGTCGGCGTGTAATCGGCGCCGGGCGGGATGTTGGGCGCGGTGTCGGGGTGGAGCAGATCGATCGACGCCTCGGCCGAGAACCGCGCGGTCGGCCGCAGGGCGGCGCGCGCCTGGCGGGCGCGTCCGTCGGCGCGCGCGATGCCGGCGTCGGCGCGGCGGAGCTCGGTCGAGCCGGCGGCGAGCAGCTTGCGGGCCTCGGCCCACGAGCCCAGCTCGGTCGCGGCACGCGCCGGCGGGGCCAGCATGGGATCGTCGATCACGGGCGCGAACCGGGTGGGCGGCGGCAAGGGCGGCGCGGCGGACGGAGCCTTCGGCTGGGCCAGCGCGGCGCCGCCGGCGAACACGACACTGGCCGCGACGACGGTCGAGGCCCGACGGTGACGACGCATCGAGGCCGCCACTATGACGCGTTGCATGTACTTGGCAACTGTTGTCCTGTGCAACAGTATTTCCACATGCGGAGCGTGGACCGGGTCTCACAGGTGTTCCGAGCGCTGTGGTGCCATGTGCGCCGCGTCAGCGCCGAGATCTCGCCGCGTCCGTACCAGCAGCTGCGCGCGTTGATGGCGATCCGCGACGAGGACATCCACACCCAGGCCGCGCTGGCCGAGCGCCTGCTCATCGATCCGCCGGCGGCGAGCCGGCTGGTCGATCGCCTGGTCGAGGACGGGCTGGTCGAGCGCTGCGCCGGCGCCGATCGCCGCTGCGTCCGCCTCGCGGTCACCCGCGCCGCCGACGACGAGATCGCCCTCGCCGAGCAGATCCTCGATCAGGTCGAGGCCGACATGCTGCGCCACCTCACCGCCGCCGAGGCGCGGACGTTGCGAACGCTGCTGGCCAAGGTCGGCGACGGGCTGAGCGCCTCGAGCGACGACCGCGACGCCTGAACGACGGGTGAACGGCGGGCCGCCGTCGCGGCACATCGCGTGCATCGGCTGGCCGGCAGGAGCTGACCATGCCGGATCCGTCGACGCATGAGGAGATCGAGGCCGTCGCGCGCGGCGCCCTCGTCGAAGCGCTGGCCACGCTGCAGGGCTCTCTCAGGGGCGCGCTGCTCCAGCCCGGCCAGCCCGGCTACGATCGAGCGCGGGCGGTGTGGAACGCGATGGTCGAGCGCCGTCCGGCGGCGATCGCGCGCTGCGCCGGCGTCGCCGACGTCATCCGCTGCGTCGAGGTCGCGCGCGACCACGGGCTGTCGCTGTCGGTGAAGGGCGGCGGTCACCACATCGGTGGCCACGCCCTGTGCGACGGCGGGCTCACGATCGATCTCTCGGAGCTGCGCGAGGTCCGCGTCGATCCCCACGACCGGCACGCGATCGCCGGGCCGGGGGCCACGCTGCGCGACGTCGACCACGAGACCCAGGCGTTCGGCCTGGCCGTGCCGCTCGGCATCAACTCGACCACCGGCCTGGCCGGGCTGACCCTCGGCGGCGGGTTCGGCTGGCTGAGCCGCAAGTACGGCCTCACCATCGACCACCTGCGCTCGGCCGACGTCGTGCTCGCCGACGGCAGCTGGATCCGCACCGACGCCAGCCACGAGCCCGACCTGTTCTGGGCCATCCGCGGCGGCGGCGGCAACTTCGGCGTCGTGACCGCGTTCGAGCTCGACCTGTCGCCGGTCGGCCCCGAGATCATGGCCGGCCTGATCGTCTTCCCCGCCGACGAGGCGCCGGCGGTGCTGGCGCGCTACCGCCAGCTGGCCGCGACGCTGCCCGACGAGGCCGCGTGCTGGGCGGTGCTGCGCCAGGCGCCACCGCTGCCGTTCGTCCCGGCCTCGCACCACGGCCGGCCGGTGCTGATCCTCGCCGCGTTCCACCTCGGCCCGCCCGCCGCCGCCGAGCCGATGTTCGCCGCGGTCCAGGCGCTCGGGACACCGCTGGGCGCGTTCTACGGCCCGCAGCCGTACACCGCGTGGCAGCAGACCTTCGATCCGTTGCTCGCGCCCGGGGCGAGGAACTACTGGAAGTCGCACAACTTCACCGAGCTGTCCGACGGCGCGCTCGACGCGATCTGCGCCACCGCCGACGAGCTACCCTCCGACCAGACCGAGATCTTCCTCGGCCAGCTCGGCGGCGCCGCCGGTCGGGTGGCGCCCGACGCGACCGCGTTCCCGCACCGCGACGCGCGCTTCGTGATGAACGTGCACACCCGCTGGACCGACCCGCGCGACGACGCGCGCTGCGTCGCCTGGGCGCGCGAGCTCTACGCGGCGATCACACCGTACGCCACCGGCGGCGTGTACTCGAACTTCGTCCCCGAAGGCGACGACGTCGTCCGCGCCGTCTACGGCGTCAACTACGACCGCCTGGCCACGCTCAAGGCGCGCTACGACCCGACCAACCTGTTCCGCAACAACCAGAACATCCGCCCCGCGCTGCACTGATCACGGGGTACGGGGTCTGTTGCCGTGAGCTACGGCAGGTGGATCCGCCCGGTCGTCGCCGCCTGGTGGCAGCTGTTGCAGTCGCCGGTCATGATCGTGCCGGGCATCATCCCCAGCGAGCGCAGCGAGCGTCCAACAATGACTCTGGGTGTCCGGGGTCACTGGTGGGGCACGGGGTCGATGGCCGGGAGCTACGGCAGGTGGATCCGCCCGGTCGTCGCCGCCTGGTGGCAGCTGTTGCAGTCGCCGGTCATGATCATGCCGGGCATCATCTTCGTATCGGGGCACTTGCTGGCGCCGACGCGGACCGGGAAGGCCATGGCCTTCGACGTGTAGAAGTTGCCGTTGCTGGCGGTGACCAGCTTGGTGGTGACGTTGTTGGCGTCGGTGATGAGGATGGTCGCGCCGGCGATCGGCGCGCTGCCCTGCGCGTTCGAGAACAGCGTGCCGGCGACGGTCCACTTCGGGGCCACGCCGGTGCCGCTGTGGCACGACAGGCAGGCCAGGCCGGCGTTGTGCTTGGGGTTGGGGAGCTGGGTCGCGGTCTCCTCGCACACCGGCGCGGGGCCGGCGTCGGGGCCGCCGCCGACCGGCGCGGCGTCGACGTCGTCGGCCGGCGAGTCACCACCGCCGTCGCCCGGCTCCTGCGGTGTGCACGACGCGAGCGAGGCGAACGCGAATCCGGACGCGAGGGCGAACACGATGGAGATCGCAGAGAGGCGAGGGGTGGGCATGCAGGTCCCGCATGGCAAGGCATGTGCCCGGCGCAACGCGGCGAAAGCCATGCGGTGGTGAGCGTGGATTGTTGGTTCGCACCTACAGCCCCGCGGTGTCGTCCCCCGATCGGTTGCAGCACCAACCACTCGGTCCGACCATTTCTTTGCTTTACTAGGTTCGCGCGGCTGAACTACGCTAACCTCGATGTTCCGGGATGTTGGGCATTCGTCCGCTCGAAGCTCGTGTGAAATCCATGTATCGCCCGCCACCGTCGTCGACGGTGGAGTGGCATCGCGGTCGGTCGGTGGGCCCTCTTCGCCCCACCTCGACCGCGCATGACCTGGGACCTCATCGACCACGACACGCTCGGCGACGAGCGCACCGAGCTCGAGAGTGAGTCGCCGTCACCGTCGGTCGCGCCAGGCCGCCGCACGCTGACGATGCGCCTGAAGGCGCGGTCGGCGCTCCGCCGCGGAGCCCGCGGCACCGATCGTCCGCGCGACGCCGACTCCGGCACCGCCGCCGACGCGATCTTCGATCGCGCGACCGCGTCCGGCGCCCGCGAGGTCCCGCACCGCGCGGCGATGGAGCACTTCTTCGGCGTCGACCTCGGCGGCGTCCGCGCGTTCGTCGATCGCCCCGGCGAGATGGCCGCGATCGACGCCCACGCCGCCGCGCGCGGCGAGGACGTCGTGTTCGCCGACCGCGATCCGGCGCCGTCGCTGGTCGCCCACGAGCTGGCCCACGTCGTCCAGCACCGGCTCGGCACCGACGCCGGGGACAGCGACGGCCGCGCTGTTCGCGAGCGGCGGGTCGCGGCCGTCGCTGTCGGCGACGCCGGTCGGGGTCGGCCGCGCCGCGATCTACCGCTTCAACGGCGGCGGCCAGACCGGGATCGACTTCGTCGCGACCAACGCGCCGGCGCTGGCCACGGCGCTGGCGACCTACTTCCCCGCGCTCGCCCCCGCGCAGCTCACCGAGATGGCGACCGGCCTGCTCGAGAAGCTGGCCACGCAGCTCCCCGAGGCGCTGCAGCTCTCGCCGGCCGCGATCGGCGCGATCGCCGGCGGCCTCGGCAAGCTGTACGCCGCCTATCAGAAGGGCGATCCGGTCGAGACGCCGACCGAGCGGCTCAAGGAGGCGCTGCACGACACCGTGCCGACGTCGCTGTCGTCGCTGGCCTCGGCGCTGTTGCCGGCGTCGGCGTTCGCCGCCGTGCTGCCGGCGTCGGCCGCCGCCGTGGTCTCCGGCGCGATCGCGTGGGGCGTCTATCTCGGCGCGCGCAAGCTGCTGCCCGAGCGCGGGACCCTGCCGCAGCCCGGCGACAAGCTCGCGCTGGGCGGCGGCCTGCTCGAGCTCGAGGTCACCAGCGCGGCGCGACCGTGGTTCGGCTACTACGCGGTCACCGCCACGGTCACCGGCAACCCGGCCGACGCGGCGTGGCTAGAGGCCGGCGGCGAGGTCACGCTGAGCATGGCCGATCGCACCCAGGTCGTCGGCGTGTCCGACGCCTCGAAGCTGACGCTGACCATCGGCGGCTTCGAGATCAGCAAGCTGGTCCTGGCCGACGAGGTCGCCTACGGCCTGACGGCGACCGGCGGCGAGGTGAAGGCGCCGTGGGGCGGCACGGGCACGCTGACCGAGCTGACGGTGTCGTCGGGCGGCTGGCTGGCCGGGGCCGCGCGCGTGATGGGCGGCCAGCGGCAGGCCAACGGACTGTCGGTGGCCAACGCGTCGGTCCGGTTCGCGCCGACCTTCCGCGACGGCGTCCAGCTCGACGACGCCCTGCTGGACCTCGACGTCAACGGTGAGGACATGTGGCCGACGGTGACCGGGCTGGTCCCGGTCGCCCATCAGCCGCTGCAGTTCGGGCCGCACCCGATCGAGCTCTGCATCCGGAGCTTCTTCAACGAGTCGCTCGATGTCACGTCCTGCCTGCTGTCGGCAACGTCGACCACCCTGACCATGTCGGGCGCCGGCGTGCGGTACAAGGCCGAGGACGGCGACGACGGCAAGCGCGTGCAGTGGAAGGCGACGCGCACCGGCATCAACGGGCCGTGGGCCTTCCGGTACCAGGACGCCGACGCCGCGACGCCGGGGGCACGCGCGGACGACGCGCCGCCCGGGCAGCCCGAGGAAGAGGCACCCGGCCTCGGCGCCCAGCCCGGCGCACCGTCCGAGCCGGCGACCGAGCCCGAGCCGCCGAAGCCGGCCTCGCGCGGCGGCAAGGATCTGGTCTCCACCCTGCACGACAAGTTCACGGCGGCGGCGTTCGAGAACCGCAGCCCGGTGGTGAAGTACGCCGTCACGCCGCTGCTCACCGCCGCGCACTGGGGGGCGTGGGCGTGGAAGAAGGTGAAGCCGGTGACCCCGGCCAAGGTCGACGCCACCCAGACCAAGCCGGAGCTGGCCACGGCGTCGCCCCAGGCGTCGTCGGCGCCGGCGCAGGACGCCCAGCCGAGCAAGTGGGCGTGGCTGAACCCGATGGAGTACTCGGGCATCAAGTCCGCGCTCGACGCGATGCCGACGTTCGAGTTCGGCGCGGGCGTGCCCGAGCTGCCGAAGCTGGCGTTCGACAAGCTGCGCTTCTCGGTCGACGACGTCGGCGGCAAGCTGATGGTGCGCGGCGGCGGCGCCCTGACCGTGACCATGCCGGGCGAGTCCGGCGTCGCCGGCCCGTCGGGCACCGGCGACGTCGAGCTGCGCTGGTTCCCGTTCGACGAGCCGTTCCTGTCGCTGCAGGCGGCGGTGAAGGGCACCGACGTCGCGCTGACCGGCATCGAGGCCGATCTGTCCGACGGCATCCGGGTCGCGCACGGCGTGGCGAAGCTGCCGTTGCCGGCCGACCTGTCGCCGGGCGGCTACCTGCAGGCCGCGATGGACTACCTGCAGCTCGGCCACGGGTTCCGGTTCCGCTCGATCAAGGGCAGCCTGAACAACATCAAGATCCCGGCCGACGCCGCGCCCGAGGACATCCACGCGATCCTGACCAAGGCCGAGGTCGGCGGCGCCGCCGGCGCCAAGGGGACCCGGTTCCACGCCGACGCCGCGGTCACGCTGCACAACCTGACCCAGGGGACGATCGAGACCAGCCTCGACGTGGCGTGGGGCGGCGGCGAGCCGGTCTCGGTCGGCGGCAAGGTCACCAAGGCGCCGTTCCAGCCGGCCGACTGGCTGAAGGCCGACTCGGCGCTGGTCGGCGTGTCCTACCGGGCCCGGAAGCTCGGCGCCGAGGTCTCGGCCACCGGCCTGATCGCCACGCCGATCGACGGGCTCGAGATCAAGCTGGCCAGCGGCAAGCTGCAGCTGGGACCGAAGGGTTTGGCCGGCTCGCAGCTCGTCGGCGGTGAGGTCACCTACCGCGGCCTCGGTGCCCGCGTCGACCGACTGGAAGTGCTCGACGGCGGCGGGCTGGAGATCAAGGGGCTGTCGCTGGTCGCGGCCCCGGCCAAGCTGGTCGACCTGCCCTTCTTCCAGGACCTGGGCTTCACGGCGCCCGACTGGCTCGACGACATCAAGCTGCGGGTCGGCGTCGACATCACCCGCAAGGACGGCAAGACGACCTTCAGCGCGCCGCGGTTCGGCGTGGTCGCGGCCGGCGTGCGCCTGTTCGGCGTCGGCGGCGGCTTCGATCTCGAGCAGGGCAAGGCGTTCGTCCGCCTGTACAAGTCGGGCACGTTCCGGCCGACCGCGCAGTTCCCGGTCTATCCGGGCGTCGGCGTCGAGGTCGGCGGCCTGCTCCGCTACCGGGTCGGGCTCGAGGGCGACGCCAAGATCTCGGGCGCGACCGAGCAGAACCCCGACGCGCCGACGCGGATCGAGGGCGGGCTCAACCTGAAGGGCAACCTGGAGGGCAGCGTGGTCGCCGGCGTGTTCGGCGGCATCCCCGGCGTGTTCACCGTCGGCGGCGGCGTCCACGCCGGCCTCACGCTGGCGGTCGAGGCGCTGGCCCGCATCGACGGGGCGCTGCACATGCCGAGCAAGTCGCACCCGCGCGGCGCCGGCAGCTTCGGCTTCGACTTCAAGATCGCCGGCCCGGGCGATCAACCGGCGATCGCGTCGGTGGTCGCCGGCCCGTACATCTTCGTCGACTTCGCCGGCATCTCGAAGACGATGAAGCTCGACCTGCTCCAGGTCCCCCTGCTCCAGCTCGAGGCCTACGGCGGCATGCGACTCGACGCGCCGCCGAAGCAAGGCGTCGACGAGGACGGCAAGCACATCCACACCATCCCCGACCCGTTCCCCGCCTACCGGGTCCAGGTCGCCCCCGAGATCACCAAGGCGTTCGACTCGGGCAAGAACGCCCTGCTCAAGCACCGCATCCGCCAGGCCGAGCAGAACCTGGGCAAGGAGCTGGCCAAGGTCGGCGGCGCCGAGCGGCGGATCCGCGACGAGCACGCGCTGAACCAGCTCGATCCGTCCGAGCGCGACGGCGCGCGCAGCGACCTGGAGGCGACGGATCGCAAGGCCCGGGAGACCGCCCAGAGCCGCGCCAGCGAGACCACCCAGTCGAACCAGGACATCGAGACCGAGCGCGCCCGCCTCGAGAAGGAGATCGAGGAGGTCCAGCTCGCCGAGATCTACTACGGGGCCAAGAAGCGCCACTACGAGTGGCAGCTCCGCGCCAACGACCCCGACAGCGATCCGAGCCTGGTGGCGAAGGCCAAGCACCATCTCCTCGACGTGCCGCGCGACACGCTCGGCCACCTGCGGCAGGGCCGGCTGGGCGCGGCGATCGCGACCACGCGGTCGACCGCCAAGGGCCGCGCGCCGTCCAACCTGTCGGTCGAGGAGCGGCTGGCCCAGCAGAAGCAGCACAGCGGCACCGGCCCGAAGCGGGAGCTGACCCGCGAGGAGCTCGCGCTGAAGGTCCAGCACAAGGACGAGGAGCTCGCCCGCCTGGCCGAGCACCTGAGCACGCTGCAGCAGCAGCTGGCCTCGCTCGAGGATGGCTGGCAGGGCCGGGCCGACGCCCACGCCAGCGCCCAGCAGGATCTGCTCGAGCAGCAGACCGTGGTCGAGCTGCACGGCCTCCGGCTCGAGAAGGACTACCAGGCCGAGCGGCAGAGCTCGCACGATCAACGGGTCGAGAAGAAAGAGCAGCTCAAGGAGTCGCGCAGCGACGCGGTCCAGTCGATCAAGGGCGGTAACCTGCTCGGCGCGTTCCGGTGGGTCAAGTCGGCCCTGCAGACGGTCGGGACCGAGATCGAGGGCGGCGTCGACAGCGCCCAGCACACGTTGACGTCCGACAAGGACAAGTCCCTCGAGCGCTACCTCGACCATCACCAGCACAAGCTGCTCGACGCGTGGGACGAGGCGAACCACGTCTACCGCATCACCGAGCGGCGCCGGATCTACGACAAGGCCCACCTCGAGAAGCGCAAGGCCGAGCGCGAGACCATCGCGCACCGGATCGCCGAGCTGACCGAGCTGCAGCGCCAGGGGGTGACCTCGCGCGGCGCGGTGCCCGACCGCGCGGTGACCGACGGAAGGACACCGCCCAAGGTGCCGCCCAAGCCCGCGCACCTCCGCGCCCGGGTGATCGCGCCGCCGCCGGACCCCATGCCGTCGTCGACGCCGGACCTCGCCAGCCCGAACGAGCCCACCTCGTCGCCGATGACGATGCCCGATCCGATCACCAACGGACCGGCGTTCGAGATCGCGTTCGAGCTGAAGTTCTGGCAGCGCCGCCTCGAGGACGTGCAGCGCGACATCGAGCGACTCGAGCAGCGGCACGAGGACGCCGTCCTGATGACCGCGCCCGGTCGCAAGCTGACCGAAGGCCAGCGCGCGCTGCTCGATCACGCGGCCGAGGCGCAGGGCAACGAGCACACCGCGAAGCGCGCGAAGGAGATCGAGCGCAAGACCAAGGACCTCGACCAGGCCCATGCCGAGCTGATGAACCGGCGCCAGGCCGAGGCCGAGCTCGTCAACCAGCTCGAGGAGCTCGAGGCGCGCAAGCAGGCGGCACCGGCGCAGGCGCCCGAGCTCGACAAGAAGCTCACCGCGCTGCGCTCCAAGCTGCAGACCGCGGCGGTCAAGGCGAAGCAGCAGCAATTCCTCGTCGACGCCGCCCAGTCGGCGCTCGACCTCACCGTCCGCAACATCGACGAGAGCAAGCTGTTGAAAGGCGAGGACTAGCGGCGCGGTCCGACCGCCCGAACGCGACGCCGCCGTCGGAGGCATGAGGTAACGTCGCGGCCGTCGTGACCCTCCGCGTCGTCGAGAGCAACCGCTCCGAGGAGCTGGCCGCCTGGCTGGCCGGCTTCCTCGCCGACGCCGCCGATCCGTTCGCGCCGCCGTACCTGGTCACCGAGAACCGCGTCGTCGAGCGCTGGCTGCAGTACGAGGTGGCGCGGCGGACCGGGATCGCGTCGGGCTACGCCGCCCGCCGCATGCAGGAGCTGCTCGGCGAGGTGCTCACCGCCGATCGCAAGACCCTGCGCGCGCTCGATCCGTCGCGGCTCGAGGCGGTGTGCGCCAGCGTGCTCGCCGACGCCACCCTGCTCGCCGAGCCGGCGCTGGCCGAGCCGCGGGCGTACCTCGACGAGGACGGCGACGACGGCCGCGGCCCGCGCCGGGTCCAGCTCGCCGCCCAGCTCGCCGATCGCTTCTGGGAGTACGCGCTGACCCGGCCCGACTGGCTCGACGCCTGGGAGCGCGGCGTCGACCCGGACGCCGACATGGTCGGCGACGGCGACCTGGCGCTGGCCGCCTGGCAGGCGCGGCTGTGGCGCGCGCTGACGACCACGCTCGATCGCCTGGCCGCTCGTGGGCCGCGCTGGGTGCCGACGCCGCGGCTGGCGGTGGTGCGGCGCAAGGCCGGCGTGCCGGCGCCGACCGGGCCGGCGGTGGTGGTCGCCGGCTTCGGCTTCCTGCCGCGGGCGTACCTCGACGCCCTCGCCTACCTCGGCGAGGCGCGCGAGGTGATCGTCCTCGCCCTGTCGCCGTGCGCCGAGTACTGGGGCGACGTCGCCCGCACGCCGCGGCGGCCGCCGCGCAGCGTGCGCCCCGTGCAGGCGCGCGGCCCCGACGATCCGCCGGCGCTGGCGCGGTGGGGCTCGCCCGGCCGCGACTACCTGTCGGCGCTGGCCGAGCTGCCAAGGGGATCAACGGCGCCCTCGGATCCGCCAGCGCTCAGTCGCTGGGGCCGGCCAGGGCAAGAGTACCTCGCGGAATTGACGACGCTGTCCGAGGGCGACATCGACGATCGCTTCGTCGATCCGGCGCCCGAGCAGCCGAGCGCGCGCGAGCGGTGGGCGTTCGACACCCTGGTCCGCGCGGTGGCCGAGCCCGGCGAGCC
>Ga0247822_10003207_pt1 | contig 10645 bp, 10 predicted proteins | sample 13C_Cellulose_Da_FD_192423 | JGI IMG/M metagenome (GOLD analysis project Ga0247822, IMG submission 192423) | Soil microbial communities from agricultural site in Penn Yan, New York, United States - 13C_Cellulose_Day30 | ecosystem: Environmental > Terrestrial > Soil > Agricultural land | place... | reverse complement strand
GGTGCGGGCGGAGGAGGGGCGGCGGCTTGCTCGCGCGCCCACGCCTCCTTGGTCGGCGCCTTGACCTCGACGGCGTACGCGTCGCGGTGGCGCACGGTCGACAGGTGGCTATCCCAGCACGCGATGCTGCAGAAGTAGAGCGGCATGCGGCTGCGGTTGCACGTCGAGACGCTGCACTGCTGATAGGTCGCGCCGTACGCGATGTCGGTGCGGCACTCGGTGCACTTCATCCAGGCCTCGGCCATAGGCCGCCAGCCTACCACCTGCGCTAGCGACGGCGACGGCGGCGCAGCACGGCGGCGAGCCCGATCCCGAGCACGATCGAGCCATCGGCGCTGCGTCCGCTGTCGCAGCAGCCGCCATCGGTGCTCTCGAAGGCGGTCGGGTCGCAGCTGTCGGCGGGCGCGCCGTCGCCGATCGTGATCGGTAGCGTCACGGCGAGCGCACGGTCGGGCTTGGTCGCGTCGGTGATCGTGACGACCATCGAGTCGGTGCCCGCCATCGCCGGATCGGTGCACACGCGCACGCGGCCGTCGGTGGTCATCGCGGCGGTGCCCTTCGTCGGCGGCGTGGTGATCGCGTACGTGTGCTGCTCGCTCAGAGGATCGTTGGGTTCGATCTGGGTCTCGGCCGCGTGGCCGCGCACCGCCGCGAGCGGCTCGAAGATCGGCTCCGGGCCGCGGGAGACCTTCGCCCCGGCCTGCTGCTCGATCCAGTCGACGATCTTGTCGGGACGCCCGTAGATGCCGCCCTCCGAGCAGTAATACGCATTGTCGTAGTAGCCGCGCGAGGTGACCCCGGCGAGGAAGCTGCCGTAGCTGGTCGTCAGGTAGAGCGGACCGCCGGAGTCGCCGGGGCACGTGTCGATGCCCATGCCGCCGGCGCCGAGCTCGCCCGCCGGCCTCGCGGCGGAGTTGCAGCCCGCGCTGCGCACGCAGCCGGCGTCCGTGATCGTCGTGGTCGCTTCCTGCAGCTCGTTGATGTACTCGTTCGCGTCGCGGTCGACCGCGCCGTAGCCCGCGATGGCGACCTGCGCGCCGTCCTTGATGTCGACGCGCGCCCAGCCGGTCGCGATCGCGCGCGGCGCGAACCGCGAGGCCTGCCCGAGCACGATCACCGCGACGTCGTAGCTCGACTGCGACGACGGATACTCCACGCGCTTGGTCACCGGCAGGAAGTCACCGTCACCGCGGCGCGCGAGCGAGTTGGTGCCGACGAGCACCGCGCTCGGGCCGCCGTCGTAGATGCAGTGACCGGCGGTGAGCACCACCGTCGGGGCGATCAGCGTGCCGGTGCAGCCCTGCTGGCCGTCCGGGTAGTACATCGCGGCGACGTCGGGCCACTTGCCGGCGGGCGCGTCGTTGCCACCGATCACCGGCGCCGGCTGCGCGCTGGCCGCGACCGGGAGGAGCAGACCGAGGACGACGGCGGGGGTACGGCGCATGGCGCGCACTGTCGCATGGGTCGCGGCGGCCCCGCAGCGAGGATCTTGGCAGCCGATCGCACGGGCGAGGCGACCGGTCGCAAGACCCGGTGTCACGGGCGTGGGGTGCGCTACATTGCGCCGATGTTGCGGGAGCTGTTCCTCGTCGTCGCGGTCGCCGCGTGTGGTGGCCGCGCCGCGCCTGTCCTCACGCCGCCGGCCAAGGCCACCGGGCTCGATCCCGACGGGCCGCATCGCGCGGCGGTGGCGGCCCAGGTGCAGCCGTTCCTCGACGCCGAGCTCGTGAGCGGGCTCGTGGTGGGCCTGTACGACGCCGGGCGCACCGAGATCTACGGGTTCGGCGCCGGCCCGGGTGGCAAGCCACCGACCGGCAAGACGCTGTACGAGATCGGGTCGATCACGAAGGTCTATACGAGCCTCCTGCTCGCCGACGCCGTGCAGCGCCGCGAGGTCGCGCTCGACGCGCCCGTCTCCGAGCTCTTGCCGCCCGGCGTGCCGGTCCCCACGCGCGACAAGGTCGCGATCACGCTCGAGCACCTCGCGCTCCACACGTCCGGCCTGCCGCGCTTGCCACCGAGTCTGCTCGCGGCGGCGGGCAGCCCCGATCCGTATGCGGGCTACGGCGAGGACACGCTGTATCAGGATCTCGTTCGCACCGACCTGCAGGCGACGCCCGGCACGGTGAGCGTGTACTCGAACTACGGCGCCGGGCTGCTCGGGTTCGTGCTCGGACGCCGCATCGGCGGCGGCTACGCGCAGGCCCTCGAGGATCGCGTGCTCGCGCCGCTGAGGCTCGAGGACACCTACGTCATCGCGCCGCCCGGCCTGCCGAACCGCGCGCAGGGCACGAGCGACGACCTCGCACCGGCCGCGCCGTGGACGTGGGACGCGCTCGCGGGTGCGGGCTCGATCGTGTCGAGTGCGCAGGATCAGCTGACGTTGATCGACGCCCAGCTCGAGGCCGCCGGCGGCGCGATGACCACGCTGCGGCCGCCGATGCGCCTCACGCAGGAGGTTCGCCCGGGCGCGAGCGCGGGCCTGGGCTGGCAGGTCGATCGCGAGGGCCGATACTGGCACAACGGGGGCACCGGCGGCTTCCACGCGTTCCTCTCGTTCGATCCGAAGACGCGCCGTGGCGTCGTCGTGCTCGCGTCGACGTCGACGTCGCTCGTCGATCGCATCGCGGCCTCGATGTACCAGGTGCTCGCGGGCGAGCCGGTCAAGCCGGCGGTGTTCCCGACGGCGGAGCAGCTCGCACCGCTCGCCGGCCACTACGACTTCTCGGGCCAGAAGCTCGCGATCATCAACGAGGGCAAGCGCCTCTACATCGAGGGCCCCGGCGAGCCGCGCAAGCGCCTGCTGCCGCTGTCGCCGACGGAGTTCCTGATCGAGTCACTCCAGGCGGTCGCCGTGTTCCAGGAAGAGGGCGGCAAGATCGCGCGCCTCGTGTTCGCGCTCGGCGGCAATACGTTCAACGCGCCCCGGATCGACTAAGGGCACGCGCCGGGCGCCGGCTTCGTCGTGCTGCGCAGCCACATGTCCGCGCACGTCGTCGGATCGTAGCCCGTGACGGTCTGGATCGTCGCGAGCATGTCGCTCATGCGTGCGGCCTTGCCCGCGTGCGCCGCGTAGAACGTGCGCAGCGTCTCGTCGACCTTCTCGGGCGTGACCTTGAGCGCGAGCGCGCGATAGAACAGCGCCCCGCGCACGTAGGGCGCACGGGTGAACAGGTCGTCACCGAGGATGTCGATCTCGTTGCAGCCCTGCGGCCACACGAGCGCGGTGCCCGGGATGTCGGCGAGCTCGGCCTCGAAGCTCGTCCACAGCTGCTGCCCCACGCTGGGGGCGATGACGTCGAGCGCGCGCGCCGACAGGTACGTCGTCGTCCCTTCGGACAGCACGAAGTCCTCCCAGCACGCGATGCGGATGCCGTCGCCGTACCAGCCGTGGGCGGCCTCGTGCGCATGGGTCTCCTCGTCGCCGATCGCGCCCGACCCGAGGTGCCAGTACGGATGGTGCTCCATGCCGCCGAGCGCGCCCTGGCCCCAGCGCACCGAGACGCTGCCGGCCTTGGGCCCGAACCGATACGGCCCGATGTTCTTCTCGTACCAGTCGAACACGTCGCGCAGGTGCTGCGACCCGTTGGTCGCGTTGGTCTGCTCGCCGGTCCGGTACCACACGGAGAGCTGCGTGCCCGCCTCGGTCGTGCCGAGCTCGAGCTCGGTGTACGCGTCGATGCTCCACGCGATCTGGTACGAGGGCGCCTCGCTCACCATCGCCGGATAGACCGCCTGCTTGCCCGCGGGTACGCCGGTGACCTCGAGCGACAGCGTGGTGCCGTCGGCGGGATCCGAGTGACACGGGAAGAGGTTGCCGCAGTAGTACGGCCACAGCAGCGTGAAGCCGTTCGCCGACGCGCCATCGAACGACGAGTGCGCCTTGTAGTGGAAGGCGAACGTGACCTCGGTCGGCGCGTCGCTCGCGGCTAGCGCGAGATCGATCACGCGCCCGGTCGTCATCCCCAGCGTCTCGCGCGCCATGTACGCGAGGTCGGCGTCGCCGAGGCGTACGCTGTCGAGCACGAGGTCGCCGACCTCGAACGTCGCGCCGGGCTCGCTGCTCGGGCCGACGGTCACGATCGCGGTGCCGCTCATCGCGGTGACATCGAACGCGAGCTTGGTGTCGAGGACCTCGCGCGCGGCGTTCGCCGTGGGCCCCAGCGGCACCTCCGGGGCGTCGGGATCCGGCGGCGAGTTTTCACCGCCGCCACAGGCCGCGACGATCAGGAGCACGAGCGAGCGCTTCGACATGGCGTCGGACAGTGCCGCCGGTCCGCATGCCGATCAAGCGGGAATGAACGCCGGAAGGCGGACAGTCGCGACCTTCTTGCAGGTCTTGGCGTCGCCGCCGAGCTCCTTGCATGGATCGGCGCCCGCCGGCAGCAGCTTGATCTCTGTCACCTCGACGTCCGCGAACGCGGGGGACACCGTCGAGGACAGCGCGAGACTGGCGACGAGGAAGTGGCGCATGGGTCGCACGCTCTAACGCGCGACCACCTGCGAATCTTCATCAGTAGCGCGGGACGCTGGGATCCACCTCACGCGACCAGGCATCGATGCCGCCGGCGAGGTTGTACACGGTCGTGAAGCCCTGCTTGAGGAAGTGCTCCGCGGCGGCGCGGCTGCGCGTGCCGTGGTGGCAGTGGAACGCGATCGGCGTGTCCTTGGGCAGCGCCTCGGCCTCGGCCATCGTCTGGTCGTCGAGGAGCTTGGCGCCCGCGATCGACGCGACCGCGCGCTCCTTGTCGGTCCGCACGTCGTAGAACGCCTTGATCTTGCCGGCGTCGAGCAGCGCCTTGAGCGCCTTCGCGTCGATCTGGCGGACGGTCGCGGGGCGGTTCGGGTTGTCGATCTTGAAGCCGGCACCGTCGGCGCCCTCGATGAAGTCGATGGTCACGCCCTCGGCGCGGCCGGCGCTCGCGCGATCGAGCTGCACGGTGACGCCGTTGGTCTCGACCGTGACGTGCGAGGCCTCCTTGGCCCCGAGATCGAGCTGGTGCTCCCAGGCCGGCGTGATCGTCAGGTGGATGACGTCGCCGGAGCTGCCTTCGGAGAGCGCCGCCTTCAGCTCGCTCGCAGCGCGGGGCGTGACGGTCACCCCCGGCGCCTTGGCCGGCGCGACGAGGTCCCCGAGCTTCTTCTCGAGGTCGCCCGACTCGTGCATCTGGCGGACGATGTCGGCGCCGCCGACGAACTCGCCCTTGACGAACAGCTGCGGGAACGTGGGCCAGTCCGAGTACTCCTTCATCCCCGTGCGAACGTCCGCGTCGCTGAGGATGTTGACGGTGGTGTACTTGGGAATCATGGTGTTCAAGATGTTCACGACGGAAGCCGAGAACCCGCATTGCGGGAAGCTTCGCGTGCCCTTCATGAACAGCACGACGTTGTCGGATGCGACCAGCTGGTCGAGTTTCTTCTTCAGCGCCGGGTCGAGGGTCATGGATATCTCTCGTGACTGATCAGGCTTCTTCTAGCACGATCACACCGGGCGCGAAGGTCGTCGTGCGCGCCGTCGGCGCGGTCGGCGAGCTGCCGCGCGAGACGTGGGATCGGCTGGACCACGGCCCGTCGCCGTTCCTCAAGTCGGGCTTTCTCCACGCGCTCGAGGAGTCCGGGTCGATCGACCCCGCCACCGCGAAGGGTGCGGCCAAGCGCCGCGCGCGCTCGGGCTGGACCTCGGTGTACCTCGTGGCAGAGCAGGGCGGCACCGTCGTCGGCGGCGTCGCCGCGTTTCTCAAGACGCATTCGTACGGCGAGTACATCTTCGACTGGGGCTGGGCGAACGCCGCGGCGCGCGCGGGCATCGAGTACTACCCCAAGCTCGTGATCGCGGCGCCGGCGACGCCCGCGACCGGGCCGCGCATCTTGCTCGCGCCCGAGCTCGGACCGCGCGCGGCGACGGTCCGCGCGGCGTTGATCGCCGCGGTCCAGGCGCTCGCGGACGACACGCGGTGCTCGTCGATCCACTGGCTGTTCTGCACCGCGGAGGAGCAGGTCGCGCTCGCCGAGGCCGGGTTCTTCGCGCGGGCGAGCTACCAGTTCCACTGGAAGAACCGCGGCTACCAGACGTTCGACGACTTCCTCGGTCAGCTGACGTCGCGCAAGCGCAAGCAGCTGCGCAAGGAGCGCGCGAAGGTCAAGGCCGCGATCGACGGGCTCGCGTGGGTGCCCGGCCGCGAGCTCGACACCGCGCGCCTCGACGATCTCGATCGCTTCTACCGCAACACGACGGACAATCACGGCGGACGTGACTATCTGCGCCCGCGGTTCTTCCACCTGCTCGCCGAGACGATGCCCGACCAGATGCAGATGGTGGAGGTCGTGCGCGGCGGGACGCGGATCGCGGGCGCGTTGTTCCTCGAGACCGCGGGCGCGCTCTACGGCCGCTACTGGGGCTGCGACGTCCACATCGACCTGCTGCACTTCGAGACCGCGTACTACGCCGGCATCGAGCGCGCGATCACGCAGCGGCTGCCACTGTTCGAGGCGGGCGCGCAGGGCGAGCACAAGCTGGTGCGCGGGTTCGAGCCGTCGCCGACGTACTCCGCGCACTGGATCCGTCACCCTGGGCTCGCCGCGGCGATCGAGGACTACACGCAGCGCGAGGCGGCCGCGGTCGCCGACGAGATCCGGGAGCTCGCACAGCACGGCCCGTATCGCGCGGCCGTCGCCGACGACGTCGCCGGCGACGAGTGATACGTTCGCGGCGATGGCCGACGATGATAGCCGCGCGGGGAAGGGCTACGCGACGCGCGAGGTCCTGGAGTTCGTCACGCAGACACACGCGCCGCACGACGCCGGGCTCGCGCGCGCCTTCGCGGTGCCCGAGGGCATCCCGGCGATCCAGGTCGGCCCCAACGACGGCCGCTTGCTCTATCTGTTGCTGAAGCTCGTCGGTGCGAAGCGCGTCGTCGAGGTCGGCACGCTGGTCGGCTACTCGGCGATCCACATGGCGCGCGCGCTGCCGGCCGGCGGGCAGCTGTGGTCGATCGAGTACGAGGCGCGGCACGCCGAGATCGCGCGCGAGAACCTGGCCGCGGCGGGCGTCGCGGATCGCGTGACGGTGCTCGTCGGCGCCGGCAAGGACGTGCTGCCGACGCTGGTCGATCGTGGACCGTTCGACGCGGTGTTCATCGACGCCGACAAGGTCAGCTACGACTTCTACGGCGCGTGGGCGATCGCGAATCTCCGCCCCGGCGGACTCGTGCTCGGCGACAATGCGTACCTGTTCGGCGAGCTGATGGATGACAGTGATCGCGGCCGCGCGATGCGCGCGTTCCATCAGCAGGTCGCGGCGAGCTGCGACTCGGTGTGCGCGCCGACGCCCGACGGCCTCGTGATCGGCATCAAGCGCTGATCGCGGCGAGCGCGCCGGCCAGCGCGAGCGCCGCCGCGATCGTGACCGCGACGAGCCGCTGGCCCTTGCGCGTCAGCTGCAGCGCCGGACGACCGAGGACGTCGAGCGGCGGAAACCGTGGGATGTCGCGCCAGCTGCGGGCCGCACCGTCGGTAGCGCGCTGCAGGTCGCGGCGCGCCTGCTCGAGGCCGGCGATGACCTCGGCGAGCGGGGGGCGCTCGTCCGGGCGCTTCGCGAGCATGCGGAGCAACAGCGCCGCGAGGTCGGGCGGCACCTCGGGCCACTTCTCCGACGGTGGTGGCGCGTCGTGATAGAGGTGCATGCGGATCAGCTCGAGCTCGTTGCGCGAGTGGAACGGCGGCGCGCCGGCGAGCAGGTGATACGCGAGCACGCCGAGCGAGTAGATGTCGGCGGCGGGTCCGACGGCGTCGCCTCGCACTTCCTCAGGCGCGACATACGTGAGCGTGCCCGCGATCACGCCATCCAACGGATCGGGCTCGCCGACGATCAGCGACACGCCCCAGTCGAGGAGCTTGACGCGGCGGCCCCCGGCGAGCGGCGTCTCGAGGAGGAAGATGTTGTCGAGCTTGAGATCACGGTGGACGACCCCCGCGGCGTGCGCTGCGGCGAGGGCATCGCACACTTCGATCAGGATCTCGATCGCCTCGAGGCGCTCGAGCGGTCCCTGCTCCAGCCGCGCACCGAGCGTGCGTCCGGCGAGGCGCTCCATGACGAGGTAGGGGCGCGAGTCGTAGGTGCCGATCGCGAACACGTCCGGCATGCTCGCGTGATCGATCAGGTGAACGACGCGCGCCTCCCGCAGGAAGGTATCTGCGGTGAACTGCGGACCCAGGATCCCGGGATGCGCGAGCTTGAGCGCCGCCCGCTTGCCGAACCGGGTGTGCACCACGGCGTACACCGACGCCATGCCGCCGGTGCCGAGCGTGTCCTCGATCCGCCAGGCGCCGGCGCGATCACCACGGCTCAACCCCTGTGGACGTACACGTCGGTCGCTCGCTCGCGTGCGGCCCACATTCGCCGGCGCCGCGCCGCGTGCGAGCGCGACCGTCGTCGACGAGGTGGAAGCCATGGGAGTGCACGCTGCACGAAGCGGACCGCATCTCACGCTCGGATCACCGCACGGTCGGCCCCGCGCGTTCCGACCAACGTGCGCGCGGGCGCCTCCTCGGGCGAGCGGGCACGTGCGGCGAGACCTGTCAGTCGTCGTGCACGAAGCTCACGCCGATGAGCGTCGTAGAGGTGCAAGAGGCGAGGTAGCAGGCGTCGTCCTGCGCGGCGCACGCGACCGACGTCCACCGCTCGAACATCCAGTCGCGTTCGGCGATCGCGATCACGTCGTGGGGCAACACCGGAAGGTCGAACGCGCAGGTGCCCTCCTTGTGCTTGCACTCGACGAGTCCGTCGATCACGACGCGGCCCTTCCCTTCGATCGTCACCGCGAACCGGCACCGCGGCGCGTCGGGCACGCCGGCATCGGGGACACGTGCATCGAGGGCGGCGTCGAGCGAGGCTCCGATGCACCTTCCGGCGCGCTCGGGCGACGCGCACATGCCGTCGCCGCCGCAGGTCTGCGAGGGCGCGCAGTCGGCGTCGTTCGCGCAGGCGACGGTGCAATCGGGCAGGGTGGGCGAGTAACAGCCGGCAGCGAGCGCGCCGGCGAGGGTCGCTCTCAGAAGCGCCATGCCCAGCTGACCTCGGCTCCACCGCGCGTGGGGACGAACGACGCCTGCGCCGCGCGCTCGGCGCGCCGTCCGAGGACGTAGAGGGTCACCCCGCCCGCGAGCGCGAGCACGCCTCCGATCGCGAGGCCCTGCCCGATCTTCGCGCTGCGTTCGCCCTCCTCGGCGATCGGCCGCACCTCCTGCCAGCGCACGCCACGCGCGTAGGCAGCTTCGACGGTGGCCGACGACGCGCGTGCATCGAGCGCGTAGTAGCCCGCGAACGCGGCGGCGATCCCGCCCGCGACCATCATGCCGACGCCGACCCGGCGCTTCGTGCGGCCCGGGTAGAGGGGAGCGGCGCTCGCGGTGAGGTCGACCGGTGGCGCGTACTCCGGGACGGACGCGAGGGCGAGCCGCGACGGCGCATCGGCGCAGTGCTCGACGGTGGACAGGTGCCTTTGCGCGAGCGATCGCACCTCTGCCGCCGGCTCCGTGGCGATGAACCGGCGATACATCTGCACGGCGGCGTGGCAGTTGCCGGCGAGGCGATACGCCTGCGCGAGGTTGAACAAGAGGCTCGCGCTCGGCGCGAGCTCGTACGCCTCCTTGTAGGCGAGGATCGCGTCGCCGTAGGCACCTGCGGCGTGCGCGGCCCGGCCCTGCGCGGCGAGCTGCTTCGCGTGGCGCGGGATCTTGCGCGGCTCGGCGCCGACGAGGGCAGGGGCGAGAATCAGCGCGAGCGCGAGCGTGCGGGCGTTCATGGATAGGGATCGATCGTGCCGTCGGGATCGAGCAAGCCCTTGGGCCGGCGCGGCGTGGCCGAGGCCTTGCGGGGCGACGCACGCTGGACTGCACGCGAGGGAGGCGGCGTCGTGGCCTCGCTCGTCGTCGGGGCAGGCTCGATCTCGATGAGGACGGGCGCCGGCGCGGGGACTTCGGCCGCCGGGGGCGCGGGCTGCACCTCCGGCGAGGCCACGGCGGCGCGCGGCGCGACGTCGTCGCGGCTGACGAGGAACACGAGCGTGCTCGCGATCAGCGCGGCGGCGCCGAGGGCGAACTGCCAGCGCTTCGCGGGCTGGTAGCGCCAGGACAGCGAATCCGACGCCTTCACGGGCTCGGCCACGCCGATCGTGCCCAGGCTCTGTGGGCACGTCCCGGTCGCGAGGCCGGCGGGGCCGACGGGCGGCGTCATCGCCGCGATCTCGGCGGCGCGCTGGTGCGCGAGCTCCTCGCCGATCGCGGCGAGCCGGCCGACGACCTCGAGCATCGTCGGGCGCCGCTCGGGGTGCTTGGCCATCATCGCGAGGATCAGGTGCTCGAGCGCGGGCGGGATCTCGGGCCACAGCACGCTCGGCCGCGGCGGCGGCACGCGCAGGTGCATCGTCATGATCTCGGCGGCCGTCTCCGCTTCGAACGGCAGCTGCTCGAGGAACAGCTCGTAGGCCATGACGCCGAGCGAGTAGACGTCGGTCTGCGGCGTCACCTGCGCACCGCGCGCTTGTTCGGGCGCGAGGTACTGCGGCGTGCCGACGAGCTGGCCTTCGATCGTGAAGCGCACGTCGCGATCGATCAGCTTCGCGATGCCCCAGTCGAGGAGCTTCAC
>Ga0247822_10003206_pt1 | contig 10646 bp, 6 predicted proteins | sample 13C_Cellulose_Da_FD_192423 | JGI IMG/M metagenome (GOLD analysis project Ga0247822, IMG submission 192423) | Soil microbial communities from agricultural site in Penn Yan, New York, United States - 13C_Cellulose_Day30 | ecosystem: Environmental > Terrestrial > Soil > Agricultural land | place... | reverse complement strand
GTAATCACCACTACAATGAAAAAAATTTCTCGCTTATTAAAACCGCTGACCAAAAAAACTTTTTTATTCGCCACCGCATTTTCTTTAATCACTAGCGCACAAGCTGCTACTGGCCCCGCAGAAAAAACCGACTTGAAATTTGGTTTTATTAAACTCACCGATATGGCCGATCTTGCCGTTGCTTACGAAAATGGTTACTTCGATGACGAAGGTTTAACGGTAGAACTCGAAGCACAAGCCAACTGGAAAGTAGTACTCGACCGCGTAATTTCCGGCGAGCTGGATGGCTCACACATGTTGCTGGCACAACCCGTTGCCGCCAACATCGGTTACGGCACTCAAGCCGAATTAGTGTTTCCATTTACCATGACAAACAACACATATGCCATTACCGTTTCCAATGAAATTTGGAAAAAAATGAAAAAGAATGTTCCCGTTGGAGCCGATGGAAAATTAGCACATCCAATCAGTGCCAGCACATTAAAACCGGTCGTCACTGAAATGAAAGATGCAGGTAAGTCGATGCAGATGGGCGTCGTATTTCCGGTATCAACCCACAATATGGGTTTGCGTTATTGGTTAGCCGCAGGGGGAATTAATCCAGGTTTGTATGCGCCGCACAAAGGCGATACCACCGGCCAACTTAACGCCGACGTTTTATTATCCGTGACACCGCCACCTCAAATGCCTGCCACTATGGAAGCAGGCACTATCCAGGGATATTCTGTAGGTGAACCCTGGAATCAACAAGCCGTGTTTCGCGGAATTGGTGTGCCAGTAATCGCCGTGCACAACAAAATTGGAGATAAAGTATTTGCGGTAAAAAGAGAATTTATCCAAAAATACCCCAACACCAGCGTGCGTGTTGTTAAAGCCATGATTCGCGCTGCGAAATGGTTGGATGAAAAAGAAAATGCCAACCGCAGTGCGGCCGCAAAAATGATTTCTGCAGCGCATTATGTCGGCGCCGATTACAAAGTTATCGCCAACTCCATGACTGGTGTATTTGAGTACGAGCGCAAAGATGTGCGCCCGACTCCCGACTTCAATGTGTTCTTCCGCTACAACGCTTCTTACCCACACACCTCCGATGCAATCTGGTACCTGACCCAAATGCGTCGCTGGGGCCAAATCCCCGAAGCAAAACCCGATAGCTGGTATATGGAAATGGGCAAAAAAGCGGTAGCGCCAGAAATTTATCAACAAGCGGCTGCCGACTTGATTGCCGAAGGAAAAATGGCTGCGAGTGATTTCCCTGACTTTAAAACCTTCAATGGCATTCGCGCTGTTACTGAAACCGAATGGATTGACAATGTTCAGTTTGATGCAACCAAACCCAACGAATATCTCACCAAATTCAAGATCGGCTTGAAAGGTGACGAGAAAATTTAATCGCTCCGTCCGTGTATCCGACAAATGAAAACATAAGCCTGCTCCACTACAGTCCCGCTAAACATATACGGGTAAGAGTAAGGAGCAGGCAAGCAGAGGAAACGATCATGAACAGCAAGTTAGCCACTTTGAAATTCGAACAGCTAAAAGCCATTAAACTGCGTGAGCTTGTGCTTGCCATATTGATGCCGTTTGTCGGGATACTCGCCTTTATTTTGTTGTGGCATACCGCCGCACCCAACATCAACACCTCGCTGGGCGATTTCCCCCAACCAAAACAAGTTTATGAACAGTGGGGCAATTTGGTTGACGAATACAAAACCGAGCAAGCGCGCGCTGCCACTTTTTATGAGCGTCAGGAAAAACGCAATGCCGAATTGCTGGCCAATGATCCCCAAGCAAAACTGGATGAGCGTAGCTTCAATGGCCGCCCTACTTTTTTTGATAAAATTAAAACCAGTTTGGTGACGGTGCTATCAGGCTTTTTGGTTGCCTCTGCTATCGCAATTCCGCTCGGCATTTTGATTGGCCTTAGCCAACCGCTTTACAGCGCATTTAATCCGCTGATCCAATTATTTAAACCTGTATCACCGCTCGCGTGGTTACCGCTAGTGACCATAGTCGTGAGCGCAGTTTACGTTTCCGACTCACCGATGTTCTCCAAGTCATACATTATTTCTTTGCTAACAGTGAGTTTGTGTTCGCTCTGGCCAACCATGATCAACACTGCGGTTGGTGTTGCAGGCGTGAGCAAAGATTTGATCAACGTCAGCCGCGTGTTGCGCCTCGGCTGGTTTACCCACGTTATTAAAATTGTATTGCCTTCCGCCATTCCGATGATGTTTACCGGCTTGCGTATTTCGCTCGGGATTGCGTGGATGGTATTGATCGCCGCCGAAATGCTGTCGCAAAACCCGGGGCTTGGAAAATTTGTGTGGGATGAATTCCAGAATGGTTCATCCGATTCGCTGAGCCGCATTTGCCTCGCCATTTTAGTCATCGGCCTGATTGGCTTTTTACTCGACCGCATTATTTTATTGCTGCAAACCTATGTGAATTGGGACAAGAGCGCTGTAGTTCGTTAACCGCTAGTTAACTGCCCGGCAACTGTTCGCTGATAAAAAATTAATCGCACAAAAAATAGAAAGCAAAAATATTCAGAGGAAATAACCATGAGCCAGATTCATCTTGAACTCACCAAAGTCGGCATCGAATTTCCAACACCAAAAGGCCCTTTTTGCGCATTGCAAAATGTGGATTTAAAAATCAAAAAAGGCGAATTTGTTTCGCTAATCGGACACTCAGGTTGCGGCAAATCCACCGTGCTCAACATAGTGGCCGGTTTATATAAAGCCACTACCGGCGGCGTGGTGTTGAATGGTCGCGAAGTAAATGAACCCGGCCCGGAACGCGCAGTGGTTTTTCAAAACCATTCGCTGCTGCCCTGGCTCACTGCCTATGAAAATGTCGAGCTGGGAGTAAAGCGCGTTTTCAAAGGCCGCAAAACCAAAGCGGAAATGCGCGAGTGGATTGAACACAATCTGGAATTGGTACATATGACTCACGCGATTCATAAACGTCCGGATGAACTCTCCGGCGGTATGAAACAACGTGTGGGTATCGCCCGCGCCCTGGCGATGGAACCGCAAGTGTTGCTGATGGATGAACCCTTCGGTGCACTCGATGCACTGACCCGCGCGCACTTGCAAGACTCGCTAATGGAAATCCAGAACACGCTGGGTAATACCGTCATTATGATCACCCACGATGTGGATGAGGCAGTGCTGTTGTCTGACCGCATTGTGATGATGACCAACGGCCCAGCCGCGACTGTAGGTGAAATCCTTGATATAACTCTGGAGCGCCCGCGCAATCGCCTGGAACTGGCGGACAATGCCGAATACAACCACTACCGCTCGGCTGTGTTGCGCTTCCTCTATGAGAAGCAAAAAAAAGTTGAATCCATCGACGCCAAACGCGCCGAAAAACAGCTCGATAAAGACGCGCCCACCAAGGCTAAAAGCGTCGCCTGATTATTGCAGCCTGCGTTGATTATCCCCCGTAATTGAACAGCAGGACATGCAGACAAGACCTCTGTTGCCTCGGCTCGCCGGGGCTTTTTTATGCTTAAAAGAAAGCGTCCGTTATCCTGCTGACAACCAAAAGAAAGCGAAAAGAGCATTAAATAGGCGGTTTGATTGTTTTTTAGTTGGCACATTTTTCATCATTGGTATATATTATGCAGCACATTTAGGCGACACCCATCCGTGAGGGATCACGCACTTTTGGAAACAAGGCGCGAAATCTCCATGCAGCAAGCAACTAACAAGCCCTATCTTCTTCTCGACACCACTTTGGAACAGCCATCAATTGATGAGCCAATTCCATCATTGGAACCGCACAAGCTGCACGAGTTGACCAAGAAACACGAGTCAACCTACGCCGACCTGATTATTGATTATCTCAAGCAACTGAAGATTGATACGGTTTTTGGCGTGCCCGGCGGCGCTATCGAACCCCTACTAAATTCCCTCGCCCGCAGTGAGCGCCAGGGCGGTCCACGTTTGGTCGTCGCGCGCCACGAGTGCGGCGCTGCATTTATGGCCGACGGCTACTCGCGCGAGACTGGCAAAATGGGCGTGGTGTGTGCGACCACTGGCCCGGGTGCAACCAACCTGATCACCGGCGTTGCCTCTGCGCTCGCCGATGAAGTACCAATGCTGGTGATTACCGCCCAGACCCCGCTGCCTAAATTCGGCAAGCGCGCACTGCAAGAATCCAGCTGCACCGCTATAGATACCGTGGGCATGTTCCGCTACGTCACCCAGTTCAATACCTTGGTATCGCACCACGAACAGCTGGAAAGCAAACTGGTTTCCGCAATCATGGCCGCCCACCGCAAACCTAACGGTCCGGTACATATCAGCGTGCCGGCCGATGTGCTGCGCGCACCAGCGACAATCAATGCGCACATCCACAGCGACTTGCTGGTGCATGATTTCGCCATGGCCGACGATTCTTCCATCGCCCGCCTGTGCGAAAAACTCGGCAAGGTCGACAACATAGTGATGTACATCGGCAATGGCGTGGGCAAAGCCAGCAAACAAATTATGGAATTTATCGAACTCACCGGCGCCGCGTTTGTGACCGGGCCGATGGGTAAAACCTGGGTCGATGAACATCATCCGCAATATCGCGGTGTGTTTGGCTTTGCCGGACATGAAAGCGCGCGCAACCTGTTGCAAAGTAAAGAGGTCGATTTGATCCTCGCGGTCGGCACTGAGTTGGGCGAGCTGGGCACCAGCGGTTGGAAAAATGATTTACTCAATACCAAGCTGGTGCACATAGATTCATCGATTGAGCACTTCACCCGCTCGCCCATGGCGAACCTGCATGTGTTCGGCAATATCGATGTGATTTTTGATCGACTGGTAAAAAGCGTGCGCGAAGTGCGCAAATGGGGACGTCGCTGGGAGACATTACCCGGCGGTGAAACCATGAATGCCAACGGCGGTTTTTTCACGCTCAACGATCCGGAAAAATGCCACTCCAATGCCAGCCCGGTAAAACCCCAGCGCCTGATGTGCCATCTCTCGCAGCAATTACCGAATGACACACGCATTTTTGTCGATGCAGGTAATGGTTGGTCATGGGCGACCCACTACCTGAGCCGCGCCAACAGCGAAGGCTTGTATCGCATCGCCATGGGTTACGGCTCTATGGCCTGGTCGATTGGCGCAGCCATAGGCTCTGCCATCGCCAACCGCAATGCACCTACACTCTGCATCGTCGGCGACGGCTCTTACCTGATGAGCGCGCAGGAAATTACCGTCGCAGCCCAGCAAAAATTACCGGTAGTATTTTTAGTGCTGAACGATTCTGCGATGGGCATGGTGATGCACGGGCAAATGCTCGGCCAGCAAGAGTCCATCGGCTGGGAACTCAACGAAGTTAACTACGCGATGATGGCGCAAGCCATGGGCATCGACGGCATTATTATCGATTCACCGACACAACTGGATGAATTGGATTACGCCGCACTCTTTCGCAAAAATGGCCCAACCCTGCTCGATGTCCGCATTGACCGCAATGAAGTTCCGCCAATGGGTGATCGCATCAAAGGGCTTGCGGTAAATGGCGCATCGGCAACACCGGGAGGCTAATTAACCGGGTACCTAAAATGATTGGCAATGATGATCGGCAACGAGGTTGATTATTTTAGGTACAGGGTTAATTTAAGGACGGTCTAAGCGAAAAACATCCCTAGGCGAAAAGCATCTCGCAGTTTATGCTAGGCTAAAGGGATATTAATTCGGAGACCTATGAGTGTTAATTGATAACACCAATCCCAATCAACCAAATTCGCCTATTAACCTCCTTGTTGTTAATAACGATCCCGCTGCATTGACCGCGATTAATGCCAGCTTGCACTCGGCTGGCCTGAATAATCTCACCAGCGTTGACTCCGCACAAAAAGCCCTGCGCGTTCTGCGCCAGCAACCCATTGATGTATTGATCGTCGATGTCGATACCGCTGACCTCGACGGTTGGAGACTTTCGCGTTTAGTCAGAAGCGGGATCCTGAAATGCCGCGCAGATTTGCCGATTATTATTATCGCCAGTACCTGGTGTGAACGCATCGCCGAAGTTACCGCGCGTGAATACGGTATCAACCAATTGTTGCCACTGGAACATCTCGATCAATTACCCAAAGCGGTAAGACACCTCGCCGAAGGGCAATATACCAACGCCACCAAACCCCGTTTACTGATTGTTGAAGACGAGCCGGACACTGCCGATTTAATCAAGCGCGTACTCGCGCCCTCTTTTAATATTGAAGTCGCCAGCGAAGGCGACGCCGGCCTGCGTGCCTGGGTGCAAGGCCGCCACGATTTGGTATTGCTGGATGTGATGCTGCCCAAATTATCCGGGCGCGATATTTTGATTGAAATCCAAAGCATTGATCCAAACCAGCCAGTGGTCATTATGACTGCACACACCACGACCGATCAGGCAGAAGAATTAATGCTGCTCGGCGCGGTTGATTTTCTACCCAAACCTTTCCGCGCCGAACAGTTGCGTAAAGTGTGCGACATCGCCATTCACCGCGATGACTTTTTAGTCAGCAACCAACAATTTGCTGCGCAAGTAAAAACCCTGCAAGAGCGCGAGCTCGCCTTTCGCCAACTATACGAAAGCCATCATCAATTGCTCGATGATTTGCAATCGGTAGTGATGGAGCTGGATGCAAATTTCGCGATTTGTTATCTCAACCGCGCGTGGGAAACCATGATGGGTTTTCCAATTAGCGATTGCATTGGCAAATCGCTGGAAACGTTTCTTGCACCGGAAGATCTCCCGCAATTTGCGCTCTTTAAAAACAAAATCCGCAAAGCGCTGCAACAGAACAAACCCTGTCCGGAAATTGAAATTTGCTTGAGCAACAGCGGCAATCAAAAACTCTGGGCGCAATTAAAAATCAGCCGTTCCAGCAACGCCAAGCAGCAAAGCAATTTGACGATTTGCTTGGACAACATCACCGAGCGGCGCGAATCGCAAGAGCAGCTTAAATATTTAGCGATGCATGATTCCCTAACCGGTTTATACAATCGCCATTTCTTTGAAACCACGCTTGCACAATTAACTGCTGATTCGGTGCGCAACAATCGCCGACATGCGCTGGTTTATCTCGACCTCGATCACTTCAAAGTGATCAACGATACCTTCGGCCACCAAAAAGGTGACGAGGTACTGCGCGAGATGTCGCACCTGCTCAGCAAACGGATTCGCGGTGCCGATATCCTCTGTCGCTTGGGCGGTGATGAATTCGCTATTTTGTTGCGCGACATCCAAGGTGCCGAAGCGCACGAGTTCGCGCGCAGCATCCAGCAAATTATTGGCGAGTTCAGTTTCCAATTGCAGGAACAGCGCATCAACCTCGGCAGCAGTATCGGTCTCACGTTGATTGATGGCAGCACCAATAATGCTGAAGAACATTTAATGCGCGCTGATATTGCGCTCTATGTTGCCAAAGGTCGCGGACGCAACCTGATCCACCAATATGATCCGCTTGATAGCGAAAGTGATGAGCTGCGCCATTCAATTAACATGTCGCAAAAAGTGCGCAAGGCCATCACCGACGACCGTATGGTGCTTTACTTCCAACCCATCTTCGATATTAAAAACAACAAAATTTCCTACTATGAAGCATTAGTGCGCATGATTGAAACCGATGGCCGCATTACCGGCCCAGACAATTTCATTCCCGCATTGGAGTCTGCAGGTGAGATGCATTTGTTGGATCGCTGGATTATTAAACTGGCAATAAAAACGCTCAATGAATATCCCGAGCTATCTCACATCGCCATCAATCTCTCAGCGCAGGCATTCAAAGACGATAATTTGGTACCGACCATTCTTGAAAATCTGAAAGAGACTGGTGTCAACCCAAAACGCATCACCTTTGAATTAACTGAAAGCGCGAGTTTATTTAATTTGCACATTACCCAGCGGGTTATTGCAGAGCTGCATAAATTAGGCTGCAGCTTTTCAGTAGATGATTTCGGCTCGGGCTTTAGCAGCTTCGCTTACTTAAAAGATTTACCGGCCGATTACATCAAGCTGGATGGCTCGTTTATCCAAAACCTGCATCGCGATACTATCGACCAAACCTTGGTGCGCTCAATGATTCAAGTGATACAAGCACTGGGTAAAAAAGCGGTTGCAGAATATGTCGAAAACGAAGCAATTCTCGATATTTTAAAACCCATGGGAATCGATTTTGTGCAGGGTTACCACATTGGCCATCCATTGCCGATTGCAAAAATACTGGCGGCTCAGAAAGAAAACACCCTTGTTAGTAACCTTCTGTCACATCACTAGTAATTCTCTGGTCAACAAAAAGCAAACATAATAAAGCCGCGAATATTCGCGGCTTTATTATGTCTGTATTGTGAGAATTTAATCTGCCGTAGGCACAGGACGTTTTGCAGCGCCTTGATAATCAATATCGTCACAGCGCAAAGGCAAAAATGTATCGGGTGGACGCTTGTAAGTATCGAGATAACAAGCGGTGACTCCGCTCGCGACTAGCATGGAAAACATCTGGTAGCATTCATCAGCGCTAAAACCTTGATCTGCCAAAAAAGCAGACATGTAGCCGTTAATGTTCATGCCTTCATCAATGCGCTGCAGAAGATCTTTTTCTATCTCATAAGCGAGCAGCATATGTTCGCCGATCGTAAAACCAAGTTTGCGCCCAACCTGCTCCATCACCACCAAGCGCTCATCACCTTTTGCAATTGGCCGACGATAGCCCATAATGTAGGGCTTACCGGTACAAGCAGCAAATGCGTTATCGATAATCTGCGCCGGTGTCATTCCTTGTTTATGATTCGTCAGCGCTTGCTGAATAAATGCAACACTTTCCAGCAACGGCAGCACGCCATAAATTCTTGAGTCAGCCGCAAGTGATCCCATCGCAGTTGCACTCATCACCGAGGTGCGCGCTGCACCTGCAAGCGCACCAATTTGATTGCACCAAATACGCGGATCAGGCCAGCTCAAACAACCATAGAGCGCTTCGATCCAATCAGCCAAAGGTTTTTCAACTAACCGGCCGGTTGCATTGAGAATTAAAATCTGGAAATAGGTTTTTTCCCCCACCAATTCTTCAAGCATTGAGTAGCTGTGACTAAACACACCTTTGCCAGGAAACCATCCGCCAGTGGCACTGATAATTTTGCCGCGACGCCGGTTCAGATCAGCAATTATTTCCGCTTGTTGCTGCGCGGACTTATCGTTCAATAACATAGTTTTCGTCACTCACAAAAGGCATCGCAAGAATAGGTTTACCGGCCATTTCAAGCCCATGCGCGAGCAAACCCGGTGCACCTAACAATTGGAATAGGCACGCCGCTGTGCGTGAATTAAAACCGAGATCGGTGAACGCAGCAGCGGCAACACCGGCGGTTGTCCAACCAATTGCATGCGATTCCAGTGCAGCGGCAAATTGTTTGCCCCACACCAGCGCGGAACCGGCCGCATCTAAAGTGGACAATTTATCTGCAAGATTTTTTGCGGTTTGCTCAACACCACCAAAGCGTTTATCAAATCCGCATTTAGACCAATCAGGGTCGCCGCTGGCTAAAAAATTATTTGCCAATTCAGACGCGTCTTTTTCGCTGTGCGCAGCAAAAAAATGCATCGCATGTTCAACTTCGCCACCACCGGCATACGCGCCACCAAGCACAGCGGTTGCGATCGGAAGAATATGGAGCGGATCGGTTTTTCCAACGCCAGCATTCATTGCTGCACGCGTGGCAGGATGACGAGGCCCGGGGTTTATCAATGCAATCATCAAGTGTTGCAACAATTGCGCTTGCGCGCGTGTAGGTAATTCACCACGAAACAACAAATAAAACACATCGACAAATGAACGTTTCTCCATAAGTTCAGCCATATTATACCCGTGGCAATAATTCGCCACGGCAATATAGGGGTTGTCGGATGCAGGTTCTTCATACCAAAGATTGGTAGCCGTGCGCGAAACGAAAGGTTCGTTGCGACTACGAACCTCCTCGTGTTTGTATTCCTGGCTCATAAAAATTCCAGAGGAAAAAACGGATTGAAAAATTAGCGGAAGGTGTAGGTTAGACCTAACCAGGCACTGCGGGATTCGAGCGGATAATCTTCAGGGATGGTGCCACTACTTGGCTCACGTGCATCTTCATCGGTGGCATTGCGCACGGCAAAAGACAAATCCAAATTACGTAAAATTTCTTTACGATGAAGCGTAAAATTAATCAGTGTGTAATCAGCAATCGCAGCACGCGAATCACCCAATGCGCGCTGACGATCACCAACCCAATTCAACTGGCTATTAAGATGCCAACGGGGCATAAATTCCCAATTTGCATTGAGTTTAAACTGCTGACCTGGTGCATCCGCGATTGTAGCTTTCGTATGCACATTTTCTGCATCCTGCCACACGAAACTACTTCCCAGTTGGAGCTGCCCCCAAGGTTTCCAATTAATTTCCCACTCAATCCCTTTGCCATCCTGATCCAATGCATTCTGCGCTGTTTTAGTTGTAGCTAATGCATCGGGAATGAAATCAATCATGTCCGTCGCACTGTAGGTATAAAAGGTAATGGACGTTTGCAATGTTTGGGTAGCGAGATAATTAAATGATAATTCCTGAGTATCTATTCGCTCAGGACTCAAGGTATTGTTGCCAAGGGAAACCGGATTAT
>Ga0247822_10003205_pt1 | contig 10650 bp, 6 predicted proteins | sample 13C_Cellulose_Da_FD_192423 | JGI IMG/M metagenome (GOLD analysis project Ga0247822, IMG submission 192423) | Soil microbial communities from agricultural site in Penn Yan, New York, United States - 13C_Cellulose_Day30 | ecosystem: Environmental > Terrestrial > Soil > Agricultural land | place... | reverse complement strand
CCCTAACCCTCCCCCCCAAGGGGGGAGGGAACAAGAAGGCTCGGCAGGGGCCGAGCGCGACGCTGCCAGAACACGCGAAGATCGTCATCGATTACGCGAATCTCAAACCCGGCGAGTGGTTGCCGGACGACGTGACGTTCGGTGCCGGACCGCGGCCGGCCGGGTCGGTTGCAGTCCGGCGGGTGGACGGCAAGCCGACGTCGCACGTCGAGGAGCGGACCGCCGCGGTGCTCGACCGGTTCTGGAGCCGCTTGAAGTTCGCCCCCGGGACCGCCGCCGACACCGGTCCGCTCGGCAAACTGCCGCGAGCCGGGTTCACTATTCGTACGCCCGCCTTCACCCTGGAGCGGTCGAACCTCTATTACCTCGTCCGCGGCGGCGGGTCGGTCTACGCGGCGGTGTGCGGGCACACGGTCATCCACGGGCCGCTGCACGGCGGGCTGGTCCAGGCGATCCCGAACGCCGACGAGTACCGCTGGGTGGCCCACAAGCTCGACGGGTACAAGGGCCAGCGGCTGCACGCCGAGTTGACTGCCGACCCGAAGACCGACTTCGCGGTGGCGCTGGTGGTGCAGGCGGACGAACCCCCGCCGGAGATACCGCCCGAGACCCGGCCGGAACAGGCTCGCTCGCTCGACGCGGAGACCGAGTCCCGCCTCGCCGCGGAACACGACCTCGCCACCCGTGTGGTGTGGGAGTCCCGGCTCGCGCCGGCGCTGCTCGATGGCACCGGCGTCGATGAACACGTCTTCGTCCGCGGCAATCCGCGGACACCCGGCGAGGTGGTGCCGCGACGGTCGCTGGAGGCGCTGGCCGGCCCCGACCGCATCCCGCACACCCACGGCAGTGGCCGGCTGGAGCTGGCGATGCAGCTCACCGACCCGGCGCGTAACCCGCTCGCCTCGCGCGTCGCGGTGAACCGGGTCTGGCACCATCTTTTCGGCCGGGGGATCGTCGCCTCGACCGACAACTTCGGCGTCCTCGGCGAGCCGCCGACGCACCCGGAACTGCTCGACTACCTGGCGACCGAGTTCGTCCGCGACGGCTGGTCCACCAAGCGCCTGATCCGACGGCTGGTGCTGTCGAGCGCCTACCGCATGTCCTCGACGCCCGACCCGGCCGCCGAGAAGATCGATCCGACGAACCAACTGCTGCACCACTTCCGGCTCAAGCGGCTCGAAGGCGAGGCGATCCGCGACGCGATGCTGGCGGTGAGCGGCCGGCTCGACCGGACCGTCGGCGGGCCGCCGGTGCCGATCCACCTGACGCCGTTCCTCGACGGCCGCGGCCGGCCGAAGGAGAGCGGCCCGCTCGACGGCAACGGCCGGCGCAGCCTGTACCTCGCGGTCCGGCGCAACTTCCTCTCCCCGATGCTGCTGGCGTTTGACACGCCGATCCCGTTCTCGACCGTCGGCCGGCGGCAGGTGTCCAACGTCCCGGCCCAGGCGCTGATCCTGATGAACGACCCGTTCGTCCACCAGCAGGCCGAAGTCTGGGCGAAGCGGGTGATGACGATGCCGGCCGAGGATCGGGTACGAGAGATGTATCTGTCGGCATTCGGTCGGCCGCCGACGGCGGAGGAGTCGGCTGCGTGCCGGGCGTTCGTGGATGGCAAGGAAGGCGACGTGAAGGCGTGGGCGGACCTGGCGCACGCGCTGTTCAACGTCAAGGAGTTCGTGTTCGTGCAGTGATCTGCGAGGTCCCTGGAGTTCGGGAGTCACCCGTGGCGTCGGTTGTTCGACATCGCCTGGTCTACGTCTTGGTGGCAGTGGGGGTTTGTCAACTCCTACTCCTTGGGGGCTGCCTGTACATCCGCCAGTGGTGGCACCAACAGCCCTTCAACCAGCCGCCCGGGCCGATCGACCCAGAGGTCGAGCTTGCTCTCCGGCCGGCCGCCGCTATTGACTTTCATTATCCCTCTGGCATTGAGCGGTTCGAGAAAGTGACCAACCCGCAGGTCTTCGACCAGATGACGGGCTTTTTCATTGCTTGTACCAAGGGGGTGGTCGTTGATGGGACGTTCACCGAGGATAATCTACGCGCCACCGTCTATGACACCAGTGGACAGGTCATCCTGAAGTGCTATGAGATCGGTCATGTGAATATGGTGGGGCGGAGGAGCTACAACATCAAGTTTCTTAACCTAACTCCGGCAGAGGAGATTCATAGCGATTACATCACGAGGTCTTTCCACTTCTATCCGTCAGGCTTGAGGAAGGCGCATGGAGATTTTGCGAATCGGCGGATGCATGGACCCTGGAGGTTCTACCGCGAGGACGGATCAAAGGAGTGCGAGGGGACCTTCGAGTCAGGCCGCAAGGTCGGCGTCTGGCAGTACTACAGTGACAAGGGAGAGCTGATCCGCACGGAAAGGTACGACTGACCTCTCGTACTCTAGTCGAGGGCACCACGCACTCTCACATGCCCCACGTGTTCACGCCACTCACGCGCCGGGAGATGCTCGTCCGCTCCGCGAACGGGTTCGGGGCCGTCGCGCTCGCGACGCTGCTCGCCGAGGACGGCAAGGCCGCCGCGCCGGTCCGCCACCACCCGGCGAAGGCGAAGGCGGTCATCTTCCTGTACATGGACGGCGGCGTCTCACAGGTGGACTCGTTCGACCCCAAGCCGCTGCTCGACAAGTACCACGGCCAGGACCCGAAGAAGGCCATCGGCAAGCTGGAGCCGACCCAGTTCGCCAACGTCGGCACCGTCATGAAGTCGCCGTGGAAGTTCCACAAGCACGGCCGGTCCGGCATCCCGGTCAGCGACCTGTTCCCGCACGTCGCGAAGTGCGTGGACGACCTCGCGGTCGTGCGGTCGATGGTGTCGAAGTTCCCGGAGCACACGAGCGCCAACTACTTCCTGCACACCGGCAGCGGCGTCCAGGGCCGGCCGAGCTGGGGGGCGTGGGCCGGGTACGGCCTCGGCACTGGCAACCGCGACCTGCCGACGTTCATCGTGTTGAACGGTGGGCTGGTCCCGCCCGGCGGGCTGGACAACTTCAACAGCGGGTTCCTGCCGGCCGCGTTCCAGGGGTCGGTCTTCCGCGCCGGTAACCCGCCGGTCGCCAACGTCGGCCGGCTGGAGCCGACTGACGAGCGCCAGCGCGCCAAGCTCGCGCTCGTCAACAAGCTGGACCAACTCGCCGGGCCGCGCGGCGATGAGGTGGAGTCGGCCATTGCCAACTACGAGACCGCCTACCGGATGCAGACGGCCATCCCCGAGTTGATGGACGTGAAGGGCGAGACGCCGGCGACCCGCAAGCTCTACGGCCTGGACGCGAAGTATCAGCCGACCGCGACATTCGGGACGCAGTGCCTCGTCGCCCGGCGTCTTGTCGAGCGAGGGGCGAAGTTCATCGAGCTGACGTGCCCGTCGGTCGGCACCGACCGCTGGGACCAGCACTCCGACCTGAAGAACGGCCACGAGAAGAACGCCCGCGCCGTGGACCAGCCGATCGCCGGCTTACTCACCGACCTGAAGGCCCGCGGCATGCTCGATTCGACGCTGGTGGTGTGGGCCGGCGAGTTCGGGCGGACGCCGTTCGCGCAGGGCTCCGACGGCCGCGACCACAATCCGTTCGCGTTCACACTCTGGCTGGCCGGCGGCGGCGTCAAGGGCGGCGTGATCCACGGCGAGACCGACGAGTGGGGCTACAAGGTGGTCCGCGACCGGGTCGAAATCCACGACCTGCACGCGACCATGCTGCACCTGCTCGGCATCGACCACAAGCGGCTGACCTTCCGCTTCGGCGGCCGCGACATGCGCCTGACCGACGTACACGGCGAACTGATTTCCGGCATCCTGGCATAGCTCACGGCCGGTATGTCCGCGTCGTGTTCTTGGCGATGTCCTCCTCGGTGAACCACGCCCGCTTCCACTTCTCCGCGGCGAATAGCGCCGACTGGTCGGCGTGGTGCGGCGACTTCGGATCGCTCGACTGCGAGTAGGCCGAGATGCTGTACGCCGTCGGCGGGTTGGTGAACTCGACAGCGAACACGTAGCTGTCGCCGCCGGTGGCGACGCGCTTGCCGCCCTTCGGTGGACCGTAGCCGACGACGCGGAAAGGCCCGTAATCGCCGAGCGCCTGCTCGGAGAAGCCGCCGATCGGCACGTCGAGGTCGCCACGGCGCAGCCGGTGCACGTCCCCCCAGGCCACGTCGAGCTTACCGTACTTCGCTGTCGTCGCCTTTACGGCCGCCGCCAGCGCCTTCCGCGCGGATTCCTCGTTGCCGATGCCGACCGGCGTCTCGGCCGGCCGCTTCTCGTCCCATGGCACGCGGTAGAACTTATCGAGGTCGGCCCGCTTCGTGACCGGGAACGACTTGGTATACGCGTCCCAGAACTCGGTGAAGAGCACGCCGCCCTTGCTCCCGCGTGAGGCAGTGTTGTCCCACGCCTCCAGCAGCTTGACCGCTTCGCCGAGGTCCACGCCGTTCACCGACTGCCCGCGAGCTGCCTTCAACACGTCCTCCTTCACCCGGTCGGCCAGCAACAGTTTCGTTGCGTACTTCCGCTTCATCACCTCGTCGAGCGACAGCTTCTCGTCGCCGTTGAGCATGAGCAGGCTGTGCTGCTGCCGCAGACTGTTGAAGTTGAACGTCAGGTCGTCGGGGAACTGACGGCGGTCGATCGGCGCCTTCAGGTTCGTGTACCACGGCGACGAGTTGCAGTTCTGCACGTACCCGCCCGGCGGGTTGAGCAGGAAGGGGAGGCGGGCCTGGGGGAGCATGCGGTTCCACTCGGTGGCGCTGGTGCCCCCGGGGACGATCGCCTCCCACGGGTGGCCGGGCGGCCGGTCGGGGAAGCGGCCGTTGAAGAGGTAGAAGCAGTTCCCCTCCGCGTCGGCGTAGCAGATGTTGAACATCGGCGCCGCGCCCATGTCGAGCGCCCGGCGGAACTCGCGGAGGTTCTTCGCCTTGCCCATCAGGTACCACTGCTCGACGAAGTCACACGCGTCAAAATTCGCCGACTTCCAGGCCAGCGCCTTGTTACCGCTCAGCGGCTTCCGGATCGTCGGCCCGTAGTGCGACCGGAGTACCTCCTTCTTGCGCGTCTCCACCCCCTTGTTGGTCTTGACCCGGACGGTGAGCTCCTCCTTCGCGAGCGGCAGCGGGCGGCCGTCGTAGAGGTAGTGCTTGCCGTCCTCGGTCAGCGTCACCTCGTAGATGTCGTCGGAGTCGTGCGCGTTGACGGTGAGCGACCAGCCGAGGTGGTCGTTGAAGCCGAGGGTGACGCCGGGGTTGCCGACCAGCGTGGCGCCCATCAGGTTGAGCTGGCCCGGCACCGTGAGGTGCGACTCGTAGAAGAAGAACTGTCCCTCCCAGGGCAGGTGCGGGTTGCCGAGCAACAGCGCCTTGCCCGACGCCGAGCGGTCCTTGTGGATGGCCCACATGTTCGAGCCGAGGGACGGGTCTTCCTCCTCCTGCTTCTTCGGCTCGACTACGGCGGCCTTGGGGCCGAGTGTTTGGAGCTGGCGGATGACGCCGCGGTCCATCGAGAAGTCGAGGACGACGACACGCCGCGCGTGCGCGAGGATATCCAGGCCGGTGACGGGCGTCACCCAGCCGGGCAACTCGGCACGGTGCTTGGTCACATAGCGGTTGTACCCGAGCGCGTACGCCTCCAGGATGCGCCGGACCCACGGCGGCAGCTTCGGGTAGCACTCCGCCGCGACCTCGCGGACGCGGACCTGCTTCACCAGGAAGTCGTTCTCGGCGAACGCCGCGCCGAAGTGGGCCGCCTCCTCGGCGCGGGCCTTGAGGTAGAGCCGGGCCATGACGAGGCAGTGGTCCTCGGCGCAGGCGTAGCCCTGGGCGAAGTAGGCGGCCTCCTCGGTCTTGGCGAGGACGTGCGGCACGCCCCACGTGTCGCGGCGGATCTCGACCTTCGACGCCAACTCGTCGGCGAGGGCGTCGTCGGCGCGGGCCGCCCCCGCGAATCCGCACGCGGTCAGGACGGCCCCCGCGATCCAGCACGAACGAACGGCGCGGCCGAGCAACCCGTCGGACATGACTGCCTCCCGTGGCATAGTTGCGGATACGACAGACTTAGTCCGATAAGCTACCCGCCCGGAAATGGGGTCGCAAGTACGGCGTTGTCGGCCTTCGCGCCACGCCCCTCACCGCCCTCTCACCGTAGACTCAGCCCTTTCTCAGCCCCGGCTCACCATCCCTTCAGCCGGCGTCCGTTACAACTCGGGCCATGACCCCGAGGAGGACGCCATGCGCCGCCGTACCGCCTTCACCCTGATCGAACTGCTGGTCGTGCTCGGCATCATTGCCGTGCTGATCGGCCTGTTGCTCCCCGCCGTGCAGAAGGCCCGCCACTCCGCCGCCCGGACCGCGTGCCGGCACAACCTGCACAACGTCGGGCTCGCGTTCCACCACTTCATCGACGTGAACAAGGGGAAGTTCCCCGAGGCCGCCCGGGTGCCGAGCACGCCGACGTACCCGGGCCAGCCGAGCCTCTCCGCCGTGCTTGGGCCGTTCGCCGAGGAGAACGCCCGCGTCTTCCGCTGCCCGCTCGACGAGGTCCGGCATCCGGTCGAGGGGCTGAGCTTCGAGTACCAGCCGCGGGTCGCCGGCAAGACGCTCGACGAGCTGCGAAACAACAAGGCCGGGCTGCCGCTGACGTCGGTCTGGCTGGTCTACGACTTCGACCCGGTCCACGGGCCGGGGTCCGACCACTCCCGCAACTACCTCTACGCCGACGGCCACGTCGAATAAGGAGACCGCCCATGTCCACGCAATGGGATCATCTGCTGCGCGACCGCAGGCCCGTAGTACGCGCCGAACCCGCCCCCCGCAAGCGGCGGCGGTGGCTGCTCGCCCTGATCGCGCTGTTAGTGTTGCTTGTCGGGGTCGGCACCGTCGGCGCGATCCGCGGCCGCGGCGACGTGGCGAAGGTGCAGCAGCTTCGCAAAGAGCTGTTCACCGCCAAGGGCGCGACACCCGAGCAACGCAAGGCGACGGCTGAACAGTTCCGCCAGGAGATGCGAAAGCTCTCCCCGGGGCAGCGGTCGGAGTTGTTCCTGGCGGGCCAGCGGGAAGCGGTCGCCCGGCTTGACGCATACTTCGCCATGTCATCGGCCGAGAAGCGACAGCACCTCGACCGCGAGATCGACCGCATGGAGCAGCGCCGCAAGGAGCGAGCCAACAGCCCGCCCCGTACTGGCGGCCCGGGTCGCCGGCCCGGCGGCGACCGGCCGCGGTCGGCGGAGGAGACCGAGAAGCGCCGCAAGGAGCGGCTCGACCGCACCACCCCGGAGCAGCGGGCAATGATGGACCAACTCCGTGCGAGGGGCGAGCGGTTCCGCAACGACCTGAACCAGCGGCGGACGCAGCGCGGACTACCGCCGACAAGCGGGCCGGGCGGGTTCGGGTCGCGGTAGGCCGTGGTCCACTCGCTCCGCGAGCGGATGTCCGGTGACGGAGTGATCGGACCATGCTTTGTTGAGATCCTGTCTTCAGCCCGAAGGGCTGGGAGTGCCCAGCCCAGGGCGAAGCCCTGGGAACCGGCAGCCCACCGGTTTTTAGCCCTGAAAGGGCGGCACAACGCATGCCGACCGTGTGTCGCCCTTTCAGGGCTCAGGGAGGATGATCCGGTCCACCCGGGGCGTTGCCCCGGGCTGAGCACTCCCAGCCCTTCGGGCTGAAGGCAGGACTTCGATCGAGTATCCGGACCACTCTCTATCCCTTCGGCAACAGCTCCCGGAACGCCGGCAGCTTCTGGAAGTACTCCAGGTCCGGGTCGGTCGGCAGGGTCGAGACCCGCTGCGACTTCATCTCGATCAGCCTGCGGATGGCGTCCAGGCCGGCGTCGGTGTACTCGCCGCGGAGCTTGCGCTCGGCCGCGGTGAGTTGGTCATCCGGCTTCCAGTTGCCGACCGCGTCGGCCGCCAGCGAGTACGTACATGCCGCGTTGTACCAGAAGTTCTGCGCCTGCGGCTTGCGGGCCGCCTCGTCCTGCCGGTCCTGCTCGGCCCGCAGTTCCTTGACCGCCCGGGCATGGTGGCCGGCCCGCGCCAGCGCCACCATCAGATACCAGGCGTGTTGCGGCGTGTCGTCCTCGTCGTAGAGCCGCTGGCGGATGGTCGTACACTCCTTGAACGTGGCGATCGCGCGGGTCCGGTCGCCGAGCTTCTGCTGCGCCACCCCGAGGCCGTAGAGCATCTGCGCGTACAGCCCGCGGTTCGCGGCGCTGGTCTTCTCGTCCCCCTGACCGAGGATCTGCTGGACGACCCCCGCCGCCCGCTCGAACAGGTCCTGGGCCGGGGCGGCCTGGTTGCTGCTGAGCTTGTTCACCCCCAGTCGGAAGATCACTGCGGCGAGCCGCCGCTGCGTGGCGGGGTCCTGGTCGTTGTTCACCACTGCCCGCTCGGAGAGCTTCAGCGCCTCGGTGAGGTACTTCTCGGCGGCCGCCAGGTCGGCCCGGGGCCGGGCCGTGCCCGCCTCGACCGCCTCGCGGATGTACGAGTCGGCCAGGGCCAGCACGAACGACCGGTCGCCGCCCGGCTCGTCGGTCGTCTTCGGGTCGGCGGCGACCTGTTTCAGGGCCTCCTCCCGTAGCTTCAAGCACTCCTTCTCCTGCTGCCGCGCGGCAGGCAGGTCGTTCTTCGCCCGGGCCAGCTTCGCCAGCCGGTCGTGCGCCTCGGCCAGGGACGCCAGCCGGTTGGCCGGGTACAGGTAGTCGGTGGTGCCGGCCTGGCTCTTCGGGTTGTCGGTGATCTGCTTGCGGAGTTGGTAGCCCTCGTCGAAGAGTTCCTCGGCCTCGGGCAGCGCGCCGCGCAGCAGGGCGACGTCGCCTCGCCGGGTGAGAACCAGCGCCAGGTTGCCGCGAGCCAGATCGCTTCCGGGATCGCGGTCCGCGATCTGGCGGGCCAGCTCGGCGGCACGGGTGAAGTACTCCTCCGCCCGGGCCAGGTGCGCGGCCTGCCCGTCCCGGTCGCTCTGGGCCATCTCGGTGAACAGCTCGCCCAGTTGCGTCCAGCCGGACACCTTGCCCCGCTCGACGATCCCGGCCCCCTCGGTCGAGAGCCGCTCGAACCGGTCCACCTGGTCGAGGATATACTTCACCAGCTCCTGCCGCTGCCGGGTCAGGCCCAGGTACTTCAAGTCGGTGGCCAGCTTGCGCATCAGATACCGGACCTGTTCGGCGTTGAGGTCGCTCAGCCGGCGGGCGGCGTCGCGCTCGACCTTGATCGCCGCGTTGGCCGTCACCAGTTCCCCGTTGGCCAGCTCGATGGCCAGCGCCTGACTGGCGATCCGGTCGTTCTTCCCCTTGAGGACGACCGAGTAGACGATCAGGGAGGTCAGCAGGGCAACGGCCAGCCCGGCCGCCATGAACGCCCACTTGGCGATGGTCTTGTTCTTCCGGCACCAGCGGACGAACATCTCGGTGGAGCTGATCGGCCGGGCCAGGATCGGCCGGCCGTCGAGGAACCGGTCCAGGTCGGCGGCCAGTTCGCCAGCGGTGGCGTACCGCTTGGCCGGCTCCTTTTGGAGGCACTTCAGGCAGATCGTCTCCAGGTCGCGCGGCAGGGCGGGCTGGAGTTCGGCCGGGCTGACCGGCTCGTGCGAGCGCACCTGGGCGAGGATCGCGACGACGCTGGGTCCCTGGAACGGCGGCCGGCCGGTCAGCACCTCGTACAGCGTCGCGCCCAGGGCGTACACGTCGGCCAGGTGGGTGACGTCGCGGGTGTGTCCCTCAGCCTGCTCGGGGGCCATGTAGTTCGGAGTGCCCATGACCGCCCCGGTCCGGGTCTGGCCGCCGCTGGCGTCGTTGGCCAGCTTGGCCAGCCCGAAGTCGGTGATCTTGACAGCGGTGAGCCATGAGCGGTGAGCGGTGAGCGAAGACGGCTTGTCCGGCTCACCGCTCACCGCTCGTAGCTCACCGCTCAGCAGCACGTTGGCCGGCTTCAGGTCGCGGTGGATGACGCCCTTCTGGTGGGCGTAGTGCATGGCCCGGGCCAGGGTGCGGGCCAGATCGGCGGCCGGCTGTGGCTCCATCGGTTGCCGGTTGAGCTTCTTGTCCAGCGAGCCGCCGTCCACGTACTCCATGGCGAAGTACTGCAGCCCGTCGTGCTCCCCGATGTCGTACACCTGGACGATGTTCGGGTGGTCCAGCCGGGCGACCGCCAGCGCCTCGGACTTGAACCGGGCGATCTGGCTGGAACTCGCCCGGCCGCCGCCGATCACCATCTTCAGGGCGACGGTCCGGTCCAGCGCGACCTGCCGGGCCTTGTACACCACACCCATGCCGCCCGCGCCCAGTTCGCCGAGGACCTCGTACCCGCCGAGCCGGTTGGTCGGCTGAACGCGACCTCTCGACTCCGATGCGGTCCCGGGCGCCCCGGAGTCGTTGGTGCCGAACGTCCCGGTCGAGCGGGCGGGGTCGGCGGCGGCCGGCAGATCCACGGTCTCCCGGCCGGCCAGCTCTGCCGCCAGAGCGGTCGCCTCGCGTGTGAAGTGTTCCCGGTCGGGGCCGATCAGCCCCGCGGCCCAGACCTCGGGGTCCGGCGCCGGGCCGTCCAGTGTCCGGCTGGCCCACGCGGCGCGGAACCTGTTCAGCACATCGAGGACCGTGGCCGGCATGTCGGTCGTAGGCAGTCGGGGCGGACGGGACTCGTCAGACATGGAGCGACCTCGG
>Ga0247822_10003204_pt1 | contig 10652 bp, 12 predicted proteins | sample 13C_Cellulose_Da_FD_192423 | JGI IMG/M metagenome (GOLD analysis project Ga0247822, IMG submission 192423) | Soil microbial communities from agricultural site in Penn Yan, New York, United States - 13C_Cellulose_Day30 | ecosystem: Environmental > Terrestrial > Soil > Agricultural land | place... | reverse complement strand
GAGTTGGTAGCGTTGTCCCATCCAATTCTTTGGGAATAGATGGGGACTTCTATTTAGACACAGCAACTAGTGACGTATATTCTAAGGCGTCTGGAGTTTATACTCTGGTCGCCAATATTAAAGGTGAGCCGGGTGGCTCTATCTTTACGCATTACCAGGGTGCCCCTAGTATGACCTGGACCATCGATCATAATTTAAATCGGAAACCGCATGTCACCTTTGTTGATTCTCTGGAGCAAGCATTTGTACCTTTCTATGAATATACATCAAATAACCAAATCGTAGCCAGAATGAGCATCGCCGTCTCCGGGGAAGCCAGAATCCAATACTGAGGGATGAAGAATGAGCGTCACTAAGGCTTATAGCCCCCATGACATGCAGAAATTGGAAATGCGCAACTTTGTTGTGCATAACCTCAGTTCTGCACCGAGCAGCCCTGGTACGGGCCAAATGTGGTATGACACCGCCAACAATCTCATGAAATGGCGGAATGATTCGGCCTGGATCGATCCGTTAGCTCGTGCGAACCATAGCGGCACGCAGACGGCATCAACCATTTCCGACTTCGACACTGCGGTAGGAGGTGTGTCCGTTGGTGGCGACATGACCGGCACCGTGGGCAGTATGTCCTACGCTGCCGGGTCTATCGTCAACGCTGATATCAATGCTTCAGCGGCTATCGCTCTTTCTAAACTCGCGACAGATCCACTGGCTCGTGCGAATCATACTGGCACGCAGGCGGCATCAACCATTTCGGATCTGTCGACAGTGGTGCAAGCTTATCGGCTTGATCAATTTGCCGCTCCCAATGCTGCGGTCTCTTTCAATTCCCAACGGCTCACAAACCTCGCTAATCCTTCTTCGGGGACTGATGCAGTCAACCGAAATTATGTGGATAACGCGGTCCAAGGTCTAGACCAGAAGAATACTGCTACCGTTGCGACGGATGAAGCACTTCCTGCATCCACATACGCTAACGGCACATCTGGTGTCGGAGCCACTCTCACCGGGGATTCGAACGGTGCTTTGACGGTTGATGATTACGCCGTGGCAACTGGCGATCATGTTCTCGTTAAGGATCAAGTCGATGCTGAAGAGAACGGTTTATACTTAGTCACTCAGCCTGGGGATGGTTCTAATCCATTCATTTTAACTCGCTCTACGGACATGGACACGTCCACAGAGTTTAAGGGTGCATTAGTCCCCGTTGGACCGGACGGAGCAGTCAACTCCAATAGTTTATGGCTGCAAAGTACCACTTCTGCAATTACTGTTGGCACCACTGATATTGGGTTTACCCAAATTGCTGCCCCTAGCTCGTACGTGGCTGGGGATGGTATTGATATTGTCGGCACTACGATCTCTGCGGATGTCGGTACCGGTCTTACGCTCTCGGGCGGTGAGATTGTTATCGACACGACCATTACCGCCCGTAAGGTTCAAGTCCAAATTGGGGATAACTCTGCCAAGACTTTCGATGTTACACATAGTCTTGGCAATAGAGGATGTGTAGTTGAAGTATGGAGAACTGCTTCTCCGTACGATAAAATCGATGTTTATTGGGAGCATCTCAGTACGACTCAAATTAGAATCATATTCGACAGTTCTTTGACTGCTCCTACGAGCAATGAATACACTGTCACTATGGTTGGGTAATAATGGCTGGGACCAACACTTATCAAGCACCAGTAATCCCATCAGCTTTACAGGCTGGCTGGCGTACTGCTATAGGTCTTGGTAATGTTACGAATGATGCCCAGATCGCCAAGTCGCTGGTCGATGCTAAGGGCGATATAATTGTTGGTACTGCGGATAACACTCCCGGCCGCTTGGCTGCTGGAACAAATGATTATTTCTTAGTTCCAGATTCGGCACAATCGACAGGTTTAAAATGGGTCACACCCGCCGCAGCACGCACCATTATGGGGGTCGGTACAGCCGGATCGGCTAATGCCGCTCCTTTACAATGTGGTCGTCTTACTTTAGACACTGGAGTTGCAATTACGACAGCGGATATGACCGCCAAGTCTACGATTTATTTTACTCCATGGAGAGGGAATATAGTTTCAATTTACAATGGAACTGACTTTATTCCATATGCCTTCTCAGAGTTAAGCAGATCAATATCTGGCTTGACATCCGGAAAGAATTATGATGTTTTCGCTTATGTCTCTAGTGGAAACGCTGTCATTGATTTAGCTCCAGCTTGGACAAATGATGCAGCCCGTTCAGCAGCTATTTCGCTTCTTAATGGCATTTATGTTAATACATCGTCATTTACTCCTGTTATGGGTGGCGGGACAGTCGCCGCAAGCCAAGGAACTTTAGTCGGAACGATCCGAACAACAGGAACAAGCACAACAGAAGACAGTTATACGAAGCGCTTTGTTGCCAGTTTGTATAATCCGGTCGCGAAACTCCTATATCGAACTGATTCAACAAGCCATGCTTATAGCTCCAGCACGATTAGAGGGTGGAATAATGCTAGCACGCATACATTAGAATGGGTTTCTCCAGTCCCCATGCATGGGGTAATACTTAATTTTAATGCTGGCATGCTCCCCTCTGCCGCCGGAGTATTCACAGCACGTGTCGGTTTAGCAAATGTGACAACATCATTATTTGCATCGATCGATTTTTATGCTGCTGCGGTGGTAGCGGCAGGGTCTGCACTCCCTACAGATCCAGGGAATGGATATAGAATTTATTATGTAACAGAAGCAGCCACAGGTACTAATAATTCCACATTTTACAATTATGTTGTGCACGGTTTGGTGATGGTATGACCGAACATTTGCAAATGACAGTTCAAATCACCCCTGAGATGATTCATTTTACAGGGCGTTGTAATGATTTAACGCGCGAATTAAATAAAAGAGGAATCCCATTTATAGGATTCTCTAAGGACCGGATTGATTTCGACGAAGATGAAGACGTTACTCAAGAGCAAATGAACGAAGCTAATCAAGTTTTAGCTAAATGGGATTGGGATATATTACCAGTCCCACCTCAAATCACTGCCACACAGGCCAAACTAGCACTATATAATTCCAATCTATATGATCTGGTATACACTAAAGTCGCAGAAGCAATGGCTCTCCCAGGAGGCATGAAATACCAAATAATCTGGGAGGCTGCTAATTGGTTTAGAGACAGTAGAGAACTCAATGAGTTAGCGGCTCAAGTGCCGCTAACCGATGAGCAGATAGACAATCTCTTCCGCTATGCCGCCACTATCGTTTAGGGGCTCGGTATTAGATTGGCCATAAGGCACTGCATCTTAATAATCTCTTGGTAGTTCTTCACGCTGCGAGTAGTGAGCCCCAAGAATGTTGCGATATGATTGATTTTAGGCTCTGGATATTTCTCACCGTATCGCTCGGCAATCTCACCTTGTTGTGTGAGGATATCGAAAATATCCAAGCAAGGTCCAACAGGGAGCCCCTCACGAACCGTCGTCAAACTGTCGCGAGCGTCAACTACTTCGACGTGATCTTCCGAGTCCATGGTAACTCCCAAGACTGAGCGGCTAGAGATCTGCTCCACTGAGTGCCCAATAGCACCCTCTTCATCATCGGAACCAGAACTATTAGCCAATACGCTGACAAATTCCGGTTTAACAACATATGCCTCGATGGTAGGAGCATCATGGTTCACAAGAACCTCAATAGTCTTACCAGTGATGACATACTCTACTTGTGATTGCTGAGCCTTGTTCAAGATCGGCACCAGTTCAGCAGTAAACTCAGGAGGCGTTTCCAAGCCAACCAAGTTAATGGTGAACCTGCCATTCTCAGGCTGCGTTCGCGAGCAGTAATAACAATCAACACCCATCTTGGTGCAGAGACTGATAATTTCTTCAGTCACTACTTCATCCGCTCGCCCGGTAACACGCTTCGGCAGACAGCGGTGCGTTTCACGCGAGTTTTCCGCAATCTCCTGCCGGAAATAGTTCCATACGAACTCTCCAAAGAATTTCCGGAGTTGATCCGGATCATTAAGGATCTCTTCGGCGTTCGTATGCTTTTTCTTCGTAGGAATAGCAATAATGGTGCTTTCAATTCTCGGGATCTTAGCACCATCGGGAAGCAAGCTGAGTGATCCCTTGTAAGCGTCGAAGTGGACCACAGCACCCGCAGCGATGTCCGTTCCTCCGCCGTCAACCACTTTTACTTTCTGGCAGCACGGACAGGGGATCTGTTTTCGATCAAGCGGTTTGACTTTCTGACGCTTGGTGGCCCAAGTTCGGGAATTACAACTTGTGCATTCAAAATCTAGATCGCTATGGTAGAGAAGGCGGACGGCTCCACGCCAAATAGCGATGAGATATTGTTGATAGGCGGTGTTGCGATCATCATTATAGTCACCGCCGATGGTGACTCCTAACTCTTTGATGAATTGGGCTCTATGGCTTGCCATGCTAGGATGGTTGTCTACCATCTTCACGACTTCATCGACCTTTTGTCTTTGTTCTTCCGTGAGTCCCGTCATAGTGACGGTGGCAATCGATCCCCGAAGGTAGAGTTGTGATAGCTGGCGAACAACTGGCATGGTTCATTCCTATGTTGTTTGTTCTGGATAACTATAATGCATCTATGACGGTGGTCAACGTGTTAGTCACTCAATTCATAACCCCTCCCTTTGGTGCAAAATGCCACAGTATTGTGATTCGAAAGTTCTCGAAGCCAATTGGTTTAATTGGATTCTGGCGGCGGCTACTCCTGCTCTGGAGGCTTTCCGGACGGCAGGTCTTCTCTGGACTAAGGCAGGAATCTCTCCAGATACTGGATTACAGAATCCTTCAGATCCGAGACGCGAGCATTGTATCGCTTTTGCCAATCCGGTATACTTCTCCAGTTGCGATGGCGTAATCGACGAAATCGGTTTTACGAATGTGGACGGTGCGGTCGTTTCGGTTAATATCGCGGAGGCTCTAGAAGTCTTATCATTATCGTCCGACTCTTGGCTGCATGAGCATCCGCACTTAACCGTACAACAAGAAGTGGTAGTACCTAATTTACGGGCTACCGGATTTATTCTAGAAGCACCAGTCAAGAATAGCTGGACTGCGGTTCTCTTGGACGTAGGCGAGATGTGTAAGGGAATTGCCACTAAGTTCAAGCCGCAAAGTGAAGAAGAACATCAGGACCTAACTAATGAGGCCCTACTCCATGTGGCTAGCAAAATGACGGCCAAGAAGCTTGTTTATACTCCTGGCCGGGCCGCAGTCTTCAATCTCTTGACAACAACAATCTTCCGGATTCTCTATAGCTTCATGAATCGCCGCACGAGCTTAAGAAAGAATCAAGCCAAACTCATAAATGAAGCTCAATGCGGAATCCTTCCCCAATCGAACCGTAGCCTAAGAATTCAACATCCAGGCACGTGCATTAGAACACATTGAGCTTCGCTTGTCAATGTTAAAATACAATCAACGTTTCAAAACGTGACGATAATTGTAGCGATATTGGTGTGCAATGACAAGACGTGTGGTTGTTTCAAGAGTAAAGACTCCAGCAGTTAAAACCAGAACTGTATCGGTGGTCTACACACCACAGAGAACGCCACAGGTCCATCTAACTCCTAGCAATACTAAGAAGATAGTTGTAGACCAACCGCCCAAAGGCCCAGCCGTAAAGCCGCGAATCGTCTCGCACAAGCACGTCTTAAAAGAAAAGAAGCGCAAGACAAAGACAGTAAAGCACCAGGGACGAGAACCTACTCCAGAATCGCATGGCCGCATACGTTCTTTACGAAACGTCGGGCTTGGTAAGATACTTGTAATTATAGCAAATGGCCCTTCTATTCTAGAAGCTAAATTAGAAGAATTAAAACATCATAGAATCCATACTATGATGATCAATAGGCCATTTGAGCCGGTGTGGCCTACCACATATTGGAGCTTATATGATGCGGCTCAATTTCGCCTCAATTCTCATTTCTGGGATCATTATGGTGGGATTTGTATTAATAGCACATCTATCGGGCGTCAGACCGATAAATCTCTTCAAATAAAGAATATTGGAGGTAAGCATTTCAGCCGGGATATGACTGCTGGTATATGTATTGGGATGTCATCCACTTATGGTAATATGCAGATAGCCCATTGGATGGGGTACAGTCACACGTACATTTTCGGTGTGGATATGAGTAAAACGGCTATAGATGGGAAGTACCATCATTACGGCACGAATACAGCCGTTGATATGAACAAAAGGATCGCAAAGTTCGACAATGAGGCAAAGTATTATGATGAAGGAGCCAAACAACTATCGGATGAAGAAAGAAGTAAGTATACCTTCTGTTCATCCTATTTACAATATCCTTTTAAGGATAAGTTCAAACATTTAGATCATCGTCTAGCAGTACCTATTATCTTAGAGCATGCAGAATCGTTGTCGCGTCCAAACGATGTACGCTAATGTTGCAGAAAGCAACATAGTGTTGTTAAGGAGCAGCAAATGCTTTACGTTGCGTCCAAGCTACAGAACTCCGAGCGAGCCCAAGAGGTCATCGCTAAGTTCCGTAAACTAGGTGTTACCATCACCTATGATTGGACGACGCACAACCAAGTCTTTTCTGATGCAGACTTACGAAGGATCGGAGAATTAGAAGCTCAAGGCGTCAAGGATGCGAAAGTAGTCTTTCTTCTCTTGCCGGGAGGAGGCGGAGCACATTGGGAAGCGGGGATGGCGTATGCATTAAATAAGCCAGTCGTTGTCCTCAACCACTCAACAGCCGAACAGAAATCGTTCTATCACATAGACGGTGTCCATCTTCATTCTGCCGAAGATGCTGCCATCGCCAAGACAATCCAATTGCTGGAAGAATTAGAATGCCAACCGTCCTGAACAAACTTGAAATCGACGTGATGCAACAGAATGAATTGAATGATGCATCATCGATTGCTTTCAAATACTGCCTCCCCAGCATCGTCGTCATCGGCTCTCTATCGGGTGAAGCCATTTTTACTCGTGGTCGTATGGGAGGCCGCTACAAGATTATCACTCCCATCGATTGGCCGAAGGGTGAAGTCAAGGGTGTTAAGAAGATGCAAGGCGTCTCTATCGACTCTTTAGACACCGATGGCTTTGAATTCTATATCTCAGGTCATCCCACAGCCAAGGAAGCCGCCTTAGAGATTGAATCTCTGACCAAATTCGTAGATGAGCGGCTTGGACCTAACCACGATTGTCGTTTTGTTGTTGGCTCTTATTCGCGATCTCCGGAAGTGTTGCAAGCTATCTATGATGGATTTTCCGGTCGCAAGACACCTGCGATGATCCGTAATGATGTAGTATTGAAAGCCCAAGTGGGCAAGGTTAATATCTCAAGCCATATGGCATTTATTAACGACATTTCTACCAAGATTAAAGCCCCCTATAAGGTAGCTGGCAATATCAATAGCTATAGAGCAATGTCCTCCTGTTTCCCGGCAGCAAATTGCTGTGGGGTTAGCTTGCAGCAAGCTAAGACGATTATTCGTGAAATGCAAGCTCAGCCACAGGAAGTTAAAGATCTGGTAAATCAGGAAGATACTAATAACGATTAGTAAGAAAACATTAACGAAAACAGTATCTTGCGTTTTAAAACGTGTTTTCTTATAGGCATAAGGCGCAAGATACCTGTGAGCCTTCCATGACTCTACACACACTCCTAAAAGATCTTACCGACAAAGACGACGTTGATCTCCTCACTAAAAGTGATGCGTGGTTGGAAGCTCATAGGCATGAGTTAGCAGCTTCGATGAATGAGCTATCGGGCCAATATGCTGCTGTGCTTACTGCTCAACGCCTAAAGAGGATGCTGCAACAAACGAATCATGTGGCAGTACAAAGACTCGTTACAGATCAGAATGGGCAAGTAGAAGACATTGCTATTTCTTTGATGCCGCTCAAGGAAGCGATTAAAGCATTACAATTTCCAGGTGTAACTGTTGGTTTGTCTAATGCTAGCGAGCAGTTACATTGCTGGGAAAACGACGGCTATGACGTTGATACTACTGCGGCTCTTCGTAAGCCCAACAATTAGTATAGCTTCGTCGATATAATTCAAGTTTTTGCATCAATATCTCTTTTCTCTTCAGAGGTTATGATGCTAGCTGGAAAGTATAACGTAGTCACCGATGGTATGTGGGGGTCATGTGGAAAAGGGGCTATTGCCACTTATTTAGCCTTACGCCATCGCCCAGATATTATCTCGACTACCAATATGCCAAACGCCGGGCATACGGCAGTCTTTGAAGACGAACGAAAATTCATCGCGAAGGCAATTCCGTCTGGTTCTATCCTCAACCAATGGATTCCTGAATATCATCCACACATTGTAATCGGGGCCACCGCTGCTTTCCATTTGGGCCAGATGCTCAAGGAAATCGACGAATGCAATGTAGGGCACGCTATTACAATTCATCCCAGGGCTGGTGTCGTGACAGACGATCACAAAGCTGCCGAAGGTGGAGAGGGATCTAACAGCACTAAGCATTTAGCCAGCACAATGCAAGGGAGCGGTGCCTTCCTTTCAGACAAGATTATGCGAAAGCCGGGCTTACGTCTGGCCAGAGACTACGAAGACCTTAAGTATTTTATGCCTGAGAATAATATGGGGGCTCTTTATTCTCAAGCTACGCGGAAATTCCCCGGCTTCGGACAGATGCCGCTACACCGTCAGCTTAATCTTCTTCTGTCGCAGGGGACTACTATTCTGCATGAAGGAAGCCAAGGCTTCAGCCTAGATATTAATCATGGCTCGCATTATCCATACTGCACCAGCCGTGGAACGACAGCCGTCAATAATCTAGCTGACATGGGGATTGCCCCACAATTTCTCGGTGACGTATATCTTGTTATCAGACCATATCCGATTCGCGTTGGAAATGTGGTTGAGAACGGCGTAGAAGTTGGTAACTCTGGAGGTTGCTACGATGACCATGAGGAAATTACATGGGATCGTGTTGCCGAAGAATCAGGAATGCCTGAAAAAGTAGCCCAAAAGCTTTTCTCCACAGAACTCACGACTGTAACCAAAAGGCTGCGTCGAGTGTACTCCTTCTCTCCTACTCAGGTAGCAGAAGCAGCCGCAGTGAATGGGGCCACAAAGATCGCTCTCAATTTTGCCAATTACATTGATTGGTCTTGCTACGGTTGTAACGATGCAGCATCCCTACCTCCTAAGGTCATGCAATTCATTCGGAAGATTGAAAATATTACAGGATTGCCAGTCACGCACGTGGGGACTGGACCTCGTACAGATCAAGTTTGTATAACTCGTGCTTGGGCGTAGTGATGAACAGACCGCAACATTTGGCAGCTTATCTCAACCTCCAGAGTAATAATGCTGCCAAATGTTGTGAGAGTCTAGTCGCCTGCGGGATTTCTAATGTTGTACTACAAACCTCTAAGAAGAACTCATTAAATAATGGTCCAGAGTCGGCATATAAGATCCGCGAATTATTATTGTCTTTTAATTTGAAGCCTGTTGCTATTACTGCTACTAATGGCTTAAATCCCCTTAATGTTGCATTTACGGCATCTCATTATGGAGTCAGAGATTTAATATACGATCTGCGTGACGGCCAAGATCTAAATTTCGTCAAGTCATTGGCCGAGCATTGTCAAGAGTATAGTATGCATCTATTAGTAGAGTCATCTACTATTAAGAATCATCGTATTTTAGATATTGCTAGAAAATGTGAAAGTTACGGGGCTAAATGGTTATACGATCCAACTCATGCCTGGCTTCATAGGACGCACTTGGATATTACTAGCGTTCAATCATGTATTGGGGCCATCAATTTACATGATTATGACGAGAGTTTAGGATTTATTACTCCGGGCATGGGTGATTGTGATTTGCGGGGGCTTATTAAGAAATTCGGGGATTCTGTCTGGTACTTCATAGAGCCTATCCCTGGCCGTAAATATGGTTATGGTTCGACTACTCAGCAAGATGAGTACGTCACGTTTGTTCAATCTGCTATGGCCCTTTGGTCATAGACATTGTCAAAAGCTATTATAGGTGTCTCATGTCGATCAATATCAATCACGCTACGCAATCTCTCCGCCGTGTCGGCCAGCAGAATGTGCGAATCGTACCGATGCCCGGCCACAGTGCCGTTTCTGGTCAGCATCGGATCGAGATCAAAGAAGCAAATGCTGATTGGCAGCCTTTAGTTGAGGGTCTGGAGAGATCGCTAGCTGATAATATTGTGCAGCAAGCCTTCAACAGAGTCATACTAGGCTGATGTCCAGATGCAAGTCCGTTCTTGATCTCGCCAAGCATCGTAAAGATGATGAACTGTGGTGGGTTGTTTTACGACCCAAAGCAGAGCCCAAGGCGATTGACGAATCTGAAATCTGGATGAGGGATTGCCATCCCAAAGTCTATTTTGATAGAGGATACGGAGAACGGGCTTGGCCTTCACATCAAAAGCTACCAATGCTCGGTGGACAAGATTTTACTACTATAATGAGTCTGCTCACTCATCAATTAGTCATAGAGTCATTTAAAATCAAAGAGGTAGCTCGCAGTGGCCATACTGGAGAATTCTTATATTTAAATCAACTCGATGAATGGGCTCCTGAAGATATGCTATGTAAAAATCGCGCTAATAGTGTAAAAGAGCGAGATCGCATACTTGGCATGATTAATAA
>Ga0247822_10003203_pt1 | contig 10653 bp, 18 predicted proteins | sample 13C_Cellulose_Da_FD_192423 | JGI IMG/M metagenome (GOLD analysis project Ga0247822, IMG submission 192423) | Soil microbial communities from agricultural site in Penn Yan, New York, United States - 13C_Cellulose_Day30 | ecosystem: Environmental > Terrestrial > Soil > Agricultural land | place... | reverse complement strand
CTATATATATGGGCAGGCTGGGGCAAATCGGACATTCGGGCCTGTGGGGGATAGGGTAGCCACCTTCTCGAACGCAGCAGCCAGGACACATGCCACCTCATCAATAGAGAAACTCTTCGATGTCTTCCATATACACCGGTCTATGTAGGTTTGCGAATTTTCGGGACCACACATAGACAACGTTGTCAAAGATCATGACGTCATACCCCCGTAAAACGATGTGCACTACGTTGTACCCCTAAGTCGTAGGATGATCCCATGACAGTGATCGACTACGACAACCTGGACCACGACCGCATCAGCCAAGAGGTCAGGATTCGCCTGGCCGTCCGGCTGGAGAGAATCCTCGACGACCTGGAGCCGCTGCTCGACCCGGACCATCCGGCGAACCTGGGCGAGGTGAAACCGGCCTTCATCGTGGCCTACCTGGCGGCCGTCAAGCAGATGGGCGCGCTGTACCAGGTGCAGCAGCGGCCGGAGACGGACAGTGTCCCGGCTGCGAAGGTGGCCAGGATGCTCGATGAGGCCCGTGCCATCGCGGCTGCCGAGGCGGTCGAGGAGTACAAGAGGGTGCGCGAGCTGGAGAGCCGCTCCAAGGCGGACGAGGCCCGGATGTCCCTGGAGCGGGCACTGGAAAGGCGTGAGGGCTAGCGGGCATCTTCCGGAATGGGCGGATATGGACAGTCCTGATGTGGACCACACAGGCACGGACTGGGGTTGGAGATGCGCGGCAGTCGGTACGGCTTATTCAGCGCTGCGGGTTGGACGATCATGTGGCGAAGACAGGCCATTTCCATCCACTTGAGCGTCTGGTAGGAAGCACTGCCGTACACGCGGGTTCGCAGCTTCGTCCGGTCCCAGAATGGATGGTCAGGCAGGTGCCGGACAGCTTCGGCGAGCACTCGTAGGTGGTTGGCGTGTCGGCCGCTGCACCACTGGCCGCTCTCGTCGAGGCTGTGCCACCGCAGCCCATCGTGCCACATCTTGTTCTGGAGCATGGGGGCGAGGATCTGTGCTGCCGCACACGGCGATGCTGTCTTGTCGTAGCGAAGTGTCATGGCCCGAGAATACCACAAAAGATAAAACAATTTCCAGGTGGCGAGTTGGTGGCGAATACGCCACCGGAGTTTTCCCAGCTCAGCAGTGGTGAGTGGCGAATGGCGGTACTGTTTGCATCACCCTATAGTCTGGAGCCTGTTTTCTTTTTTATTTTTCTTTACTTTAAATAAAATAGAGTTCACCAGACTAGACTCTTAAGAGAAGAAGTACCGCCACTACCGCCACTATCCCAGGTCAGAGCAGTGGCAGATACCAATCCGAACCGCCACCCAATTCGCCATTCGCCACTCGGATTGCGCCACTGTCGACAGAGTATGTCAGAGTGTGCTACGATCGTGGAAATCGATGAGGTGGCCGGGGGGCAATCCAGGCCATTACGGAGGGTTAGGAATGGTTAGTTACACCGAAATGGGCAGAGCACAGGCATGGATGCTGATGCGAACGATTCGTCAGAAGCGCCTGGAGCTGGGGATGTCCCAGGCAGAACTGGGTGAACGATGCAACCTTGCCCAGAGTCAGATCAGTGAGGCGGAGCGCTTCGTCCACGCCCCCTCGACGGCGATGATGTGCGCGATGGCGACTGCTGTCGGACTGGAGGTTAAGCTAAGGTGAGTGAGAACGTCGTACCGAACGTGCGGGTAGGTCGCCGGACAGCTCAGACGATGCTCGACGTGACCGAGAAGGCGTCAGTCGAGATCGGCAAGCATTCGAAGACCCTGTGGGTGGACCACGTGTTGCTGGAGTACGAGCTGGAGCCCGAGGTGGGGTTCTGGTGCTGGACGACGGTTACCGTCTTCGGGTACTGGGGCAACGGCGAGTTCGGCAGTCACAGCTGGAAGTACGGCACACATGAGGTTCCGTACTTCGTGAGAGCCCTGGTTTATACCTATGTACCGCAGTATCGAATAGTAAGGAGTCAGAAGTGAACTTTGTCCCTGCCGATGGCAGCGAAGCCCAGAAAAATATGATCGAGGAGATGGACCAGCTCGTCCAGACCCTGGTCCACGCCGACATGCGGGGCCGCCAGGCCGCCGTCAGTGGCGATCCCGAAGAAGGCATGGCGGTGTCGATGATCGTCACTCAGGCGATCGGTGAGCTGACCTGGGGGGCCATCCCGACCGTCATCATGCACTTCGCCGGTCACGTGGGCATGGCATGCCAGGAGGCCGTTCGGATGGCCGCAACGCTGGAGGCGTCTGCCGATGGCCTGACGAGGGTCAGCCAGATCCTTTCGGAGAACGGCGCGCCCGTGGACATGTGCGCGCAACTGATGGACCTCGCGGTCGAGATGCGCACGTCGGCGGAAGCCTGCCTGTACGAGCCGTCCGACTGTGGCGATGAAGGCGAGGAGTGCAACCATGGATGATCTGATCCCGGTGTCCACCACATGCCGACATGGAGATGGTGATGATTGACCGCTACATGGCGGTCGTGGACGGTGTGTTCCGGGCGATCCTGGAGCACACCTCCCATGACTTCAGCACCGACGATCCGCTGCGCACCGAGCTGCACGAGATCCTGCGTACCCAGGGTCGTAAGGCAGTCCTGCGCAGCCACTGCGACCGGTTCGGCCATAAGCCGGACGACCTGTACCGGCCTACCAAGGCGGACGGTACCCCCGTCTACCACAAGGTCGGCTGCACGCACTGCGGTGTCGAAATGAAGCCGGTGGACGAATGAGGCCGTATCTGAGCGAGTCCGCTGCGAAGTGGCGGTGGATCAACCGTTTCGGTGAGTGGAAGCGCTGTCGCCGTGCCGCCCGTGCGGCTGAGAAGGCGAAGCTGATGAAGATTCCGATGGAGGAATGGTGACTACGTTCCTGAAGAGGGGCGACCGGATTGTCTTCGCGTATCCGGATCGTTCCAGTGCTAATGCGCCGGAGAGTCACGCTGCCCGTGAGGCCCACCGCATCCGAACCGAGCTGGAGCGCCTGTTCGTGACCCTGGGCGTCATCGTGGTGGGCAGTATCGGCACGAGTGAGATGCGTTCTGGGTTCGAGATCCTGGCGGTGGTGCGCGATGAGTGAGCAGCTCACCGACAAGCAGATCGAGCAGATCCGGCGCGATGTTGCCAAGGCGTACCACGATCTGATGATTGATCTGGCCCTGAAGGGCGAAGGCGTCTGCGGCAATCGCCGGTTCTGGAAGGATGAGAACAACGAGATCCGATGGGAGGATCTGCCCGATGGTGACCCGCGAAGAGGCGATGCGGGAGATCATGGAGTTGGCGAGTCTCTACCGGTATCAGAACCGGCTGACGTGGCAAAGCCCGCTAAGGCTTCGCGTGCGCAGAGAAATCGTCGAGCTGCTCTCATTGCTGGACGTACAGGTACTGGAAAGCCGGTGGAACGTAGTGGTGGAGGTTCTTGATGGCCAGTGAGTTCGTGATGTGTCCGGGTGACTGCAATGCGAAGGTGATCCTGCATCCGGGCAACGTCGTCAACTTCTGCTGCCACAACTGCTGGCGGTGGTACTGGGACAACGGCGTGATGCGCACGGTGCCGCAGGGTGCGTACAGCCAGATCCTGGCCAGGCACACGGAGCAGTGCGACCACCGCCAGTTGTCCCGTGTGAACGAGCCGGTGATCGAGGGTGTCTGCCCCAACTGGAATACCCGCAACACCCCACCGGGCACGGAGGCGATCGGGTAGTCACTTTTCCCGATTTGGGATCGCTATTCGCTTTTCGGAGCGAGTGGCGATCCCCATTCTCTTTAGGCTCCGATAAACCGTACCACTGTCGCGCCCAAGCCGATTCCCCACCTGCTTCATGCTCTGGCCCGCGAGGTAAAGCTCGGCGGCAGTGATCCACCACTCGGGTCGATGGGCAATCTTGTGTTCGGTCTCTGTCATGCGAGCCAGATTCTGGGGACTGTTATCAGATCTGTTTCGGTTGATGTGATGAACTTGCTCGGCCCCAGTCACGCGACCATCGTGAACACGATGTTCATAAACCTCTACGTATTCCTTCCCCAGCCTCCACCGCAGACGGACATATCCGTGGCCGGACAGATACCGAGCGGGATTGCCGGTCGGTACAACCTCACCCGCACGCAACTGACGGATGGGAACTCGATACTCCAGGCTGCGGCACTCCTTTGAGCAGAAACGCTTCTGTGCCGCACCAATTACGGGTCTATCGCATCTCTTGCAAACCTTCTCTGACACAATGGTAGGATACCTTCATGACCACCGAATTGGCAAAGCCGTGGCTTCGACCGGGGCGCAAGACTGAACGCAACGCTCCCACTGAATGGTTCTGTACGCCTTCATCCTGTCGGGGACACCGGCCCTCCCCGAGTCAGGCACATTGTCGTATGTGTTGCGAAACCTTTGGGGGCGTCTCCGGATTTGATCTTCACCGCCAGAATGGCTGGTGTCTTGATCCAGGTTCTGTCGGTCTATCCGTTGACGATCGTGGAATCTGGCGCTGGCCCCGTTCGGAACGCATGGGCGGGTTCATCGAGGAAGTAACCGGAGCACAGCCCCTACCCGGACTATAGGTAGACACGGAAAACCCCCCCAGATTTGATCTGAGGGGGTTTTCTTATGTCCCATTACCAGTACTTATCAGATGACTTCTGAGCACTTGCGTAACCGTACGCCGGATTGACCTCGATACCCAGACGCATCCGGACTCCGTTGGTGCCCTTGTGGGCCTCGTAGCCTGCGGCCGTCATGCGGCGGGCGAACTTCAGTTCACCCATCGGGTGGATCGAGTTGTCCGTGCAGAACGCCACGTACACCCTGTAGAGGTCAACCGACTTGATGCTGGCTTCGGGGCCCATCCGGATGCGGCCATCGTTGGCTGCCTCGGTCAGGAACACTCGGACCGGATCGATGTCTTCGCGGTACGAACTGACTGCCGAAGTAACGTTGACCGGATCGACCAGACCATCCTTCGCGTACCGACGAGCGCCCTCGATGATCCAGTTGAGCACGCCCGGCAGTTCGTTCCTGATGATCCGTTCCGCCAGGCCCACGTCGGCCGTACGGCCGTCCTTGAAGAACGACACCGGAAAGTGAATCGGCTTCACGCGACGCCAGATAGCATTGTCCTCGGCGGAGATCTGCGGTAGGTGGTTGGTCGCCATCCACATGGTGAACGTCGGACGCCACGTCACATTGTCCTGGTAGAGGGCTCGTGAGGTGATCCGGTCGCCGCCAGTGATGCGCTTGATCAGCTCCTCGTCCAGTCGGGTGGCTTCGGAAGTCTCTGAGGTGGAAACGAACCGCGCCCCCTTCAGTGCGTGCAGATCTGTGGTCGTCTTCTCGGAGTAGCGCGATGTACGCAGAGCTGAGGCCGTGGCAGTCGCGGCATACTCGCCAGTTGCCGCCTCCATCACCGAAAGGAACAGCGACTTGCCGCAGCCCGAGTCACCGTGCAGCAGGAAGAACGCGGCTTCACGAGTGCTGCCCCATGCGGTCATACCGACACCGGTCTGGACATACTCGGCCAGCTGCGAATCGGGCATGATTTCACCCCACGCCTTCATCCACATCGGTGCTGTGGCGTCAGCGTCGTAGGCGACGTCGATCCGCTTGGTCAGCATGTCCTCGCTGCGGTGCTCACGCAGCTCCATCGTCTCCAGATCGAACGTACCATTGGCCAGGACCAGCAGGTTCAGGTTCCGGTCAAACGCGTCCGCGCTGACGGCCACACCGGAGATCCGGGCGAACGTTTCGACCAGATCCTTGGTGCCACGGTTGCTCAGCAGCGACGAACCGAAGTTCGCCACAGCCTTGGCAGCCGAAATCTCCTCCTTGTCCGTACCCTGCTTTGCCTTTTCCAGGAACTCGTCCGCACGGGCCTTGACGACACGCGCCACTCGCTGAGCCGCCCGATCGATCGCCTTTTCCGTGTCCCGCATCCAACGGCCCTCGAAGTAGTATCGCCAGCCACGCTCCTCGGTGACGTAGCGGAACTTCGACAGCAGGTACGACTTGGCGAACTCAGCCACATCAGTGTGGTTGAAACCCTTCAGGGTCGGCGACTCCACGGGCGCGGATACGCCTTCCACACCCACCGAGGGTTCCGTGTTCCAGTCATCCAGATCATCTGTTGTTGAGACCGTTCCATAACCCAGCTTCCTCAGTGCCGCCGAAGCGGCAGAGAAGTCCCCGCCGTACTCCAGGTGGGTGAGGACCGCGAACTTGTCGTACGAGCCCTCCTGGGGCATACCGGACCAGGCATAGAGGTTCGGACTGCCCTGGTGTCCGGTACGTGCGGAGCCGGTGGTCATGTCGGAACTGTTCGGGTGAACGTACTCGTCCTGGCCCTGCTTGCGACCAAGCCACTTCCAACCGTTGCGCGTCAGGATGTCGTGGATCGACACGGACGGGTCGTCGTTGAACGCGTCGCCGGGACGATCACCCTGCGAGCGGTCGTACGCCTCCACGCCTGCCGGACGCTCGTACGTCGGCAGGACCCGCTCATCCAGTGCCACCTTGAGGGCGGTGTGGAGCTTGCAGCGCATCTCCCACGTGATGGTCCGGAGCTGCTGGCCCTCATAAGACTGACCCGCCGCATCCCACGATTCGCCGGACGGGTGCACCGTGCCACTGGACGGGGCGACGATGACGAAGCCACCCTCACCGCGCGTTTCGGCGTAGGTGGCCTTGGAGTCCTCCGACATGGCGATCTTCTGGTTTCCCGGAACCGGCTGATCGGCGATGCGGTACAGGATGTGGATGCCACCCGATGGGGTGAACTCACAGTACCCGTAGTCGGTCAAAGCGGACCACATGTCCGAAACATCGTCACCCTGGGCGTCCATGGCGTCGCGGATGCGGTCGTGGGACGCCGAGTCCATCCGGGCAGCCTCGATCTCCAGCATCTCAAGGTTGCCCGAGATCTGACCGCAGACGATGCCGACGCCCCAGTCGGGACGCTCGGTGTACCAGTTGGCGACCATGCCACGTGGTGGACGCACGCCCATAAAGGACTTCCACTCGTGAACGGGCCTCTTCGAACCGTCCGAGCGGGCCGGGATCACGCACATCCCCGCATCCCACCAGGCCAGGGCACCGTCCAGGTGCTTGTTCAATTTCTTCCTCCCCTTCCCCAGAAGGGCGTCGTAGCCCACTTCGCCAAAAATTCGAGCGATTCCTGAAGCGCATCTTCCGGAACGTTCTCGGTGCCAGGAATGAAGTTGCAGATTGCCCAGGTAAGTCTTCGCAGGCTGTCCAGTGCGATAAATCTATCGTCGTTAAACCTGGTCTCCGGTGTTAAACCAAACCAGATCAAAGCCCTTCCTTCGTCTCCAATGTCAAAAATGGGTTGATTTGAGTGACACCATTCACAAAGGGGGGCAATGTTGGATACATCGTCTGAGCCGCCACATACCCGATCGATAATGTGAGCCCTCTGTAACCTTCCGCCCACGGTTTTCCAGGTGCAGTTTGATGGCTCAAGTCCGCACCTGACGCAAAGAGGCGTTTCGCCCAGGTCGTGGAATCTGGCGATATTCGCCATACTTGGCATTACTCTGCGTTGCACCATTTCACCTCCTTCGAGAGAGAGGGAGCGGCCGAGAACCCCCCTGCTTCTCGACCGCTCCCTACGACGCTACTTGATCGGGCTACCGAACTCCAGCGACTGAACGGCTGGACGGTTCGACCGTTTGTACGGGGTCCACCCTGTGTCACCGAGGTAGGCCCGGACCGCCTGCTCCACCTCGGTACGAGGCGTACTTGTTCGAGGATAGTTCTCCCCGAGGTGATTGCGAAGGAACGAGTCCAAAGACGTGGAACGCCCCAGAAAGTCCCGAATCGCGTGCTCCCTTACGGCCTCGCCGATTTCCTTGACGGCCAGGCTGCGCAGCTCGTCATCCATCAAAACTCCTTGTATGTTGAAAAGACCCCCACGTCGGGATTCTGACTCCTTCTCCGGCGTGGGGGTCTTCGGTGCTCTAGAAGCCGTTCTCGTCGACAACTGGCCGGTACCGCCAGTGGGTCACCTCGTACCGTTCCGCCCTGTCGAAAACGACGTACTCCTCGCCGTCCACCAGTCGCGTGAACAGGAACGGATTCGCAGTGTCGTCGTTGTTCTCGGTAGCCGGTTCCTCGTACATGGTCACCCAGTAGTTGCCCCGGTGATCCTCGACGGCCATTCGATACCGCAGTGACCAGCGAGCGTGCTCAAAGAACTCCAGGTCCAGGTACTTCAGAGTCTGCATCTCGTCCAGATGGTCACGAACGTCCAGTGGGGAGATCTTCCCCGGCAGCATTTCAGCCCACTGCCTCGGGATCAGCATTTTATCCATCAGAACGGTGCTGCCTCACCGAAGCCGCCATTGCCCGAGCTGCGCATCGAATCCAGCGTGGTGGCCGGTCGAGCCGCAGGCTTCTCCGTGCCCCAGTCGTCCACCGAAGCAGTCACCATATTGGCGGCACCCTCCAGCTCGGCGACCTTGGCCAGGGTGTCAGCGGTCGGGTTGGCGTACAGGACCGTAAACAGGTTCTGGTCGTTGTAGTGCTCGGTCGGCTTCGTGCCCGACTTGGTGATCTTAAAGCGACCACCCTTGAGAGGCTTCGCGAAGCCGTTCGCCTTCAGGTACTGCCGCAGCTCCCATGCGGCGTTGCCCTGGAGGAACATTCGGCGCAGGCCGTTGTCGTTCTCGATCTCCGCGTCACGGTACTCCGTGATCAGGGTCAGGATCACGATCTTCTTCGGCTTGTTGAACTGGTTCATCATGACCGCGCCGGTCTTCTTGTCGGTCTTGTTGATGACCTCGACCTTGGTGATGATGCCCTGGTGGGACGTGCCGATCGGCGCATCCTTCCAGCTGATGGCCTTCGGGCCGCCACCGCCAGCGAAGAAGTCATCGACCTCATCGTCCATAGACCGGGCAGCCTGACCGCTGGGGTTACCCCACTCGTTCTCGTCGAACACTGTTTCTCCTCGTTACTGTCGGAAGTAGTCGTCTACATCGTCGTCCAGGCGGCCGGGACAACCCTCGGCACCTGGCTTGCCCAGTGAGAAGTTGTAGAACGGGCACCAGCCGCACAGTCGTGACGGCGTCGGCTCGATCTGGACCCACCTCTCGGGGTGATCGAGCACGTCCAGTTGGACCAGCTCCTCACCCAGCCTCTCCAGTTCGGCGATTTTGGCATCGATCCACGCCTCGTCGAACGGGAAGCTCTTGCACCACAGCTCGGTCAGGTTGCCGTCGCGCGGAATGGACAGGATGCCCACCCGCTTGACCGGCTTACCCAGCCGCTTGATCCCCTTGCCGTACCCCTGAATCTGGGCGAAGTAGGTATCGCCGATACCTTCCTTCTTCATCTTCTTGTAGTTGGCACGGCTCGGATTCTTCAGGTCCAACACCAGGCCCATGCCCCGGTGGTACAGGTCCACGTGCCCTGGAAGCCAGGGACTGGCCAGCACTTCCAGTTCCGTCAACCAGCCCTGCGTTCCAAATCTGAGCTGGTAGGCGTTGATGGCGCTCTCCAGCCAGGTGTGGATCGAAGTGCCGACGATAGAAGGCCAGGGATCGGGTGCGAAGTTGACCTTCTGAACCCCTGCCATCGTCATGGCGATCTTACGGCGGCACGGATCTCCGATTTCCGAACACCCGAGCGCAACCTGCCTGGACCGTTTCGACTGGGCAGCCCCCCAGACGATCACTTCCTTGATCGTCTCGATGACCTGCATGTCCCCGTAGGTGTAGTCCATGCCGGGGACCATCGCGTCGTCTGGTGCGCAGGTCGGATGCCAAGGATGGTCAGGCCAGATCTCGGTGAGCCGTGTCCCGCATTTCTGACACAGGTTCACAAGATCTCCGATCGGTACGAGTCGAGATACCGTTGACGATCATGAACGAACCAGACAAGATCTTTTGCCATCTCTGCCTCCCAGCCAGCGGGTACGTTCGTATCGTCGAATCCCTTGTCCTGCCACGGGTAATCCTTGAGGAACAGGTAGAACGCTTCCTCAAGGCTGGTTTTCGGCGCTCCCACACTCACCTCCCTCCGTGATGTGATCACACTACCGGGCACCACTGACATGACACAAGCTGCATCATTGTGACGATTCTCATGCCGTGTTAGTCTTGACTTCGCAGCGTGGTGCAGCCAGGTAGCACGACGGGCTCATAATCCGTAGGTCGCCGGTTCGAATCCGGCCGCTGCCACCAACTTTCACGGGGAGCACGGGATGATTCTGTCTGACGGGGAAATCAGCTACCTGCGCAAGCTCGGCTACCTCGATGTAGAGCCCTGGAATCCGGGCCGGGTTCAGCCAGCCTCCTACGACCTGACACTCGGCGGGGAGTACTACGATCCCCAGAACGCCAGCTACCACGACTTCACCCAGTTGCACGTGTACCAGAACGAATTCATCCTGCTGCACACTGCCGAGACCGTGACGCTTGGCCCGAAGGTCGGTGCGCAGGTGTGCGGCAAGTCGACGCTGGCGCGCAAGGGCCTGATCGTCGAGTCGGCAGGCTGGGTAGATCCCGGCTTCTCTGGCCAGCTCGTACTCGAAGTGACAAACCTGTCGCCGGAACCGGTGCAGGTTTACGCCAGGATGCCGATCGCGCAGATCATCTTTATGGAACTGAAAAGCCCCGCCCTTCGCCCATACGGCAAAGAAC
>Ga0247822_10003202_pt1 | contig 10654 bp, 8 predicted proteins | sample 13C_Cellulose_Da_FD_192423 | JGI IMG/M metagenome (GOLD analysis project Ga0247822, IMG submission 192423) | Soil microbial communities from agricultural site in Penn Yan, New York, United States - 13C_Cellulose_Day30 | ecosystem: Environmental > Terrestrial > Soil > Agricultural land | place... | reverse complement strand
GTCTTGATCCATTCGACGCCCCAGAATCTGTCGGTGGTGTACAGCCACCCGCTGATCCCCGTCAGCGCCGCGTCGAGCAGCAACGCGATGATCATCCAGCCGCCTACTGGGTTATGACCGATGTAACGCGGCTCGCGGCCTGCCAGTAGTTGTCGGCTATAGCGCAGCGTAATGGCCGGCGAACGCACGAACTCCCCAAAGCGCGCATGAGAGGTGCCGAGCCATCCCCACGCCACGCGCACGGCGATCACCGCGAGCGATACATAGCCGATCCACTCGTGCCAGTCGCCCTCGCCCGCTCGGGTGAGCCAGGCAAGGACGATGCTGAGCACGAGCAACCAATGGCCGATGCGCACCAGCGGGTCCCACACTTTCATCGCGGGGCTCGACGACACGCAGGCACTCGTCCGTGCTACTTCGTCGGCACGGATTGGAGAGTTCGCGGATCGAAGTACGCTTCGACTTTCTCTCCTTTGTCATCGAGTGCATACACTTCGTAGCAGCCGCCATCCGTCTTGATTTGCCGCACCTTCCAACCTTTCTCGGTCAGCTGCTTCTGCAGCACGGCCTTGGGCTGCCACGACTCCGGCGGACCTGAGTCGCACGTAGCGAGTCCTGTCGCCAGCCCGGGGTTCGAGATCATCACTGCCGCCAATATCAAGGCCTCGGACCAGAAAACATTCATGAGCAAGCTCCTTGAGTCGAACTATCCATGGACACCGGACTCCGATTTGCTGCCGAGCCAGAGATGCGTTGCTTCAGACGCAAGCTGCGCCTTCCGAACCTTCAGTATTACGGCACGCCACAGACGGGCGTCCTGGATCGCACCAGCTTCATGACCTCGTCGAACTTTGCCAGCTCGGTCGCGGGCGGCGTGGTGTCGCCCGACATGAAGGCGCCAAACACCGATTCGCCCTGAGCGTCGTAGAACAGAATGCCGCGGGCCGCCTCACCATCCTTGCCGGGCAGCGACACCGCATAGATAGATTCGTAGAGGTCGGGTCGCAGATGCCCGCGCATGGGGTGCACATACTCGATGTTGGTGTATGCGCTCGCCTTCGAGCGCTCGGCCTTGCCGACGCCCGAGAGCACCTCGAAAACGTTCGAGCCCTTCATGATAAGAAAGGTCACCTCTTTCCAGCGGGTCATCGCGTCCCAGATCTCCAGGAAGTCCTTTCCCGGCGCGGACGCCGCCTGCTCCGACGGCAGGCCGCTGACGACCACAGCCTCGGGAAGCTTGAGCTTTCGCGACGCAATCACAGGCATCGTCATTGCGTTGTTCCGATAGAACTCGCGTATCTGCTGTGTCTGCTGCGGAGTGGCGCATAGGGATTCCGCCGCGGCTTGCTCTGCCGCCAGTGTGCAGCCCAGGGCCAGAACGATCATCGCCAGCCGGCTATGCAAGGAGTGAAGCATGTCAGTCGCCTCCATCGTGGATATGTGTGATCGATGCTGGTTACGGCTGCGGCCCTGCGCAGCCGTATGCGTAGGCTTAGAAGCGAGCTCGAAACGTGACGCCGACCTGCCGGCGAAGCGGATGGCTCACCGTCCAGCGGATCGGATAGAGCGTGCCCGTGCCGAAGGTTCCTTCCGGCGTCGCGTTCGCAAAGTAGATCTCGCGGAACGCGCCGGTCGGCGTATCGTCGTCGAGCAGGTTGCGTGCCCAAAGCTCGATCTCATAAGCGTCGTGCTCGAAACCCAACCGCAGATTGAGCAGCGTACGCTCAGGCACGATCACCTGATTCGTGGCATCGGCGTACTGCTTGCCCTGATAACTCACATCGGTGCGGACATAGCCCGAAGACTTGCCGCTGAAAGGTTGGGTGTATGTCAGGGATACCGCACCCTGCTCGCGCGACTGCCGCAGCACCTTGTTGCCCGACACATCGCCATCGGGCGCGAAGCTCGGAAAGGTTTCGAACGTTCCGATCTTCGCGTCGTCGAACTCCGCATCTTGGATCGAGCCGCGTACGCTGCCCGTGAGATGCCGGCTCAAGCGGAAGTCCACGCCAAGCTCCAAGCCGACCACAGTGGCATCGCCTGCATTCGCTCCCAGTGCGTACGGCTGTGCCACGGGCACGCCGTTGAGATCGTCATAGACCTGCGGTATGACGATATCCGACCAGTCGCTGTAGAACAGGGCCACGTCAGTGCGCAACCGTCCCTCGAGGAAGCTCGCTTTGTAGCCAAGCTCCGTGGTCATGATCTTCTCGGGGTCGAACGATCCTATCGCCACAGCCGGAATCGCGGTGCGCGGCGCCGGCGTGAGGATGACATCCGGTTCCACTTCCAACCCGCCGCTCTTCTCTGCGTGTCCGACGGATGCATACAAGGTCGAATCTTCAGTCGGCTTGTAATCGACGCTGCCACGCCAGGTAACGAAGTCCCAGCTCTTCTCCACCTGAACTGGCGGGAGACCATCATGGATCGTAGCCACGATGTCATCGATCGACCGGTCTTCTTCGGTGTAGCGCACCTCGCCGCGCGCCGTGACATTGGAGCCGAGATCGAATTCCAACCATCCGAACGTGGCCCAGGAACGGGTCTGGTTGACCGTCACCACACTGTCGATCGCACCACCTGTATCCGTGGTGAATCCGGGAAGCAGCGCCGCGTTGCCGAACCCCAGACTCACCCCAGCGCCCAGAGGCATCGCGGGATTGGGTGGGACGACCGGCACGCATGGGCAGAATGAGCCGAAGCCGGCGGGCAGCGGCTGCGTCATGGTCAGGCCCTGAAAGGCCGACTCGCGCTTGACGTCGTAGTAGTACCCACCGACCGAATAGCGTACTGCCCGGTCCTTGGAGCTCGTGAAGCGCAGCTCCTGACTGAACTCGGTGGTTTCTACGCCTGGGAAGGTCTGAATGGAGCCGGATCTGAACTGGCGCAGGGGCGTGACGTTGCCGAGCCCCGGAATGGAAAAGAGCACCGGCCCCGACGGCTGGTAGATGTACAGATCGTTCTCACCATCGCCACGTCCACCGTCCTGAACAAACTCCTGCTGCACCTTCGAGTAGCCACTCAACGCCGTGATCGTGCCGGGGGCGAGCTCGAAATTCAGATTGAGCGTCGCGCGCTGTACTTCGCGCTCCTCACCGGTGGCAGCGGGCAAGATGGCGATGCTGTCCTCATCGACGCTCGTGAGCTTGCCGCAGAAGTTCAGCTGCCGCGAGGAGAGAGTTGGGTCGGTGTCGCGGCGATCTTCACAGTTCGCCGATAAGGACGAATGCGCTGGCACGTCAATGTGATCGTCGGAGACGTACGCCGACAGCAAGGCGTCGAACCTCTCGGTGGGTGTGAAGTACAGCGCCGCCTGCGCGGTCTTGTACTCATGGCCTCCGATGTCGGGGCCGCCCGCGATCCGATTGTCATAGGTGCCATCGAAGTCGTCCCACAGCACCGCCAAACGGCCCTTCAGTGTGCCCTCAAGGAGCGGACCGCTCACGGTCACCGAAGCAGCCCGCTGGTCGTCGCTGCCAAGCGTTGCCTCCACCTTGCCCTTGAGCTCGTCTGTCGGCCGCGCGGTGACGTAGTTGATTGCGCCGCTGAAGGCGTTGCGACCGTAGAGCGCGGCTTGCGGGCCCTTGACCACCTCGATGCGCTCCAGGTCGAGTTGGCTGAAATTGAGTCCCTCGCGCCCGGAGATGAACACGCCGTCGACGAAGATGGCCGCGTTGTTCTCGCCGTTGATGTCGGTTGGCGCGACACCGCGGATGACCGGCGTGGGCAGCAACTCGCCGAAGACGTTCGAAAACGTCAGTCCCGGTGTGAGCGCCGCAAGGTCGTTCAGATCACGAATGCCACCGCGCTCGACCTCGGCCGCGGTAAACGCGGTGATCGACACCGGCACGTCCAGCAATCGCTCCTCCACCTTTCGTGCTGTAACCATAATCACTTCGAGCGTGTTGACTTCAACCGCTTCGCGCTCCTGCGCGACAACGGTCCCGAGCGGCACGGCTGCGGCGGCTACGGCACCGATCAGGCGGCGCAACTTATCGTTTCTCATGATCGAGGTTCCCCTTTTTATAATCTGTTCGAACGCAATCGTCGTTGTTGTCTGAACTTGCGAGCTGCGCCGCCTGGCTGGTCAAACTACTACCGGCGGCGCGCACGCGTGAATATCCGAGGGTTGAATTTACGTGGATCTCGTCGTTTTTTTCGTAAGTCTCCGCTACTTGCGTGAGTAGCACTCACGAAATGCCGCCGTGTGCGCGACCATTGCGTGAATGCCATTCGCGAAGCGGCCCGTATGCGGGGAGGAGCTTGCGACATGCCGGTAACAAACGCGGCGGCGTCCGCGGGTGAAGATGTTTTTCTTTCGGCTCGGATTGCCTTAATAATGAAGGGAGCCTGATGCAGACAACGAGTAGCGAGCCAAGCGAGGTATTCGGCATGCAGACATTGACAATCCATCCAACGGGTTGGCGGTTTGAAACCGCTCCTCTACCGGCAGAATTGTTTTATCGGGCCGGCGTTCCCCTGTTGATGGCGCTGCACCTGGGCTGGCATCACCCGGGAGCCACCAGCCTCGGCCAGCGCACGGTGGAGCTGGGGTACTTCAGCGGCCTCGCCTTGATGAGCTGGTGCTCGCTGATACTGTGCACTCATGCCCTTTTCCATCTTTTTCGACGCGTGCGCCCTGCGCCCTGGATGCTCTGGCTGGGCGGCGCACTGCTCTCGCTGGTGGTGCTGAGCTACCCGAAGATGGTTTACGTGCAACTGAGCAACGTGTTTCTGGCGTCTCCCTATCACGGATCGGACGGTCCCTTCCTGTCCTGGTCCCGTATCACGCAAGCCTTGAGCAACGCGCCGCCGGGCATCATTGCCTGGCTGGCCGTCAATGCTTTTTATGACAGGGTCTTGAACTTGCCGCGATTCCGATACCCGGCCCCGGCGGTGGCGAGCCCCGTCCGACCCGTGTTTGCCTTACCTGCACCGGCTCCACAGACACCCGACTTTCTTACAAACTTGCCCGCCATCGGCACCGATCAGATCCTCGCGCTGGAGGCCTGCGATCATTACATACGCGTTCACACGGCCACGAGCAGGCCATTGATCCTCTACCGGTTTGGGGACGCCGTCGAACAAATGGCCGGGGTTCCCGGCCTGCAGGTACACCGCTCCTACTGGGTCGCATCCCGAGCCATTCAGACGCTGCAGCGTCATAAACACGCCCACCAACTGCTGCTCAGTCACGGCGTGCAGGTGCCGGTCAGCCGCACCTACCTGAGCGCAGTGAAGGCCGAGAGTGAACGCCTTGGCTTCAACCCTGACGCAAATTCCGATTGAAATGCGCCGCGCAGGTTATAACTCCGCCTGAGCTTCAGGACGTGACCCGGCCGGCAAGCGCAGATCGCGCAGGTAAGTCAGCACGTCCTCCAGCTTCAGTACGTCCGCGTAACGCCGGCCAACATCCCGCAAATTGTCCCGGTGCGGGCCCTCTTCCATGTCGCCCACGCATTCCTCGGGCACGATGGTGCGGTAGCCATATGAGAAGCTGTCGACGATCGATGCACGCACGCAACCGCTGGTCGTACATCCGCACACGATCACCGTATCGACCTGCTGCTTGGTGAGAAAGCTCACCAGCGGCGTGCCGAAGAATATCGACGGCGCTCCCTTGGTGAAAACGAAATCACGGCTTGCATCGTGAATGCGCGGGTCGATGCGCGTCCCTGCATCACCGTAGAAAAAATCCTGGTACAGCGCGCCTACCTTCCAATAGCCCATATCGAGGCGGCTGCCCCACGCGACGATGCAGCTTGCCACCGGAACGCCGAGCGGCCTTGCCACCTCCAGAAGCTTCACGGTGTTGTCGACCGCGCGGTGGATGTGCGGAGATTTTCCAGTCGGCCATTGCGGACTGGTGAAGGCCAGCTGGAAATCCACGATGACGATGGCCGGGCGCTTCCCAAAGCCGATGCCGTTGGCGCCGTAGCCCGCGAGATCGAAATGATCGGTCATGAATGCGGCTCCTTGTCCCGTGCTAACCGACAGACCATGTGCCCGCGGCGCTCAGTCCATGATGCAACTGCAGGCGGAAGGAATAGCGATGCACCGGATGCTCGGAAATCGAGATCAAATAGACACGCTGTCCGGTGCCGGCATAGCGGCGGATGATGCGCAGCGATGGCTCGCCCGCCTCGGCGTCGAGCTCCATCGCCAATTCCGGCGACAGCCGGCTGCCCGCCAGATCCATGAGGACTGAGGTCGCCACCTCGCCGTACTTCTCGCTGATCATCTCGTACAGGTACTGATCACGCTTGCCGATCCACGGCACGATGCCGGCATACTCGGGCAGCATATACGTATCCAGCCAGTGGATGGGTGTGCGCTTGCCGCGCAGACTGCGCACTGCCCGAACGTGCACCCAGCGCTCACCGGTCCGGCATTGCAGTTGCTTCGCAAGTTTGCGGTCCGCGCGCACCGTTTCCGTACTACGGACAGTCAGGCGGCTCGGAGGATATTGCAACAGCTCGCTGGGCGAGCGAATCACCTGAACGTACGCCGGTTGCGGGGCGCGAGCCTTGACTACGGTGCCCGCACCAGGCCGCCGATCGACGACGCCGAGCTCGCGCAGGATGCGCAACGCCTCGCGCATCGTATGCCGGCTCACTTCGTACTGTTGAGCGAGCTCGGGCTCGGGCGGCAACGCATCGCCGATAGCTATCTTGCCCGACTTTATTCTCGCCAGCAGTTGGTCTGCCACCTGCCGATAGAGCTTGCCTCCGGACGGGGCCCCTGGTCGTTTCTGCATCGCGCTCCCTACTCGGGTTGTTGACATCTCGGATTGTGCTTCATTACATTTGTCCGTACAAAGTCATTGTCCGTACAAACTTCATGATTCATGTTACACCGGACAAACCACTCATGCGGCCCGCGCCATGAGCCTTGCCTCGCCCCTCGCCGGCCTGCGCATCCTCACGTTCGAGGGTTTCGGCGCCGGTCCGTTCGGCTCGATGTACCTCGCCGACCTGGGCGCGGAGGTCATAAAGATCGAAAGCCGCAAGCAGGGCGGCGATGCCAGCCGCAGCATGGGGCCGTTCTTTCTCGGCGAGCATGACAGCCACTATTTCCAGACGTTCAATCTCAACAAAAAGAGCGTCACGGTCAACCTCAAACATCCGCTCGGCCAGCGCGTGTTTCAACGCCTGGTATCCAGCGCGGATGCCGTGCTGAACAATCTGCGCGGCGATCAGCCGGAGAAACTCGGCCTGACCTACGCAGCATTGCAACAGTTCAATGCCGGGATCGTCTGCGCGCATCTGTCCGCTTACGGGCGAGACAACGAGCGTAAAGACTGGCCCGGCTACGACTATCTGATGCAAGCCGAGGCGGGCTATCTGCATTTGACTGGTGAACCCGGCACGCCGCCGGTCCGCATGGGGTTGTCGATCATCGACTTCATGACCGGGATCACTACCGCGCTCGCGCTCGTGTCCGCGCTGATGAAGGCGCAGCGTAGCGGTCGCGGCGGTGACATCGACGTGAGTCTCTTCGACGTCGCGCTTCACCAGCTCTCCTATCCGGCGACTTGGTTCCTCAACGAACGGCAGCATACAACCCGCCAGCCCCGCAGCGCGCACCCTTTCGCAACGCCGGTGCAGCTTTATAAAACGCAGGACGGCTGGATCTTTCTCATGTGCATGACTCAGAAGTTCTGGGAGGAACTGGTGCAGGCTGTGGCAAGTCCGCAGCTGAGTGCGGACGGCCGGTTCGCGACCCTGGAGCTACGACATCAGCATCGTGAGCACCTTACGGCAGTGCTCGACCAGGTGCTTTCGCTCGATACGACCGAAAACTGGTTGCGCAAACTGCGCGGCCGACTGCCGGCAGCGCCGGTTCATGACCTGCCACGCGCGCTGCAGACTCCGTTCGTGCAGCAACTCGGAATGATTCGCGAGACGCCGCACCCCCGCAAGCGCGAATTCAAGACACTGGCCAACCCGATCAAGATCGACGGGCAGCGTGTGCCGGCGCGCGTATGTTCGCCGCTCGGCGCCGATACGAACGCGCTGCTGCGCGAAGCTGGCTTCACCGAAAGCGAGGTGAGCACGCTGCGCGAAGCCGGTGCGCTGTAGGCAAAACGCACTCTCTCATCACCCTGGCGCCATGCCCATCGCAACACTAAACAATCATCGGATGTACTACGAAGTGCTCGGGCAAGGCGAACCAGTGCTGTGCATGGGCGGCTGGGGCACGTACTGCCGGGAGAATCACAGCCAGCTGGCGCGTGGGCTCACGGATCGCTACCAAGTCATCATCTTCGACTATCGCGGCATTGGCCTCTCGGACGATGATCCGAGCGTGCCGGCAAGCATCGAGCTGCACGCTCGAGATGCGATCGCCCTGCTGGATCACCTCGGCCTGAAGTGCGTCCACTTGATCGGCCTGGTTGGCATCGGCGCCTGTATTTGCCAGGAGATCGCCATCGCGCGGCCCGACCTTGCGCGCAGCATGCTCAACGCCGGCGCGTGGTGCGAGACCGACGATTTCCTGCGCGACCAGTTGGAAATGTTCCGCTGGATCCATCGCGACGCCGGCTTCCTCGCCTTCCAACTTGCCGTCACGTTGCTGTCCTTCACGCCCGACTATTACATCGAGAACAGGTCGAAGCTGCTTGGGCCCGAGGGCGGTTGGAAGGAGCTGAACGGCCGTTTTCCCGCGCACTCGCGCCTGATCGATGCCTGCATCAACTTCAACTCGAAGCACCGGCTGCACGCCATACGGTGCCCGAGTCTGATCATTCACGCAGGGCTCGATCAAGTGACGAGTCCGAGAATGACCCGCGCCATCGAGGCGGAAATTCCCGGCGCCCGCGGTGTCACCTGGGACGACGTCGCTCACGTCATCGCTGGCAAGGAACAGAAGATCCGTTTCTGCAACACATTGTTCGACTGGCTCGCACGCATGTAGAGGACCGGCGCCGTCGAAGCTCATTCGCGTTCAGATTCCAATAAGACAACAGGGGCTACGCATGAAACTTCAACCGTCTTTGGCCGCGATGACTGTTACAGCCAGTGTCGTTGCGTGCATGTCCGGCGCGGGCGCCCAGGAGCAACCCGCGCAACGCAACAATACGACCTTGGAAGAAATCGTCGTCACGGCCCGGCAGCGCGAGGAGAGGATCTCCGACGTGCCCGCCACGGTGCAGGCGTTCAGCGCCGCGCAGATCGAGTTCGCCGGTATCGAGCGCCCGAGCGACTTCATCGCACTGACGCCGGGTCTTTCTCAGGTGCAGACCGCCGAAGCCGGCGACCTGCAACTCAACATCCGCGGCATCAACACCGGCCGCGACGTCGAAACCAACTTCGCGCTGGTCATCGATGGCGTGCTGCAGACGAACCCGAATGCTTTCAACCAGGAGCTCGCGAACGTTCAGCAGATCGAAGTGCTGAAAGGTCCGCAAGGCGCGGTGTTTGGCAGAAATGCGCTGGCCGGGGCCATCATCATCACGACGCGCCAACCCGCGGATCACTTCGAAGCCGACGCTTCGATAGGTTATGGCAACGAGAACACGCAGCGTGCCAGCCTCTACCTGGGCGGTGCGCTCACGGACGCGGTCAAGGCCAGCGTCGGCGCGTTCTATCGCAACACCGACGGCTTCTTCACCAACTCCTTCCTGGGCTGCGACGACTGCGCGGACTACTACGAGGAGTACGGCGTGACTCCGCGCATGATGTTCGACGTCGGCGACAACGGCACGATCGACATCAAGGCGAAGTACTCGAAGATCTCGGCCGGCGCGATCAACTTCAACGCTGCCTTCGCGTTGCCGGGTTTTGCGGCGTTCACCGGCAACCCCGATTTCTTCCAGGACGTGAACCAGCATCCGTTCGACTACATCAACAACGTGCGTCCGGACAACGAGCAGGAAAACAAGCAGATCTCCATCAAGGGCGACTGGAATCTCGACTTCGGCACGCTCACGGCCTGGACGGCCTACAACGACCAGACCAACTTCTTCCTGACCGACGGCACCAGCGCCGCGTTCGGACTCTATGCGCGCACCGATGCCTGTCAGTCGGACATCGCCAATCAGGTCGGCGCCCCACTGCCCTCGCCTACCTTCTACGCGGGAGCCAACACTGTGCTGCCGCCGTACAGCCCGGCGCGTTGCGACGGCTATCAGTATCAGCAACGCGATCAGAAAGACATCTCCGCCGAGATCCGCATCGCTTCGCCGGGCAAACAGCGGCTGCGCTGGCTCGCTGGCCTGTACTACGCGGACATAAAGCGTCATGTGGTCGTCTCGCAGGGCGGCGATGCCGGGCTCGGCTTCAGCGAGCGCGGCTTTGTTTCAAGCGCCGGCCCGAACCCGACCGATCTGCTCTACGACGACGACTTCCGCAGCAAGGTCGCGGCGGCATTCGGCCAGCTCGCGTATGACCTGTTGCCGAATCTCGAAGTGGCGCTGGCGCTGCGCTATGACTCGGAGCGGCGCACGGTCGACAACAATGTGCCCACCGGAGCAAATGCATTCGCTCAGACGCCGGGCTTCGGCAGCGGGCCGACTGCACCCTATATCAATCCCGCTTACGCGGCCGATCCAGCGCTCGCCACCAGCGGCATCCCCAGCCGCTCGCGCGACTTCAGCGAGTTGCAGCCCAAGCTCTCGCTCAACTGGAAGTTCGCCGATGGCTGGTCGGCTTTC
>Ga0247822_10003201_pt1 | contig 10654 bp, 6 predicted proteins | sample 13C_Cellulose_Da_FD_192423 | JGI IMG/M metagenome (GOLD analysis project Ga0247822, IMG submission 192423) | Soil microbial communities from agricultural site in Penn Yan, New York, United States - 13C_Cellulose_Day30 | ecosystem: Environmental > Terrestrial > Soil > Agricultural land | place... | reverse complement strand
CCCAAGGGGAGAGGGGAGAAAATCAACAGCGGCCGGGCGACCGCATCGTGATCTTCGAGGACACCAACGGCGACGGCAAGCACGACAAGCGGACCGTCTTCTTCGAGGGGTTGAACCTCGTCAGCGGCATTGAGGTCGGCTTCGGCGGCGTGTACATCGGCGCCGCGCCGTACCTGCTGTTCATCCCGGACAGGGACCGCGACGACAAGCCGGACGGCGAGCCGCAAATCCTGCTCGACGGCTGGGGCTACCAGGACACGCACGAGACGCTCAACAGCTTCATCTGGGGGCCGGACGGCTGGCTGTACGGCTGCCACGGCGTCTTCACCCACTCGAAGGTCGGCAAGCCCGGCACGCCCGACGACCAGCGCGTGAAGATCAACGCCGGTATCTGGCGCTACCACCCGGTGAAGCACACCTTCGAGGTGTTCGCGCACGGCACGTCGAACCCGTGGGGGTTGGACTACAACGACGTCGGTGACTGGTTCATCGAGGCGTGCGTGATCCCGCACTGCTACCACATCGTGCAGGGCGGGCGGTACGAGCGGCAGGCGGGGCAGCACTTCAACCCGTACACCTACGACGACATCAAGACGATCGCCGACCACCGGCACTACGCCGGCCCGAACCCGCACGGCGGCAACGAGAAGTCCGATAGCATGGGCGGCGGCCACGCCCACTGCGGACTGATGTGCTACCTCGGCGGCGCCTGGCCGAAGGAGTACCGCGGCCAGTTGTTCATGGGCAACATTCACGGCCGGCGGCTCAACGTGGACATCCCCGTGGCCAAGGGCAGCGGCTACGTGGCGAAGCACGGCAAGGACTTCCTGCTGGCCAACGACGAGTGGGCGCGGTTCATCAACTTCCGCTACGGCCCGGACGGCAACGTCTACGTGATCGACTGGTACGACAAGCAGGCGTGCCACCGCCGGGAGCCGGAGATCTGGGACCGGACCAACGGCCGCATCTACAAGGTCAGCTACCGCGGCACCAAGCCGGTCGCCGGGATCGACCTCCAGAAGTGCAGCGACGAGGAGTTGGTGAGGTATCAACTGCACGAGAACGACTGGTACGTCCGCCACGCGCGACGGGTCTTGCAAGAGCGGTCGGTTAGTCGCGAGCCGAAGGCGAGCGCGGCGGTCCGCGAGGCGCTGATGACAATTGCAACCGAGCACAAGGACGAGACGCGACGGCTCCGCGGACTATGGGCGCTGATCGCCACCGGGACGGCCGACTATGAGGGCGTGTCGAAGCTGGCGGACGACAAGTTCGAACACGTCCGCGGGTGGGCGCTCCGTTGGCTGATCGAGGGCGAACACACCGACCGCTTCCTGTCGCAGCGGACAGACGTTTGCGGATTACTGGTCCGGCCTTCCGCGGTCGCGCGGCGCCAGATCGCATCGGCGCTGCTGCGGAACCCCGGACGTCAACCCGTCAGCCCGCAGTTGCTGCATGCGGTCGCCGGCCGTCCTGAAGACGTCGATGACCCCAACATGGTGTTCCTCTCGTGGTATCTGCTTGAGCAATTGATCGACCAGCAACGGGACACCGTCCTCTCCGTCGCGACGGAGTCCAAGATGACGGCCCTGCTCCCGTTCGCCGCCCGGCGGATCGGGGCGACCGGCACCAAAGAAGCGTTCCAGGTCCTCACGGAGAGGCTGCTCGACTCCAAGACGGACGACCAGCGACTCGCTCTCCTCCGCGGCGTCTCCGAGGGCCTGAAGGGACGCCGCGGCATCACGGCACCGACCCACTGGTCCCAGGCGTTCGCGGTGTTGGCCGAGTCAAGCAATAAGGAGGTTCAGTCGCAAGCCCTGGCCGTCGCGGTCGGGTTCGGGGACGCCAAGGCGTTCGACCTCCTGCGGAAGACACTGGCCGATCAGAACGCCGACTATGCCGCCCGACAGGCCGCAATGACAACCTTGCTCGACGCCAAGGACAAGGACCTGGCGCCCATACTCCAACTCCTCGTCCTCGACTCGCAGTTACGGTCCTCCGCGATTCGCGGGCTGGCGTCGTATGACCACGCCGACACCCCGCGCAGCCTGCTCGTCCTATACGAGACGTTCACGGCCGCGGACAAGCGGAACGCCCTCAACACCCTCGCCGCCCGGTCGGCCTACGCCAAGGTTATGCTCGACGCCATCGCGGCGAAGAAGGTGCCGGCCGCCGACGTGCCGGCCGAGATCATCCGCCAGCTCCGCGGCCTCGGCGACAAGAAGCTCGACGAGCAGATCACTGCGGTTTGGGGCACCGTGCGCGACACCCCGGCCGACCGCAAGAAGCTCATCACGTCCTGGCAGAAGAAGCTCACCGCCCCCTACCAGGGCGGTCAGGACCTCGCAGCCGGTAGAGCGGTCTTCGCCCGCGTCTGCCAGCAGTGCCACACCCTCTACGGCGTCGGCGCCAAGGTCGGCCCGGACATCACCGGGGCCAACCGCGCCGACATCAACTATCTCCTGGAGAACATCTTCGACCCCTCCGCCGTCGTCCCCAAGGAGTACGCGGCCACCAAGATTGATCTGCTCGATGGCCGCAGCATCACCGGCCTCATCAAGGAGGAGACCAAGACGACGCTCACCATCGCCACCGCCAACGAGACATTGACCGTCCCGGTAGCGGACGTCGATAAGCGGACCCCCAGCCCGCTCTCCATGATGCCAGACGACCTGACGAAGCAGGCCACCGAGGCCGAGATCCGGGCGCTGATCGCCTACCTGCGCCACCCACAGCAGGTGCCGATCCTCGCCACGCAGGAGAACGCCAAGGAGTTCTTCAACGGCAAGGATCTCACCGGCTGGGACGGCGACAAGGAGGTGTGGTCGGTCGAGAACGGCGAGATCGTCGGCAAGACGGCCAAGGGTCTCAAGCGAAACAACTTCCTGAAGTCCACGATGGACGTGGCCGACTTCAAGCTGACTCTGAAGGTGAAGCTGGTCCCGAACTCCGAGAACAGCGGCATCCAGTTCCGCAGCGTGCCGATCGAGGGCGGCGAGATGCGCGGCCCGCAGGCCGACATCGGCAAGGGGTGGTGGGGCAAGCTCTACGAGGAGAGCGGCCGTGGCCTCTTGTGGAAGGAGGACGGAGACAAGCACGTCAAGCCGGAGGACTGGAACGAGTACGTCGTCGAGGCGAAGGGGAGCAAGGTGCGGACCTGGATCAACGGCCAGCTCTGCGTGGACCTGGACGACCCGAAGCTCTCCCGCCGCGGGGTGATCGCCGTTCAGGTCCACTCCGGCGGCCCGATGGAGGTTCGGTTCAAGGACATCAAGCTGGAGGTGCTGGGCGAGAAGAAGTAAATGGTTGTTCCTGGCGAGCCGGGAGCGTCAGCGACCCGATGGACGCCCTCCGGTCGCTGACGCTCCCGGTTCGCCAGGAACAACCGCTTCATTCCGCACAACCGGAATGCCGATCTTCCCGATGTGCGTCCGTCCGCCATCGGGGGAGATCACATGACCGGCCGCGTCCGACTCGCCACGCTCGGGGCCTTGCTACTCTGTCAGCCACTGTCCGCCCAGGTCCCCGTTTCGCCGCAGCCGCCGCAGGCCCCGTCGATGCCGGTCGCGCCGGGCGAGCCGCGGACGCTGCCGCCGAACTTCAACCCCGCCCCACCGCAACAGCCGACCGAGCCCGAGGGGCCGTTCCCGCAGCCGGACCCGTCGGTGCAGCTCCCGCTTCGCGAGGATCTCCGCCCGATCGACCACCCGACCGTCACCATCCGCCAGCAGAGCGAGAGCTGGCAGCTCTGGGCCGGGCGGTCGCTGATGCGTGACTTCGGCCCGAACCGCGTCGCCGCCGAGGAGGCGCTGCGGACCGTCCGCGAGTTGCGGCCGACCGAGTGGGCAACCGTCGGCGCGGCCCGGCCGGTCGTCGATTACGCGCTGACCAACGGCAAGCCGGCGACCTGGGCGCCGAACCCGAAGTGGTCGGTTCCGGTAGACCTGAAGTCCGTTCGCGCGATGAACGTTCGCGGAGCGTGGGTCGTACAGGACGACGCCAACATCATCCTGAACTTCGGCACCGACCGGCCCGGCGCCGAGCAGGCCGCCGCGGTCGCCCGCAAGTACGGGTTCAACCGGGTCGGGATGGTCGGCTTCCCGACGCCGGCGATGGCGTACTTCTACGCCGCCCCGGTGCTGGCGCAGCAGAACAAGGGGCCGGACCCGACCGCGACGCTGGCCCGCGTCGCCCAGGAGAACCAACTCACCCGGACCGGGGTGGCAGTGCCGGGGGTCGGGTTCGTCGGCGAGCGGCTGGTGATCGACTCGCGCAAGGTCGAGGTCCGCAAGGACCGCGGCGAGTTCGTCCTGGCCCACGGCCCGGACGTGCTGGCCCGGTTCGGCCACAGCGAGTGGGCCGCACGCGATGCGCAGAAGGTGGTGCGGGACTGCCGGTTCACCGAGTTCTGCACAGTCAGCCCGGGGGCGACGTTCTTCCTGGTCAACGGCGCCGCCCCGACCCGGGTGCCGTTCTCGGCCCAGGGGACGAAGTTCGACCCGCAGCAGGTGAAGGCCCGGCCGTTCGACGGCCGCTGGGGCGTGTTCGAGGGCGGCGGGCGGATGCTCTTCCCCGCGGCCACGAAGGAGGAGGCCGAGCACCTCGTCCGGGTCGTTCACGCGTACCAGTTCGACCAGATCTGCCAGGTCGGGCTCTCCCCGCGGGCGTCGCTGAAGTTCCTGGCGAAGACTGGCCGCTGACCGGGCCGCGGCGGTACGATGCCGGGCACGCCCGCTGGTGCGGGCGACACCCGACGGAGGCCGCCATGAGCTACGGGACGCGGTTGGGTTGGTTCGCGGGCGGGGTGGTCGCCACCCTGGCCGGGCTGGTCGCCTGGAACGCGACGCCGGTCCACTCCCAGGACGCGCCGAAGAAGGCGGACGCCCCGCCGACCTTCTGGCGGCCGGCCGCGGCGACGGCCCCCGAAGACGGCAAGCTCCGAATCATCGCCTTCGGCGCGCACCCAGACGACTGCGAACTGAAAGCGGCCGGCACCGCGGCCAAGTGGGCGGCGCTGGGGCACAAGGTCAAGTTTGTCTCCGTGACCAACGGCGACATCGGCCACTGGGGCATGGCCGGTGGCCCGCTCGCCCAGCGCCGCGCCGCCGAGATTGCGGAGTGCGGCCGCGTCCTGGGCATCGAGTCTGTCTCGCTGGACATCCACGACGGCGAGTTGCTGCCTACGCTGGAGAACCGCGCGACGATCACCCGGCTGATCCGCGACTGGAAGGCGGACGTGGTGCTCAGCCACCGGCCTAACGACTACCACCCCGACCACCGCAACGTCGGCGTGCTGGTACAGGACGCGGCGTACATGGTGACGGTGCCGTACTTCTGCCCGGACACGCCGTACCTGTCGAAGAACCCGGTGTTCCTCTACTACGAGGACCGGTTCCAGAAGCCGAACCGGTTCACCGCGGACGTGGTGGTGGCGATCGACGACGTGGTCGAGAAGAAACTGGCAGCCGTGGAGGCGCTGCACTCGCAGTTCTTCGAGGGGGGCGCCAACGGCGGCCCGCAGTTGGTCCCGGACCCGTCTGACGCGGCGAAGGTGGCCGCCCGCAAGAAGGAGGTGCGGGAGGCGTTCGCCCAGCGGTTCGCCGGCACCGCCAAGCGGTTCGGGCTGGAACTGGCGAAGTGGTACGGCGCGGACCAGGCCGGCAAGGTGAAGTACGCCGAGGCGTTCGAGGTCTGCGAGTACGGCCGGATGCCGCCGCCGGAGGAACTCAAGAAGCTGTTCCCGTTCGCGAAAGAGTAGCCCGGCGGCGCAGTACTTTGAATTAGCATGACCCCCGACGAATTCCGCGCCGCCGGCCACAAGCTCATCGACTGGATCGCCGACTACCGGGCGACGGTGGCCGAGCGCCCCGTCACTGCCACGGCTGAACCGGGCGATGTCCGCGACCGGCTGCCGGCCACACCGCCCGAGCGGCCCGAGCCGTTCGAGGCGGTGGTCCGCGACCTGGAGCAGGTCCTGATGCCGGGGCTCATGCACTGGCAGCACCCGCGGTTCTTCGGCTACTTCCCGTCGAACGCCTCGCTGGCGAGCGTACTCGGCGACCTGCTGAGTACCGGCCTCGGCGTCATCGGCCTGTCGTGGCAGGCCGCCCCCGCGCTCACCGAGTTGGAGGAGGTCGCCACCGACTGGCTACGCCAGATGGTCGGGCTGTCCTCTGCGTGGCGCGGGGTGATCCAGGATACTGCGTCCACCAGTACGCTGATCGCGTTGTTGTGTGCCCGCGAGCGGTCCACCGACTACTCGCTCGCCCGCGGCGGCTTGCAGGCCGAGGACTGGCCGCTGGTCGTGTACACCTCCGCGCAAGCCCACAGCTCGGTTGAGAAGGCCGCCCTGCTCGCTGGGTTCGGCCGGGGCAACGTCCGCGCCGTCGCCACCGACGACGCCTTCGCGATGCGCCCCGACGCACTGGAGCAGTCCGTCCGCGCCGACCTCGCCGCCGGGCGCCGGCCGTGCGCCGTAGTCGCCACCAGCGGGACGACCGCCTCCACAGCCCTCGACCCCATCGGGGCAATCACCGGCGTCGCCGGGAGGCACCGACTCTGGCTGCACGTCGATGCCGCGATGGCCGGGTCGGCGATGATCCTGCCGGAGTGCCGCTGGATGTGGGACGGCGCCGAGCGCGCCGACTCGCTCGTCCTCAACCCGCACAAGTGGCTCGGGGCCGCGTTCGACTGCTCGACGTACTACGTCCGCGACCCGGAACACCTGGTCCGGGTCATGTCCACCAACCCGAGTTACCTGCAATCCGCCGCCGACGGCCGCGCGACCAACTACCGCGACTGGGGCATCGCCCTGGGCCGACGGTTCCGGGCGCTGAAGCTCTGGACCCTGATCCGCGCCGAGGGCGTCGCCGGCTTGCAGGCCCGCCTGCGGCGCGACCTCGATAGCGCCCGGTGGCTGGCCGAACAGGTGCGAGCCACACCCGGCTGGGAGGTGGTCGCGCCGGTGCCGCTGCAAACCGTCTGCGTACTGCATCGCCCACAAGGATTGGACGACGATGCGCTGGACCGGCACACCCGCGGCTGGGCGGAGCGCGTCAACCGGTCCGGGGCGGCGTACCTGACCCCGGCGGTCCTCGGCGGACGGTGGGTAGTGCGTGCGTCCATCGGCGCCGAGCAGACCGAGCGTGCCGACGTGGAAGCCCTGTGGGCGATCATGCAGCGGGAGGCGGAACAACCGTGACACCCGAACAGCCGGCCGAACTCGACCTGGAAGCCTACCTGGCCCGGATCGGCTACGGCGGCCCGCTGCGATCGACGGCCGACGTGCTGACCGAGTTGCACCTGGCGCACGCCACGCACGTCCCGTTCGAGAACCTCGACATCATGCTGGGCCGGCCGATCCGCATCGACCTCGGCAGCGTGCAGGCGAAGCTCGTCGCGGCGGAGCGCGGCGGGTACTGCTTCGAGCAGAACACGCTCCTGGCCGCAGTCCTGACCCGGCTTGGATACCGGGTGACGCCGCTGGCCGCCCGGGTCCGGTACAACACCGACCGGGTGCTGCCGCGGACGCACATGCTCCTGCGGGTGGACCTGCCCGACGGCCCGTGGCTGGCCGACGTCGGCTTCGGCAAGATGGGCCTGCTCCACCCGCTGCCGCTGGTGAGTGGGCGGGAGGTCGAACACTATCGCTGGGGGTATCGGCTGCTGAGCGAGGACGGCGTCTGGGTCCTGCAGGCCCGGCAGCCCGAGGGGTGGCTGAGCCTGTACGCCTTCACCGAGGAGCCGCAGCACCCGACCGACTTCGAGGTGGCGAACTACTACGTCTCGACGCACCCGGAATCCCGGTTCACCCGGACGCTGACCGTCCAGCGTCCGGGCCAGGAGGTGCGGCACTCGCTGATCGATCGCGAACTGATCGTGGAACGCGGCGGCGAACCGGAGACGCGGGCGGTCGGCGAGGACGAACTGCTGCCGGTCATCGCCGAGACGTTCGGGCTACACTTCCCGCCGGGCACCCAGTTCGCCGCCCGTGCTACTTCAACTCCTTGAGCCGGATGTTCCGCCAGCGAACCTCCAGCGTGTCCGTCTTCTTGCCGATGCCGTGAACTTGCAGGGCGATGAACCCCTTCGGGTCCGCGTCGTCGGTCAGGTCGGCGGCCGGGACACCGTTGACCCAGGTCTTGATCGCGGTCCCCTTGCACTCGATCTTGAGGCTGTTCCACTCCTTCGGCTTGAACGCTTTGCGGGCCGCCTCATTCTTGCTCAGGTCTTGCAGCCATCCCCGTCGGCCCTCGTCGTAGACGCCGCCGGTGAAGGACCGCGGCGCGGGGTCGATCTCCACCTGGTAGCCGAACACCCGGCCACCGGTCCCACCCTTGATGGTCTTGCCCGCCGACTCGACGCTCTTGCCCTCCGGGGCGTAGTGGCTGCGGACCTGTACACCCGAGTTCAGCGCCGGGTCCACCTTGAACTCCAGCTCCAGCACGAAGTCACCGTACTCCTTCTCGGTGCAGAGGAACGAGTTCGGCGTGTTCGGCACGGAGGTGCCGACGATCGCGCCGTCCTCGACGCGGTACTTCGCCTTGCCGCCGCGCTGCACCCAGCCGGTCAGCGACTTGCCGTCGAACAGCTTGACCTCGCCCTCGTCCGCACCCGCCGGGACCGTAGAAACGGCCAGGCCGATCAACAGCCCCAGACCGAGCAATCGCCGTATCATCGTCGCACCTCCGGGAGAGAAACTGGCCCTCGACCGGGGCCGCCTGGAGGGGAATCATAGGAGGTGGGACGAACGGAGGGCGGACGATGTTGCTGGAGGAGTACAACTTCAGGCGCGAGGTGCTGGACGACCCCGGCCCGGTGCTGGTGGACTTCTGGGCCGAGTGGTGCCCGCCGTGCCGGATGATGAACCCGGCGGTCGAGTCGCTGTCGCGCCGGTTCAAGGTGTGCAAGGTGAACCTCGACACCAACCAGCCGCTCGCCGCGAAGTTCCGGGTCGAGGCGGTACCGACGCTGTTGATCTTCAAGGGCGGACAGGTGGTGAAGCGGTATCAGGGGGTGACGCCGGAGGAGACGTTGCGGACAGACTTGGAGGCGCTCACTCTTTCGGAGCCCGAAGCGTAAGCGAGGGTCTGGGCTAAGACCCTCGCTTACGCTTCGGGCTCCGACGGAGGTCACGGCGTCGCGGCTTTCGTGGCCGGGTCGCCGCCGAACTTCCAACTCGCCTTGTAGTCCCGCGTCAACTTCCGGCCGGTCAGGTCCGCGCGGATCATCTCCACCGGGATGCGGTTCGCCTTCAACAGCGCATTGTGGAAGTCGCGATCGGTCATCTTGCCCGAGTCCACCAGTTCCTTGCGCAGCGCCCGGAACTGCATCGCCCCGACGAGGTACGCCGCCTGGTACAGCGGCCCGTAGTTGCTCTCGAACGACCGGCGGACTTCGGCCGTCGCGTTGTCCGGCTCGAAGCCGACCCGGTCCACCAGCAGATCAACGCACTGCCGCGGGGTCATCTGCCCGAGGTGGTAGCCGAGCGAGAAGATCACCCGGCAGCAGCGGTGCGTCCGCCACACCAGGAACCCGACCCGGTCCTCCGGCGTCTTCGGGAACCCGCGGTCGTAGAGCACCATCTCCCAGTAGACCGCGTTCCCCTCGGTCCAGAATGGGGTGCCGAACAGCCCGCGATGCGGCTTCTCGCGGGCGGACGTGAACCCTTGCAGGTGGTGGCCGGGGATCAACTCGTGGTGGACGGTGGCGCGGGCGAAGTGGACGTTGTTACCGCGCAGGCTCTGGAGCTTGGCGTCGTGGGCCATCGTGCTCGTCGGGAACGACACGGTGATGACCTCGCCGCCGGTGAAGAACGGGTTGATGAGCTGCCGCTCCGGGGTCATCATCGCCATCCGCCACGTCTCGGCCGCCAGCGGCGGGACGGTCACGAGGTCGTGTTTCTTCAGGTAATCGACCGCTTCGACGGCCAGCTCGCGGATGAGCTTCGGCTGCCCGCCCGGCGGGACGTGGAGCGTCTTGACCTTCTCGACTGCCTTGCGCCAGTCGTCGCCGTAGCCCATTTCGCGGGACGCCTTCTTGAGTTCGACCTCACACCACGCCAGTTCGCCTTTCGCCAGCGCGATCAGTTCCTCCGGGGTGTACGCGATCATCTCCCCGGCGAGTTCAGCAAGCAGCGCGTCGCGGCCGATCGGCCGGCCGGTGATGCCGGTGTCGTCCTTCGGCGCGACCGGCCGGCCGCCTCCCGTCTGGCGCAGCTCCTGGCGCTTCCTCTCGCGCTCGAGGTGCGTCCGCATCAGGATGTAGTCGGTCTTTCCGTCGCGGATCAGTTCGTCGAAGTCGAGTTTCTTCAGGGCGTCGAGCCAGCGGGCCGGGTCGCGGCCGGCGCGAGGGCGGGACCGGCCGCGGCCGTAACGGTCGCCCAGGTACTGCTCGACCACCGGGACCAGTTCGCTCCGCGGCTGCGACAGCAGCGCCTTCAGGTCCGGGGCGTCGGACGGGCCTTCGGCGACCCGGTCGTGCGCGTTTACCTTCGGCAACGTGACATCCTCGTCCGGCAGCTTCACCCCCTGCTCGCGGAGCAGCTTGACGTACCCGTCCAGCACGGCGTCGGCCTGCTTGTATGGGTCCGCGAGCCACCAGGTGAACAGCGGGTCGTACCCGTCGGAGTAGCGGTGCCACGCCCGGAGCGACCGCC
>Ga0247822_10003195_pt1 | contig 10658 bp, 7 predicted proteins | sample 13C_Cellulose_Da_FD_192423 | JGI IMG/M metagenome (GOLD analysis project Ga0247822, IMG submission 192423) | Soil microbial communities from agricultural site in Penn Yan, New York, United States - 13C_Cellulose_Day30 | ecosystem: Environmental > Terrestrial > Soil > Agricultural land | place... | reverse complement strand
AGCTCCGCGGCGTGCTCGCGAGCGCCGAGCGCGTGCTCTACGACCACGACCCGCGCGTCCTCGCGTACGTGTTCGACACTCTCGCCGACGACATGATCATCGCGCGGCTGTACATCGATCAGGTGCTCGCGACCTGGCGCGCGCACGTGTCCGCGCTCGGGGGCCGCGCGGCCGGCCGGCCGACCGTGGTGCTCCGCGCATCCGCCCGGGCGATTTCGTCTTAGACTACGGGGCATGCACCCAGCCAGCGCCCGCATGATCGAGACCATCCGCGCGTCGATCATCGGCGATGACTCGGCACTCGAAGGACCGTTCGGCACGCGCCGCGTCACGTACGCCGACTACACGGCGTCGGGCCGCTCGCTCACGTTCATCGAGGACTTCATCCGCACCGAGGTGATGCCGCTCTACGCGAACACGCACACCGAGACGAGCGGCACCGGAAGGCAGACGACCCAGTTCCGCAACGACGCGCGTGACATCATCCATCGCGCCGTCGGCGGCGGCCCCGATGACCTCGTCATCTTCTGCGGCTCGGGCGCGACCGGCGCGATCAACAAGCTGATCGACATCATGAACCTCCGCGTCCCCGCGGACCTCGACGAGCGCTATCAGCTGACGGCTGGCATCCCCGAACGCGAGCGACCGGTCGTGTTCATCGGTCCGTTCGAGCACCACTCGAACGAGCTGCCGTGGCGCGAGTCGATCGCGGACGTCGTCGTGATCCACGAGGACCACGATGGTCACGTCGACCTGGCCCACCTCGAGCAGGAGCTCGTGCGCTACGCGACGCGCCCGCTCAAGATCGGCAGCTTCTCGGCGGCCTCGAACGTCACCGGCATCGCGTCGGACACGCGCGCCATCGCGAAGCTCTTGCACGCGCACGGTGCGCTGTCGTTCTGGGACTACGCCGCCGCAGGGCCGTACGTCGAGATGCGCATGAACGACGCCGATGATCCCGCCGCCCACAAGGATGCGGTGTTCATCTCGCCGCACAAGTTCATCGGCGGGCCGCAGACACCGGGCGTCCTCGTCGTGAAGCGCCCGCTCGTCGCGAACTCGGTGCCCGGATGCCCCGGCGGCGGCACCGTCGCGTACGTCAACGAGTCCGAGCATCGCTATCTGACGGATCCGGTGCTGCGCGAGGAAGGCGGCACGCCCGCGATCGTCGAGTCGATCCGCGCCGGCCTGGTGTTCCAGCTCAAGGATGCCGTCGGCACGGAGGCGATCCACGAGCGCGAGGCCGACTTCATCAAGCGCGCGATCGCGGAGTGGTCGACCAATCCAAACATCACGATCCTCGGCAACAACGAGGCGTGGCGGCTCTCGATCGTGTCGTTCATCGTCCGCCACCGCGACGTCTATCTGCACCACAACTTCGTGGTCGCGCTGCTCGACGATCTGTTCGGCATCCAGTCCCGCGGCGGGTGCGGCTGCGCGGGGCCGTACGGGCACCGGCTGCTCGGCATCGATCTCGATACGAGCAAGGAGTTCGAGCGCGAGATCCTCAGGGGCTGCGAGGGCATCAAGCCGGGCTGGGTGCGCGTCAACTTCAACTATTTCCTCTCGGAGCTGCAGTTCCAGTTCATCCTCGACGCGATCAACCTCGTCGCGACCGAAGGTTGGAAGCTGCTGCCGCTCTACACGTTCGATCCCGACACCGGCGAGTGGCGGCACCGCGCGCGCAACCCGACCAGCGTGATGCGCCTCGGCGAGGTCTCGTATCGCACCGGCAAGATGGCGTACCGGTCGCGCCACTCGAGCGAACCCGAGTGGGCGCTGCCCGGCTATCTCGAGGAGGCCCGCGCCATCTTCGCGCGCGCGCGGCAAGACCTTCGCACCGAGACCATCGTCGATCCGGCGCGCACCGCCGACTTCGAGGAGCTGCGCTGGTTCACGCTGCCGAGCGAGGTGATCGCGGAGCTGCGAGGCGAGCAGTCGTAGCGCGATCTGAGCTACCATCCGAACGGTGAGCGAACACGGCGGCGAGCTCGCGCCCGGCATGGACGTGGGCGGATACCTCATCGAGAGCAAGATCGGCGAGGGCGGGATGGGCCTGGTCTATGGCGCGATGCATCCGCAGATCCGCAAGCGCGTCGCGATCAAGGTGCTCGGGCAGACCTACTGCCGCGATCCCGGCGTGGTCGAGCGCTTCGAGCAGGAAGCCCGTCTGGTCAACGAGATCCACCACTCGAACATCATCGACGTGTTCGGGTTCGGCCAGCTCGCCGACGGCCGCAAGTACCTCATCATGGAGTGGCTCGACGGCGAGAGCCTGACCTCTCGCATCGATCGCGGTGCCATCCCGGCGGCCGAGGCCCTCGAGATCCTCGACGCGATCTGCGACGCGATGCTCGCCGTGCACGAGAAGGGCATCGTCCACCGCGACCTCAAGTCCGACAACATCTTCCTCGTGTCGCGGCGCGGGCAGCAGCACGTGAAGCTGCTCGACTTCGGCCTCGCCAAGCTCGCGGGCAGCAACAACCCGAAAGCGATCACGAAGACCAGGACCGGCATCGTCGTCGGTACGCCCGCGTATCTCTCGCCGGAGCAGGCGCGCGGCAAGCAGGCCGACCACCGCACGGACGTCTATCAGCTCGGCGTGCTCGCTCACAAGATGCTGACCGGACGACTGCCGTTCGTCGGCGACACGCCGGTCGACTACATCGTCCAGCACCTGCAGAAGCCGCCGCCATCGCCGGGCTTGCTGGTGCCGAGCATTCCGGACGCACTGTCCGGGATCGTGGTGCGGATGATGGCGAAGACGCCCGAGGAGCGCCCCACGCTCGCCGACATCCGCGGCGTGCTCGCCGAGGTGCGCGCGGGCCGGTCGCCGGCGCTCGGGCCGCTGCCGCCGTCGGCCGCCGGCGCGACCGGCACGGGGTCGCAGGCGGCGTTGGCGATCGCCGGGTCGCAAGCCGCATTGCCCATCCCCGCGCCGGCGGAGAGCGCGCCTGCCGCCAAGCCAGCGTCGCAGAAGGCGCTGCTGGTCGTCGCGCTCGTGCTCCTCGCGATCATCATCGGCGGCGTCGTGATCCTCGCGGCGCGCTGAGCTCTGCGCTCGTCTGATCACGGCGACGGGCGCGCGAGGATCGCGGGCACACCCTACCGCGAACGACCGCACCTCTTGCGGTTAGTTGCAGGGTAGCCGCGACCCTCGCATCAGTCTCCCGCAGGAACGCCGGTACCGAGGTTCGCGGCTTCCATGCAGGAGTCGATATCGCCGAACGCTTCGACGCACTCGCCGTGCTCGCGCTGACAGCGTGCGGCAGCCTTCGCCCCGACGTAGAAGGTGCCCGCTTCCTGATCCTTGGGATCAACGCAGCAGCACTGGTCTGCGGTATCCGAGCCGGGCTCCGCAGCAGGTGCGGTCGCTGCCGAGTCGGTGTTGGCGGGGGCCTCGGGAGGCTTGGCAGCAGGACTGCTCTTGCACGCGCAGAGCGCGATCGCGAGGGACAACAGGTGGAGCCGCATCGAGGCATCTTCCGTGGCGTCGCCGGCCATTTCCACACTCGATGAGCCCAAACGGCGTGCGCGAGCGCTGCAAACCTCCGGCCATTGCTAACCCCTTGTCTCGAATACGCCTCGGCGCGCCCGGGCAAGCGCGCGACGTGCCTGTCCTGGTTGACGAACTGTTAATGGAATGCTGCGTCGCCCCTCGTCAGCTGGACACCGGGGCCGGGAGGGGCAAACTGCTGTCTCGCGCGATGTGGTTGATCAAGACAGCATTGCGGCGCCCCTACACCTTCGTGGTCATGGCGCTGCTGATCGCGCTGGCCGGTGGGTACTCGATCGTCAAGACGCCCACCGACATCTTCCCGAAGATCGACATCCCCGTCGTCTCGGTGGTGTGGAACTACGGCGGCCTGCCGCCGGAGGAGATGGAGAAGCGCATCGTCAACAACTTCGAGCGCTTCGTGACGACGATCGTCGCCGACATCGATCACATCGAGAGTCAGACGACGACGGGCCTGGCGATCGTGAAGATCTATCTGCAGCCGGGCGCGAGCGTGGAGAAGACGATCGCGCAGACGACGGCCGTCGCGCAGAGCGCGGTGCGCAGCATGCCTCCCGGCACGGTGCCGCCGCTGATCATGCAGTACAGCGCGACCAGCGTGCCGATCATGCAGATCGCGCTCGAGAGCGACTCGCTGTCCGAGCAGCAGATGTTCGACTACGGCATCAACTTCATCCGCACCGAGCTGGTGACGGTGCCGGGCACGCAGATCCCATACCCATATGGTGGCGTGCAGCGACAGATCATGGTCGACATCGATCCGCCGCGGCTGCATGCGCTCGGGCTGTCACCGCGTGACGTGCAGGCCGCGCTCGCCGCGCAGAACGTGATCCTACCGTCGGGCACCGCGAAGCTCGGCACCAACGAGTACCCGGTGATGGTGAAGGCGTCGCCGGCGACGCTCGAGGAGCTCGCCTCGATTCCGATCAAGACCGTCGACGGCACGCCCGTGTACCTGCGCGACGTCGCGAACGTCCGCGACGGCAACATGCCGCAGACCAACATGGTCCACGTCGAGGGCCGGCGCTCGCTGCTGATGTCGGTGCTCAAGAACGGCGACGCCTCCACGCTCGACGTCACCGCCGGGATCCACGCGGCGCTGCCGCGCGCACTCGACCGGCTGCCGAAGGAGGTACGCGATCAGCTCCGCGTGAAGGTCCTGTTCGACCAGTCGGTGTTCGTGCGCGCGTCCGTCGAGGGCGTGGTTCACGAGGCCGTGATCGCGGGTGTGCTGACCGCGATGATGATCCTGATGTTCCTCGGCAGCTGGCGCTCGACCGTGACCGTCATCATCAGCATCCCGCTGTCGATCCTGTTCTCGATCATCGTGCTCAAGGCGCTCGGCCAGACGCTCAACGTGATGACGCTCGGCGGCCTCGCGCTCGCGGTCGGCATTCTCGTCGACGACGCGACGGTCGCGGTCGAGAACATCCACCGCAACATCGGCCAGCGAAAGCCGTTCGTGCAGGCGATCATCGACGGCGCACAGCAGGTCTCGGTGCCCGCGCTGGTGTCGACGCTGTGCATCTGCATCGTGTTCGCGCCGATCGCGTTCCTCACCGGAGCGGCGAAGTCGCTGTTCGTACCGCTCGCGATGGCGGTCGTGTTCGCCATGCTGATGTCGTACCTGCTGTCGCGCACGCTGGTGCCGACGCTGGTGCACTACCTGCTGCGCCGCGAGGCGATGAGCCATCACGCGCCCAATCGGTTCGCCGCCGCGTTCGACCGCGGGTTCAATCGGTTCCGCGACTTCTACGGCCGCGGCCTCGCGTGGACGCTGGTGCACCGCCCGCTCGTGATCGTCGGCTTCCTCGCGTTCGCGGCGGGCTCGCTGGCGATGCTGCCCATGGTCGGGCGCGACTTCTTCCCCACCGTCGACGCGGGCCTGATCAAGCTGCACGTGCGCAACGCGCCGGGCATGCGGCTCGAGGAGTCCGAGAAGCGGATGGTCGCGATCCAGAAGACGATCCGCGAGGTCATCCCCGACCACGAGATCGCGACGATGATCGACGTGATGGGCACGCCGTACTCGGGCATCAACATGTCGCTCAGCGAGGGCGCGCTGATCTCGCCGGCGGACGCGCAGGTCATGATCGCGCTCGAGCACGGGCATCGCCCGACGGCGGAGTACCTGCGCGAGCTGCGGCGCGTGCTGCGCACGACCTACCCCGACAGCACGTTCTTCTTCCTCGCCCCCGACATCTCGACGCAGGTGTTGAACTTCGGGCTCGCGGCGCCGATCAACCTGCAGGTCGTCGGGCCGATCGGCAGCGAGGCCCAGACGCTCGCGTTCGCGCGCGACCTCGCGGCCAAGGTCAGCCAGCTTCCGGGCGCCGCCGACGTGCACCTCGCGCAGGTTCCGGAGGTCCCGGGGCTCGCGCTCGAGATCGATCGCGTGCAGGCGCAGCGCGCCGGCCTCACGGAGCGCGACGTGGCGAGCGATCTGCTCGTCTCGCTGGCGTCGAGCGGTCAGGTCGCCCCGTCGTTCTGGATCGATCGTCGCGGCGTGCAGTACACCGTGTCGGTGCAGACGCCGCAGCGCGAGCTCGACAGCATCGATGCGCTGCGCGCGACCCCGATCTCGACGGGGCGCGGGACGCCGGCGACCGTCGGCAATCTGTCGACGATCCACCGCACGACCTCCGCCGCCAACATCACGCACCACAACATCGCGCGCACGTACGACGTGCAGGCGAACGTCGATGGCACCGACCTCGGCACGGTCACCGATGCCGTCCGCGAGGTGGTCGCCGAAGCACGCAAGACGGCGCCGCGGGGCACGCGTGTGACGCTCAAGGGCCAGGCCGAGAGCATGGACTCCTCGTTCGACGGGCTCGCCTCGGGGCTCGCGGTCGCGATCCTCCTCGTCTACCTGCTGCTCGTCGTCAACTTCCAGTCGTGGCTGGATCCGCTGATCATCCTGATGGCGTTGCCCGGCGCGCTGGCCGGCATCGTGTGGATCCTGTTCCTCACCGGCACCACGCTGTCGGTGCCCGCGCTGATCGGCTCGATCATGTGCGTCGGCGTGGCGACCGCGAACAGCATCCTCGTGGTGTCGTTCGCGAACGAGCAGCGTGCGCACCGCGATGCGCGCGGGGCGGCGCTCGCGGCCGGGATGACGCGCCTGCGGCCCGTCCTGATGACGGCGCTCGCGATGGTGATCGGCATGGTGCCGATGGCGATCGGCCTCGGTGAAGGCGGCGAGCAGAACGCGCCGCTCGGCCGCGCGGTGATCGGTGGCCTTTCGCTCGCGACGTTCACGACCTTGTTCTTCGTCCCCGTGATGTACAGCCTGCTGCGACGCAAGCCGCCCGCGCGGGACCAGGAGTCTGTTGTATGAGCACCCCCGGCGATTCGGACGACCTCGGCTTCCCGCTGCCGCCGCCCGCACGTGCCTCGCGCGTCGGCGTGTTCGTCGTGGTCGGACTCGTGGTCGGTGGCGCGTTCGCGTTCGGCTACCTCCGCAAGCAGGAGGCGCGCAGCGAGATCTCGGCGCCCGAGGCCGGCGTCCGGCGCGTCGAGGTGATCGCGCCCAAGGCGATCGCGAGCGATCGCCCGCTCGCGCTGCCGGGCACGGTGCGTGCGCTCGAGGAGACGCAGCTCTACGCGCGCGTCACCGGCTACGTGAAGGCGTGGCACGTCGACCTCGGCGACAAGGTGAAGGCCGGCCAGCTGCTCGCGGAGATCGATGCGCCCGAGCTCGCGTCGCAGCTCTCGCAGGCGCGCGCGCAGCTCGCGTCGGCGCGCGCCGCCGTGAAGCAGGCGACCGCACAGCGCGACTTCTCGCAGTCGAACAGCTCGCGCTACTCGGCGCTCGCGGATCAGAAGCTCGTCGCGCGGGCGCAAGTCGAAGAGACCGAGGCGCGCGCCAAGACCGACGAGGCGAGCCTGAGCTCCGCGGAGTCGAACGTCGCCGCGCAGGAGGCGAACGTGCGCCGGCTGTCCGAGCTGCAGGCATACACGCGCGTCGTAGCGCCGTTCGCGGGCACGGTCACCCAGCGCGCGATCGAGCGCGGCGCACTCGTCCGCGAAGGCTCGACCGGCGCGCCGCTGTTCACCATCGTCGCGACCGATCCGGTGCGCGTGTTCGTCGACGTGCCGCAGTCGATCGCGATGCACGTGCGACCGGGTGCGGAGGCGACGATCTCCGTCCGCGAGCTCGGCGCCCGCCCGTTCGCGGGCAAGGTGACGCGCGTCGCGGGTGCGCTCGATCCGCAGCTGCACACCATGACCACGGAGATCCAGATCCCGAACTCCGATGCCGCGTTGCTGCCCGGGATGTACGTGCAGGCGCAGCTGATGTTCTCGGTGCCGCACCGCGTGCTCGAGATCCCGGCCACCGCGCTCTACAACGACGCCAACGGCACGCGCGTCGCGACCGTCGACGAAGGCGGCCGCGCGCACTACGTCAAGATCGAGATCGAGCGCGACACCGGCGCGACGCTCCAGGTCGCGGCCGGGCTGACCGGCACCGAGCGGGTGCTCAAGATCGCGGTGCCCGCGCTCGCCGAGGGCGAGCCGCTCGAGGTCGCGCCGCCGCCCGCCGCGCCAAAGGCCGCCGCGAACAAGTAGTCGCAGGAATGGGTCGAGCGGAGGGGCAGCGGCCGGTGTATGCGCGTCGGGTCACGTGCCGGATGGGTCTTCCTCGGCCTCGATCGCGGCCTCGCCTTCCTTGAACGACGGATACCGCAGCTCAAGGCCGAGCTCGGCCTTGAGCCTGGCGTTGCGGAGCTTGCGGTTGCGATGCGCGACGCGCGGCTTGCCGGCCTCGTAGACCTCGCGACTCGGGGGCATCGGCACGCTCATGCGCGCGGACAGCCAGGCGGCGTACTCGCCCTGCGTCGTCGGCGCATCGTCGGCGACGAGGTAGAGCGCCTTGTTCGGGGCCTTGGTCTCGGCGGCGAACACGATCTGCACGACGTCGTCGACGTGGATGCGCGAGGTGACGTGCTGCCCTTGCTCGAGGATGCGGTACTCGCCCTTGAGGATGCGGCGGCGCACGCCGCGCCCCGGCCCGTACACGGGCGCGAGCCGCAGCGTGACAACCCGCATGCGATCGAAGCCACTCGCCGCGACCTCGGCCTCGTCGGTGACGACGTTCTGCATCGCGGCGTCGGGCGTGATCGGGGTGTCCTCGTCGATCCACGTGTCGTCGTCGGGCGAGTCGCCGTAGAGCCCGCACGACGAGAACAGGAGGAAGCACGCCGCGCCCGCGCCGTACGCGGCCTGCAGCGCGGCGCGGAGCGCGTGGCCGGGCGGCAGCGAGGTCACGGGCGGGATCGAGTACACGACGGTCGCGCCTGGGAGCCCGGACAGTGCGGCGACAAAGCCCTTGGGGGTCGCAGCGTCGAGGAACTTCACCTCGGCGCCGAGCGGCGCGAACAGCGGCTGCATGCGCCCCGTCGAGCGGCCGCACACGCGGACGGTGCGTCCTGCCGCGAGCGCGGCGCGTGCGAGGCGAGACCCGACATAGCCGCACCCGAGGATCACGATCGGCGTCACCGGTGCATGTTCCCATATCGGCACCTGGGGGCCAGCTGGGACGCTATGATCTCTCGCATGGTGGGGCTGCGGCTCGCTTGTTGCCTGTCGCTGATCGTCTCGATCGGGTGCGGTCGATTCGACTTCGATCGTGTCAACGACGGCGATGCTGGCACCAACGGCGATGCGAGCAACGCGCCGGACGGCGGTGACGCCCCTGGCGACGGTCCGGTGACAGACTCGCCCTACAATCTCGTGTTCGTGACGTCGACCAGCACGCGACTCGCGGAGGTCGGCGGCCTCGCGGGTGCCGATGCGATGTGCAACCAGCTCGCCGCGGACGCCGGTCTGCGCGGCACCTATGTCGCGTGGCTCTCCGACGCGAGCACCAGCGCCGCGAGCCGGCTGAGCGGCGCGCGCGGGTGGGTGCGCTACGACGGCAAGCCCGTCGTCGACACGGTCGCCGATCTGCTCGCCGGACGGATCCTGCATCCGATCCTGCTGACCGAGACGGGCGTCGCGGTGACCGGGCAGTTCGGGATCATCACCGCGACCTCGAACGACGGTACGCTGGCGGAGGATTGCAGCGGCTTCACGTCGACGTCGTCGTCGGTGACGATGATGACGGGGATCGCAGGCGCAACGTTCTCGACGTGGACGCAGAACCTCGCGAGCAATTGTTCGCAGTCGCTACCGCTCTATTGTTTCGGCGTCGACCGGTCCGTCCCGCTCACCTACACGCCGGCGACCGGTCGTCGCGCCTTCGTCAGCGCTGCGAGCTGGGCGCCGTCGGGTGGCGTGACCGCGGCCGACGCGGCCTGCCAGGCGGCCGCGGATGCGAGAGCGCTCGGCGGGTCGTGGCGCGCGCTGATCGCGACGACCACGGCGACTGCCGCGAGCCGCTTCAGTGCGAGCGGGGCTCCGTGGGTGCGCCTCGATGGCATCGCGCTGGCGAGCACGCCCGACGTCCTGCTCGACGGCGAGATCCTCGACGCACCGCTGAACTACACCGAGACCGGTCAGTACCGCGGCAGTAATCCAGCGAACACCGGTGCGACCTCGACGACGGCGCTCGGCACCGCCGCGTCGACGTGCCTGGACTGGACCTCGTCGGCCATGGCGGATTCGCAGCGCGTCGGGCTCTTGAATTCGATCACGCTGTACTTCTCGACGCCGATCTTTCAGACCTGCAGCAGCGGGGGCGGTCAGCTGTACTGCCTCGAACCGTGACGTGATCGGCCCTCGAATGTTAGGTTCGGGGCGGCGATGAGGCTCGGGGAGCTCGTCGAGGATCGGTTCGTGTTGGAGGCTCTCGCCGGGACCGGCGGCATGGGCACGGTCTATCGCGCGCTCGATCGCACGACGGGCGCGAACGTCGCGCTCAAGGTGCTGAAGAGCAGCTCGCAGGACGCGGTCGAGCGGTTCGTACGGGAGACGCGCGTGCTCGAGGCGCTGCGCCACCCGGCGATCGTGCGCTACATCGCCGATGGCCGGACGGAGGGCGACGAGCTCTGGCTCGCGATGGAGTGGCTCGACGGCGAGAGCGTGGCGCAGCGGCTCGCGCGTGCGCAGCTGTCCGTGACCGAGGGCGTGGAGCTCGTGCGCCGCATCGCCGAGGCGCTGGGCGCGGCGCACGAGCTCCACGCCCTCGGTCACGGAC
>Ga0247822_10003193_pt1 | contig 10660 bp, 9 predicted proteins | sample 13C_Cellulose_Da_FD_192423 | JGI IMG/M metagenome (GOLD analysis project Ga0247822, IMG submission 192423) | Soil microbial communities from agricultural site in Penn Yan, New York, United States - 13C_Cellulose_Day30 | ecosystem: Environmental > Terrestrial > Soil > Agricultural land | place... | reverse complement strand
CTCGCCGCTCGACGCCGTTCGCGGGCTCTCGTACGACGAAGCGGAGCGGCGAGTGCTCGACGAGGTAGGCTCGTCGTCGCTGTTCGGCGCCCGCTTCCGGATGAACGCCGCGCGTGCGCTGCTGCTGCCGCGTGGCAACCCGCGGCGCCGGATGCCGCTCTGGCTCCAGCGGCTGAAGGCGCTGGACCTGCTCCAGGCGGTGCAGGACCATCCGTCGTTCCCGATCCTCGTCGAGACGTACCGTGACGTGCTGCAGGATGCGTTCGACATGGCGGCGCTCAGGGAGGTGCTGGGCGGCATCGAGCGCGGCGCGATCGCGATGCACTTCGTCGAGACGGAGCTGCCGTCGCCGTTCGCCGCCTCCATGCAGTTCGGGTTCGTCATGGACTGGATGTACGCCGATGACGCCCCGCGCGCGGAGCAGCGCGCCGCGCTGCTCTCCCTCGACCGCGCGCTCCTCGACGAGCTGCTTGGCGGCGAGGGGGCGGATGCGTCGACGCTCGCCGTCCTCGACGAGCTGCTCGCGCGGAGGCGCGGCACGCATCCCGGCCGTCGTGCACGCACCGGCGACGAGCTCGCGGTGCTGCTCGATCGCGCCGGCGACTTGACGGTCGACGAGGTCCGCGCCCGGATCGCGAGCGTGGAGGAGGGGCGTCGCGGCGAGCCACTCGAGGAGCTGCTCGACTCGGGGCGGGCGATCGGCATCGACGTGCCCACGGCGAGCGGCACGGATCGCCGGATCATCCTCACCGACGCGTGGGCACGGTACGCGTCCGCATTCGGAGCGAAGCAGCTCGAGGTGATCGCCGCGGGGGCGGCGCTGTCGGCGGTGCCGGCGGCAGCCCGGATTCCGGCAGCGGCACTCGTAACTGCGCTCACGCGCTCCGCCGCGCAGCGGGAGATCGTCGCGCGTTTCCTCGCGCTGAGCGGGCCCGTGTCCGTCGCCGAGATGCGCGCCCGGTATGCGGTGGATGCGCAGTGGCTCGAGCAGCGGCTCGCCGAGTGGACCAGAGCAGGCCGCGTCGTGCGCGGCGTGTTCGGTGGTGACCGTGCGACGCCACGGTGGGCATGGCGCCGGCTCGTCGAGGAGGCCCGGCGACGCGAGCTCGCCGCGATGCGGCGGCAGATCGAGCCCGTCGACCTTGCGACCTTCGCCTCCTACCTCCAGCGCTGGCAGCACCTCACCGGCGAACACCGGGCGCGCGGTGCCGAGGGCACGGCTGACGTCATTCGACAGCTGGCCGGCGTCAGCCGTCCCGCCGATGCATGGGAGCGGGACGTCCTGCCCGTACGGGTGACGGATCCGGAGCCCGGCGTGATCGACCGCCTCATCGCCGAGGGCGAGCTCGTATGGGTTGGCGCGCTGAACGAGCCGCAGCGCGGCGCGACGACGCCCCGTGTGATGAACGTGCGCTTCGTGCGCCGTGGGACCGGCCGCGCATGGCTCGGCGACCCGCCCGATGACGAGGTCCTGGGTGCACCATCGCGCAGCGTGCTCGCGATGCTCCGGGAGGAAGGAGCGTCGTTCTTTCACGACATCCAGCAGGGCACGGGGCTGAGCGCGTACGCGCTTCGCGACGCACTGCGCGAGCTGGTCGGCGCAGGCCTCGTCACCAACGATACCGTTGCCGGGATGCGCGCGGTCGCGCGGTGGAAGAGCGTGGTGCCGGGGCGGGGGCGCGACGCACCGGATCCGGCGCGCTGGCTTCCGCCGGACTTCGTCTCACGTCCCGTCGTGCAGCGGCGGCCCAACCTGCGCCGGCTGCCGAAGTGGCGCCGCCCCGATCAACCGGGGGGAGACCAGCCGTGGGCGGGACGCTGGTCGCTCGTGCGGGTGACGGGAATCCTCGGCCCGCAACGCGAGGAGAGTGCGCTGGCCGAGGAGATCGCTCGCCAGTGGCTCGCGCGCTACGGCGTGGTCTCGCGCGACTGGTGGCGGCGGGAACGGCCGGCAGTCGCATGGCGTGCGATCTACCATGAGCTGAAGCGCCTCGAGTATCGGGGCGAGGTTCGCCGTGGCTACTTCGTGCGGGGCCTCGCGGGGGCGCAGTTCGCGCTGCCCGAGGCGGTGGAGCAGTTGCGCGACGCGCGCGAGCGCCGCGCGCACGCCGGCGGGATCGTCGTCATCGCGGCGGCCGATCCGGCGAACGTCTTCGCACTTCCACTCGCACCGGGTGTCGCGGCCGATCCGCTCCTGCGCCCGCGGGGGGCGGGAGCCCTGCTCGTCATGCAGGCGGGCGATGTGGTGCTGTCCGTCGAGGGGCGGGGCCGCCGCCTCCGCGTGCGAGCGGACGCGTCATCGGCCGCGGTGCGGGACGCCGCGCGGGCGCTGGCCGCACACGTGACCCGCCCGCTGGCGGGGCGGCGCCCACGCGACCTCGTGATCGAGCAGATCGACGATCGACCCGCCGCACATGCGCCCCACGCGGACACGTTCGTGGCCGCCGGGTTCCGGCGCGACGGGATGGCGCTCCGCAGCCTGGCGCCGGTCGTGTAGCCTCAGATCGGGGTGACGACCAGCGTGGTCATCGTCGGCGGGATGCGCACCTGCAGCTCGTCACCGCGGATGATCGTGACCGACCCGCTGCTGATCGTGCCGCGATCCGGGAACACGCGCGCCACGAAGTTCACGCCGCCGGCGCCGGCCCCCACGACGGTATCGGGAAGTCGCACCCGCTCGCTCCGACCGGGACTCAGCGTCGTGAGCCGGAACCGGCTGCCCGGCGTGACGGCGAAGATGTCCAGCTGTGCCGACGATTCGTTGACGAACGTGACGTAGACGCTCTCGCTTTCCGGTGTTCGCCGGAAAGGTCCGCATGCCGCGACCAGCATGGCCAGCAGCAGGAGCAGGTGCGGTGACGACAGACGGCGCTGCCGGGCGGCGGACGGCGGGATCATGCGATTCCTCGAGGCGATGGCGGCGGGCCGTACTGCACACCCTCGGCCACGCGCGGGGGGGAAGCGAGCGAAGGCCCGGTGCAGCGCACCGGGCCTTCGAGGAATGGTACTATCGGTCGGGGGCCGCGCCCCGCCCGGTGTCAGAACGGAAGATCGTCGTCCGACGGCGCCGCGGGCTCGTCGAGCTCGGGAACCAGCGCCCTGGATGCAGGCTGCGGAGCCGGCTCCTTCGCATTGCCCTTCGCGGGCCAGATCACGCCATCGCAGCTGCGATCGCGGCACTTGAAGTCCGGAGCCTTCGGATTGCGCTTCGTCGCGCGGTTGTCCCACATCCGCCCGCCGCACTTGGGACACGCCGGCTCGTCGGCGGCACGCGGACCCGTGGCCGGCTCCATCGCCGACTCGCCGACAAGTTCAACCTCGCGCACGTCGTCGAGGTCGGCCACTCGCGATGCACGCTCCACCGCGCGCCCGGTCAGTGTGCCGTAGCGACGGGCGTACGCCGCCGCGGGATCCTCGAGCGGCTTGGCGTAGCGGCCATCGCCATCGACCTGCACCCAGTTCTGCTCGAAGGAGTAGAGTTCGTGTGCGATGCCGAAGCGGACGCTGGCGCGCTTGAAGGCGTCGGTCGCAGCACTCTTGTAGTCGCGTCCCGTGCCGACGTCCTCGCGGATCACGCCGAGGATCTGGAGGCGCGCCTTGAAGGAGCAGGTCTGCTCGCCGTCGTCGCCCGGGAGGGCAGGGAGCAGCTCGAGCGTGAGATCCCACTCGCCCGGGACGACGCCGTCGAGGCGCTCGCGCACCGTGTTGGCGTCGACGTAGCAGACGAAGCGTGCGAACCAGCGTCCGTCACGCTGCACGGCGCGGCCGTCCTGGCGCCACGAGATGACGCCTGCCGGCAGCGGCGCGGCGAGCCGGGCCCAGAGGTCGTTGCGGTCGAGCGGAGTGTCGTGTCGTGCGATCATGATGTCATCCTGCCGTTTGAGGTCGTGTTCCTGCCGTTCGTGATCATCCGGTCGATGCCGTCATCGTGCTGGCGGTCCAGCATGCGCTGCATGCTTTCGAGCGTGCCCGACGGCGTGGCAGCTCTGCCCGTGCTCACAGTACCATCCGTGCCGATCGAAGAAGACGAGATGCGCCTGCAGCTGCCGGTCGACCATCTCGTCGACGCGGATGAGCCGCTCCACCGAGGTGCCCGGTCCGCACTTGCGGTACGGATCGAGGTCGCGGATGCGGACGATGGCGCGCTCGACTTCCCGCTTCGCCTTCGGCTTCGCCGCGCGTCCCTTCCGTGCGGGCTTTCCCTTGCCGATCGGTGCGCCGCGCCTCGATGCTTGCTTCGCCACGACGACCGTCTGCTTTGCCGCGGGCGCCCGCTTCTGCTTCGCTGAGGGCGCTCGGTTCGCGGTGAGAGTCTGCTTCTTCGTCGTCGCGGTCGATCGCTTCGCCGCGGGCGCCTGCGTTCTCGTTGCCGCGGGAGCCTGCTTCTTCGCAGGGGCAGCCTGCGGCTTCGCCGCGAGAGCCTGCTTCCTGCCCGCTGTGGACGCCTTCGTCCCCTTGGCAGCCGGCCGCTTCCCGGGGCGGGCCGGCGCCGACTTCCGGGGGCTGGCCGGGGCCTGGCTCGCCTTGCCGGCAGCCTTGCGCTTGCCGGCCTTGGGCGGAGCGGTCCGCTTGGAGCGGGCGGGAGCGGCCTTGCGGGAAGCTGCCGTCGAGCTCCCCTTGGGAAGGGCGGGGCGCTTGGCCGACGCCTTCCGCGCGGCTCGGGGCTGCTTGCTCGTCCTGCCTGCCGAGCGCCGCGTTTTCTTGACTCCGCTCATCCGATCCTCTAGACTCCAATCCGGTGTTACAACAGTCGCATCTGTTCGGGAAATCTTCGGCTTATCAACTTAGCTTTTGGTGCAACGTATGTCAATGGAAATCTCCGGCGACCAGCAGCAACTCGTTGGGACACCGGAGCTTGCACCAATCGGCAAGCGGATCGAGATGCTGCGCATCGAGCGCGGGATCTCCAAGCAGCAGCTCGCGAAGGCGGCCGGGATCTCCCGGCAGCAACTCTGGCGCGTACTGGCCGGAAAGTCCGAGCTGACGAGCTCGCTTCGCGAGCGGCTGGCATTCGTCCTTCGCACCGACGTCGCGGTCCTCCAGTCGGACGCAACTCCGACACCCGATACCGTGACGCTCGCGAGCTGGTTCGGCAGCCGAAGTGCGCCGGCCACCGCCGCACCCACCCGTGCGCTCGCTCCTGTGCCCCCAGTGCCCGCGGTGCCTGCGGTCGCGACGCTTGCGGAGTTCGTGAGCACACCCGGCGCCGTCGAGTCGCTGCTGGCGGAGATCCCGCCGTGCGACGGAGGGCTGGCGCTCAAGCGGGCCGTGCTCGATGCGATCGAGGACGTCACGATGGCGCGCGGCATCGCGCTGCCCGCCACGTTCTTCGATCTCCGCCGCGCGGTGATCAACCGCGCCCTGTAGCCGCCGGGCGCGGGCTCCCTCCGTCGCTGGCGTAGCTCCTGCACCAGTCGGGCGCGTCCATCAATGGGAGCCCGGCCATGGATCGTGGTGTGGAGTTCATCAAGGATCAGGTCGCGAATGCGGTCATGCAGCACGGTGCATTTCTGCGATCGCTGGAGGATCACGAGGCGCAGGCCGACGACCAGCGGTTCCGCGATCTCTGCACGAAGTACATCCCGGTGATGCGTGAGCACCAGCGGATGCTCGAGAGCTTCCAGGGGCGGCTCGGCACCGACGAGGGCGCGATGAAGAAGGTGATCGGCAAGGCGATGGGCGTTGCCCGCGACCTCGCCGATTCGGCGCGTCAGAGCGACTTCCTCCGGCTCGTCGGCGACATCGTCATGGCGCGCCAGAGCGAGGCGACGTTCAAGACCTTCCGCGATGCCGGGCGCACGCTGGGGATCACGGAGCTCGCGAAGATCGGTGAGATGGGCGAACGCCATCACGACGACTATGCGGCCGATGCCGGTCGGCTGGTGCAGCAGATGTTCGTCGAGCACGCGCGTGGCGCGGAAGTCGCACTGGGCGAGAGCGCGCGGACCGGATCGCGACCGGGGTCGACGTTCTAGCGCGATCGGTCGCTGACGGAGGCGGGGAGGGCGTCGCGCGCTCCCTGCCTCCGTCGCATCCAGCTACCTTTGCCGCATGGATGACATCATTGCGCTGGCTGCCGAGCTGTTGGCGATCCCTTCGTCCACGGGTGCCGAACAGGGGGCCGTGGATTTCGTGTCGAAGTGGCTCGTCGCACGCGGGTGGAACGTCCACCTGCAGGAGGTCACCCGCGGGCGAACGAACGTCTGGGCCACGCGGGCCGGAGGCGGCGTGACGTTCTCGACGCATCTCGACACCGTGCCGCCGTACTTTCCGCCGCGCCTGGCCGGCGATCGGCTGTATGGCCGGGGTGCTTCCGACGCCAAGGGGATCGCCGCGGCGATGCTGGTCGCTGCCGATGCCCTGGCGGCGGCTGGCGAGGAGCGTGTCGATCTGCTGCTCCTCGTGGGCGAGGAGAAGGGGTCCGACGGCGCCCGCGCGGCGAATCGTCTCGAGCCCACGAGCCGCTTCCTGGTCAACGGCGAACCCACCGAGAGCAAGCTCGCGAGCGGTGCCAAGGGGTCGCTCCGCGTGACCGTCCGCACGACCGGGCGCGAGGCACACTCCGCGTACCAGCACCTCGGGCAGTCCGCCATCGACCCGATGCTCGAGCTGCTGCCCAGGCTCGGGAGTCTTCCGCTCCCGAGCGATCCCGTGCTCGGGGAAACCACGGTGAACATCGGCACGATCCACGGCGGCACGGAGGCGAACATCGTTCCGGGGAGTTGCGAGGCGGAGCTGATGTTCCGCCTGGTCGGCGACGTGGAGGACGTCAAGCAGGTCGTCGCCCGCTGGGCCGACGGCGTCGCGGACGTGGAGTGGGGCTCGACGATCCCGGCACAGCGGTTTCACACCCTGGACGGCTTCGAGGTCGCTCCCGTGTCGTACACCAGTGACATTCCCCTGCTCGACCGGTGGGGCACCCCGCTGCTCTTCGGGCCGGGCTCGATCACCGTCGCGCACACACCCGACGAGTTCGTCGATGTCGGCGAGCTTCGCCGCTCGGTGGACGCATACCAGCGCATCGCGAAGGCGCTGCTCTCCGCATGACGACCGTGACCTCTGCACGCGTGACGCGCCGCCGCGTGGCGGTTCTCGGCGCGACTGGCGCCGTGGGCCAGGCCTTCGTCCGCCTGCTTGCCGCGCACCCGTGGTTCGAGCTCGCCGAGCTCGCGGCGTCCGAGCGGTCCGCCGGGCGGCCCTACGGCGAGGCGACGCGCTGGATCGGCGGCGACGCGATCCCCGCGGGTATCGCCGAACGCGTCGTCGTTTCGTGTGACCCGGCCGCGGTGGACGCCGACGTCGTGTTCTCCGCGCTCGACTCGTCCGTTGCCGGTGACGTCGAATCGGCGTTCGCGCGCGCCGGCAAGGTCGTGCTGAGCAACGCGCGCAACTTCCGCATGGACGACGACGTTCCGCTCGTGATCCCGGAAGTGAACCCCGGCCACCTCGCCCTGCTCGAGCGTCAGCGACGGGCGCGCGGCTGGCCGGGCGCGATCGTGACGAACGCGAACTGCTCCACCATCGCGCTGGCGCTGGCGCTCGCGCCGCTCCACGAGCGCTTCGGCGTGGATCGTGTCTTCGTCGCCACGATGCAGGCCGTCTCCGGCGCCGGCTACCCGGGCGTCCCGTCGCTGGACATCCTCGGCAACGTCGTCCCGTACATCAGCGGCGAGGAAGAGAAGATCGAGACGGAGGCGCTGAAGATGCTCGGGCACTACGACGGCACGTCGGTCATCCCGGCGGAGATCGGCGTCACGGCGCATACCAGCCGCGTGCCCGTGGAGCACGGCCACACCGTCTGCGTCTCCGTGGGGTTCCGTGAGCCGGCGACGCCGGAGCAGGTGCGCGCGGCGTTCGAGGAGTGGGGCGGCGCGGAGGTGGCGCACGGGCTTCCGACGGCACCGGTCCGGCCGATCGAGCTGGCGCAGGCGCCCGATCGGCCGCAGCCGCGGCGCGATGCAACTCGCGGCGGCGGGATGGCCGTCACCGTCGGTCGCATCCGTCCGGACCCGCTGCTCGACGTGAAGTTCGTCGCACTCGCGCACAACATCGTTCGCGGCGCGGCCGGGGCTTCCGTGCTCAACGCGGAGCTCATGGAGCGCGAGGGGCTGCTCGGCGGATGACGAGGCGGCGATGATCGTCGTCAAGTTCGGCGGGACATCCGTCGCAGACGCGGACGCGATCCGGCGCGGTGCCGAGATCGTGCGCGGCCGGCTGTCGCGCCACCCCGTGGTCGTCGTCAGTGCGCTCGCGGGCACGACCAACGCGTTGATCGCCCTCGCCGAGCAGGCGGCGAAGGGACACCTGATCGGGGCGATGAGCGCCGTCGAGGGAATCCGGACGCGGCACCTCCGCGAGGCCGATACGCTCCTCGGCGCGGCGGGGATGGAGGTCGCGAGCGAGATCTCGGCGCTCTGCGACGAGCTGGCCGCGCTCGCCGAGGCCCTCTCGGTGCTGGGCGACCTGACGCCCCGGTCGCTCGATGCGATCTCCGCGTTCGGCGAGCAGCTCTCGTCGCTCCTCGTCGTCGCCGCCTACGAGGCAATGGGACTTCCCGCGGTGCATCTGGATGCGCGTGACGTGATGGTCACCGACGGGACATTCGGGCGTGCGGAGCCGCAGCCTGACGCGATCGCCGCCGCGGCGCGGACACACCTCATGCCGCTGCTGCGCGACGGGAAGGTACCGGTGCTCGGTGGCTTCATCGGCGCGATGCCGACGACCCGGATCACGACGACGCTCGGACGCGGCGGCTCGGACTACAGCGCGTCGCTGCTGGGGGCCGCGCTCAAGGCCGAAGCGATCGAGATCTGGACCGACGTGGACGGCATGCTGACGGCCGATCCGCGCGTCGTGCAGGACGCGCGGCTGATCGACCGCATCGGCTTCGAGGAGGCATCGGAGCTGGCATCGTTCGGCGCCAAGGTCCTGCATCCCTACACGATCGCACCCGCAGTGCGCCTGGGGATCCCCGTGGTGGTGCTCAACTCCCGGCGTCCCGACGGCACCGGGACGCTCATCACCTTCGATGCGCCGCGCCGGCCCGTGACGGCCATCGCGGGGAAGGAGAAGGTCACGCTCGTGAAGGTGCGGTCGCCGCGGATGCTCCTCACCGAGGGCTTCATGCGCACGCTCTTCGCGATCTTCGAGCGCCACCGGACGTCCGTGGACGTCGTCGCGACCTCGGAGGTCTCGGTGTCCGTCACGATGGACGACGCGACACGCCTGGAAGCGATCGTCGGCGAGCTTCGCGAGCTGGGCGACGTCGCCATCGAGCGCAGCCGCGGCATCGTGTCCGTCGTCGGCGCGGAGCTCAGTCGCAATCCCGCCGTCATGGCCGCGGCGATCGCCGCGCTCGACGGCGCCGGCGTCCACATGTTGTCACTCAGTGCGACCGGCATCAACCTCACCGTGGTCGTGGATGGCGACCAGGTGACGCCCGTGATCCGCCGGCTGCACGACATCTTCTTCGCGCAGGCCGCCGCATGACGACGCTCCGGGTCGCGATCGTGGGGATGGGACGGATGGGGAGCGCGGTCGCCGCGCTCGCGCCGGAGCGCGGGTTCGAGATCGCCGCGACGCTGGACGAAGCGGATTCGCGCGCCGGCATCACCCGTGACGCACTGCGCGGCGCCGACGTCGCGATCGAGTTCACGACGCCCTCCGCTGCACCCGACAACATCCGGGCGCTCGTCGATGCCGGCTGCCCTGTCGTCGTCGGGACCACCGGGTGGCACGCCGCCCTCCCCGAGATCACCGCCTACGTGCGCGATCACGGCGGGGCGATGCTGTGGGCGCCGAACTTCTCCATCGGCGTGAACCTCTTCCAGCGGGTCGTCGCCGAGGCCGCGCGCGTGCTCGCCACGGCGCCCGGGTTCGACGCGCATTTCGTCGAGACGCACCACCGCGCGAAGAAGGATGCCCCGTCGGGGACCGCGATCGCGCTCGAACAGGCTGCCGCGGCACAGCTCGGGCATGCGATCCCGATCACGAGCGTCCGCGTCGGCAGCGTGCCGGGCACGCACGAGCTGGTGTTCGATGCGCCCTTCGAGACCATCCGGCTCGAGCACGCCGCGCGCGACCGCCGCGTGTTCGCCGAAGGTGCGCTGCTCGCCGCCCGCTGGCTACCGGGCCACACCGGGGTGTTCGAGATGACGGACGTGCTCGACGGACTCACGACTCGGAGGGAGACATGACATCGACCGGGCTTGCGGGTGTGGGAACCGCGCTGATCACGCCGTTCCAGCAGGGTGGCGCCGTCGACGAGGCAGCGCTCCGCGCGCTGGTGGACTGGCAGCTCGCCGAGGGCGTGCACTTCCTGGTGCCGTGCGGCTCGACCGGCGAAGCCGCGACGCTCACGCCCGAGGAGCATCGCCGGGTCGTCGAGGTGGTCGTCGAGCAGGTGGACGGACGCGTGCCCGTGGTCGCGGGCGCCGGCTCCAACGACACGCGCAAGGCGATCGCGATGTCGCGCGACATGGCAGCCGTGGGGGCGACGCACCTGCTGCACACGTCGCCGATGTACAGCAAGCCCCCGCAGCGCGGGATCGAGGCGCACTTCCGCGCGATCGCGGAGGCGGTGGACCTCCCGATCGTCGTCTACAACGTCCCGGGGCGGACGGCGAGCAACGTCGAAGCGAAGACGACGCTCGCCCTGGCG
>Ga0247822_10003192_pt1 | contig 10661 bp, 8 predicted proteins | sample 13C_Cellulose_Da_FD_192423 | JGI IMG/M metagenome (GOLD analysis project Ga0247822, IMG submission 192423) | Soil microbial communities from agricultural site in Penn Yan, New York, United States - 13C_Cellulose_Day30 | ecosystem: Environmental > Terrestrial > Soil > Agricultural land | place... | reverse complement strand
TTATTATCCCATTTAACAATTTTGGCTACCCTTTTCTCACCTAATAATTTCAAACTGATTTTAGCAGCGTTTGCACCGACTGCTGTACATCAGCGGTGAGCCTTTCAATATCGATATTGTGTACTTGATTATTGCTCACCACAGGTTTGCCGTTAATAAAGCTCTGTTTGATTGTTACTGGTTCGCCGCAAATTAGTGGCGCTTCCAGAGGGCTATGTACTCCGGCAAAACGGGGCTGCTGTAAATCGTATATCACCAAATCGGCGGCGTAGCCTACTTCCAATTTACCGAGGTTCGGCAGGCCTAGCATTTGTGCGCCGTTGTAGCTGCCCCAATTAATTACCATCTCAACCGTGGTTGCTGCAGGCCCGTGCTGAGTGCGGTGCAATAGCCAAGCGAGATTTAATTCTTGCAGCATTGAGGCGGATTCAGCGGATGCAGAGCCATCGACACCGATACTAATCGGCACGCCCGCTTGTTGCATCGCAATCACTGGTGCTATGCCGCTACCCAAACGGCAATTGGAAGTGGGGCAATGGGCGATGCCGGTTTTGGTTTGTGCGAGTAAATCAATCGCATGTGCATCGGTTTTTACCAAGTGCGCAAACCAGACATCGCTGCCGAGCCAGTGGCAACTGGCCGCATAATCGATTGCACTCATACCGTATTTTGCTTGCGCCTGCTGCTCATCAAATTCGACTTCGAGTAAATGAGAATGCAAACGCAAACCTTGCGCGCGCGCGTAGTCGGCCAAGGCAATTAAATCGTTGCGGCTCGCAGAGTGAATCAGGCTGGTGGGCGCCACTGCTAATTGGCGCATGGGTGTAACACCCACTGCTAACGAGTTTATTGTTTGGTGATAATGACTGCGGCTTTGCTCCAAACGTGCGATGACTTGTTCAACAGATTCAGGCTCGATGCCACTATCGCGCAAGCCGCGATGAGTGCCGCGCTCGGTCGCACTGCCACGGCACAGCACCAAGCGAATTCCTAATTCATCTGCCGCTTGCCAGAGCGCTGCCTCCACTTCGGCAGAGGAAGTCGCGTGATATAAATAATGGTGATCGGCGCAGGTGGTAGCACCTGAGCGCAAGAGTTCATACAAGCCCAAGCGCGCGGCCTGATACATAAGTTCCGGTGTGATTTTTGGCCAGAATCTATAAGGCACTGAGGCGAGCCAGTCGCCCAGCCCCTGATTTAATCCGGCAGGCACACCTTTTAAAATCGATTGCGCCAAATGGTGATGGGTGTTGACCAAGCCAGGATAAATACTGCAACCACTGGCATCAATCAGGGTTTCATTTTCATAGGGGATAAGCTGTTGGCCGAGCTGGGTAATCACACCATTGGTGATGCGAATATCACTGGCTGACGGATGGGACTGACTAAAAACCGCACGGGCATTCTTGATTAAATAATTCATGCAAACTCCTGAGTTAAATGGCTGGAGGTTTACTCCTTGCACCGAATTCAAGAGCAATGTCCCGAGCTGACTCTGACCGCTTCTACTCTTACTACCAATATTAATAACATTCGATTTTTGTTGCGCCAACGATAATAACCACTTTGGTTAAAAAAATAAAAGTGGAAAACAACTTGGTGCACTCACCCGTTACTGTTGATTTGTTTTGGTGCAAAAACATTAAACTCGAATCTGTAGATGAAAAAAATACAGGCATCCACACAATAGAAAAATGGCAATGCGCTGCTGAATTGCACATGAAAAATCACTAGCACCATTGTATGGCATAAGGCTTGCTACTTAGTTTTTGAAACAAAAATTGTTACTCCCAAGCAATTTGGGAATTGAGTAGAAGCTGTTAGGTATCTCATAGTTTTGCGAGAAACCGGGACATTGCTCACCGTTCATGCGTCGTAGCCCCAGTAGGGCAATATGGCAGCGTGTGGCGATGAGGTAAGACTTCTACCCCCGCCACAAATCCCGTCTGCTGCCATCGCCCACTCCAAGCTTCGACCGTACAAAAAATTTTTGCGCGCAATTATGTTGCCCAACGCATCTGTGTAACGGAGAAAGCTATGAAATTTTCCAACCGGTTATTAACCCTGCTCAGCACTCTGGGTTTAGGTCTGTGCCTGCATGCCCAAACCAGCTACGCGCTCGATAAAGTTGCCTTTCAGTTGGACTGGTTGCCCGGTGGTGACAAAGCGCCGGTTTATGTAGGAGTTGAGCGCGGATTTTTCGCTGCAGAAGGATTGGAAGTGAGCATCGCGCAGGGGCGCGGCTCTAACGATGCGATCAGTAAACTCGCATCCGGCAATGGCGATGTGGGCTTAAGTGATCTGGTTGCACTGCTGTTGGCCAAAGCAGGTCAAACTGTGCCGGTTAGCGCTGTTTATTCGCAATTCAGCAAGGCGCCCTACGCATTTTATGTGTTGGATTCCTCGCCAATTAAAACCGTTGCCGATGTTGCCGGCAAAAAAATTGCAACCTCGGCATTTACCTCTGCCAATATATTTTTACCGCTACTGCTATCGACGAATGGTGTCGATCAAAACTCGATTCAATTAATTAAAGCCGACCCAGGTGCGTTAAATCCTATGCTGATTATGGGGCGCACTGACGTAGAAATTTCCTGGATCACCGATAGCGTGCGCAATACCCAGCAAGCGCAAAAAGCCGGAAAAAAATTGCGCATCATTCCCTGGCACGATGCTGGCCTGGAGTTTTATTCCACTGCGGTAATTGCCAGCGATAAATTTTTAACCGAACGCCCCGAGGTTGCACGCCGCTTTCTGCGCGCGTATGCCAAAGCGGTCGCCTACACCTGGGAACATCCACAGGAAAGCGCGCAGGCCGTACATAAAATGGTGCCCGAAGTCGATGCGCAAGAAGCAGAAGCGACAATTAATTCCATTCGCGATCTGGTCATTAATGAAGTGAGTAGGCGCGATGGTTTGGGGGCATTTGAACCAACACGATTGGCAACCACCTGGGAGTGGACCGCCAAAGGCCAGCAATTGGCGGTCGATAGTTTTGACCCTGAATCTGCAATTAATCGCCAATTTAATCCATCGCCAACCCCGGCAACACTTAGCGCGGAGAATCAAGCACAATGAAACCCTTTGTCAGTTTTCAACAAGTAGGTCACCGTTATCCGCTTGCACAGGGCGGTCATATGCAAGCCTTGACCGATGTCAGCTTTGATATTTATCGCCATGAATTTGTAGCGGTGGTTGGCCCATCCGGTTGCGGCAAATCCACGCTACTGCGATTACTCAGTGGATTGCTAAAACCCACGGAAGGCCGTGTTGATGTTTTTAACCAGCCCGTGACCGAGCCACGTGATGATGTGGGCATAGTGTTTCAAAAGCCGACATTACTACCGTGGAAATCAGTACTCGATAACGTGCTTTTTCCGCTTCAGCATAAATATGGAAAAGTCACCGAAAAGGATCGCACTTACGCCAGGCAATTAATTGATACCGTTGGGCTCAGTGATTTTATTGATCGTCTACCGGATCAACTCTCAGGTGGTATGCAACAACGTGTCGGAATTGCCCGCGCCCTGTTATTAGATCCGGATATTTTAATTATGGATGAACCTTTTTCAGCGCTGGATGCATTGACGCGCGAAGAAATGGGTTTTGAATTGCTGCGTATTTGGGATGAAAAGCCCAAGACTGTTTTATTTATTACCCACTCAATTTCTGAAGCCGTATTGCTCGCCGATAAAGTATTAGTGATGAGTGCTCGCCCTGGTCGACTGCTCGAACAAATGGAGATAGACCTGCCCCGCCCGCGCAGCCTGGACACCATGCAAATACCTGCGTTTAGCGACTATACCCGTCGCATACGCGCGCATATTTATGGGCGCAATGTACAGAACCCTCAACCGGCTGTGCCGCAAAAAATAGCCGTTTAAGGTTTGTGTCAGCGTTGATAAATAGAAATGATTAATACGAGTACTCCCATGAAAACAGCTATTCTAAAATCCCGCATACAACAGCATCTGCAACCGTTATTGCCACTTCTGGCACTGCTTGCCATTATTCCCCTGTGGCAGTTTTGCTGTTGGTTATTTGCCATTCCTGAATTTATTTTGCCGTCGCCCGGCACTATCGCCCATGCATTTTCCGATGTAGAAATGTCGCGTTGGTTAGGGCACTCATGGGCAACATTAAAAATCGCACTGATGGGTTTTGCATTATCGATTGTGCTCAGTATTCCGCTGGCGATTATGATGGTGCGCTCAGCGTTTCTCACCAAAACCCTGTTCCCATTGTTAATCATTGTGCAATCCACACCCGTAGTGGCCATTGCCCCACTGTTAATTGTGATATTGGGTGTGGGCGATGCGCCGCGTTTGGCGATTACCTGCTTGATCACCTTCTTCCCACTGGTGGTGTCTGCTACTACCGGAATGCTGGCGACACCACCGGAATTAATTGAACTGTCCAAATCACTCCGCGCTTCACCCGTTAAAGAAATTTGGCAAATTCGCCTGCCTTATGCCATCCCGCATATTTTTAGCGGATTAAAAGTCGCTATTACCTTGGCGGTAATAGGTGCGGTGATCGCTGAATTTGTCGCCGCCGAACAAGGGCTTGGCTACTTTGTGCAATTTTCCACTTCGTTTTTTAAAGTACCCCAGGCCTTTGCCGCATTATTTTTACTATCAGCACTTAGTCTTGCTCTGTTTAGCATTGTGCAATGGACTCAAAAATTATTTTTCGCCTGGAGTTTACCGCGCGACAAGATGTAACCGGATATTGGTTTTAATCAATATAGAAACCGCGGAGTAGAAGCGGCGATTGGAAAAATACGTTTAGACGAAACATCTCTAGGCACATGTTTTCTGATTGGCATTGCTCCATTACCAGCAGCAGCGCTGCTTACTTTATGGAGATTAACGATGAACAATAGCAACAATCACTATGACTTACAGGAATTGCAATTTGAAAGCACCCTGGGTGGCGTGGGAATTGAAAACGATGAGTTGAAAATCCCACTGATTGATTTGAGCAATTTTGCTGAACGCCGGGCAGAAATTACCGAACAACTCTGGAGCGCCGCCACTGAAGTGGGGTTTTTTCAGTTGCAAAATCACGGTCTGGATCTGGCGCTGATTGAATCCACCTTTGCACAGGCAGAAGAGTTTTTTGCTTTGCCTAAAAGCAACAAACAAACCTATTCCCTTAAAGAAGGTTTAAATGCGGGTTGGGAATTTATGGAGCAGGTACGCCCGTCAACCGGTACGGCCGACCAAAAAGAATCCTATCAGGTGACTTTGCCACACATGGACAACCTATGGCCGCAAGAGCTGCCGGTATTCCATTCAATTATTCTTGAATTTGAAAAACGTGCATGGCAACTGGGTATGGATGTGCTTTCCTGCTTTGCCGATAAACTGGGTTTTGAGCAGGAGTTTTTTAGCCGTGTGCATAAACGTGAATCAGCACAATATCAAAGCACCTTGCGCTTACTGCACTACCTGCCAATAAAAGATACAAAGCCTCAAGAAGGTATATGGCGTGCTGGCGCGCACACAGATTTTGATTGTTTAACGATGGTATTCCAAAAAGAGGGGCAAGGTGGTTTGCAAGTCTGCGGTGGAAAAAACGCTGCCAAACAACAAACCTGGAGCAATGTGATTCCGCGCACCGGCATTATCACCTGCAATATTGGCGATATGCTAATGCGCTGGAGCGACGATCAACTTAAATCGACACTGCATCGCGTGCGCATGCCACAACCACATGAATATCAAGGTCCGCGTTACAGCCTCGCATTTTTTTGCCAAGCCAATAAAGATGTGATCATCCAGGGGCCGCAAAAAAAATACGAGCCAATCTCCGCTGCCGACTTTTTACGCAAACGCATTAATGCCAACTTCACTGAAGCGCAGACCGCACAATAATGGGCGCGTACCGCACATGGATGTGCACCAAACGCCCCACTGCTGCAAATATCACTGTCTATCTATGAAAGAGTGAATGAGGTTGTGTATGAGATTGTCTTTGAGATTAATGCCTCCAGCCAAAAAATATCTATGTGCCCTACTAACCAGCACAATACTCGCAAGCCCCTTTGCTCTGGCTGCTGATTTTCACACCGAATTGAACCAGGCAAAAAGCGTGCGCGATATATTTACCGGTGCAGTTCAGGCAGATTTGCTGATTAACAATATCCATATTGTCGATGTGTATCGCGAAAGCATTTATCCCGGATCGCTGCTGATTCATAACGGCAAAATTGTGGCAATAAATCCACAGCAGACAACTGCAAAGCACATGTTTGACGGCCAAGGCTTGTATGCCGTTCCCGGTTTGATCGACGGACACTTTCATTTTGAATCGCAACTTGTCACACCCACAGCCCTGGCAGAAGCAATGGTGCCGCGCGGTACAACCAGTATTTTTGCGGAGTGTCTGGATCTGGTTAGCGCTGCAGGTGACGACGGTTTAAAGGCAGCAAAAATTCTATTTAACCGTCACCAGGAACTGCCCTACCGCATTTTTCCTTTTGCTCCTGGTAAAAAAGTTCGTCTGGAATTTACCAAAGCAATGCTTGATTGGGATTTCATCTTTGGCTTGGGCGAATTAAATCCCTCCAAAATATTTATTGGCGATGAAGAGCTGCAAAAAATTGCCTATGCGCGCGCTAAAAACAAATTGCTCTCTAGTCATGTTGGTGACCTTAGTCTCGATCAACAAAATCTGTTTCCGGCACTGGGAATAATGGATGACCATGACAACTGGAGCATCACAGACATCAACCACAACCTGCAAATTGGCTTACCCTCCTTCCTGCTTTATGGCCTGCATGGTGTTGATAAAATTGTGCCCGGTATAGTTAACCAGCACCTGCCGACCGACAACATAATGATGTCGACCGATAATTTATCGGTCGAGCAAATGGTTAACCAAGGCGGGCTTGATGCTGCCGTGCGCGAGTCTATCGCTTATGGTTTACCCCCCATCACCGCGATAAAAATGAGCAGTTACAACACAGCCAAGCATTTCAAACTGGAAGATAAAATCGGCTCGCTGACGCCGGGGCGATTTGCCGATATATTGCTTGTCGATAACCTGCGCAGCTTTACCCCAAAATACGTCTTTAAAAATGGCGAGCTTGTTGCACAGCATGGAAAACTGCTAAAAAATCCAACCATTGATTACTCCGCACTCGTCACCAAACCCAAGCAGGGTTTAAGCGAATTAGGTTTGGACGATTTACAAGTAACGCCGCAGGAAATTTCGGCAGATGCCCGCAAAGCCAAAGTAACCGTCTTTAATTTTTACGGCTTTGGCCCCGACGGTTTTGCGCATGAGCAGTGGCTTGATATTAAAAATGGCGAGCTAGTACCTGAATTCAATGGCGAAAAATTATTGCAGTTTGCGATTATTGAACGTTTTCCCAAGCAGGGAAAACGACGCATTAAAACCGGCTATATTCGCCAGTTTGCATTGAACAGCGGCGCAGTAGCCGTGGGCTTCTCATCACCACAGCCGAATATTATCGCGATGGGAACCAACGCCGTGGATATGTTAAATGCCGTCAAAGCCATTGATAAGCACTTGGGCGGGTTCGCTGTCGCAGCCGCTGGAGAGGTCAAACAGGTTCTGCCGATGAATATTTACGGAATGATGACCAACTACCCAATCGACGATTTGATTCACCGCTCCCAGACACTCGACCAATCACTCAACGACCTGGGTCATCAAAAATCCAGCGCAGCCGTTAATTCATTACTGGAGATTTTTTATCTCGCTGATCGACATGGATATCTTTAATCAGTATTAAGAGGATGGATTGATAGTAGCCGTTACTGATGTCAAGGACCAGCACTCCACAACCAGCAATTATGAATCCGCACTAGGGAATGCGGATGCAATCGGGATTAACGGGAGTGCTTTGGTAGGTTGGCGCTGAGCGCAACCACGCCCAACACACTATTTTTTAAAATTCTAAATTCACTATGCTAAACCGCATACCTTCAACATCAAAAAAACTTAAGTTCCATTTGAACAGAGTCCATTTGAAGACCACTCTGTGTTTTGTACTTACCATGCCCAATCTCTGAAAATCCATGTCGCTTATAAAAACTCACTGCATTTGTTGATGAATCCAGTTTTAACACGTTAATTCCAGATTTTTTAGCCCTACCTATTACATATTCGAGCATCATCTCGCCAACATGCTGACCTGAAAATGCAGGATGCACGAAGAGAGACACTATCTTTTCAGATGACAAATTAATACATCCGAAACAGATGATGCGACCATCCTTAGTATATACATACTGTTCATCGCCATTTTCTTTACCAAGTTTAAACCGGTCCGGCCAAGCTTGACCTGCCCACGCCTTAATTGTTGCAGCATCATAACGTTGCGAACAAAAAGCTTCCGCTGATGCTCGGAATACTGAATCCATCTCGACGTAATCTGTAGGCGTTGCAATCCGGATCATTTTATTGCCCTGGCGAGCTGTAGTCGAATGCGGCAAACACAAAAAAGGTTATCAATAAAATCGGGAAGATAGTGCTATTTAGGCGAAAACTAATCCTGAGATATTTTTACACTAAAAATGCAACTTACTTACATGTAACTCGTAGGTGTGTTTCATTCGAGCCAGGGGGGGTAGCAAGCGATACGTTATATCCGCACGCCCCGCACAACCGCTCAATTGAACTGCTATGATTGGACCACTGACTTGCTAAAAACACACCATAAACCACCCCTGAATTCGGACAGGCCGTAGTAGAGATATTGGGCGAATCACAAGTACCTTTATTATAAACACCATTATTTAATGAAATAGAACAACTAGAGGTACCCACAGCATTAGTGCTAACGGTTTTTGTTGCGACTACCGAACCATTAATAGTACAGAAATAATTTACGCTTACACTGGAGGGACTTTGAATTGCAGTTGAGTTCGTCCATGTGCAATTTGCAGAAGCAGATAGAGGGAGCGATAACAGTAATGCAAATGGTAATGCGATTTTAAATAGTTTCATTGTTAACTAATCCTAAGTCATGATTATTTTTAAGAGATGACATCCTTAGTGCTCCCCAGGATAAAAACCAAACACTATCCTTAGGGTATAACCGACTTATCCCTCAGTCAGCAAAATAAAACTCGAATGACATATTTAGATATGCCAGTTAGCGCCTCAACACAAATTGAAATTTAGAAAAGGAAAACTATAAAACTGCAAATCCGTTTATTTTTATTGAATGAAAACTTACGCCAAAGTATCTGTTATAAATCTATTTCTGCCACAGAAACATCAAATTCTGTCGCATAAACAACAATATAGACCGCATAAAAACAACCTGTGTCACATAAAACCGATTTTAAATATCTGGCAGCCCTCATGCTATCGTAAATCCCGCATTGCAGAATCACAGCTCACTTCAGCGTAGGCATTATAAATTCGGCAGCCACATCCCCTTCCGGCCAGCGTGTCGTAATGGCTTTGCGGCGGGTATAGAAACGCACGCCCTCCATACCATGCATATGGTTCGCGCCGAACAGCGAGCGCTTCCAACCACCAAATGAATGAAAAGCCATAGGCACGGGGATGGGCACATTCACACCCACCATTCCCACCTGCACTTCATGGCTAAATTTGCGCGCAGCAGCGCCGCTGCGGGTGAAGATGGCAACGCCATTGCCAAACTCGTGAGCATTAATAAGTGCGACGGCACTGTTGTAGTCCGGCACGCGCACAACACATAACACCGGGCCAAAAATTTCGTCGCGATAAATTTTCATTTCAGGTGTGACATGATCAAACAGGCAGCCACCTAAAAAGTAACCGTCCTCTCCACCTGCCACTTTTATTCCTCGGCCATCAACCACTAGAGTTGCCCCCTCGCTTTGCCCCAAGGCGACATAATCAGTCACTTTTTTGCAGTGTTCGCGACTAATCAGTGGGCCCATATCCAAGCCTGCTTGTGCACCATTACCAATGCGGAGCGCGCGCACTTTCAGTGCAAGTTGTTCAACCAAAACGTCCGCAATATCGCCCACGGCTACTGCAACTGAAATTGCCATGCAGCGTTCGCCCGCTGAGCCATAGGCAGCACCCATAAGCGCGCTCACCGCAGCATCCAGATCGGCATCGGGCATTACCACTAAATGGTTTTTTGCGCCGCCCAGTGCTTGCACACGCTTACCCGCAGCCGAGCCCTGTTGATAAATCGCTTCTGCAATCGGTGTCGAGCCGACAAAACTGACGGCCTGAATATCGGGGTGAACCAGCAGTGCTTGCACCGCTTCTTTATCGCCATTGACCACGCTGAAAACACCATCGGGTAAGCCTGCTTCTTTCAACCATTCAGCAATCAATAGGGATGCAGATGGATTTTTTTCCGAAGGTTTCAACACAAAACAATTGCCGCAGGCGATAGCAACGGGCCACATCCACATAGGCACCATCGCAGGAAAATTAAACGGTGTAATCCCCGCCACCACACCGAGCGGTTGGTTAAGTGTATAGGCATCCACAGCGCCGCCCACCTGCTCAGTAAAATCACCTTTTAATAAATGCGGAATACCACACGCAAATTCGACCACTTCAATACCGCGAATAATTTCGCCTTTGGCATCGTCCACAACTTTGCCGTGTTCGCGAGAAATAACCGCAGCCAGCTCATCGATTCGCATTTCAATAATGGTTTTAAATTTAAA
>Ga0247822_10003191_pt1 | contig 10663 bp, 3 predicted proteins | sample 13C_Cellulose_Da_FD_192423 | JGI IMG/M metagenome (GOLD analysis project Ga0247822, IMG submission 192423) | Soil microbial communities from agricultural site in Penn Yan, New York, United States - 13C_Cellulose_Day30 | ecosystem: Environmental > Terrestrial > Soil > Agricultural land | place... | reverse complement strand
GCCGCCCGGCCCACCCCAATGGCGTTCCACAGTGGGTCTTGGTAGTGCTGGCCCCACTCCCGGCCGTAATGGTCGAACGCCACCTTCGGGGTGTCCCCGATCAACTCGGCCAGGGTCTCGACGGAGCACCCGATCCCACCGTTCCAGTACCCACTCAGCATCCGGTGGGCGAACGTGTGCCGGCACGAGTAGCACGAGTACCGCTTCCGTACCGGGTCCGTGTCCCACCCGAGTTGGACACGCAGGTTCCGGAACCGGGCGACCCCGTTGTTCCGGATCCACGTCCGGCCCCGCGTGGTCAGGAACAGTGGTCGCCCGGAACCCCGCGGGGCGTCCTTCATCAGCCGTAGGGTGAGCCTGGCTACCTCCGGCCGGACTGGGATCTTGCGGGTCTTCTTGGTCTTCGACGAGTAGACCCGCCACATCATCCCCCGGGGCGTCTCCTCCACGTCGTCGGCCGTCATCTTGGCCAACTCACAGAACGGCCGCAGGCCGGTGTGGATGGCCGCGTACAGGAAGTCGCGGAACGCCGGATCGACCGCCCCGAGCAGAACCTCCTCGTCTTCCCTGGACAGCGAGTGGAGCCGCGGCTTGGCGGCCGGCTTCTTGAGTCCCTTGAGCGGACTCGGGACGTCGAAGTTGTCCTGGCTGTAGTTGAACGCGGCAATCACGACGGTCAGCGCCGTGCGCTCGGTGGCCGGAGACTTCCATTTCTTGTGGGAGTCGATCCAGGTCCGGATGTGGGCCTTCTTGAGTTGAGCGACCGGGAGGGCCCCACAGAAGCGACACAGGTCGTTCAGGTAATAGGTCACCGCGGCACGATGATCGGTACTGATTGTCCGGCCTGCTACGCCTCGCTCACAGTACTGGATGTACTCGGAGCACACCTTGGCCACCACCCAGTCCCCGGTTGCGAGCGGCGTGGCTGCCAGCTCCCCTTGCTCGGTCAGCCTGACCCGGGCCATGGCGAGACGCGCCATCGCCTTGTTCTCCTTCCCGCGGATCCGATTCCCGTCTTCGTCGAACAGAGGGATTCGCTTCTTCGTACCGGGGAGGGTGTAGTACCAGCAGTCGGTCTGTCTCCAATGCCAGGCCGATCCGTGCGACTGCCGCCGAATCTTCGGTCGGCCCGGCCGGCCTCGCTTCTTCGGCGGATGGGTCGGCCTTCCGGCGAGTTCCGATTTGACCGGGACTGGCGTGTCGGGGACAATCCGAGCGGACCGCTGACCCGGGGCCGGTGTGCTGTTCGTTCGGACTCGGGTCCGGTGGTCACGTTTCGAGGCTGTAGCCATGCGTTACCTCCCGCCGCATACCCACCGTCGGGGCCTGGAATTTCGGCTTCAGTTACTACACAGATTAGCTACACTGGCCCGATTGTCTCTAGCAATCACCTTCGCATTGTTACTTAATTCCGCAGCGAATTGCGCTGAGCCTGCAAGACGACCAAACATCGTCTTCATCTTCTCCGACGACCACGCCTACCAGGCCCTCAGCGCCTACAGTGACCCGCGGAAACTCCTGGAGACGCCGAACCTCGACCGCATCGCCAAACAGGGGATGCGGTTCGACCGGTGCGTCGTGCCCAACTCCATCTGCGGGCCGAGTCGGGCCACCGTGCTGACCGGCAAGTACAGCCACGCCAATGGCTTCTACAACAACACCAACAGCCGGTTCGACGGGACGCAGACCACCTTCCCGAAGCTGCTCCAGAAGGCTGGCTACCAGACCGCGATCGTCGGCAAGTGGCACCTCGTCAGCGACCCGACCGGGTTCGACTACTGGCACATCCTGCCGGGGCAGGGGGCCTACTACAACCCGCCGATGATCAAGAACGGCGAGCGGATCAAGCACGAGGGGTACTGCACCGACCTGATCACCGATCACTCACTCGACTGGTTGAGGAACCGGGACAAGTCGAAACCGTTCCTGCTCATGTGCCAGCACAAGGCGCCGCACCGCGAGTGGTCGCCGGCCCTGCGGCACCTCGGCCACGATGGCGACCGCAAGTACCCCGAGCCGGACACCCTCTTCGACGACTACGCCGGCCGCGGCAAGGCCGAACGCGACCAGGACATGACCCTGGCGAAAACGTTCAACCTCCTCGACGCCAAGCTGACCCGCCCGCCGTCGCTCAACGCCGAGCAGGCGAAGGAGTGGGACAAGTATTACGGCCCACGGAACGAGGCGTTCCAGAAGGCCAACCCCCAGGGCAAGGACCTCGTGCGGTGGCGGTACAACCGCTACCTGCACGACTACCTCGGCTGCGTCAAGGCGGTGGACGAGGGCGTCGGCAGGGTGCTCGACTACCTGGACAAGGAGGGGCTAGCCGAGAACACGATCGTGGTCTACTCGTCCGACCAGGGGTTCTACCTCGGCGAGCACGGCTGGTTCGACAAGCGGTGGATCTTCGAGGAGTCGCTGCGGACGCCAATGCTGGTCCGCTGGCCGGGGGTGACGAAGCCGGGGAGTACCAACGCCGACCTGGTCAGTAACCTGGACTTCGCGCCGACGTTCCTCGAAGTTGCCGGTGTGCCGTTGCCGGCCGACGTCCACGGCAAGAGCCTGACGCCGGTCCTGAAAGGCCAGACCCCGGCCGACTGGCGCAAGAGCTTCTACTACCACTACTACGAGTACCCCGGCCCGCACGACGTCCGCCGGCACTACGGCGTCGTCACCGACCGGTACAAGCTGGTCCACTTCTACGAGCCGGGGGTCGATTACTGGGAGCTGTTCGACCTCAAGACCGACCCGAAGGAACTCACCAGCGTCCACGACAAGTCCGAATACGCCGCGGCCCGGAAGGAACTGGAAGCCGAACTGGCGCGATTGCGGGCGGAGTTAAAGGTGCCGGAGAAGGACCCGCCGGAGACGTTCGCCAAGCCCAACCCGAAGAAGAAGCTGCCGAAGAAGCCGTAGACCCGGCGAGCCCCGAGCGTCAGCGAGGGGAGGATCGCCCTCCGGTCGCTGACGCTCCCGGCTCGCCAGCCCTCGGGGCTCGCCGGGCGGCTCTCACCCCACCGTCAGAGACTTCCTCATGCGCCGCTTTCTCGCGCTGTTCGCGCTCGCCGTAGCCACCCCCACCTTCGCCGCAGAGCCGACCTGGCAGGCCGGCTTTGCCAGGGTGGCGATCACCCCGGACCGGCCGATGTGGATGTCCGGGTACGCCGCCCGCACCGGGCCGGCCGACGGCAAGGAGACCGACCTGTGGGCCAAGGCCGCGGTCCTGCAAGACGCCGGCGGCCGCAAGCTCGTCCTGGTCACGCTCGACCTCGTCGGGATCGACCGTGGAGTGTCGCAGGCGATCTGCAAGCTCATTCAGGACAAGCACGGCGTATCCCGCGAGGCGGTCATCCTCTCCACGTCGCACACCCACTGCGGCCCAGTGGTCGGGACTACCCTGCGGTCGATGTACTTCCTCGACGCCGAGCAGTCGGCGCGCGTCGAGGACTACACCGACCGACTGCCCGGCAAGATCCTTCAGGCGGTCGATGCAGCGGTCGCGGCCCTCGCGCCGGTGACTCTGAAGTCGGGCGTCGGCAAGGCCGGGTTCGCGGTCAACCGTCGGGAGAACAAGGAGAAGGACGTCCCGGACCTGAAGACGGGCGGGCGGCTCAAGGGGCCGAGCGACCACGACGTGCCAGTCCTGGCTGCGTATTCGGCCGACGGCAAGCTGCGCGGGGTGGTGTTCGGGTACGCCTGCCACGCCACGGTGCTGTCGTACCAGAAGTGGTGCGGCGATTACCCCGGGTTCGCGATGATCGAGCTGGAGGCGGCCCACCCCGGGGCGGTGGCGCTGTTCTTCGCCGGGTGCGGGGCCGACCAGAACCCGCTGCCACGGCGGACCGTCGAGCTGGCGAAGGACTACGGCCGGCAGCTCGCGTCGGCAGTCGGCGAGGTGCTGCGCGGTCCGATGACGGCGGTCGCCCCGGAGTCGGCCGCGGCGTATGCGGAGGCCGCGCTGCCGCTGGCGGAGGTGCCGACCCGCGAGGGGCTGGTGAAGGCGGCCCTCGGTACGGACAAGTACGTCGCGGCCCGCGCGAGGATGCTCCTGAAGAAGCTGGAGGCCGGCGGGTCGATCCCCGACGCCTACCCACACTACCCAGTGCAGGCGTGGCGGCTCGGCAAGGACCTGACGCTGGTGACGCTGGGCGGCGAGGTGGTGGTGGACTACTCGCTGCGGTTGAAGAAGGAACTCGGCGCCGGCACCTGGGTGATGGGGTACGCCAACGACGTGATGGCGTACATCCCGTCCGCGCGGGTGCTGCGGGAAGGCGGCTACGAGGGGGCCACGTCGATGGTGTACTACGGCCTGCCGTCGCCGTGGGGGCCGCGGGTGGAAGAGATTGTCGTCGCCGAGGCCCGGCGTCAGGTGGAAAAGGTCCGGGGCAAGTAGGACCGGTGGTGTGGTCCGGTTGCTCTATCGACATCCTTGGCGTGCGGCGGACTCTCTTCAGCCCGAAGGGCTGGGAGTCCTCAGCCCAGGGCAACGCCCTGGGAAGGCGATCATATCCCACCCCAGCTCTTCGGGCTGGGACACGCCGCCCGGTCCCAGCCCTTCGGGCTGGGGGGATTGGCTCCACGGACCCAGGGCGTTGCCCTGGGCTGAGGACTCCCACCCCTTCGGGGTGAAGACCGAATACACCCCATTCCCGAGCATTTCGACAGAGCATTTCGACAGAGCATGGTCCAGTCACTCCGTGACCGGACCACGAGGTGCTTCCATCACCTGCTCGTAGAGCCGGACCATCTGCGGCAGACACACGTCCAGGCTGTACCGCTCGCGGATCAGCGCGACGCCGGCCTCGGTCAGCGGGCGGAACTCGTCCGGCCGGTCGAGCACCGCCTGGGCCTTGTCCGCCATCCCGGCCACGTCGAAGAAGTCGCACAAGAGCCCGTTCACCTCGTCGGTAATCAGCTCCCGGACGGGCGCGGTGTCGGACGCCAGCACCACCGCCCCGCAGGCCAGCGCGTCGAAGAGCGACCACGACAGCACGAACGGGGCCGTCAGGTAAACGTGCAGGTCGGACAGTTGCAGCAGCCGCGCCAGCGTCGCCGGCGGCACCGTCCCCAGGAACGCGAACCGCGACAGGTCATAGTCCCCATGCTTGAGGACCCACTCCTTGAACGACTTCGACCCGGTGTGCTTCTCGTCGGACCCGTAGCACGTCCGGTCGGCCCCGACCACGACGAACCGCACGTCCCGCCGCCGCCGGCAGAGTTCCCCGGCCACCTTCATGAACACGTCGAACCCGCGCATCGCCTCCAGCCCGCGCGAGACGTAGGTGACCAACTTCAGCCCGTCCGGGAAGACGTACCGGCCGGCCTGGCGCGGCGTCTTCGGCCCGGGCTTCCAGACGTCGGTGTCCACCCCGTCGAACACCACCCGCACCTTCGGCCGGTACGCCGCCGGCAGACGGTCGCGCTGCCAGACGGTCGGCGAGTACCCGGCGTCGCAGTGGTCCAGGTCCAGCAGCAGGCCGGCGTTGCGGGCGCGGGCGCGGAGGCGGTCGATCTCGGCCGGCGGGAACTCGGGGCGGAAGTCCAGGTCCGACCCGGTCGTGTGGTAGAAGTACTCGAAGTAGTTGACGAACTTCGCCGCCGGGTACAGCTCGCGCAAAAACAGCGTCGAGCCGAACCCGGAGTGGCCGACGACGAGGTCCGGGCGAATGTCGGGGTGGGCCTTGAGTGCCTCGAAGAGCGCGTGCGAGTGCCAGACCTGATTCTCGAAGGTGCGGCCGCAGTAGTGGGTTTTCTCGGTCGCCCCGCCCTTCGGGGCGTACAGCACCCGGCCGATGCCGGGCACCTCCGCCGGTCCTTCCCGCGAGGCGAACGTCACCCGGTAGCCGTGCGACCGGGCCAGTCGGGCGGCGACATGCCCGAACTGGGCCGGGTAGTTCTGGTGGTAGAACAGGACGTGCATGGGGAATGTATAGCGGGTCCGGCCGCACGCCGGAACGCTACGTCGTCTCGATGTCCTCCGGTTCGAGCCGCACGCCCCACCAACCGTCCGGCTGATCGTGACTGGTAGCAGCGGACACGCCCCGCGCGGCCGGGGCTGGCTCGCGGACCTCGCGCACATCTGCTGATGACGTCTCACTGGTGCCAGCCGGCGTGCGAGTCGCTGCCTTCGGTGCCAGTGTCGGCGGTGCGACCGTGACAGGCTCCGGCGTCTGCAACGGCGCGACCGACAAGGCGAACACTTCGAGGCGACCGACGGTCGTGATCGGAACGACCTCGGGCACGGCCGGGGCCGGCGGCTCGGCTTCGCGGGGCGTCACCTCCGTGTGATCCTCGTGGTGGTCGGGCAGGAGCCGCTGGCCGGTCGCGAGCGACTCGGCCATCAGTCCCGCGCCGCCGTGGTCGTGCCCGAGCAGGTGGCCGAACTCGTGCAGCAACACCGTCAGCAGGTCCATGCGGCCCTGCTCGCCCTGGTCGCCGGGCAGTCGGAACTCGGAGTCGTCGGCCGGCGTCGGATCCACGAACCAGCCGTGCCCGGCCGCGTCGAGGTCGATCCAGATGCCGCCCGGCGTCGCCAGCCCGAGCGTGGCCCCCGGCAGGTCCGCGAGCCGCACCCGCAGGCTCGCCACGCCGTCGATTGCTGCGCCGGCGGCCGCCCACCGGGCCAGGGCCTCGGCCACCACCGCGGGCAACTGCGGTTCGGTCAGCGCGGGTGCAATGCCTTTGGCCGACGGTCCGATGAGTCCGTTCGACCCCCCAACGATGATGATGTTCCCGGCGCGGATCGGCATCGTCGGCGCGGCGTCATCCGAGGCGCCGGGCTGGTTGTCGTAGATCACGATGCCGGTGGCCCGGTCCCAGATCTTGATGCGGACGCGGTCATCGACGCCGGCCGCCTTGCCGTCGTATCCCGCGACCAGGAACCCGTAGTCCCCGGCCCCGCCCACGGTCCCGGTCCCCTTGAGCGTGCCGCGCGGCGCGGAGACGACCAGCCACTCGTAGGAGGTACTGCGGAACATGAAGTCGCCCAGCCGCAGACTGAAGTTCCCGGACGGCGCGGCGTCCCCCCTGGCGTACCGGGAGACGAACCCGAACTGCGCCTTGCCGGTCAGTGTGCGGTCCGGCACGTACGCCCCCGCCGGGGAGTCGTACCACCCGGAGCCGTTGAGCGACCCGGCCTCCGTGTCGTAGACCGCCGCGTACCGGAAGAACGACTGGTGGCTGGCCCCGTCGTCGTCCCGGACCGTGAGGGTCACGGTGTATACGCCTGCCCGGGTGTAGGTGTGCGACCCCGTGGCGCCCAGCCCGGCGACCGTGCCGGCGGACGACGTGCCGTCGCCCCAGTCCCACACGGCGGTGTGCGTGTCGGCCGTCCCCGCATCGGTGAACCCGGCGCTCACGCTGACTGCGGCCCCCACTGCCACCGGCGCCGTCGGGGCGGTGATGACACCGGCCACCGGCGCGGCATTGGTCGCCGTCACGACGACCGGGTAATCGGTGTGTCCGCCGTCCTGGTCGAACACCCGCGCCCAGACCGTGTACTCGCCGTTGTCTGCGAAGGTGAACGGCCGCGACGACTCCGCGCCGGCCGCGGCGTAGGTCGCGGCGAGGGCGTCCTTCGACAGGGCGAAGCTGTAGCGGAACCCGGCGCGGGTGTCGGCCGGCGACGGGTCGGAGACGCCGGCCAGTCGCACCGTGATCGGGCTGCCCTCGGCGGCCGGGCCGCTCTGGGACGGCGTCGCGGTCGGGGCGACGTTGCGAATCGCAACCGTCGTCTCGTACTCCCGAGACACCCCGTCCCTGTCCGTGACCCTGCCACGGACGGTGTGCGTCCCGCTCTGCGCGAACACCCGGGCCGCAGTCGGAGACGTGGAATCCACGATCTCGTAGACGCCGTCGTTATCCAGGTCGAAGCTGTACCGCAACCCGGCGGCGAGGTCGGCCGGGGAGTCCACCGCTCCGCTGAAGGCTACCGTCGCGAGCGAACCCTCGTCGGTGGTCTCGACCTGTGCGAGCGTCGCTGTCGGGGCCGCATCAGCCACGCTGACCCGGCCGATTGCGACGCCGGTAGCCCCGTCCTTGTCGGTCACCTTGAACAGCACCTCGTACTCGCCCGTGTCCGGCGGCAGGAACGAGTACGTCGCGGCGGACCCGTCCGGCCCTGGCCCGGTCGGGCCGGTGACGCGCCAGAGGAAGGCGAACGGGCCGTCCGCGGGGTTGTCGGTGAAGGCGCCCGTGAACGCGGCCGGCTGCCCCTCGACCAGCGTCAGGTGGGGCAGTGCGGCGACGGCGGGCGCCGCGTTCATCACGTGGACCGTCCGGCTCGCCGCGTGCGTCGCGCCGTCCCGGTCGGTCACGATGAACGTGACCTCGTAATCGCCCGCGTCGGCCGGGGTGAAGGAGATGCCGTTGCCGGAGCCGGTTGCCACGACCCGGCCACCCCACACGACGGACCAGTCCCGTCGGGCGATCGCCGCCGGCCCGCCGGCGTCGGTCGCTTCGCCGGTCAGCGTGACCGTGCCGAGTTCGACCGGGTCGCCGGACATGCCGGTGATCGCCGCCCGCGGAGCCAGGTTCGTCACCGCAAGCGTGCGGGTCACGACCGCGGTGCCGCCGTCCCCGTCGGTCACGATGAGCCGGATATCGTGGTCGCGGTTGGCAGTCGGGTGGAAGGTGAACGACGGCCCGGAGCCGAGCACCATGCCGTCCACCGCCCAGGTGTAGGTCAGGGCGTCGAGCGCCCCGGCGTCCGTCCCGATCGCGGTGAACGTGGCCGACGTCCCCTCGTCGATCCGGGCCGGCCCGGCCACGGTCGCGGTCGGGTCGGCGTTGGCCACCACGGCGGTCACGTCCTCGGGATCTTCGGCCCCGCTGGTGTCGGCCACCACCACGCGGAACCGGTATGTGCCGTCGTCCGCCGGCGTCCAGCGCAGCTCGCCGGTCACCGCGTCGATCGACAGCCCCTTCGGCAGCGCCTCGCCGGCCGCCGCCTCCAGCCGGAAGGTCAGTCGCTCGCCGGCCCCGAGTTGCTTGTCGGTCGCGGCCGCGAAGACGGCGACGCTCTGCCCCTCGACCAGTCCGGCCGGCAGGACCACCGGGCTCAGTTCCGGCGGGTCGTTGACCGTCTTCTCCGGCAACACCAGCGGCAGCCCGTCCGGGTCCTCGGCGATGATCTCCGCGCCCACCAGGTTCTCGACCAGCGGCATGGAGAAGCTGTACGCGACGACGGTCGTCCGCACGGCGCCGAGCGACAGCCGGACCGTGTCGCGGGCGGCGCTGGTGTAGACCGTGTCCAGCCCGGCCCCGGTGACGAGGGTGTCCCCCAGCCCCAGGTCCGGCCCGGCCGCGATCCGGTAGGCGAACAGCTCGTAGGCCCCGGTGTCGAAGTCCCGCACGCCGTCCGGGGTGTAGGTGTCCACGACCACGTAGAACGTGCCGGCCGCGTCCGCCTGCCAGTCGAGGATGACCGCGTCCGGGGTCTCGAACTCGTCGTCGTTCCAGGCGAGCAGGTTGCCGGCCGAGTCGTATACGCGCAGGATCGAGTCGATCGGGTTGCCGACCCGGCCCAGGACGTAGGAGTTGATCTCGAAGTGGAACCACTCGCCCGGGGCAGCGGCGAAGGCGTACACGTCGTCCTCGCTCCGCCGCCCGTCGCCGCCGGCGATCGACCCGAGGACCGCGACGGATGCCGCCGAGAGTGACTGGCCGAACAGCGGGTCGGTCGGCCGCATCAGGCTGTTCGGGACCGACAGCCCGTGGAACCGCCCCAGGTCCACCGCCTCGGCGAAGGTGTCGTGGGCGCCGTACTCGGGCGCCGCCTCACGGACCGTCGTGCCGGTGTCGGCGTGGGCGAGCTTGATCGCCTCCCGCAGACCCAGGAACGTGTCCCGAGCCGCGTCGGCCAGCGTCGTGCCGACCGCAGCCGGCGAGGACATCAGGTGCCAGCCGGTCTCGGTCGCCCCGACCATCGCCGGCGGCAGCCCCGGCAGGTACAGCATCGCCTGTGCGGCACTGTTCACCCCGGTGCCGACCGGGCCGAATGAGTCCCCGTGCCGCAGCCCCAGCGAGTGGCCGACCTCGTGCCCGGCGACGTGCGCCGAGAGGTCCGCGACGAACCGCGCCCAGTTCGCGTCGATGTCCGCCTGCGGCACCCCCGCGGCCAGCAGCGCCGCGGCCAGGTCGTCCAGCAGACCGGTCACGTTCACCGTCACCGTGCCGCCCAGCGACGTGTTACGGAAGTCGATCCCCTCGGACCGGCCGCCGGGCTGGTCGTCGTTGAATACGACCGTCAGGAACTGACCGGCCGCCGGCGGTGCGAGCGTCACGGTGTAGCCAAACAGGGCGAAGTCCCGGGCCAGGTTGTCCCGGATCGCCTCCCGCCGGGCCGGGTCGTACTGCCAGTCCCACGGGTCGGTCGCGGACGTGAAGTCCAGGTAGATCACTTGCCCGCTGCCGCCGCGCAGCACGTCGTTGCCGTCCCCGCCCTCAATGTGGTCACGGCCGCCGCCGCCGATCAGCACGTTGTCCGCCCCGTTGCCCTTGAGCACGTCCGGGAAAGCGGTCCCGACCACCCCCTCGAACCGGGTCGGGTCGGCGAACACGACGAACGCCCCCGCCTCCGCCGACCCCTGCGCCGCATCCTCGGAGAGGTCCAGGCTGACCCCGCCCAGAAGCGCGGCGAAGTCCAGCGTGTCGGAGTCCGTGC
>Ga0247822_10003189_pt1 | contig 10664 bp, 5 predicted proteins | sample 13C_Cellulose_Da_FD_192423 | JGI IMG/M metagenome (GOLD analysis project Ga0247822, IMG submission 192423) | Soil microbial communities from agricultural site in Penn Yan, New York, United States - 13C_Cellulose_Day30 | ecosystem: Environmental > Terrestrial > Soil > Agricultural land | place... | reverse complement strand
GATCATCGCCGCCGCGACGGCCGCGTCGATGACTTCGGGCAGAGCTACCGTGCGTGCCGCGACCGCGATGCCCGAATCCGTCTTCATGCGTTCCCGCGGCACGGCGGCGATGATCCGTCCCGCGCCGCTGACATACACGTCGACCGAATATTCCTCGCCGGGCAGCAGTTCCTGCAGCAGATACGAGCCGTCCTGCGGCAATGCCGACAGCTCGTCGCGGCTGCGCACCACGACGGCGCCGCGCGAGCCGGAGGCACGGCGCGGCTTGGCGAATGCCGGAAAACTTTTTGCCGCCGCAGCGACGTCCGCGGTCAGCAGCTCGCTTCGCGGCACCGGCACGACGTCGCGCAGGGCCGTCAGCAGAAGGTGCTTGTCGCGGCAGAGCTGCAGGCATTCCAGCGGCGCCAGTGCGAGCCGGATGCCGTGCTCCTCGAACCGATGGCGGGCCTGCGCCAGCGGTGCGAGTTCGGCGTCGACGGTCGGAACGAGCAGGTCGATGCGGCGTTCGCGACAGGCCTGCAGCACCTGGTCGACGAGCTGCGGCGCATCGCCGCGCGGCACCAGCAGACGCTGCGCCGGCGGCACCAGATACAGCCCGGCCGCGCAGGGATCCATGTCGGCCATGTGCAGCTCGTGCGCGCCGGCCAGGCTCTTCCAGACGCTGATCGCCGACGGTCCGCCGGCTCCGGTCAACAGGATCCGCATCGATGACTCCGCAGGCGGCGACGGCTCATGCGCCGAATCGCAGGCGCAGGAGCAAGGCCGCGAGCACGACGGCCAGCGCGATCAGCTCGCGCCACAGCAGTCCGCGTTCGGTGCGGCGATCCGCGGCCAGCAGTTGTCGGAAGGTGTCGTCCGGCGGGTCTAGCCCGGGATTCGCGCCTTGCCGGATTTCATCGTCTTGTCCCATCGCTGCTCGACCTTGCGCCACTGCGCGACCATCGCGGCAAAGGCAATCGCATTCATGAAGGCGCCGTAGCCGACCAGCACGAGCAACAGGTCGCGCAGTCGATTCGGCAGGCCGGCTTTTTCTAGCCGGTAGACCGCCCACGCGGCGAGCATGCTGAGGCTGTTCCAAGCATACATGACGGGCATCAGCCATCGCAGCGCGCCGCTCGCGGGCTGCGTCGGATCGACGGCGAGGCCGGTCCACGCCGACGGCACGACCAGCGCGAGCATGATCGCGAGCGAGATCGCGCCCGGAAACAACAGTCCCTGCAGCCAGGCGCGCCGGGCCGTGGCGGGATCGATCAGGAACGCGTACAGCGTCTCGAAGAGGTAGACGGCGATCGTGATGCGCCAGACGGCGGCAAAGCCGGCCCAGGCCCAGGCGTCGCCGCGCGCATACAGCCCGAGCAGGCCGATCGAGGAGAGCACGGCGAGCACCGGCGTCAGCAGGATGCTGAACCAGACGATGCCGAAGCCGATGCCGCCGAGGCCGCGATGGCGCCACGGCCGGAACCACAGGCGGCCGAATGCGCGCGTGATCTGCAGATTGCCGCGCGCCCAGCGCAGACGCTGCTTCCACAGCGCCGCGAGGCTGTCGGGTTCTTCGGCCCAGACCACGGCATTGCCCTCGAACAGGACGCGGCGGCCCGCGAGCTGCGTCGCGAACGTGGTGTAGGTGTCTTCCGCGAGCGAACTCGTATCGATCCGTCCGCCGATCGCTTCGAGGTTCGCGCGGCTGTGCAGCTGCGCGCCGCCGGCAAGGCAGGCGAGCGTGCCGCCGACGTTCTGCGCGCGCCGCGCCGCGGCCTGCGCGGCGATGTACTCGAACGCGATGAAGCGGGTGACGAGATTGCCGGGATCGCTGCCTTCCTTCACGTAGGCCGTGACCGAAGCGATCTGCGGATCGGCCAGATGGCGCGTCATCCGGCGCAGCGACGTCGGCTCGAACAGCACGTCGGCGTCCATGATCATGACGGCCTGCGCCCAGTCGTCCGCGAGCACGTGCTTCAGGCCGTGGTTCAGGGTATGCGCCTTGCCCTCGCCGCCTTTCTCGCGCCGCAGATGGAATACCGAACCCGGATAGCGCGCGATCTTCTCGCGCAGGACCTCGGGTGTCGCATCGGTGCTCGCGTCGTCGACGACGTAGATGCGCCAGGCGCCGGCCGGATAGGACAGCTGCATCAGCGAATCGATGCTCGCGCCGAGCACTTGCGCCTCGTTCCAGGCCGGAAGCACGAACGCGACGCGCGGCGTGTAGTCGCCGCAGCGCGCATAGTGATTGCGTACGCCATGCACGCCGACGACGAGGAACTGCGCAAACAGCGCCAGGGTCGGGACCATGCCCAGTACCACGAGCGTCAGCAGCGCGATCTCGACGAGCGACATCAGCGGCGCGCCCGCATCTGCGCCCGCACTCGACGCCCGGACTGCGGCGCGGCTTCCTCGGCTTGTTGATGCACCACGAGCATCCGCGGCCGCGTGTTCACGATGGACTTGCCCCGACAGGCCAGGAGCCCGGCAGTATCGTCGATCGGCGCCGTCAACCAAACCTTGGATGCGGCGGCGGCGCGGGCGGTTGCCGTTGCGCGATGTGCCCGGTGGCTGCGGAATCGCGGCTCGTCGAAGCCCACGCTCGCCCGCTCGAGTGTGCATAGGGCGCACGCTGCCAGCGCCTGCAGCGTGCGCCTGCGACGGATGTCCCCATAGGGAGGGGGACATGCCGGATCAGAATCGGCCTATTCGCACCAGCAGTTCGGTCCGGTAGCTTGCGCGACGCTTCTCGAGCTGGGCGATATGCAGCAAGGTCGGATTGTCCATGTGCGCAACGTTGGCCTTGCGGATCACCGCAACGGCGTCGGTGATCACATCCAGCATTTCCATGAGATCGGCGTTCGAGAAAATCGAGAATTCCGGATCACGTTGCGGCTCGCGTTGCTTTTCCGCGGCAGCAGCGATGCCGGCGCGGATTGCCGGCCACGGCAGACCATCCGGGCCGTTGCCGTTCGCCGGCGGACGCAGCAGGGCCTGGTATTGCGCCAGCGGCGTGGCGGCCCAGCCGCAGTCTTCGACAATCACGGGTACGATGGCGGGCACGCTGTTTTTCTGGCGCGCCAGCGCGAACTCGACCTCGGTCCTGCAGGCGCGGGAGGCCAGAAAGGCGGGAGAGATCAGCGTGACGAACAGTCTGGCCTTGCCGATGCGATCCAGTATCGCCTCGAAGTACTCGTCGCCGGGCAGCAAACTGTGATCGTCCCAGACACGTATGTCCGCGGCCGCGATCAGCGGCTGCAGCGCTTCCCGCAGCCGCTCCAGATAGGCCTTGTCGGCGTGCGCGTAGGAAATGAAGACCGGCACCGGTTCTTTCCAGGAATTCATGGGTCACCTCGTAGGCGAAGACACGACGGCAGGCGGGCTTACCTGCCGCTTCCCTGCGGGCTCGCTCACCAACGCCAGGACAGTCGCCGGTGGAAACGGTCCGCGGCGGCCTGCGTCATCGCCTCCGCATCGGGTATGACGATGCGCGCTCCGCTTTCCGTGTCGGCCCGGTCGTACAGACGATTGGAGCCGCGCACGTCCGCACAACGTCCGCTGGTGTCGAGAAGGTTCGTCGCAGGCACGGCGCAGACGTAGACCATGGCCTTGAGAAGCGCGCGGTAGTTCTGCTCCTGGTGCAGGGCCTCCACCGTGCTCGCCACGTCGGGGGCGACGGGTACCCGGGCCAGAAGAATCTGCTCCCAGAGCGGATTGCCTTTGTCCCAGTCAGACAGGGGGGCCGGATGCTGCGCGGCGAGGTAGTCGCGCGAACGCTGATCGAGACCATTCAGCTGCAGCACGTCGGTGTCGCCCGATGGCAGGAGTGCGCTCGCCACGACGCTGTCGCCCTTCACGCGCAGGCGTACCTCCTTCGGCACGGCCTGGAGTTCGGGGGCCAGCACTTTCCAGTGCAGATCCCGGCCGAACTGTGCCAGCGGTCGCTGTGCCGCCGTCAGGCTGTCCAGCGCCTCGACATAGTCGCCTTCGTCGAAATGTATGCGTACGACCATGGCCTCCTGGTCGCGCCCGAAGCGCATGGCCGACAACTGCGGCAGATTCCCGCGCAGCAGGGAGCCGACGACGTTTCTCCAATGCTCCAGGGTCGAGACGAATTGCGTGCCCTCGATCGGACCCAGCTCGTCGCGGTCTTTGCCGATCGTGCGCAGGCGCAAGCTCACCAGCAGTTCGTTGCGGATCAGTGCGGCCTGGGATCCGGGCGTCCGCTCGGGTGACAAAGCAGCTTTCAGCGCGGAAACCGCTACGCGGCCGTCCGCGCTGTATGCCGCGAGCGCCCGGTCTATCGCATTGCGCAGCATCAGCGCTGCCCGTGTCTCTTCGGCCACTCCGGCGACGTCGGTGAGTGCCGTCAGCACCGGCAGCGTATCGTCTGCCTCGCTTGCCGGGAACGGCGGTGGGGTATCCAGCAGCAGCAGCGCCGCAGCGGCGCCCGGGTCTTCGCTCATCGCACGCGTGACGAAGCCGCGCACGTAGTCGGCTGCCGGCATGCCGAACATCGCCTGCTCGCCGGCGGCCGAAAGATAGCGTTCCGACTCCACCTTGTTGTGCCCCATCGCACGGATGCGCTGCCAGGCCGTGTCCGGATCCTGATTGCCCGCGGCATGCAGCATGCGCTGGACCGCATAGGCCGCACCGATACGGATTTCGGCGGATATGAACGGTGCCTCGCGCGCCGGATACCGCCAACTGCTGGATTCGGCAAGCTTCTGCACGGCCTCGTCCTGTGTCAGCGGCTCGGCGAGATCGGCTGCGAGCCGTCGCCGCAGCGCCTGCATGTGCACCTGCCCGCGCACTCGCGCGGCCTCGGCAGCGCGCGCTCTCCATTCCGCGCCGTCAGCCGGCAGATCCGACACGAGCCGGTCCAGCACCTGCGTCACGACCGTGCCCGGTGCTTCGATGAGTTTCTCGGCGAAGCGCTCGGGCGTGTCCTTCAGCACCGCGACCAGTTGTTCGGGCGTGATCGGGCCGCTCTGCAGCCGCTCGACCTTGCGCAGCTCCCACGGGGTCGTCGTTGCGGTGACGCCGAGCGTGCCGTCGATGACCAGCCGGCTGCGCCGGACGTCGATGATCATGAGCGGGCGCACCTCGAGGCTGTCGCCGACCTGGCGCACGTCGAACACCAGATTCTCGCCGGACAGTGCGGCACGGGAAATGCCGGCCTTTTCGGCCGCGGCAGAAATCGTCCGCCAGGCGAGGTCTCGGCCTTGCTGTCGCCAGTAGTCGAAAGCTTCCTGCGCCTGCGGGAACGGCAGCGCCCAGTCTCGCAGCATCGAGTCCAGCAGCACCGCATGCGTCATGCCGTCCATCCGCCCCAGCGATTGATCGTTCCGCAGGGACTCGATGTTCGCGAGGATCTCCAGCGCCTGGTCGCGCCAGTGCGTGGAGGTCTCTATGTTGTCAGGTACGTTCTTCGAGCAGTATTCCTGGTAGCGGATTTTTCTTGGGCTGGCGACGGTGTGGCATCCGTCGATGTCGCATTCCTTCATTTCTCCTTTGATGAACTGCTGTCGTTCGGCCTGGCTCTTGTGATCGCAACGGGTTTTGTCCTCGAGGGACTCGGCAAGACTCTGGTTCGCGTGTTCGAGCCGTCGTTTCGCGCTGCCCAGCACCGCTTTCTCGAGCGTAGACCGATGCTCCTTGGCCGCGCGCTGCAGTCCGACCGGCGAGAAGTCGCCTGCCGGCACCTTGAGTACGATCGCCTCCGCACCGCCGAGCCTGAGCATGGGCGCATAGACGACCGCCTCGCTTTCCGGCGCAGGAAGGAGGTCGTCGAAACCGAGCAGCGACGGCTTGTTCGCCTTGCTCGCCTCGAGTATCCGCTGTTGCACGGCATCTACGACGGAGTAGGGAACCGTGCGCAGTCGGACCAGGCCCGACTGGGCCTGCAGCTCCTGTACGCGCTTGAGAAGGTCGGACGCAGCGACCGACGGAATCACGGATGCCAGATAGGCGGCGACTTTCGCGTCCTTGGCCAGCACGACGAGCTTTTTCTTGGCATCGGCCAAAGACATGCCCAGAGCCGCGGCCGCCTCTTCGGCATCGATCTCACCTTGCGCAACCTGCCATTGCTTCAGCGTCAGCGTCTGCGCCAACGTCCTGTATTCCGCCAGGGTGGGCTCGTGTTCGGACAGGAGCGCAGAGATGCCGAGCTCGGGCACCGTCATGCGCCCCGCGCCGGCCAGCATGAAATCGCCGTCGCGCCAGGGCGAATTCAGCATGGCCTTGCTGAACTCGCCGGAAAATTCGCTGCACGTCACGCTGTCGGCATGGCCGGCCACCGTCAGCTCGCGCAGCGATCCCCGGTCATCCTTGAACGCGAACACGTTGATCGTGCTGCCGTAGATGCTGGTCGGCGGCTCGGTCAGCATTTCCGACAGCGTTGCCGATGATTGGCGGCGGCGGAACTCCGGGCCCGCAAACGTCACATCGATCCGGACATTGGCGCGCATCTGCTTGCCGGCGGCATTCTGCACCGTGTACTCGAATTGGTCTTCGCCGAAGTAGCCGTCGGCGGGGACGTAGTTCACGCCGGCGCCGCCGGGCGTCAATTCCGCGCTGCCGTGCGCCGGTTTGTCGACGGCCGCCACGTGCAGTGCGCTGCCCGCCGGGTCGACATCGTTGGCCAGCACGTCGACGAGGATCGGTGTCGACTCCGGCGTACTCACGCTGTCGGAAAACGCCTGCGGTACGCGATCGCGCCCGAACAGCCAATACGCCAGTACAGCGACAACGAGCAGTATGAGCAATGCGCGCTTCATGGGATTTCCCCTGTGGCAAGGGTGGCGGGGGCGGTCAGGCTACGCAGGAACGGCGCGTCGCACTCGGCCGGGGTCACGCTGCGGCAAAGCAGCGTCGGCGACGGAAAACCCGGTTCGTTGATGTAGCTGTAGTCGGCGAGGTCGACTTCGGCAGCCGCATCGCGGAGCGCGTGGCGCAGCAGCGCTACGGCGCCGGCGAAGGCCTCGAGCTCGCGCATTGCTGCGGATTTTCTGCGCAGTTGTGCATCGTTTTCGGCAAACCAGTCCGACACGCCGGGCAAGCGTATGGGAGCTGCCTGGCAGCGGCCGGCCTTCGGCGTCGGGGATCCGGCGACATCGGGGATCGCGTAGAGCGCGTAGTCGAAGTGCGGCGCCAGTTTTACTGTCGAGGCGTCGAGCCGATAGCTCAGGTCGTCCACAGCGAGTACGGATTTGAAGCAGCGCGCATCCGGCGCCAGCAGGCGGCGGTCGCGGGTCAGGCGCCGGTGCAGTTCGCGTGTGTCGATGCCCTGGAAATACGTGCGTGATGCCGGCAGCGCCGGATCCAGGCTCACCGCCGACAGGATCAGTTCGTCTGCGGCGATCAGGTTCGTCGCTATCGACGTATTCTGGATGGCCGGGTTGCTGCGGACTACGCGCAGCAGTCGATCGAGTTCCAGCGTCCTCTGCTTGTCCTTGCGGCCCAGCCTGGCGACGTCGAGCACCCCATTCCGGGCAAGCCAGGTAAGCATGTCTTCTGCGGGCGTTCCGCCGCCGCTCACGTTGCCGATGTCGATTGCAGCCACGCGTCCGTCCAGCACGAAACCCAGTGCGGCACGGGCTGCAGTGGGAGCCACCGGCGGATCGACGTCGAGCCAGATGCCGTCGATGCGAAGACGGAAGCGCGCGGCAGCGCTGTCATAGCGCAGACCGTCGATGCGTCGGGCAAGAAAGCCGGGCATCGGCGGATCGATGACGACGCCGCCAGGAGCCACGCTCGGGTTGGCCCGGAACTCCTTGATGGAATTCGGTCCGGAACGACTGAAGTTGCGGTCGAATTGAAACTGTGCCGGCAACTGCGGAGCGCGCTCACGGATGCCGGCGACCGACAGCAGGGCCTGCGGCATATGGATTGCGCTGTTCCTGATCAGCGCGGTGACATCTGCGAGCCAGCGAGGACCCGACGGCCGCAGCAGACTCGCCACCCGCCGGGCCGGCTCCACTGCCGTATCGTCCGCATGCAGCGCTGCCGAGGCTTCGCGCAGTTCGGTGCCGATATCGCGATAGAGCCGTGCTGTCAGCACGCCGCGAGCGCCGCGACCGTCGATATAGGCGAGCTTCTCGGCGTCACGCACGGCACTGCGGGATATCCTGATCTGGTCGCCCCTCACCTGCTTCACGCGAGAGGTCTGGATGTCCAGCGCCTCGCGTATGCCCAGCTTGTCCTGCGGTTCCGCAAGGTCCCAGAGCTTTCCGAGCTCGACCAGACGGCGCTCCTCGCGCGTGACGTGTGCATAGTCCTCATAGCTCGCGAACGCCTCGCGGGACGACAGCCGGGCCGCGCGCAACACTTGCTCCGGACCATGTGGCCCGGCTTCGGGGCCCGGCGGAGGCGGGCCACGGATGCGGATCTCCGCCGCGATCAGCGCCAACCTGCGCTTCGCCTGCTCACGCTGCAGCAACTGTTGCGGCGGTGGAACGGGTTGCGCCGCTACCGTCCTGTCGATTGCCGCCAGCCACTGACGCCAGTGTTCCTGGTATCGCGGCAGATCCGCATCCGAAAGCACCTGGAGCGAAAAGACTTCGCTGTTCGGAAAGTCGACATGTTGCGCGAGCCAGGAAGATGCGGCCTGCCAACCTGCGGCCGCATCGGCCGCGTCCAGAACACTGCCGTGCCGGATGGCGCGAATTTCCGCCTCGATGCCGGAACGAACGTCTGCTATCGCATTGGCGGCGCCGCTGGGTGAAAGCGGCCCATCGCCGGGTCCTTTGCGCGGCACGAATTGCGGCGCATCGGGCGGGCCGCGTCCCGGTGGCCAGCGCGGCTCGGCCTGATTGCCGGCGCGCGACCTCGCCAGCAGGTAACGGCCGTTCTTGCCGAGGAGCACTTCGTTGCGCACGACGACCAACGCGGCATCGTTCGGGTTCCAGGTCAGGCGATGCTGGATTTCGCGCAGCAGCACGCGCTCCGCTGCGACCTCGGAATCGGCTGCGTCGATCGTCGCGCGTGCAAGGGCATAGCTGAGCCGCGGCCGCGTTCCTATGCTCACCAGGCGTGCGCCTGCAGTCCCGCGCCCCAGGCGTTCGTAGCGGATGCCCTCGATTTCGGCCCGCAGTTCGTGCAGGTGGCCCAGTGTCGGCAGGGAGATCGCCGAATCGGGCATTCCGGCAGTCCGTACGAGCGCATCGCGCAGCCGGCTCTCCAGCCGCGACTGGAGGTTGTCCAGGTCGATTGCGCTCAGCACATTGAGACGCGTCGTCGGTAGTCCGTCGCTGAGGCCGTAGGCAGCCTCGTAAGCGGCGATCTTCTGTTCCAGCAGCTGCATCGCTGCGCGCCGCACGGCAAGGTCGACTTCGCTGCTGCGCGACCATTGCGCCAGCACCGTGGCACGAAGATCGGCGCGCAGGCGGTCGACCAGAGTCGTCGTCGACGGTGCTTGCGGATTTGCGACAGAGGCATCCGGTGCAAGCGCCGCGACCAGATTGCGCTGCTCCTGTGCAAGCAGCGTGCGCAGATTCGCGACGATCTGTGCGGGCGTGTTCTGGTCGTCGGCATCGCCTTCGTCCGGGGTCGACTGCGCGTACGACCACGGAGACGTCAGCGCGAGCACGAACATCAACAGGACTGCCGTCAGCGCACGAGCCATCGCATTCATGGAATGCTCTCCCGTCTTGGGCTCTCCGGTTTCGGGCCGGACTCCCGGACGGGGTTTCCCTACGCTACCGGCGCCTCGCCCCGACCTGGAAAAAGTGTGACGGGAGCACGCACCCTCTCAGCGGGTCGCGGAATCGCTGGCTAGCCGTGCCGGCGACGTCCGATCCCGATCGGGAGAACGAATCAGGGATGTGATCTGCTGCCGGATGCCGATGCAGTGTCTGCAGTTCCTGCGTGTGAGCAGCCTGTGCCGCTCGAACTGCGTGAGCGCGGATGAATGCGGATGCGATCGCGTACGACCTGAACGACGACATGCCATCCCGATGGACTCGAGAGCCATCTGTGCGAGAAGCAGATCGTCGTGAATGAGTGGTGGCCGGGGACGGAATCGAACCGCCGACACGGGGATTTTCAATCCCCTGCTCTACCAACTGAGCTACCCGGCCTGAGGTCTTGCTGTGCGCGACCAGAACGGTCGCAGCGGGAAGGCCGCGTATTAAATCGGGGCGGGCAGGCAGAGTCAAGCACGGATTTCGATTGAGCAGGAATTGAGCAGCGCCGGCTGCGACCGGTCTGCGCGTCGGCGCATCGTGGCAGCGGCCGATCAGGCCGCGTCGATGACGGATGGCTCCGGCAGCGCGCGCCTTGTGCGCGGGAGTTTCCCGCTGTGTCGAAGCCGATGACCCGCCGTGTCGAAGCCTATGACTTCCGGCCTGTTGTCCGCGGCATACGCTTCTACTACAACTGTAGTACGACAACTGTAGATGCGGGCGACGGGCATGGCGGAGGAATCCAGGGACGTGGTGCTCAGCGATCTGCAGATCGCGCTGATGCGCGTGCTGTGGGCGCGCGGCGAGTGCAGCACGGCCGAGGTCGCCGAGGTGCTCGCGCAGTCGCGCGGCATCAAGCACACGACGGTGGCGACCATGCTGACGCGGCTGGAGAAGCGCGGCGTGGTCGCGCTGCGACGCGATGCGCGGCAGGTGCATTACCGGGCGCTGGTCAGCGAATCCGAAGTGCGTCGCTCGATGGTCGCCGAGCAACTCGGCGAC
>Ga0247822_10003188_pt1 | contig 10668 bp, 9 predicted proteins | sample 13C_Cellulose_Da_FD_192423 | JGI IMG/M metagenome (GOLD analysis project Ga0247822, IMG submission 192423) | Soil microbial communities from agricultural site in Penn Yan, New York, United States - 13C_Cellulose_Day30 | ecosystem: Environmental > Terrestrial > Soil > Agricultural land | place... | reverse complement strand
GCGATCGGTACGGACGACGCCGCCGAGCACTGGGCCGTGTTCGGCCCCGCCGGCGACCTGCTCGCGGTGTACGAGCCGTTCCGCGGCGACACCGTGAAGCCCTCGCTCGTGATCCCGGCCTGACCCAGGTGGGTCCCGTGGGCCGGCCGACCGCCGAGGTCGAGCGCATCGCCGCCGAGGCCCTGGGCGCCGCACCGGCCGACGTCCGCCCCGCCGGCGAGGGCTACGGGAACGAGGCCTGGCGCCTGACCGGGGGCGATGGCCGGTCGTACGTGCTCAAGCTCGGGCCCCGGTCGAGCGCAGCCAAGTGGGCGTCGTCCCACGAGGCCCTGGCGGTCGCTCGCGATGTCGGCGTCCCGGTCCCCGAGCTGGTGCACACCGCGGAGGCCGACGGCCGCGTCGCCCGGGTCCTGACCTGGATCGACGGCACGCCGGCCAGCGAGGCGGCGCTGGACGACGCCCAGGTCGACCGGCTGATCGCCGCGCTGGGCGCCGCGGTCGGGGCACTGCACGGTTCGGCGGCTGGTGGCTTCAGCTCGCGGCTCGACGGATCCGCCCCCACGTTCGCGACGTGGCGGGACTACCTCGCCCACCGCATGGTCGAGATCGCCGGTCGCTGCGAGGCGAGCGGCGCGGTCGACCCGGTGCTCGTCGAGCGGGTGGGGCGCGAGGTGGCCCGCCTGGCCGACGAGGTCGACGACGTCTGCGAGCCGGTGGTGTGCCACCGCGACCTCCACCTCGGCAACCTGATCGTCGACGCCGACGGCACGCTCGTCGGGATCATCGACTGGGACGCCGCCGAGCCGTGGGACCGGGCCGGCGACTGGTTCAAGCTCGAGTACGAGGTGCTGCACGCGCACCCGGACCGCGCGGACGCCCTGCTCCGCGCCTACCTCGACGGAGGACCGGTCCCGCCGCACTGGCCCGAGCGGCGCCGGATCGTGCACCTGATCGAGGCGCTCAACACCCTGCCGAACGCGCACGAGCGGGGCTGGGACGATGCGTTCGCCGAGCGGGCCCGCCGCCACCTCGACGACCTGCTCGCCGATCCCGTCTGATCGGGGATCAGTCGACGAGGAAGGCGACGCTGTGCCAGCCGCTGGCGCCGTCCGGGTAGGGCTTGGCCCGCTCCTCGGTCTGCGTCTCGCCGCTCCCGTCGGTGGCCCGGCAGGTGACCTGGTGGCGGCCGGGCGTGGCGTCGAACTCGTAGACCCACTGCCGCCACGTGATCGTCGAGTCCCCCTCGGCGAGGGTCGCGGGGGTCCATTCGCCGTCGTCGAGCTTCACCTCGACCTTCTCGATGCCCCGGGTCTGGGCCCAGGCCACCCCGCCGATGCGGGCCCGGCCCGCCTTCACCTTGCCCAGGCCCTTGGGCGTGTCGATGCGGGACATGGTCTTGATCGGGCCTCGGTCGGACCACGTGCGCTTGACCCAGTACTGGTCGAAGTCGGCGAAGGTGGTCAGCTCGATCTCCGTGAGCCACTTGGTGGCGGACACGAACCCGTAGAGCCCGGGGACGATGATCCGGGCGGGGAAGCCGTGGACGAGCGGGAGCGGCTCGCCGTTCATGCCGACGGCGAGCATCGCCGGCCGTCCGTCGAGGGTGTCGACCGGGAAGCCCGTGGTGAAGCCGTCGAAGGCCCGGCCGACGATCTGGTCGGCCCCCTCGCGGATGCCCGCTCGCTCCAGGAGGGCGTCGAGCGGGACGCCGAGCCACGTGGCCGTCCCCACGAGACCGCCGCCGACCTCGTTCGAGACGCACGTCATGGTGATGCGCTCCTCGATCATGTCCATGGCGAGGATCTCGTCGTAGGTGAACTCGAGCTCCCGGTCCACCATGCCCTTGATGGTGAGCGACCAGTCCTCGGCGGCGAGCTGGGGGACCGTGAGGTTGGTGTCGATCCGGTAGAAGTCGGCGTTCGGCGTGATGAAGGGCGAGATGCCCTCGAGGTCGATCGCCACACCCTCCGCCAACGGGGGAGCGGCCTGCTTCGGCTTCGGCAGGACCACCGCGAGCCGCGACGAGGCGGCGCTGTAGCGGCCCTGCAGCCACCGGCCGCCGGCCGCGGCGGCCGCACCGACGACCACGACGGCCCCGGACATCTTGAGGAACCCGCGCCGGGCGAAGATGCCGTCGGTGGGAGACTCGTCGGGCGATGCGCCCGGGGCCGCCTGCGGACGGCGGACGACCCGGCCTGCTGCTGTCGGGTGGGCCGCGTGGGGGATCGTGGCGAGCAGCAGGGCCAGTGCGACGACGCCGATCACGGCACCGATCACGCTCGGGAGCCCGGCCCAGGACGGTGCCCCCACCTCCTGGCCCGCGGCCCACACGCCGACGGCTCCGAAGAGGCCGATCCCGATCGCTCCGACGAGGAACCGCCGCCCGGCGACCACGCCGAGCACGAAGCCGAACACGGCCGCGCACGAGTAGATCCCGATCAGCAGCGCCTTCTTGTCGTTGGTGCCGAAGGTCTCGATGGCGAAGTCCTTCACCTGCCGCGGCACGGCGTCGACGACCCGGTTGCCGACCGAGATCACCGGTGAGGCGAGCTGCGAGGAGAGGCCGGCGATCAGCTCGCCGATCGCGAGGGCCACCGCGGCAGCGAGCACGCCGGCGAGGCCGGTGCGCCACCACGAGGGGTGCAGCTCGGAGGCCGGGGGAGCGACGTCGTCCATGGCCGGTGTTCGGCGCGCGGGGCGGTCCCGGATGGCTCGCCCGGTCGCCTCCGGTCGCCGCGGCGAGAAATCCATGGGGTCTGACCTGCGGTTCCACCGGAAAGTTCGCGTTCCTCGTCATCCGCTCGGCGTGAGGTCCACGTAGAGGAGTCGAGACCCCCGGTGACGCCGGGCACTCCCCACCCACTCGAAAGGGACCCCCTCATGCAGCTCTCCACCCGCAAGAAGATGGCCGCCGTCGTGCTGCCGTTCGCCCTGTTCGTCGCCGCCTGCGGCAGCAGCGACAGCGGCAGCGACGGTGCCAGCGACTCCGGCGACACCACCAAGACCACGATGTCGGACCAGGGCTCCGACAGCAGCACGACGATGGCCGACGACAGCGGCTCCAGCGAGGCCGCGGCTCCCGAGGGCGACGGCTGTGCCGCCGTGCCGGAGTCCGGTGACGGTTCCTTCGAGGGCATGGCCCAGGACCCGGTGGCCACCGCCGCCAGCAACAACCCGGCCCTGTCGACCCTCGTGGACGCCGTCACCGCGGCCGACCTGGTCGACACCCTGAACACCGGTGGCCCGTTCACCATCTTCGCCCCGGTCAACGACGCCTTCGCCAAGCTCCCGAAGGCCGACCTCGACGCCGTGCTGGCCGACAAGGACCAGCTGACCTCGATCCTCACCTACCACGTCGTCCCCGAGCGCATCGAGCCGGCGGACCTCGGCGGCACCTACGAGACCGTGAACGGCGCCGAGCTCACCGTGTCGGGCGAGGCCCCCTCGTTCGACGTCGGCGACGGCCAGGCCACGGTCATCTGCTCGGGCGTCCAGACCGCCAACGCCACCGTGTACCTCATCGACTCGGTGCTGATGCCCCCGGCGAGCTGATCACGCTCATCCCGCACCCCTGACCTGGGGAGGCAGGAGACGGGCCGGGCCCCTTCGGGGCCCGGCCCGTCTCACGTGCTCCGGCGGCCTCCCTCGGATCCGTCCCCGCCGCCCACGATCTGAGACGATGCAGCCATGGCCTCCTACGACTACGACGTGCTGGTTGTCGGCTCCGGGTTCGGTGGCAGCGTGTCGGCGCTGCGGCTCACCGAGAAGGGCTACCGGGTCGGGGTGATCGAAGCCGGCCGGCGCTTCGACACCACCACGCTCCCGAAGACGAGCTGGGACCTGCGCCGGTTCCTGTGGGCGCCCGGCCTCGGCATGCGCGGCATCCAGCGCATCACCCCGCTGAAGGACATCGCCATCTTGTCGGGGGCCGGCGTGGGCGGCGGCTCCCTCGTGTACGCCAACACCCTCTACGAGCCGCTCGATCCCTTCTACACGGACAAGCAGTGGGGCCACATCACCGACTGGAAGAGCGAGCTGGCGCCCTACTACGACCAGGCCAAGCGCATGCTCGGCGTGAACGAGGTCCCGGCCGACACCCCGCCGGACCGGTACATGCACGAGCTCGCCGACCGCATGGGGGTCAGCGACACCTACCACCGCACCCCCGTCGGCGTCTGGTTCGGCAAGGCCGGCCAGACCGTGCCCGATCCCTACTTCGGCGGCGAGGGACCCGACAAGGTCGGGTGCACCCACTGCGGCAGCTGCATGGTCGGCTGCCGGGTCGGTGCGAAGAACACCCTCGACCGCAACTACCTGTACCTGGCCGAGAAGAACGGCGCCGTCGTGCACCCGGACCGGCAGGTCACCGACCTGGAGCAGCTGCCCGGCGGTGGCTGGCGGGTCACCACCGAGCGTCCGGGCGCATGGGTCCGCAAGCGGACCCGCACCTTCACGGCCGAGCAGGTCGTGTTCTCCGCCGGCGTCCTCGGCACGGTCAAGCTGCTGCTCAAGCTGCGCGACGAGGGCCGGCTGCCGGCCCTGTCGAACCGGCTGGGCGACGTGGTGCGCACCAACAGCGAGGCGATCGTCGGCGCGTCGGCGAAGACCGCCCGGCCCGAGCTGAGCCGCGGCGTCGCCATCACCTCGTCGATCCACCCGGACGAGACCACCCACATCGAGCCGGTCCGGTACCCGCCGGGCTCGAACGCCATGGGCCTCCTGTCGACGGTCCTCGTCGACGGCGGCGACGGCCCGCCCCGACAGGTGAAGTTCCTGAAGAAGGTGGCGCGCCACCCGGTGCAGTTCCTGCGCTCGATGTCGGTGCACCGCTGGTCGGAGCGCTCGATCATCCTCCTGGTGATGCAGAGCCGCGACAACAGCATCGCCCTGCGCCGCGGCAAGAAGCTCGGGGTGCTGGTGAGCCGGCCGGGGGAGGGGGAGCCGAACCCCAGCTACCTGCCGGTGGCGAACGACGCCGCCCGCGAGGTGGCCGAGATGCTCGACGGCGAGCCGTGGGGCGCCTGGAACGAGACCATCCTCGACGCCCCCACCACGGCCCACATCCTCGGCGGCTGCGTCGTCGGCGACAGCCCCGAGACCGGGGTGATCGACCCGTACCACCGGGTCTACGGCTACGAGGGCCTGACCGTCTCGGACGGATCGGCGGTGTCCGCCAACCTCGGCGTGAACCCGTCGCTCAGCATCACCGCGCTCACCGAGCGGGCGATGAGCTTCTGGCCGAACAAGGGCGAGGCCGACCCGCGCCCACCCCTGGGCGAGGCCTACGAGCGGCTGCACCCGGTGCCGCCCAGGGCGCCGGCGGTCCCCGAGCATGCGCCGGCCGCGCTGCGGGTAGGGAGCTGACCCGTGCTCGCCTCCGTCCTGCTGGCCTGTGCCGGCGCCGTCACCGTGCTCATGCTGGTCACGTGGCTGGTGTCGCTGCTGGTGCGGGACGCGAGCATCGTCGACATCATCTGGGGTGCCGGCTTCGTGGTCGTGGCGGCCACGGCCGCGGTCGTGGGCGACGGCTTCCCCGACCGCCGCTACCTGCTGCTCACCCTGGTGGGCGTGTGGGGCGTGCGGCTGAGCAGCTACCTCGCGTGGCGCAACCTCGGCCACGGCGAGGACTACCGGTACCAGGCCATGCGCAAGAAGCACGGCGACCGGTTCTGGCTGGTCAGCTTGGTCCAGGTGTTCCTGCTCCAGGGCGTGCTGATGTGGGTGGTGTCGCTGCCGGTGCAGCTCGCGGCCTCGGCCGACGAGCCTGCGGGCTTCGGGCCGCTCGCCCTGCTCGGCATCGCGGTGTGGATGGTCGGCCTGCTGTTCGAGTCCGTGGGCGATGCCCAGCTGGCCTCGTTCAAGGCCAGGCCCGAGAACGAGGGCAAGGTCATGGACCGGGGGCTCTGGCGCTTCACCCGGCACCCGAACTACTTCGGCGACTTCTGCGTGTGGTGGGGGATCTTCCTCGTGGCCGCCGAGACGGTGCCGGGCCGCTACGGCGTCATCGGCCCGCTGGTCATGTCGTTCCTGCTGCTGCGGGTCTCGGGCGTGGCCATGCTCGAGAAGACGATCGGGAAGCGGCGCCCGGGCTACGCCGAGTACGTCCAGCGCACCTCGGCCTTCTTCCCCCGCCCGCCCAGGCGCCTCCCGACCGACGCCTGACGCGTCCGGTCGGCTGGGTGGGACCGGCCGGTCAGCGCTTGGCGTGGACGGAGACCTGGTACCCGCCGCCGGGGTGCCACGGGTCGCGGTCCCAGGTCGACCACCGGTCCACGAGCGCCAGGCCGGCGGCGTCGGCGTGGGCATCGAGCTGGTCGGGGCCGTAGCCGTCGGGTTGGACCTGGAAGCCGGCCACGAGCAGGCCGCCGGATCCGAGGTGGCCGGCGCAGCGGGCGACGACGTCGGCCTCCGTGCCCGGCGCCACGAAGATCAACACGTTGCCGGCGAGGACGACGACGTCGAAGCGGCGGCCGAGGTCGGTGGCGGCGAGGTCGCCCTCGATCCACGGGAGGTCCGGGGCCTTCGCCCGGGCGGCCGCGAGCATGGCGGCGTCGATGTCCAACCCGGTCACGTCGAACCCGCGGCGGTGGAGCTCGATCGCCACCCGGCCGGTGCCGCAGCCGGCGTCGAGCACGGAGCCGACCGGGCCCAGCCCGGCCACCAGGGCGGCCTCGCCGTGCACGTCGGCGCCGGAGGCCGCCAGTCGCTCGAACCGCTGGTCGTACTCGTCGCCGCGCGGCACGTCGTCGCGATCGGTCCAGCGGGAACGGGGCGGCTCGGTCATCGTCGCCTCCAAGGTCGAGCGGGTCCCGAGCTTGCCACGAGCGGGTGGCGGGGCGGGCCATCGCCATCCCCGATCCCCTCGGCCCGTTGGACCAACATGACCCGGTGACCGACGCCGCGAGCACCGTCGCCGCCGGGGACCAGGCCCCGCTGGGGGTGAACGACCCCAGCTACGACGCCGACCCGCGCCTCGTCCGGTGGGAGCGGTCGATGTCGCCGGTGATCATCCTCGCCGCGCTCGTCCCGATCGTCGTCGGGCTGGCGCCGCGCACCAAGGGCGACCCGTACGTCGGCCTGAACGTCATCTCGTGGCTGATCTTCCTGGCCGACCTCGTGGTCCACCTGCGGTGGCGCCCGAAGTACCTCAAGACCGGGCTGGGCCAGTTCGACCTGGCGATCGTGATCCTCACGTTCCCCTGGTACCTGTTCCCGTCGCTCGAGGGCACGGCGTTCCTCGGCCTGGCCCGCCTGGGGCGCCTGCTGCGCCTCATCCTGGCCGGCGGGACCACCAAGATCCTGCGCCGGCTCGTGGAGCGAATCGGCAAGGCGTCGCTCTACAGCCTCGGCCTGATCGTGGTGTGCTCGGAGGTCGTGTACCGGGTGGAGCCGGCGAGCTCGGGCTTCAAGACCCAGGCGACGGCGGTCTGGTGGGGGTTCGTGACCTTCACCACCGTGGGCTACGGCAACCTCGTCCCGGAGACGAGCACCGGCCGGTTCGTCTCGGTGATCCTGATGATCGGCGGCGTGGCGCTCATCGGCGTGCTCGCGGGTTCGCTGGCCGAGTTCCTGGCCGACAACGACGCCGAGCGCCAGGCGGCCAAGGACGAGGCGTCGGGCACGCTCAGCCCCGAAGACCGCGAGGTGCTGCTCCTCGACGAGGTGAAGGCCCTGCGCAGCGAGCTGGCCGACCTGCGGTCGGCGCTGGTGGAGGAACGCGGCCCGGGCGCCCCGCCATCGGGCGCCCCGGGTCCGAGCCCGTCGGGCTGAGCGGCCCGGCCGCCGTCAGTCGTCGTCGCCGTCGAGCTGCTGGGCGAGGTAGTTCTCGACGCCGATCGTGTCGATGACGTGCAGCTGGGACTCGAGCCAGTCGGCGTGCGACTCCTCGTCGACCAGGCGGTGCTCCATCAGCTCGCGGGTGCCGTTGTCGCCCTTGGCGACGGCGAGGGCGATGTGGCGGTTGTACCGCTCGATGGCGGCCTTCTCGGTCTCGAGCTCGAGCTTCAGCTGCTCGGGGACGGTCTCGCCGACGAGCACCGGGTTGTAGCGCTGGAGGTTGGGCACGCCGTCGAAGTAGAGGATCCGCTCGATGATCTTGTCGGCGTCCTCCATCTCCTCGATGGACTCCCGGCGGGCGACGGCGGCGAGCTTCTTGAAGCCCCAGTTCTCCCGCATCTTGGCGTGGATGAAGTACTGGTTGATGGCCGTGAGCTCGGCCGTCAGGATCTCGTTCAGCGCTTCGATGATCTCGGGATCGCCTTGCATGTCAGCCTCGCAGCAGGGGTCGTCGTGGTGCCGCCACCGTAGCCAACCCAAAACGGTGTTGGGACGGTTGCTCCCTGCTCAGAGGCGGTGTGGACTCCAGGTGCAAGGGTCGCCTCACGCCCGAGGGCGGGGACGCTGACCCGGGGGAGCGGGGCTCAGGCGGCGACGGTGGCGCGGCGGATCGTGACGCCGTGCTCGGCCAGGAGGGCCTCCACCACCGGGCGGCAGTTGCCGCACCGGGTGCCGGCGTCGCACCGCTCGGCCACGCCGTCGACGTCGAGCGCGCCGGCGAGGATCTCGGCTCGGATCTCTCGATCGTTCACGGCGTTGCAATGACAGACGACCATCGGGGGGTAAGTCTGCCTAACACCGGGCTCCGTGTCAACGCACGGCACGGTTCCCGGCTTCGTTGTCAGAGGGGGTCCGTAGGCTGTCGGCCATGGCCGATTCCTCTCCTCGCTTCCAAGTCGTGTCGCCGTTCGGGCCGGCGGGCGATCAGCCCAAGGCCATCGCCGGGCTGGTCGACGGCATCCAGGGCGGCGAGCGGTTCCAGACGCTGCAGGGCATCACCGGCTCGGGCAAGAGCGCCACCATCGCGTGGGCCATCGAGCAGTACCAGCGGCCCACCCTCGTGCTGGCGCCCAACAAGTCGCTGGCGGCCCAGCTGGCCAGCGAGTTCCGGGAGTTCTTCCCGCACAACCGGGTCGAGTACTTCGTCAGCTACTACGACTACTACCAGCCCGAGGCGTACATGGCGTCCTCGGACACGTACATCGAGAAGGACTCGTCGGTGAACGACGAGATCGACCGCCTGCGGCACTCCACCACGGCGTCGCTGCTCACCCGGCGGGACACGATCGTCGTGGCGTCGGTCTCGTGCATCTACGGCCTCGGCTCGCCCGAGGAGTACCGGGACCACACGCTCATCCTCCAGAAGGGCGAGGAGATCGACCAGCGGGCGGCGCTCAAGAAGCTGGTGGACCTCCAGTACGACCGCAACGACATGAACCTGGTCCGCGGCAAGTTCCGCGTCCGGGGCGACACCATCGAGGTCCACCCGGCGTACGACGAGACGGCCGTGCGCATCGAGCTGTTCGGCGACGAGGTCGAGCGGATCCTCGTCGTGGACCCGCTCACCGGCGAGACGGTGCGGGAGGAGGACCAGATCGCGTTCTTCCCCGCCACGCACTACGTCGCCGGAGACGAGCGCATGCAGGCCGCCATCGGCCGCATCGAGAAGGAGCTCCAGGAGCGCCTCGCCCACTTCGAGCGCGAGGGCAAGCTGCTCGAGGCCCAGCGCCTGCGCATGCGCACGCAGTACGACCTCGAGATGATGCAGGAGCTGGGCTACTGCAACGGCATCGAGAACTACTCGGCACCCATCGACGGTCGGAGCCCGGGCGAGGCCCCCGGGACGCTGCTCAACTTCTTCCCGAAGGACTTCGTGGTGGTGATGGACGAGAGCCACCAGTCCGTCCCGCAGCTGCACGGCCAGTACGAGGGCGACCGCTCCCGCAAGGAGCAGCTCATCGAGCACGGCTTCCGGCTCCCGTCCGCGGCCGACAACCGGCCGCTGCGGTTCGAGGAGGTCATGGACACGGTGGGCCAGGTGATCTTCGTGTCGGCCACCCCCGGCCCCTACGAGCTCGAGGTGTCCACCAACGTCGTCGAGCAGATCGTGCGCCCCACCGGCCTGGTGGATCCGGAGATCGTGGTGAAGCCCACCAAGGGCCAGATCGACGACCTGATCGAGAACATCAACGACCGCGTCACCCGTGGCGACCGCGTCCTGGTCACCACCCTCACCAAGAAGATGTCCGAGGACCTCACCGACTACCTCCTGGAGCTGGGGGTCAAGGTCCGGTACCTGCACTCCGAGGTGGACACCATCCAGCGCATCGAGATCCTCCGGGACCTGCGCATGGGCGAGTTCGACGTGCTCGTCGGCATCAACCTCCTCCGCGAGGGCCTCGACCTCCCCGAGGTGTCGCTGGTGGCCATCCTCGATGCCGACAAGGAGGGCTTCCTCCGCTCGGAGACGTCGCTCATCCAGACCATCGGCCGGGCCGCCCGCAACGTCGAGGGCCAGGTGATCATGTACGCCGACCAGGTCACGCCGTCGATGCAGAAGGCCATCAGCGAGACCAACCGGCGGCGCAAGCTCCAGCAGGAGTACAACGAGGAGCACGGGATCAACCCGCAGACGATCCGCAAGGCCGTCACCGACATCCTCGAGTACCTGCGGCCCTCCACCGGCGCCCCGCTGCCGGAGAAGGAGCGCCGCCGGGAGACCGAGGCGGACCGGCGCCGGCGTCAGGAGCTGGCCGAGCTCCCGGGCGACGAGCTGGAGCGCCTCATCCGCACGCTCGAGGCCGAGATGGCCGAGGCGTCGCAGGAGCTGCG
>Ga0247822_10003187_pt1 | contig 10668 bp, 10 predicted proteins | sample 13C_Cellulose_Da_FD_192423 | JGI IMG/M metagenome (GOLD analysis project Ga0247822, IMG submission 192423) | Soil microbial communities from agricultural site in Penn Yan, New York, United States - 13C_Cellulose_Day30 | ecosystem: Environmental > Terrestrial > Soil > Agricultural land | place... | reverse complement strand
GAAGAGCGCGAGCGCGACGCCCGCCGGGCCGCGGAACTCGACCGCCAGATCCGCAACTTGGTGGGTGCGCTGGCGGACGGCAGGCTGACCAGCGCCGTGGTCGCCGCCCGCCTCCGCGAGGCCGAGGCGGAACAAGTCGAGGTCGACCGCCGGCTCGCCGGGTACGCCGAGGCCGGCTCGGCCGCGGTGGCACTGCCCGGCGAGGGGTGGGTGGCGGCGCGGCTCAGGGAGTGGGCCGCCCGCGCCGCGTCCGGCGACGGCCCGTCCTCGCTCCTCCGGCCCGCGCTGACGTCCGTGACCGCCGAGCTGGTGGTCGCGACCGGGAAGAAGCGCGGGTTCGTCCGGCTGCGGTTCCGGGTGAACGCCTGGGCCGTGCAGGCGGGCAACTGGCTGAGGCGGGCCGCCCGCCGCTTCGGCCTGCTGAGTTGATTCCACGCGGCGGGCGGGGTGCCGTGAGGTACGGGAGAGGAGACGGAGCCGGCCGGTCACGGCACTCGCCCGCGTGCGAGGGCCCCAGCCCGTGCGGATTCTGTGCCCCTCACACCGCCACCCGGCAGTGGCCGCGGCCGGGGAACCGTTTGCCGGAACAGCTCTCCGTGTCGCCGGTGGACGGCCCCCGTTAGTTCCGCGGACAGCTCGCGCCCGGTTTCGCGTTGTGCGAACCGGACGATGAGGTCCCCGCTCGACCCGACGTGGCGGTGCAGTCGGTAGCCGTCCACAGCCAACCCCGCCTCGCCGAGTGCGCCCTGCCAGGCGAGAACGTGGGCGTACACGGTATCGACTAGCGTGCCGTCCAGGTCGAAGACCAGCGCGTGCATCGTGTTTCACCCCGCCGCCTGGGTCTCGGAATTCCACAACCGGAGGATCGGTTCGTCACGGCTGTCGTGCTCAAAACCGAGCACTCCCACACTGGCGGGGCGGCAATAGAACACGCGCCCGGCGGCAGGTGGCATGCCATTCCAGCGGGCGGCGATCATCCGGATGATGTGGCCGCTGGAGAACGCCAACACGTCGCCCGTCAGGCCGAGGACCCGGGCGATGAAGCGGTCGGCCCGAGCGGCAACGTCTTGCGGGGATTCGCCGTCTAGGCAGCCGTCGCGGAACAGTTCCCAGCCGGGCCGGTCGGTCAGAATTTCGCCGGTCAGCTTCCCCTCGAAGCGGCCGTAGTCCCATTCGACGAGGTCGGCGTCCACTTCCGCCACCTCCCCAAAGCCGGCCAGTTCGCACGTCCTGGAGGCTCGCAGCAAAGGGCTGGTGAAAACGCGGGTGAGGGAGAACTGCCGCAGCCACGCGCCCAGCTGGCGGGCACGCTCCTCACCTCGCTGGTTCAGGGGCACGTCCGTTCGCCCCGTGTGCCGGCGGGAGTCGGTCCAGGCCGTGTCGCCGTGGCGAACGAGATAGAGGTTCGGTAAAGGAGATGGGGTCATTACCCTGTCTCCGATTTCGCTATGGACGCCTCGTAGATTCTCTGAATGGATGCATGGAGCACGGCGTTGAACTCGGCGTCGGTTTGCTGGGCCGTCAGCCCCTCGGCCAGCGCCCGCGAAAAGCTCGCCACCACCCCGTGGTTCTGGCGCAGCCGGGCGTTGGCTTCTGCCTGCGTGTAGCCGCCCGACAGCGCGACGACACGCACGACCCTGGGGTGGCTGACGCACTCGGCGTAGAAATCGGCCTGCTCCGGCAGGGTCAGCTTGAGCAGGACCGCGTGATCGGCCGGCAAGGCGTCAAGCCTTCCGAGGAGGTCAGCCTTGAGCAACTCCTCGGCCTTGGCTTTGTCCGGACAGCGGATGTCCACTTCCGGCTCGACGATCGGCACGAGGCCGGCGGCGATGATCTGACCCGCCCACTCGAACTGCTGGTTCACGACGCTCCCGATGCCGGCCGCATTGGACTGCTTGATGACCGAGCGCATCTTGGTTCCGAAGATGCGCTTCGATCTGGCCTTGTCGAGCAGCGCGGCGAGTCGGGGCACGGGCTTCATCAGTTGCACGCCGCCCTTCTCGGCTTCCAGGCCCCCGTCCACCTTCAGGAACGGGACGACGCGTTTGACGTCCCACAGATAGTCGGCGGTCGGCCGCCTCTCGACGTCCCGGTCCATGGTGCCTTCGAAGAGGATGGCGCCGAGGATCCGCTCGCCGGTGAAGCTCGGACTTGTGATGATCCGGGCCCGCATTTGGTGCACGAGCGCGAACATTTCCTCCTCGTTCGACCAGGCGTCCTCCTTGACCCCGTAGAGGCGCAGCGCGCCCGGCGTGCTGCCGCCACTCTGATCCAGCGCCGCGATGAACCCGGGCTGGGTCTTCATCTTCTGCATCTGCTCGGACGTACTCATGATCGGCCTCCCCGGTGGTTACACGTTGTCGCTCTCGGTCGATAGCGCGTGCTCGTCCCCGGTGAACTCGACGGGGCTGCGGCCGTACTGTCGGCGGAACTTCGCCAGGCCGTCGGCCCCGCCCGTGCCACGGAGGCCGTCCTTTGTTTCGTCGCCATCTGCGGTCCCCTTTTTCTGGTGACAAGCCTGGGTTCCGGAACAGGGCGCCCTGCCCACGACTCACATCGACCCGATCGTCTTGCGGAAGCGGGCGAGGGCGACGGCGAAGAGGACCGCGCCGATCACGGCGAGGGCGAGGAACTGCGGCCAGACGACCTCGATCCCCCCGCCGCGGAACAGGATCCCCTGGCCGAGCATGACGAAGTGGGTGGTCGGCGCTACCAGCATAACTTGCTGCACCCACTCGGGCATGCTCTCCCGCGGGGTCATGCCGCCGTCGAGCACCTGCAGGGGCAGGAGCACCATGACCATCAGCAGGGCGAACTGCGGCATGGTGCGGGCGAACGTGGCCAGGAACATGCCCAGCGAGGTGACGGCGAACACGTGCAGCGCCGTGCCGCACACGAACAGGGGGATGGAACCCAGGATCGGAACTCCCAGCCAGCCCTGCACCACGAACTTCATGGAGAGGGCGGAGGCGACGAGCACGACCAGCCCCATCGACCAGACCTTGCTCGTCATGATCTCGGCCGGGGTCACCGGCATCACCAGCAGGTGCTCGACCGTGCCGCGCTCCCGCTCGCGGATCAGGGCCGAACCGGTGAGCAGGACCGACAGCATGGTGATCATGTCGATGAGCCCCACCACGCCGCCGAACCAGGACCGGGTCAGGTTCGCGTTGAACCGCACCCGGTCCTGGACTTCCACTACCGGCGTCGTCGGGGTGCCCCGGTAGCGCGCGGACCACGTCTCGACCTCGCCCATCACGATCGTCTGCACGTAGCCGCTGCCGCTGAACGCCTGGCTCATGCGGTTGGCGTCGGTGTTGAGCTGGATCCGGGGCGACCGCCCGGCCAGCACGTCCTGCTGGAAGTTCGGGGGGATGTTGAGGGCGAAGGTGTCCAGCCCGGCGTCCATCCGGGCGTCCATCTCCTCCCGCGACACCAGCTTCGGGGGCCGGAACAGGGGCGGCTGGAAGGCGTTGACGATCCGCTGCGACAGGGCCGACTGGTCCTCGTCCACGATGGCGATCGGCGCCTGGTAGAGCGAGTCCGGCAGGGAGCTCGCGGTCGAATAGACCGACACCGTGAAGGCGAACACGATCAACAGGAGCATGATCGGGTCGCGGGCGAGGCTCCACAGCTCCTTGACGCCCAGGTGGAGGACGTTCTTGGGGCGCATGGGTCAGGCCTCCTGTTTCTTGAGGAACGCCATACTCAGCCCGATCAGCACCAGGTTGGCGATCAGCAGGGGGACGAACGACTGGTGTAAGCCGTCGAAACCCAGCGCCTTGCTGAAGGTTCCGCGGGAGATCGTGATGTAGTGGCTGGTCGGGTAAACCTCCCCGACCAGACGGCCGAACCCTTCCAGGGACGAAACCGGGTCGGTCAGGCCGGAGAAGCTGGTGGCGGGGATCATGGTCAACACGCAGGTCGCGAATAGCGCCGCCACCTGGGTGCGCGTCAGGGTCGAAACGAAGATCCCGATCCCGGTGGCGCAGCCGACGTAGAACAGCGCGCCGGCGGCAGCGGTCCAGAAATCCCCCTTCATGGGCACGTCGAAAAGGGTCACGGCTAGCAGCGTCAGCAGCAGGAAGTTGACAAATCCCAGGGCCACGTAGCAGAGCTGCTTGCCCAGCAAGAATTCCAGCCGCGTCGTCGGGGTGACGTAGAAGTTGATGATCGACCCGAGGTCCTTCTCGCGGACCACCGAGAGGGTCGCCAGCATGGCCGGGATCAACAGCAAGAGCAGCGGGATCACCGCCGGCACCATCGCCACGAGGCTCTTGACGTCGGGGTTGTAGCGGTACCGCAGCTCGACCGAGGCGGGCGTGACCAGTTGGCGGTGACCAATGCCGAGCTGTTGGCGCACGCCGAGTTGACGCCGGGAGACGTCCTGCAGCCACTGAATGTGGATACCCTGCACGTAGCCCCGGATCGTCTCGCCGCGCTGCGGCATGGAGCCGTCGATCCAGACGCCGATCGCCACCGGATTGCCCGACCCCCCGCCGGTGGCGGCGGACTGCCCGCCGGTGTTAGCCGCCGATATCGCGGCATTCATCTGGCGGTCCACGTCGCGGCCGAAGCCGGGGGGAATCTCGATGACCATGCTCAGCTCGCCCGATTTCATCCGCCGGTCGATTTCCTCGTAGGAGGAGACCGGCGGCTGCTCGACGAAATACCGGCTCGCCCCGGCGACGTTGATCGCATAGTCGCGGCTGACGGTCGTCTGGTCGCGGTCGAGGACGGCGTACTTGAGGTGCTCCACGTCCAGGCTGATCCCGTAGCCCATGATGACCATCAGGATCACGCTCCCCAGGCCGGCCATCGTCAGCCGGATCGGGTCGCGGCTCAACTCCATCACCTCGCGGTGGGTGCAGGCCAGCATCCGCTGGGGGCTGAACCAGGAGCCGGCGGCGGCCGGGCCGTGGCCGGACGTCGCGGCCGCGGCCGCATCGGCTTTCTTCGCCTGCGGCACCGGCGCGTCGCCCTTTTCCTTTTGTGCGTCTTCCAGGTAGCCGATGAAGGCCTCTTCCAGCGTCCTCGCGCCCCGCCTCGCGACCACGCCGTCCGGCGTATCGACGACCAGCACCTTCCCCGAACTCATCAGCGAGATGCGGTCGCACCGCTGGGCCTCGTTGATGAAGTGCGTGGTGATGAAGATCGTGACCTTGTCGCGGCGGGACAGGTCGATCAGGTGTTCCCAGAAGACGTCCCGGGCGACCGGATCGACCCCCGAGGTCGGCTCGTCCAGGATGAGGAGGGCGGGGCGGTGGATCAGAGCCACGGCTAGCTGCAGGCGCTGCTTCTGCCCCAGGGGGAGCGAGTCGGGCAGCGCCTCCATGATCTCGTCGAGGCCGAACCGCGCGGCCGTCTCTTCCACCCGCCCGGGGATCTCGTGCTCCGGCACGTGGAAGAGCCGGGCGTGCAGGACCAGGTTCTGCCGCACCGTCAGCTCGGAGTAGAGCGAGAACGCCTGGGACATGTAACCGATCTTGCGGCGGATGTTGATGTCGTTGGCGTCGATCGGCTCGCCGAACAGCCAGGCCTGCCCGTCGGTGGCCGGCAAGAGGCCGCAGAGCATCTTCATCGTCGTGGACTTGCCGCACCCGTTGGCCCCGAGAAAGCCGAAGATCTCTCCCCGCTCGATCTTCATGCTGACGTGATCGACCGCGACGAAGTCGCCGAACTGCTGGGTCAGGTCGTGCGACTCGATGACCACCTCCCGGTCACCCGGCGGCCGCGGCGGGACCACCAACTCCTTGTGGCCACTCCGCATCTCCTCCGGCAACAGGGCGATGAAGGCCTCCTCCAGCGACCGGGTGCCGGTCCTCGCCGGCAGCTCCGCCGGCGTGCCGGTGCCGACCACCTTGCCGGCGAACATCGCCACCAGGTGGTCGAACCGGGCGGCCTCCTCCATGTAGGCGGTCGAGACCAGGACGCTCATGCCCGGTCGGTCGCCCCGGATGCTCTCGACCAGCTCCCAGAACTGCCGGCGCGACAGCGGATCGACGCCGGTGGTCGGCTCGTCGAGGACCAAGAGGTCGGGATCGTGGATCAGCGCGCAGACCAGGCAGAGCTTCTGCTTCATGCCGCCGGAGAGCTTGCCGGCCGGCCGGTCGGGGAAGCGCCCCAGCCCGATCCGCTGCAGCAGGTCGGTAATGCGGCGCTTGGCCTCGGACCGACCGAGGCCGAACAGTCGGGCGAAGTAGTCGGCGTTCTCGAAGACCGACAGCGTCGGGTAGAGGTTCTTGCCCAGCCCCTGCGGCATGTAGGCAACGCGGGGGCAGACGACCCGGCGGAAGGCCGGGTCGGCCATGTCGCCGCCGAGTACCTCGACGCGCCCCTCCTGGATGCGGCGGGCGCCGGCGACCAGCGCCATCAGGCTGGACTTGCCGACGCCGTCTGGTCCGATCAGGCCGACCATGCAGCCGGCCGGGATGTCGATGGAGATGTGGTCGAGCGCGCGGGTCTTGCCGTACGTCAGGCTGACGTCGGTCAGTCGGGCGACCGGCGCGGAGTCGGGACTGGTCATCGCTGGTCACTCGCTCGGTGAGTTCGTGGTAACCACTCCGGAACCGGCCGGCGGCGCCTTGACGACCAGGACGGCGCAGGGGGCCGTGCGGACCACCTCCTCGGCCCGGCTCCCCCAGACCATCCGGCCCACCCCGACCCGCGGCCGGCTTAGTTCCCCGCAGCGGGGAGCCGCGCCACCGCCGCGACAAGCATGGCATCCTTGACCTCGTCGATGCTGGCCACGACGCGATCGATCGAAGCCGCGGCATGTGCCTCGTCCGGCTCCGCACCGGGATGCGGCCTCCGCGCCTCTGGCACCGTCATCCACCCGGCGAACGCCTCCGCGATCGCGGCCGCCAGCGGCGGCTGGGCCTTGAGCTCGGCGCGGGTCTGTTCGACACGCTCCTTCTGGGCCTCGAGCCCGGTTTGGGCCTCCTCGAGTTTGGTCCGCAGGGGCGTCCGGGCCTTCGAGGGCAGGGCCTGGATGTCCGCCTTGATGGATTCGAGCCATTGCTCAATCGTGTTGAGCCGATCTCGCAACCGGTCACAGAACTGGTCCACCCTCGCGCTCATGACGACCTCCTTCAGGCCTTTCCTTTGTTCTTGTTCGTTGCCTCTGTCGCCGCACCACGATCACCCGACGGGGTGCGGATCGCCGCGCCCTCCTGCCGCATCTCGCCCCCGGCCCGCTGGAGCATGGCGCCGATGGCCTGGAAGAGCGCCCCCGCCGCGCACTGCCCCGCACTGACGCCGGCCTGCAAGCTCTCCCGGGCGAAGGCGACTGGGTGCTGCCGGACGGCGTCGAGGGCCTGGGTGACCGCCGGCCCGAGCCGCTCCCCGACGCGATCCGCGTGCCTCCCGGCGGTGGCGACCTGGTCGGTCGTAAAGGCCTTGCCGGCGGACAACCCCCGCTCGACCGTCTCCGCGAACAGGTCGCGGACCGCGGTCAGGTCGTCGCGCAGCCGGGTGAGGTCCTCGCCCGTGAACTGCCGCGAGGCACCGGCGGCCTCGTCCAGGGCCAGCCGACCCGCCACCGCCGCCTGAGAGAGCCCGTCCCCCAGCGCATCGACCACCTGCCGCAGGGCGGCGTCTCGGTCCTGCGGCACCGACCGGTCGAGGCCCTCGCGGGCCCCATCGACCACCGCCCGGATCAGCGCGACGAGCCCCCCCGATTGCTGGGACTGCACGGCGTTCTGCGTGACGACTGCGGCCAGCCGGGGGCGGATGTCCGTGCCGTCGGCGACGATCCGCTCGGCCTGTGCCTTCACGGCCGCGTTGGGGTCCGTCGTCGTACTCATGGCAAACTCCTCTTGGGGAATCCCGTCTTCGGGGTGGGGGCGGCGCGGGACCCGTGTTCCGGGAGCCACACCCGCAGATACTCGGGCCACTCGGCCTGCGGATCGAGCTGCACATAGGCGATGCCCGGCAGCCCGGTCTTGACGTCGCGGATGTACTTCTGGAGCAGGTCCTGGGGGATGTGGGCCTTGACCCGGAACATCAACTTCTCCCGCTCCACGGCCGTCTCCACCGTCTTGGGGGTGAACTGGGCGACGTCGGCCACGAAGGTCACCTTGGCCGGGATGACGAGTTCCGGGGCGGCATCGAGAACGAGCCGAGTCTCGGCCCCCAACTGGACCCGGCCGGCCCAGTCCGTGGGCAGGAAGAAGGTCATGTACACGTCGGCCAGGTCCACCATGTTGAGCACCTTGCCTCCGGCCGGCAGCACCTCGCCGACCTGGGCGACCCGGTATTGCACCCGGCCGACGCGCGGGGCCTTCAGCGTGCTATCGTCGATGTCCGCCTGAATGCGCTGGATGCGGGCCTTGGCGGCCAGGACCGCCACCTCCGCCTCGATGACCTGGGACTTGGCCGTGGAGATGCCTGCGGTGCCGGCGGCCACATTCGCCTTCGCAGTCTTGACAGCCGCGTCCGCGGCGAAGAACTTGGTGCGGTCGTTGTCCCGGGCTTCGACCGAACCGACCGCTTTCTGGTAAGCGGTCTCGGACCGGTCGTAGTTCCGCTTGGCCCCGTCCAATTCGGCATCGCGCTGCAGGACGAGGGACTCGGCCGCCGCCTTCTCGCTCTCCCGCTGAACCACAGTGCTCTCCGCGGTCTCCACGGCCTTCGTCGCCCTGCGGAGGTCGGCGTCGGCCTCCCGGAGTTGGGCGGTGAGAACGTCGGTGTCCATCCGGGCGAGAACCTGACCGGCGGTGACGTAGTCACCTTCGCCCACCAGCAACTCCTTCAGTCGGCCGGCGAGCTTCGTGGCGACGTCGATCTCGGTCGCCTCGATCCGGCCGTTGCTGCTGGCAAACCCCTCCGGCAACTTGGCCGGCTGCATCGCCTTCCACCCGAAGTAGCCTCCCACGCCGGCCGCGATCACGAGGAGCAGTAGCAGCCACTTCCGCCAAGCCCGGGCGTGCTTCGGCTGGGGTTTGTCCGGTGTGCGGGGCGGTTCAGTTCGGTTCGGCCGTTGTGCCTGCGCGACCGCCGGAGCGCTCGGGGACTGAACGGTACCGGTTTCTGGGATGGCCATAGTTTGCGATCCTCCTCGAGGTCCAGTCCCGATCGGGTGGCGGCGACGGGTGGTACGGCAAAGCGACGACTCGGACGGCCGCATCCCGTACCCGTCCGGGTCGCGAGCCGCGGTCCGCCTGTCTTGGGCACAGCTTCCTCGCTCATGGCAACCATGATGCCGGCCCCGAACTGATCTCCGAATCGGTGGCCCTAAGGCCTGATTCCGGAAGACCGCGACGCGGTCACGCCCCGGAGTGCTAAGAGTGAGGGCGGGACATCCGAGTTGCGCGCGTCGTGTGCGGAGTTGGCCCAGCCATGTGCGGCTCCGGCTCAACGGCTGGTTATTCCTCCGTCGTCGGCGTTTCGCGCCGGAAGTCTGAGACGACGATCTCGTTCGCTGACAGGGGAATGCCCACCACCGTAACCGCGACGTGCTGGGCGAGTTGCTTCGCGCGATAATTCTCCGCCCGGCCGTGGAGGACGAGCCCGCGGCCGTCGAACTCGACGCGGAGGTCCCGGACCCGACGGCCGAGCATCGCGTGGAGGCGGTCCGCGGCTTCGGATCGCGGCTGGCGGTCGTCACCCGCGGCGCGGCGGGGCTCGTGGCTGGTCATCGCGGTTTCTCTTGGTGAGTGCGAACGACCTGTGAAGAAGGAACAACGGCTGCCGGGGAGAGCCCCGGCGGCTTCCGCCCCTCGGACGGTCGGTACGCCGGCTACTTCGCCGCGTCGGCGTCCATCCGTGCCCCCACGGCGTCGAGGATGGCCTCCTCCGCCTCATCGATGCTGGCCAGGGCGTAGACCATGGCGGCCTCGGCATACGCCTCAGCCCGGTCCGCACGGGCGGTCAGCTTCTTGGCCTCCCCCTTCGCCTTCCAATCCCGGATCATCGCCTGGGTCTCGGCCTTCTTCTGCTCGGCCCAGGCCGTGAGGTCGCCCCGGATCTTCTCGATGTGCTGTTGATGAGCCTGGACCTTGGCCCGGGCTTCTTCGACCTCGGCCTGCACGGCTTTCTCTGCCTTGCCGGGCAGGGCCTGGATGTTCGCCTTGGCGGACTGGACCCGGGCCTCAATGGCGTTGAGTCGGTGTCGCAGGCCATCACAGAACTTATCCACGCGCTCACTCATCGCATCCCTCCCTTGGGGGTGAAACCGACAGTTCACGCAACTGAGACCCTCGGCGCGTGGCCGCCGACACCAGTCGGTGGTCCGGACCCGGATTTCAGGGGCGGTGTTTGCCACTCGCGTTGATGTTCTTGACTGCTTCCCGATCAATGCACACGCCGGACCAGTGGTGGGAACTTTTTGTGCACGGGTTTCGAAGAGAAGAGACAGGAAGGGCTTGCGAAGCGGACGGGGCGAGAAGTCCACGGAGTAAGGGGCGAAGTGCCAACCGCCAGGTGCCCGCCCGCGGACGACGGTGCCTGCCGGCGGGCACTAATTCGGACGGGCGATGCCCAGATTCTTCATCTTCCGCTGGAGCGACGACCGCTTCACCCCCAGCCGGGCCGCGGCGCCCCGCGGGCCGGCCAGCACCCATCCGGTGTCGCTGAGCGCCCCGAGGATATGCTCCCGCTCGGCGTCGGCGAGTGTGACCGCCTTGCCAAGTGTCTCGGAAGAAGATTCCGGACCGCTGCTTCCTGCCT
>Ga0247822_10003186_pt1 | contig 10669 bp, 4 predicted proteins | sample 13C_Cellulose_Da_FD_192423 | JGI IMG/M metagenome (GOLD analysis project Ga0247822, IMG submission 192423) | Soil microbial communities from agricultural site in Penn Yan, New York, United States - 13C_Cellulose_Day30 | ecosystem: Environmental > Terrestrial > Soil > Agricultural land | place... | reverse complement strand
GCCGGGGGACTTCGACGGGCTCGACGCCCTGTTCGTCGGTGCCGATACGTTGCGGAATCTCGCGTACGGCGCGGGGCAGACCGGGGACGCTCTCAAGTCGTGGCTGGCCCGCGGTGGCCAGCTTGTGGTCATCGCCCGCGGGGCGCCGGCGGACTACGACGCGCCGGCGATCAAGGACTGGTTTCCGATTCAAGTCGACGCGCAGTCGGCCCCGATCCGCTTTCGCGACCTCGTGATTCTCAGCCAGGGGGTCAACCGCGGCCTCCTCAGAACGCCGCGCGAGGGAACCCCGGGCGTGCGGATGACCGCCCCCACGGGACGGGTCCTGGCGACGAGCCTGGATGGCGACCTCCTGATGCGGGCCCCCTACGGACAGGGGAGCGTCACGATGCTGGCGATCAACTCCGACGAGCCTCCGCTGCGGGACTGGGACGGACTCCCGGCTCTGCTCGCCGGGCAGGTCGACTACGACGTGAAGCGCGAGACCGCCCGGCAGCGGACGAACCTCAACCCGACCGGCATCTCCGATCTCCAGACCCAGGTCCTCCGGACCACGAACCAGTTCCCCGAAGTCAGCCGCCCCTCCTACTGGAGCTCACTGGGGCTGATCGTGGTGGCGTTCCTCGTGATCGGCCCGGTCGACTACTTCCTCGTCCATCACCTGCTGCGGCGGCCGCACTGGACCTGGTTCACCCTGACCGCCTGGGTCGCGCTGCTGACCTTCGTCGGCGTCTCGTACGCCAACCGGACGAGCGGGACCGTTCCGCTGGCCAACCAGGTCGAGATCGTCGACATCGACGAGACACTCCATCGCGTTCACGCCCGGAGCTGGTTCACGCTCTACAGTCCCGAGAGCCAGCGGGTCGACATCACGGTCAATCCGGACAAGACGTGGCCGGTCCGCGATATCCAGGATCGGGAGGTCCGCTGGTCCGGCCGGCCGGAGGCGGGCTTTCGGGGGATGCACCGTCCCGGCGGACTGAGCAGCGGCGAGGCGGGCTATACGCTTTGCGAAGGATCGGACGGCGCGTCGATGATCGAGGCGTTCCCGCTGCGGGCAGGGTCGACCTGCGACATCGAGTCCTCTTGGAGCGGCACCCTGGACGAAGCCCAGGTCGCCGGTGAGCTGGAAGGGGATCTCAAGAGCCGCTTCCAGGGGCAGTTCAAGGTCAACCTCCCGGGGCCGCTGACGGACTGGTTCATCGCCTACGGGCGGTTCGCCTACCACGCCCCGCTCGAGCGGCGGGCGTTCGGGATCATGACCCTCAAGCCGGGGACCTGCGTCGACATCAAGGACCTGCAGGCCAAGATGCTCGGCGATTACCTGACCGGCGTGATCTCGACCTCGCAGTTCCGCAAGAACCGGGTCGACAGCGACTACGTCTTCACCCGCGAGACCTACGACCCGACCGGCATCGAGCCGTACGACATCTTCAAGATGATCTCGTTTTACCGGGCCGCCGGCGGGAAGAACTTCGTCACGCTCACCAACGGGCCGGTCATGGGCCTGGACCGTTCCGGCGTCGTGTCGAACGGGCATGCTGTCCTGTTCGGGCGGCTGGAGATCCCGGCCTCGCAACTGACCGTCAAGGACGCCTCCCCCAAGCTCACGGCGGAGACGTTCGTCCGTGTCGTCCTCCCGGTCCGCCAGATCGAGACCGACTTTTCGTTCCCCGCCCCCCCCAAGTAGTCATCCGCGGCGCGCACCCGCGCCGTGCCGAGGCGTTCCGTGATCGAGACCCGAAAACTGACGAAGCGTTACGGCAACCTGATTGCCGCCAACGAGATCAACCTGAGCCTCAAGGAAGGGGACGTCTTCGGCTTTATCGGCCCCAACGGGTCGGGGAAGACGACGACGATGCGGATGATCGCCACGCTCCTCCAGCCGGACTATGGCGAGTGCTACGTCTGCGGGGAGTCGATCTACTCCGACCCCGCCAAGATCCGCCGGCTTGTCGGCTACATGCCCGACCTGTTCGGCGTGTACGACGACATGACGGTCATCGAGTACCTGGAGTTCTTTGCCGCCACCTACCGGATCAACGGACCGTCGCGGCGGAAGGTGTGCGAGGAGAAACTGGAGCTGGTCGACCTGTCGTTCAAGCGGGACGCCATGGTGAACCAGCTCTCGCGCGGGCAGACGCAGCGGGCGGGGCTGGCCCGGACGCTGCTCCACGATCCGCAGGTGCTGCTGCTAGACGAACCGGCGAGCGGTCTCGACCCGCGGGCCCGGATCGAGATCCGTCAGCTGCTGAAGCGGCTGGGGGAGATGAAGAAGACCGTCATCGTTTCCAGCCACATTCTTCCCGAGCTGGCGGACGTCTGTACCCGCGTCGGGATGATCGAGAAGGGGATCATGGTCGCGGACGGCTACGTCCACGAGATCATGGCCCAGGCCCGCCGGGCGATCTGTCTCGACATCGAAGTGACCGAGCGGCCGGAAGCGGCGGCGAAGCTGATTGAGCAGCACGGCGAGATCGAGTCCGTGACGATGAAGGGGCAGCGGATTGTCGTGGCGCTCAAGAAGGACGTCCTTGACTACAGCTTCCTTCCGACGCTCCTTTTGGAAGCGGGCTTCCGCCTGAAGATGTTCCGCGAGGAAGAAGTGAACCTGGAAACGGCGTTCATGGAACTGACGAAGGGGAAGCAGCAGTAGCGCGGGTGGGAGGATCCGGGGTGCTCCCCTGCGGATCGACGCTTCCTTCCCTGAGGCATCTTCCTATCCTGAGTCCTGACTCCTCGATCCTTCCTTCGTTCTCCTCCCCATGTCCGCCGTCACTCCCACCAACATTCGCGCCCTCAAAGACCAGCGGATCCTCGAGGTGACCTGGCCGGACAAGACTGTCGACCGGTTCCCCTTCAAGTTTCTACGGTGCGAGTGCCCGTGTGCCGGCTGCGTGGATGAGATTACCGGCGAGCGGTTTCTGGATCCGGAGACGATTCCCAACAGTATCGTCCCCGATGAGATCGGGTTCGTGGGCAACTACGCCCTCAAGATCAAGTGGAGCGACGGCCATTCGACGGGTCTTTACTCCTGGGCGATGCTGGGCAAGCTCCGCGGCCAGGGTGAGTCGCAGGGCTGATTCGTCCTTGCCGGCACGACGTGATAGCTCAAACCCAACGTGCCCCGGCAGTCTGGGGTCTGGGGGGCCACGCCCCCTCCCCGCCGGAGGCATTCCGGTGAGGAACCGTGGGACATAACGGGCGTCCCCTTTGTGGTACCGGCGTTGAGGACTCACCCCTCGCTCCGGAATCCGCGCGGGTTGATGTCGGGGCATGCGGCACGTTGTCCGCGCTTGGACAAGCACTCCTTCAGACATCTCTCGACGGCCAGGCCTCCGGCGGGCAAGAGGGCGTTGCCCCCTTGCATCCCCCACCAGGGGTGACCCCCTGGACCCCGGATGGTGCGCGCGATCAATACGCGACTCCGCTACCATGCCCCCTTTCCACCACGAGATCCAAACACAATGGTTGACTGGCTCCAGGAAGTCTGGAAAGGACTCGCCAACGACTTTCGCCTCCCCAGCGGAACCGAAACCGGACAAGTCCTCGGACGCACCCTCGTCGCCGCACTCCTCGGCGGCGTCATCGGCAGCGAACGGATGCACCAGGGCAAAGAAGCCGGACTCCGGACCCACGCCCTCGTCTCCCTCTCCGCAGCCTTCTTCGTCATCGCCCCCCAACAGGCCGGAGTCACCAGCGAAAACCTCAGCCGCGTCATCCAGGGAGTCGCCGCCGGAGTCGGCTTCCTCGGGGCCGGAACAATCCTCAAACGGGAAGACGAGAACCGCGTCCGCGGCCTGACGACCGCCGCCAGCCTCTACTTCGCCACCGCCATCGGCATCGCCGCGGGACTCGGCCGGGAACTGGTCGCCGCCCTCGGAACGGCCGCCGCCCTGATCGTCCTCCGACTCCTTCCGACGAGCGACGATCACACTCCGGAAAAACCCGGACACTGAGGCGGTTCGCCGCAGTTCTGCTCTCGACTCCGAGTCGATCGAGCGGCTAAGGGGAGCGAGTCCCCCGCGGGAGGCGGAGTTGCCTCAATTCGGGCCGGTCAGGGTCCGATGCAACTTCCGTGTCACACCGCGCAATCGGGCCAAGGTTCGGCAGGATCCGCAGGAGAGCGGAGAGCGGTGGATGCATCAGGGAGGAGCTCGGCGATGCGGGGAGCGCAGTTCTTTCGTCGTTTCGTAGGACGGGGACCGTCGATTCCCGCGGACCGTAACCCCGCGGTCGGAAGCGGCCACCCGTTCACTCCGTCCGCCTTGCGGGGGCTGCGGCGCTCCCGGACATGGAAGCGATGCCTCTACACTGCATCGTTCTGGGCGGCGGGAATTGCCGGAACCGCGTCGGCGGGGACGTTCTTCGTCACAAACAACAACGACAGCGGCATCGGGTCGTTCCGCCAGGCGATCCTGGACGCGGAAGGGAACGCCGGGGCGGATGACATCGTCTTCGACGACAACGTCGGAACGGTCACCCTGGGGTCCCCCCTGCCGACGATCACGCAGGACCTGACCGTCAGCGGCGGGACCGGGAATGCCATCGACGCCGGGGGCGTGCGGTCGGTCTTCGTGCAGTCGGGAGTCTTCAGCGCGACCAACCTCGCCTACTCGGACGGCACCACGATCAACGGCGGGACGGTGGCCATCGTCGATGACGCCAATCTCGGTGACGCCGCCAGCGGCGTCACCTTCGACGCCGGCACGCTGCGGACCGACGCGGGAGTCACCTCCGCGCGCGACATCGTCATCGACGCGGGCGGCGGGACGATCAACACCAACGGATTCAACTCGACCTTATCAGGAAACATTTCCGGGAACGGCGACCTGACAAAGTCCGGCGACGGGACCCTGATCCTGTCCGGCACCAATTCCGACGACATCACCCCGACATGGTTCGGAGGGACCACGGTCACCGGGGGCACCCTGCAGATCACAAGCCAGGTCAACCTGGGGACCGGGACGCTGACCCTCGACGGCGGGACCCTCCGTCAGACAACGAGCGACCTCTTCGACCGGAATATCGAACTCGGCTCGGCCGGCGGGACGATCGACTTCCAGAACGGCTCGGCCACCGTCAGCAGCACAATCAGCGGCTCGGGCGCCCTGACGATCGACGCCGGCGGGGGCCTGTTCCTCTACGGCAACAACACCTACAGCGGCGGAACGATCATCGAGTCGGGACTCGTCCTGGTTCAGGACGGAGCCAACTTCGGCACCGGAGACGTCGAGTACAACGGCGGGACCATCATCATCGGCGGGACCGACGTCGTCTTCAATCAGAACTTCGACGTCACCGGCGCCCGGCAGTTCCGGGCCACGAGCCTGAGCACGACCTTCGCAGGCGATCTCACCGGCACCGGATCCATCGACTTCAACGCCGCCGGCGGCCCCTCGGTGTTCCTCCTGGAAGGGACCAACACCTACACCGGCGGGACCAGCATCACGGGCCTCGGCTCGGTCCTTCGCCTCAACGGCGGGACGCTCGCCAGTACCGGCTCGCTCAGTATCAGCGGCGGGGCCACGTTCGATCTCAACGGACAGACCCAGACGATCGGCACGCTCTCAGGAGCGGGGGACATCCTCCTTGGCTCGGGGGCGCTGACGACCGACACGTCTGACGATTCGGCCTTCTCCGGCGTCATCAGCGGGACGGGATCGCTGACCAAGGCGGGGATCGGCGAACTGACTCTCCTGGGCACGAACACGTATTCGGGCGGGACAACATTCCGTGGCGGCACGATCGTCGTTTCGGACGACGCCAACCTCGGAGATGCGGGAGGGGAGCTGACCTTCGATGGCGGAGCGCTCCGCATCACCGGCAACTTAACGGCGGTCAATCGCAACACGACCCTTGAGGCCGGAGGTGGAACGCTCGACGCCGTCTTCGGGGAGGCGGTGATCTTCAGCGGACCGATCACCGGAGCGGGAGGACTGACCAAGACCGGCGGCGGCTATCTGTTCCTGGATGGCGCCAACAGCTATCTCGGCGAAACGTCGATCAACGGCGGCGCGCTGGTCATCGGCTCCGACGCGAACCTGGGAGCGGGCGCTCTCGTCTTCAACGACGGGATCCTGCAGACGAATAACAGCATGACGATCGACAACGAGGTCGTCTTCAACTCGGGAGACGCCAATTTCCTGACCAACAGCAACGACGTCACTCTGTCGGGGAACATTTCCGGTGACGGAAGGCTGGTCAAACTCGACCTGGGAACTCTCACCCTGACGGGGACCAACTCGTTTACCGGCGGAATCGACGTCCAGCTCGGAGCCGTCCGCGGCAACACGGACAGCCTGCTGGGGGACATCGCTCTCTCCTCCGCGGCAAGTTCCGTGATCTTCGACCAGGCGACCGACGGCACCTATACCGGCACCCTGAGCGGGGACGGCGCCGTCACGAAACTGGGCACGGGGCGGCTGACCCTCTCCGGAACGAACACCTATCTCGGCGGAACGACGATCAACGGCGGCGCGCTCGTCATCAGCGACGATGCCAACCTCGGCGACGCGTCCGGAACGCTCTCCCTCGACGGCGGAACCCTGAGCGCAGTCGGCTATTTCGAGATGAACCGGCTCACCACCCTCGGAGCCGGCGGGGGAACATTCGAGACGCAGGACATCGATGATGACCTGACACTGCATGGTGTCATTCAAGGCTCCGGCGGACTGACGAAGACCGGCGACGGCTTCCTGGAACTGGCCGGAACGAACACCTATCTCGGCGGCACGACGATCAACGGCGGCTACCTCGGCATCAGCGACGACACCAACCTGGGGGACGCGTCCGGAGCGCTCCGCCTCGACGGCGGAACGCTGACCATGTTCAACAGCTTCGAAATCGCGCGAAACATCACGCTCGGCGCCGGGGGTGGAGCGTTCGAAGTCTACGATGACTTCGACGAGGTGACGCTCAGCGGGACCATCGACGGCGTCGGCGGCCTGACGAAGATCGGCTTCGGTCTCCTGGAACTGACCGGCACCAACACCTATCTCGGGGACACGACGATCCACGAGGGGGGGCTGGCGATCGACTCGGACGCCAGCCTGGGGGACCTGTCGGGAGACATCCACATCGGTCCGGGAGCGGCTCTCGGGCTCAACAACGACATCACCACGGCCCGCGACGTGACGCTCGATCTCCTCGGCGGCATCGCGACGCTCGGCGGCACGAGCACCTTCACGGGGGTCATCAGCGGCAACGGCATCCTCAGCAAGCTCACGGAAGGGACCCTGATCCTTGATGGTGCGAACACCTACGACGGCGGTACGATCGTCGACGAAGGGACGCTCCGGCTGGGGACGAACGGATCGCTCGCCAGCACCGGCAATCTCCTGATCCTTCCGGACGCGACGTTCGACCTCAACGGCCGGACGCAGACGGTGGGAGCGCTGTTCGGCGAAGGTTTCCTCCTGCTCGGTTCCGGAGCCTTCACGACCGACAGCGACGACGACGGCCTCTATGGAGGTGTCATCAGTGGAACGGGCTCGTTCACCAAGGCCGGTGATTCGGTCCTCGAACTCTACGGGATCAACACCCACACCGGCGGAACGAACATCAACGGCGGCGGCCTGATCATCACCGACGACGCCAACCTGGGCGACACCGCCAGCGTCCTCTCGTTCAACGGCGGCTTCCTCCACACCTACGACGCCATCACGTCCCAGCGGAACGTGATCCTCAACACCCTCGGCGGCACCATCGATACCGAGGGATACGACTCCAGCTTCTCGGGCAACTTCTCGGGACTGGGGGGCCTCACCAAGGAAGGGGACGGACGGCTCGAACTGCTCGGCACGAACGACTACGCCGGATCGACCGTCATCAACGGCGGCAACCTGGCGGTCAACGGCTCGCTCACCAGCGACGTGTTCGTGAACCACGACGGGATCCTCTCGGGGAACGGCCAGGTCGGCAGCGTTGTCAACGACGGCACGGTCGGTCCCGGGAACTCGATCGATACCCTGCAGATCGCCGGCAACTACTCCCAGACCGCCAACGGGATCCTGGAGATCGAGATCGAGCCGGGCAGCGGGAAGACTGACGTCCTGGAGATCACCGGCACCGCCACGCTCGCCGGCACGCTCAACATCACCGGCGGCGGGAGTACCGGCTTCTCCGTCAACCAGACCTACACGTTCCTCACGGCCACGGGCGGCGTCAGCGGCACGTTCAACCCGGTCACCGAGGACCTCGCGTTCCTCGGCGTCGTGCTCGACTACAGCGACCCCAACGCCGTTTCGTTCACCCTGGCGCTCGACGGAACGACGTTCGCGAACGTCGCCGACACGCCGAACGAGAGCAGCGTCGCGGGGACGCTCGACGCCATCAGTCCGGGTGCGACGGGCGATACCGCGCTCCTCATACAGGACATCCTGAGCATGACCGCTCCGGAGGCCCGCGCGGCGTACAACCAGCTCAGCGGCGAGATCTTTGCCAGCAGCTCGGCCGCCTCGATCGAACAGGCCCAGTCCACGCTCCGCAACGTAGCCGAGCGACTCCGCCGAATGGGGGCCGACGAAACGACCGGTATCGCGATGCGGATGCCCTCGCCCGATCAGGCCTTCTCCCTCGTTTCCAGCGGCGACTCCTCCGCCCACCAGGACGTGATCCGGCTGGCCAGCGGGACCGGAAGCGCCACCCATGTGGCTCGCGGGGCGACGTTCGAACAGACCCTCGTCCAGTACCTCGAAGAAGACGTCTACTCTGCCGCCCGGACCTGGGACGGCTGGATCGAGGGCTCGGGCCAGACAGGTAATTTCGCGAGCAACGGCAACGCCGCGGCGACCCGCTACGGATTCGGCGGCACGAACTTCGGCGCCGGCTACTACCTCGACAACAACACGATCGTCGGCGTGCTGGGAGGCTACTACAACAGCAACGTCCGCGGCGGCGGCTCCGGCGCGGACCGGGCCGAGATCGATACGACGCAGGTCGGCCTCTACGCCCGCACCAGCTTCGGCCAGAACTATGTCCTCGGGATCGTCAACTACGGCAACCAGGACTACGGCACCAACCGCGTCGTGAACATCGGCGGCGTCGACCGCAGCACGGCGGCCAGCTACGGCGCCGACCAGTTCGGAACGCTCGTCGAGTACGGCCAGAACCGGTCGCTGGGGAACTTCGTGCTCCAGCCGCTGGTCTCGATGCAGTACATCAACCAGCAGACCGACGGCTACACCGAGCAGGCGACCGGCGGGGGCGGAGCGACGCTCGACGTCGCGGGCCGCACGGACGATTCGCTCCGCGGCGCGCTGGGAGCCCGGCTGCTGCTGCCGTTCCTGCACGAGAGCGGCCGGAGCTTCGTTCCGGAGATCCATGCCCGCTACATGTACGAGTTCCTCGACAGCAGCCAGAACATCGGGGCGACCTTCACCAGCTCCCCCGGAACGCCGTTCACGGCTCAGGGGGTCAGTGCCGGGGAGAACTTCTTCGTGTACGGCGCGGGAGCGTCGTACATGCTGACGCAGCATGTCAGCCTCTACGGCCACTACATCGGTCAGGCGACGAGCCAGCTCACGTCACACACCGGAACCGGCGGTCTCCAGGTCACCTGGTAGCCGCTGGGTGAGAAGGCTCCTGAGTCGGAACGCGCCCGAGGGAGCCGGTCATCGATTGCCGAACGAGTCTCCTCGCTCGGTGACTCGTTCCAGTTTCGATGGCAGATACGTGGGACGGTTGGAGCCGTCGCTCCCGGGGTTTCCGAGCGCCGTCACCTGAAACGGTTCCGCGTTCGACGACACAACCTCGCGCCCGTTGGCCACGTCGTCGTCGATCTGCTGAAAGGCTTTCCGCAGCGCCGCGACGCACCGTTCCGGTGGGACGATCTCAATCGTCGAGTCGGCAGGGTGAGGCTGGAAAACGACCTCGTCCGGATTCAGCGTCGCCGCCGGGATCAGGAGCGTTCGCTGGGGCCGGGGATCGTTCTGCAGGTCCACGAGGCTCTCCTTCACATAGAACTCCACGCCGTCCGCCGGGTGGTAGTCCTTTCCGGGAATCCGAACCCCCTTGATCTCCCCGCCCTGACCGAGGTCCAGCACGGATGAGAACATGCGACTGGGGCGGTCCGGCGTATGGAGCGTGCCGTCCGTGCTGAAGATCAGGTTGGGGCTGCTGGAGAAACTCCCTCGAGAGCCCCCCTGCCCGACGGGACCCTGCGTCGACCAGCGGACGCCCGCGAACTCGCGAGAGACGTTGATCAGATTGACGCGGAACCAGAGCGGGCGGGTCTTCAGATCGTCCGGAAGCTGCAGACGCAGCCGGCCCTGGAGCGGCTCCGGCGCCGCCGGCGGACAGGCGAAGGTCGCGGTGTAGGATTCGCCGGGCTGAATCCGGACGGTCGACAAAGTCGCCTCCTTCCACGGAGCCACAATCCTCAGCACATACACTCCGTAGCGAACCCGCTCGAACCGGACTTTTCCATCCTCGCCCGACGTCCCCGCCATCGGGGGAATGTCCGACTGCGTCCCCTGAAGCGACAGCCGGACCTGAAACCCCGCGGCGGGGGGGCCGTCCATCGCGGACTGTCGCAGCGTGATCTCGGCGGGATTCCAGTCGGACGGCTGATCGAGCTTCCCTTCCAGGGTCGTGACCCGTTTGGCCATCAGTTCCCGCGAGGCCCGCGCCTCCTCCAGGGCCGAGACGGCGTCCGCCCAGGCGGCCC
>Ga0247822_10003184_pt1 | contig 10673 bp, 8 predicted proteins | sample 13C_Cellulose_Da_FD_192423 | JGI IMG/M metagenome (GOLD analysis project Ga0247822, IMG submission 192423) | Soil microbial communities from agricultural site in Penn Yan, New York, United States - 13C_Cellulose_Day30 | ecosystem: Environmental > Terrestrial > Soil > Agricultural land | place... | reverse complement strand
GCTTCCCGAGCTGTCCGACCGCTACGGACGACTACCGATCGAGCACCTGCACCGGTTCAACGACCACGTCCGCCGTCTCGCCGGGCGCACCTCGGGCGCGCGGCTGGCCGACGTGCATCGCCACTTCCTGGGTCACGGGGTCAGCGCATCGCCGGCGGATCGTTGGTACTGGAAAGGGAGTCTCATCGAGCCGTCGGCCCGGGGGGCCAGCGAGATCCGCCGGCTCTGGTGGCGGGCGCTGGCGCGCTAGCCGGGAAGCTGCAGCACGGCCCTCAGCCTGCCGAGTGCCCGCCAGAGCCGGGTCCGCACGGTCCCCTCGCTCACGCCCAGGATCTCCGCCACCTCGGCGCCGTCCAATCCGCTGCCGTACCGCAGGCCGATCAGCTCACGGTCGGCGGCGGTGAGGGTGGCGACCGCGTCGAGCAGGCGTCCGATCTCCTCTTCGCGGAGGAGACGCTCCTCGGGGGACGGGGCGTCCCATTCGAGATCGTGGAGGTTGCCCAACGCGACGTACTGCCGGAGCCGCCCGCGCCGCCCCCAGTCCCGGAGCACGTTCCTGGCGATCGCGAGAATCCAGGTTCGGGCCGAGCCCTGAGCCGGATCGTAGCGGCGCGCCGAGCGGACCAGCTTCAGGAACGTCTCGGCGGTGAGGTCCTCGGCCACGTCGATGGAAGGCACGTGGAAGCGGAAGTAGCCGTACACCGCCGGGCCGTGATCGCGGTACCACTCCCGGCAGCGCTCCTCGAGCGCGTCGGTGGGGTGCGGAGACGAGCCGACTGGAACGGGAGGAGGAGCGTCGCTCACGCGAACGCGCTGTGCCCCGTGATCGCCTGCCCTACGATGAGCGAGTGCATGTCGTGGGTGCCCTCGTAGGTGTAGACCGACTCGAGATTGGCCATGTGCCGCATCGAGTGATACTCGACCAGGATGCCGTTCGCGCCGAGCAGCCGGCGGGCCTCCCGGGCGCAGTCGCAGGCCATGTTCACGTTGTTCCGCTTGCAGAGCGATACCTGGTCCGGCGTCATGGTGCCGGCGTCCTTGAGCCGACCCAGCTGCAGGGTCATGAACTGGGCCTTGGTGATCTCGGTCAGCATCTCGGTCAGCCGGACCTGCTGGATCTGGGTCGCCGCGATCGGCTTGTCGAACATGACCCGGCTGCCCGCGTACCGGCGGGCCTCGTCGAAGCACGCCATGGCCGCCCCGATGGCGCCCCAGGCGATGCCGTAGCGGGCCTGGGTCAGGCACATGAGCGGGCCCTTGAGCCCGGCCGACTTGGGTAGGATGGCGTCCTTGGGAAGGTGCACGTCCTGCAGGTGGATCTCGCTCGTGTCGCTGGCGCGGAGCGAGAGCTTTCCCTTCTGGTCCTTGGCGGCGTAGCCCGGCGTGTCGGTGGGAACGATGAAGCCGCGGATCGACTTGGGATCGTCCACGCTACCCGTCTTGGCCCAGATGATGGAGACCGTCGCCTGCGAGCCGTTGGTGATCCACATCTTGGTGCCGTTCAGTACCCAGCCGTCCTTGGTCTCTCGCGCGGTAGTGATCATGCCCGCGGGGTTGGACCCGTAGTCGGGCTCGGTCAGGCCGAAGCATCCGATTTCCTGCCCCGACGCGAGGAGCGGCAGCCACTTCTTCTTCTGCTCGTCGGACCCGAAGGCGTAGATGGGATACATCACCAGCGCGCCCTGCACCGAGGCGAACGAGCGGATCCCCGAATCGCCCCGCTCGAGCTCCTGCATGATGAGACCGTAGGCCACGTTGTCGAGGCCGGCGCAGCCGTACTCCTCCGGCAGGTTGGCCCCGAACAGCCCCAGCTCGGCCATGCCCGGAATCAGCTGCTTGGGGAACCGGCCCTCGATGTACGCCTCACCGATGACCGGGATCAGACGCTCGTCCACCCAGGCGCGGACGGTGTCGCGCACCGCCCGTTCCTCCTCGCTCAGGAGGCTGTCGAAATTCAGGAAATCGACCCCGGTGAACTGGGACGTGGCGGCGGCGGTGGCCATGGGCATCCTCGTGCAGGGATTGGTGATAGACCGGGAAAGATACCCCGGCGAGAAGGCCGATGGCAGGGTCGGTCAGTGGCGGAAAGAGACCCCTCGAGCCTGCAGCGAGTCGGCCAGCGCGTCGCCGACGATGCGGTTGCCGTAGACGGTGAAGTGGATATCGCGGGAGAAGAATGGGACCCCGCCGGCCATCCCCGCTTCCATCGGCCGGTAGAGGTCGATGGTCGCCAGGTGGAGGCTGTCCAGACCTCGACGCACCTCACCGACCGCACGCAGGACCGGGGGATAGGCCCCGGCGGCGTACAGTTCCTCCTTGCTCGGGATCAGGACTACGAAAAGCTGCCCGTGGTCGCCCTCGACGGCTTGTCGCAGCGTGTCGAGGGGGCCGAAGAAGACTCGCGCGAGGTCGGGAAGCCCGGTCCGCTGCATCCCTTGGGCGAGCGTTTCCTCGGTTTTCCGGGACAGATAGAGCGTGTCCCCGGCCGCGAGCGGGATCCGCTCCGGCATGGAGCCGTGCTCGCGCTTCCAGGCGACCCCCAGGCCCGCGGCGACGCGCAGCAACCGGGAGCTGCCCCGAATCGCCCCGGCAAGGCCGACGGCTTGGCCGGGCCTGGCCTTGGCCTGGCCGCTCGTCCGGTACTCCAGGAAGTTCTGCCCGGCGCCGCTGGCCAGCCAGCGCTGGAAGTTGAAGGCGTTGGTCACGTCGCTCGCGACCCAGATCACCGCCAGCACCACCTTGGGATGCAGCGGGGCCACGTAGCGATGGTAGATGCGGAGCTGGTGCTCCGGGGAAGCGCCGCCCAGACCGAAGTTGACCACCCTCTCCGTGCCCAGCCGATTCGCGACCAGGGTGCTGAAGCCGCGCTCGATGCCGACGCCCTCGCCCACCACCAGCGAATTCCCCAGGACCGCCAGATCGGCGGGGCTGGGCCAGGGCTCGCGATTGGGGAATCCCGCCGAGTCGAGCGCCGTGACGAAGGTGAAATCGGGCGTGCGCACGGTGTCCCGGATCGACGGCCGGGGTCGGTTGCCCAGCTCCGGGTCGCGCACGAACTGCAGGGAGTCCACCCCGCCCGGCCGTTTGAGCAGCGTCTCCACCTCGCCCGGACCCTGCGGGAGCGCCGAGCTCACCGCGGTCCAGACCGCCGGGATCCGGAGCACCAGCTCGGCCGCGACGATGAGGCCCAGCAGCAACAGGACGATGCGTTTCACAGCTCGCTCCCGGGTTCTCGCGGAACGTCGGGCCTCGGCGCCTTGCCCATCCCCAGATCGGCCGAGGTGACCTCGCGGGTCAGGATCAGGGCCCCGACATAGATCAGCCCGATCAGGCCGATCTTCGGGACGACCCATGCGCCCCGAACCGGCTCCAGTACCTCGCTCACCGCCACCGCGATTCCTGCCGCCAGCACCACACGCAGCAGAGTGCTGAGCCGGACCAGCGCGCCGAAGCGCCGCCAGGTGACCGCGCCCATGATCACGACACCGCTGCCGAGGCCCAGGGCCAGCGACATCGCGGCGCCCACAGGGCCGACCCGCGGGATGAGCAGGACGTTGGAGAGCCAGGCGACCGGCAGCAGGCAGAGCAGGATGGCCGCCGCGAGCCATTGCCGGCCGGCGACCACGAGGGTGTGAGCGTAGGCGTCCAGCAGGCCGTAGACGCCGAACGCGAGGAGCTGGTATTCGAGGAAGCGGCCGCCCGGCGAGTACGCGTCGGAGAAAATGGTGCCCATGATGACCGAGGCGTCCGGAGCGAGCATCGCCAGAGCGCCGGCGGCTGCGATGAGCGCGAAGCGGGTGGCCTCCTGAATGTGCCGCTGCACGGCCGGCAGGTCGTTGGCCGCCAGCGCCCAGGCCAGCGAGGCGAACAGCACGCCGGACTGCACCGTCGGAATGATGGTCAGCGTCCGCGAGATGTTGAGCGCCGCCACGTACCGCCCCACGACCACCTCGTCTCCGCGCCACAAGAGCTGCAGGGCCCAGAGGTCCATGTTGCTCAAGACCTGAGCGGCGATCAGGTAAGTGCCCATCGGCACCGCGATCGCGCCGATCCGGCGCAGTAGCTCTGGCTCCGGACGGAAGCCGCTGGGCGGAAACTTGACCAGCAGGAACGCACAGGCCACCATCGTCGCCAGTGCGTTGGTGAGCAGGACGCCCGCCACGCTCATGCCGATCGCCAGCAGGATCAGCACGCCCAGCACCTTGGCAGCCGCGTACACCATCTGGGCGATGGCCAGATGGCCGAACCGTCGGTGCCCTCCCAGAATTCCGGTGTAGCTCACGTAGAGCGCCGTCGCCGGCACGTCGAGGCACGCGATCCGGAAGAGGTAGGTGGCGTTGGGGACGTTGAACGAGCTTTCCACCAGCGGCGCCGCGAGCCAGCATAGACTGAAGGCGAGAAAGCCGATGCCGAGCAGCAGGGCTCGCGCGGTGGACTCCACCGGACGGGGATCGTCCCGGTGCTCGGGGATCAGCTTGGCGATCGCGCCAGGGATCCCCGCGCTGCTGATGAGCTCGACGCGGGTGATGAGGGAGACGATGATCCCGTAGTAGCCGTAGAGTCCCGGGCCGAGTCCCCGCGCCAGTATGACCGAGACGACGTATCCCGACGCGATGAAGGAGGCACGGCCGGCCAGCAGCTGGCGGGTGCCCTTGCGCTGGCGATGATGCGCCTCGTCGGCGCTTACCGCCGGCGCGGCGGGGACTGCGCTCATCGCAGCCATCCAAGCGGCCGACCGACGAGGGTCTCGGTCTCTCGAACGTCGTCCTGGAAGAATTCCCGCAGGTAGGCCGCCGAGCGCTCGTCCACCCGGCCCTTGGCCCCGGCATTGAGCCCTCGCACGGCATCGGTAAGCCGGCCCCGCACGCCCGCGGGCACCACCGCGCGAGCCAGGGCCGCGAGCGGACTCCGCTTGGAGATCAGGCTCGCCACCACGCGGGAGCGCGGCTGGCTCGAGGCGTTGAAGGTGTGTGAGGTGTCCGGGCGTACCGAAGGGTCGATACCAAGCCAGCGCCACAGGTCGGCCAAGGTCGCCTGGGGATCGGCAATGAAATCCTCGAAGCGGTAGACCCGCACCCGGTCCGCCCCGAATGCCTCGAGGTAGCGCCGGAGCCGCCCGGCATAGCGGGAGCTGGCGGCGTACCGCCAGATCATCGACCAGCCCCGCCGGGTACGGTCAGCCTCGGCCTCGAGCGCCTCGAAGAAGGGCAGGGTTTCCCGGCCGTCCCGGACCAGGTGCATGTACTGGGAGAAGGCCTTGCCGATGGGATCACGCAACAGCACCACGATCCGGGCCTCGCCCAGCTCTCCGCGCATCGCCGGGGCCACCTCGGCGAAATCGAAGTAGGATGGGGAGATGTCCCCCCGGATCGGCTGTCCGGCGGCGGCGGCGAACTCCGCCTCGTAGGTCGCCCGATCCGAGCACAAATGCTGCAGCACGGTGGCATCCCCTGGTCCGGCGACATCCCGGGCAAGCTCGGCGCGGGTGAAGTAGTGCAATTCCTTGCGGGCGGGGAGATAGACTTCCGGGTGCTGCTTGAGGTAATGGTACAGCGAAGTCGTACCGCACTTGGGTGCGCCAATGACCACGAGGTTGGGAAGCCGTACCATGTCCGCGTGCTCCCTGACGGTCTCGGGTCGTTGGGAAGTTAGGGAGCGTGCGCCGCGCGCGGAAGGCCGACGACAAATCCGCCAGAAAGCGAGATGACCCTGCGCCTTCATCCGATCGTGGCGAACCTGGGCCTGCTCGCGGGCAGCCTCGTCGTAGCCCTCGGCGTGACCGAGCTGGTGCTTCGGCTGAACCCGGACCTCCTTTCCGAGGAGGCCAAACTCCGTATCACCTGGCAGGAGCAGCGGCTGAGTCACGCCGCCCGCACCCGCCCCGACTCTGCCATTGGCTTCTTATACGCGTCGTACGGCCACGACGTGGTCCGGCAGGGCGGAATCGATTTCTCCTACACCACCGATCGCGACGGCTTCCGCAACGCCGGCCCCTCACCCGATACCGCCGAAGTCGTCGCCGTCGGGGACAGCTGGACCTTCGCCTTCGGCGTGGACGATTCCGTGGCCTGGCCCCGCCTCCTCGCCGACTCGCTCCAGCCCGTGCGGGTCAGGAACCTCGGGCTCATCGCCTCCGGACCCGGCCAGTACACACCGGTGCTCCAGCGGTTCGGCCTGTCCCTGCACCCGCGCGTCGTCCTCTACGGCGTTTTCCCCGGCAACGACCTCGACGACGAGGAGGCCTTCGACCGTTGGGCGCACGATGGTCGTCCTGGCAACTTTGCCGAGTGGCGGACCTACGGCGTCCTGGGACATCCGCAGCCGTTCTGGGAGCGGAGCTATCTCGAGGCAGCGCTCGAGGAGGCCTGGAAGCACAGGCACGAGCGGTTCGCTGGCGTCACCACTCGCCTTGCTGACGGGAGCCCGATGCAGCTGGTCCCGGAACGGCTGGTGTCCAGAGCCGCGCGCAGTCACCCGGGGGACTCCACCTTCGACCGTGTGCTCGCCGCCGTGGACCGGGCCCGCGAGATGGCGGCGGACCACCAGGCGCGCCTGGTGGTCCTGGTCTTTCCCACCAAGGAGGAGATCTATCTCCCGCTCCACCACGACACCGTGCCGCCGCTGACCCCCGACTGGGTCGCGGCCCTGCGCGCGCGCGGACTGGACTGCCTCGACCTCACCGGTCCCCTGCGGGAGCACGCCGATGGCGCCCCGCTGTACTACGAAGTGGACGGCCACGCGAACGCCGCGGGCAACCGGGTGATCGCCCAGGCGGTCCAGAACTACCTGCGGGCTCGCCAGACCGAGCTCGGCCTTCGCCTCGCCCGGTGAGCGGCGCCGCCCCCGATTTCCCTCCCGGATTCCTCTGGGGTGCCGCCACCGCGGCGCATCAGGTCGAGGGTGGCAACCGGCTGAGCGACTGGTGGGCGATGGAGGAGTCGGGCGCACTCCCGTTTCGCTCCGGCGACGCCTGCGACCACTATCGCCGGTTCGCCGCCGATTTCGATCTGGCCCGCGACCTCGGCCATACCGCCCACCGGTTCTCCCTGGAATGGAGCCGCATCGAGCCCGCGCCAGGGATGTGGGACCCCGACGCGATCTCGCACTACCGGAGCGTGGTCCTGGCCCTCCGGCAGCGTGGCCTCGAGCCGCTCGTGACCCTGCACCACTTCACCAACCCGCGCTGGTTCGCCGAGCGCGGGGGCTGGCTCCGGCGCGACGCACCGGCGCTGTTCACCCGGTATGCGGAGCGCATGGCGGGGGCGCTTCCGGAGGTGCGCTGGTGGTTCACCATCAACGAGCCCACCGTCTATGCGAAGAACGGCTTCGTGGCCGGCGAGTGGCCGCCCAAGGTCAAAGGCTCCTGGCGCCGCGCGGCCCGGGTGCTCGGCACCATGGCGCGCGCGCATCGCGAGGCCTACCGCGCGATTCACCGGTCGCTCCCCGACGCGCGGGTCGGCTTCGCCCACAGCCTGCCCTGGATCGAGCCGTGTGATCCGGGCCGGGCGCTCGATCGCCTGGCCGCATGGGGGCGCGACCTCCTCCTCAACCGGGGCTTTCTCTCACGCATCGGCGGCGCGAGGCACCTCGACGTCCTCGGGATCAATTACTACACTCGCACCGTGGTGCGCTGGGCTCCGTCCGGGCTAGCGATGCTGGCGGGACGGGAGTGCCTCGACCCGCACCACGCCCGCGGGCCGGTGAGCGACATCGGCTGGGAGGTGTATCCTCCCGGCCTCGGGCACGTGCTCGACCGGTACGCCCGTCTCGGCGTGCCCTTGATCGTCAGCGAAAACGGCATCGCGACGATTGACGAGGAGCTGCGCTCCCGCTTCCTGCGCGACCACCTGCGCGAGGCGCGCGACGCCCTCCGCCGCGGCGTTCCCCTGCTCGGCTATCTGCACTGGACGCTCATGGACAACTTCGAGTGGACGCTGGGGACGGGGCCGCGCTTCGGCCTCCTTGCGAACGAGTACCGCACCCAGACTCGCACTCCACGCCCCGCGGCGCTGGAGCTCGCCCGGGTCTGCCGGAGCGGCCGGTTGCCGGACACTCGATGACCCTGATCGACCTGCGCGAGTCCCCCCCGACGCCGGTGATCGAGACCGACGTGTGCGTCATCGGCGCGGGCGCCGCCGGGATCACCGTGGCCACCGAGCTTGGACGCGTGGGACGGGATGTAGTGCTGCTCGAGAGCGGCGGGCTCGCTCCCGAGGAGGACACCCAGGCGCTCAACGATCTCGACGTAGCGGGGTATCCGGTGCGGGAGAACTTCATGTCCCGGGCCCGCTACTACGGCGGCAGCTGCAATCTGTGGGCTGGGCGCAGCATGCGGCTCTCGCCGGAGGACCTCGCTCCCGAGGCCGATCCCGAGCGCGCCGGATGGCCGCTCCCGCACGCGGAGCTGAGCGAGTGGTATCCTGCTGCCGCCGGCGTGCTGGGACTTCCGGACATCCGTTTCTTCGAGCCGTTCACCCATGCCGAGCACCTGAGCCGGGTGGAGCGGGCCCTCTTCGACGGCGGCGAGGTGACGCCGACCGTCTCGCTCTGGGCCAAGGGGCCCATGCGCTTCGGCGCCACCCACCGCGGCGCGCTGCGTCGCTCGGCCCGGATCCGGCTCCTCCTGCACGGCAACGCCCTTCGCCTCCGCCCGACCGCCGACGGCCATGCGGTCGCCGCGCTCGAGGCGGCGGTGCTCCACGGGCCCACGTTCGAGATCCGGGCTCGACGGTACGTGGTGGCGTGCGGCGGAGTGGAAAACGCCCGCCTGCTGCTGCTCTCGAACCTGGGCAACGAGCACGACCTGGTGGGCCGCTACTTCATGGACCATCCGCGCGCCGTCTTCGGCCGCGTACGGCTCGCACCCGGTGCACGACTCCCCTACCTTCGCGGCCGTCCCGTGGCCGACGGAAAGCTGCAGCTCGGGATCGGCGTCCCGCCCGAGGTGCGCCGGGCCGAAGGGCTGCTCAACCACTACGCCACGCTGGAATCCGAGTTCTCGGGATATGCGGCGGCGGGCTATCAGTCGCTGGTCAAGACCGCGAAGGTCGTGCTGCGGAAGGGCTACGCCGGGAGCCGCTGGGAGGTGGGGCGCTCACGGCTGAGCGACATCCCCGGGATGATCTATCTGCTCACGCCCAAGGAGCTGATGCCGCACCCGCTCTACCGGCTGTACTGGAACGCGCGGAGCGCGCTGCATCCCCGCCCCGATGGCCGCGCGCGGGTGATCGTCTACTTCTGCGAGCAGCCTCCCGACCGGGAGAGCCGGGTGATGCTGGCCTCCGGGCGAGACGCACTCGGGCAGCCGCGAGTGGAGCTGCGCTGGCGCATCGGCCCCGAGGTCACCCGATCGGTGCTAGCCCTGCAGGAGCGGCTCGCGACCACCCTCCGCGCCGCCGGCATCGGCGAGCTGGAGCGGGGTGAGGGTGAGCCCCGGTACACCGACGCCTCCCACCACATGGGCACCACCCGCATGAGCCGGGATCGGAGCACCGGCGTGACGGACCCCGACTGCCGGGTGTACGGGGTCGACAACCTCTACCTGGCGGGGAGCTCCGTCTTTCCGACCGCCGGCCACGCGAACCCCACACCCACCATCATCGCCCTTTCGCTCCGGCTCGCGGACCACCTGCGCCGGTCGTGAGCACGGACGGGTGACCGTTTCCGGTGTGCAGCTCCTGCATGATGCGGAGCGTCTCCATAGCGGTCTTGTCCCAGCTGAAGTCGGCGGCCCGCTCGAACCCTCGGCGTACCAGGTCGGCCCGGAGCTCGGGCTGGGTGACCACCCGCAGGATCGTGTCCGCCAGCGCCGCGTCGTCGCGGGCCTCGACCAGCAGCGCCGCGCCGCCGGCGACCTCGGGAATGGACCCCCCGGTCGAGGCGACTACCGGGCAGCCGCATCCCATCGCCTCGATCTGCGCCAGGCCGAAAGTCTCGTACAGCGAAGGGTAGATGAAGCAGTCGGCCAGGTTGTAGAACAGCGCCAGCTCGTCCGGCTGGGTGTGATCGACCAGCGTCAGCCGTTCGCCGATCCCCAGCTCGTCGATGAGCGCCAGGTCTTCCTCGTACTTCCAGCGCACGCCGCCCACCACGACGACACGATGGGGGATCCGGTCCTTGATCCGGGCGAACGCCCGAAACAGCGTGGACGCGTTCTTCTGGGGAAAGAGCTTGCCCACGAACAGCAGGTAGGGGCCGTCCAGGCGATACTTGCGGCGGAACGCCGCCAGGATCGCCTCGTCATCCACCACGTGGAACCGCGGGCTGGCGGCCAGGTAGACCCGGCGCACCCGGGAGACGTCGAGCCCGGGGACCCGCGCCAGCACGCCGCTCATGGTGTCGGATACGGTCAGGATACGGTCGGCCGCGCGGAGCACGTAGCGCAGGTTGAAGCGCCAGCGGATCGAGCGCAGCAGGGTGACGGAGTCGCGGCTGGTGAGCAGCTCGACCCCGTGCATCGCCATGACCTTCTTGAAGCGGCCCCGGATCGGGATCGCGTTGAGCGGGCCGAAGAGGACATCCACCCCGTGGCGCTCGGCCACGGGAGGCACCACCAGCTGCTCCCAGTGCTCCTTGATCGGCACCCGAGACTGGGCCACGACCTCGGTGACATGGGGATGCTGCCGGTATTGCCCGAATCCCTGCCGCGCCCAGCCGAAGGCCGGATACAACAC